>Ga0138256_10002257_pt1 | contig 20734 bp, 20 predicted proteins | sample KNB2016incub_MG_FD_105486 | JGI IMG/M metagenome (GOLD analysis project Ga0138256, IMG submission 105486) | Active sludge microbial communities from wastewater in Klosterneuburg, Austria - KNB2014incub_MG | ecosystem: Engineered > WWTP > Activated sludge > Unclassified | place: Austria... | reverse complement strand
TCCCAATTTTACAATGTGACATGATATGACTAAAATGCCATATTTTAGTACCAGCACCAATCTCACATCCTTCATCGACATAAGCACTTTCATGGACAAAATAAATAGGATCCTGATTCATTATACTGATTTAAAAAAAAGAAAGCACTGCTTGAATGATTTCATCTTGAATAGCAGATGTCATTTCAGTGTGTATAGCTAATGAAATCACTTCTTTACATAATTGTTCTGTTACAGGTAAAAAATCTATACTTCCTCTGAAAGGTGCAAATGCTTTTTGTTTATATAAGGGTACAGGATAATAAATGGCGCAAGGAATACCTTTCAGCGTTAAATATTCTTTTAATGCGTCTCTCGTACCATTCGTAATTCTCATTGTGTATTGATGAAAAATATGATCGCTATGCTTTGATCTTCGAGGAGTTATTATATGTGGATGATTAGCAAATGCCTTGTCATAATAATTTGCTGCTTCATTTCTTGCACGAGCATATTCATCAAGATGTTTTAATTTGATATCCAATATTGCAGCTTGTATAGTATCCAAGCGGGAGTTAACGCCTACCACCTCATGATAATACTGAACTGATTGTCCGTGATTGGCGATCATGGTCATCTTTTTTGCCAATGCATCATCATTGGTAAAAATAGCTCCGCCATCACCATAACAACCTAAATTTTTTGATGGAAAAAAAGATGTGGTTCCAATGTGTCCAATGCCACCTGCTCGCTGTTTCTGACCATTAGCATGTTGATAATAAGCACCAATGGCTTGAGCATTATCTTCTACTACATAGATCCCATACTCTTGTGCAATGGACATAATTTCATCCATTTGGGCGCATTGACCAAATAAATGAACCGGCACAATAGCTTTAGTACGAGTTGTAATAGCTGCTCTGATTCCTTCTACATCAATATTAAAATCATCCATTCGCACATCCACCATAATTGGTTTCAATTGAAGCAAAGCAATCACTTCTGCTGTAGCAACGTAGGTAAATGCAGGAACTATGACTTCGTCACCCGGTTGCAATTCCAATGCCATTAATGCTATCTGTAAAGCATCTGTACCATTTGCACACGGAATAACATGGTTGACTCCTAAATACTGTTCTAGATTATGTTTAAATGTTTTTATTGGAGCACCTCCAATAAAAGAAGTGGAAGCAATCACTTCCAATACTGCTTGATCTATTTCTGTTTTGATTTTAGCATATTGGGATGCAAGGTCCACCATTTGTAATTTTGCCATATTGTATATTTAATTTCTTCCGATACTAAAATAATTTATTCCTAATGATTTTATTTTTTCAGGTTCATATAAATTGCGACCATCGAAAATAACTGCTTGATTCATTCTCGATTTGATCTCATCAAATTCCGGCGACCTGAAGACACTCCATTCTGTAATTATTGCTAAGGCATCAGCCTGATCTAAAATCTGATACATATGTTCCCCATATTGGATTCGCGATCCAAATATATGTTTAACATGATTCATTGCTTCAGGATCATAACAACTAATTTGAGCACCTGCGTCAAGCAATGCTTCTATTATGTCAAGGGCAGGAGCATCTCTAATATCATCTGTATTTGGTTTGAATGCTAAACCCCAAACGGCGATTTTCTTATTCTTTAGATCTCCTTTAAAAAATCGAATGATTTTATCACTTAAAATTCTTTTCTGGATAGCATTAACTTCCATAACTGATTTAAGAATTTTAAATGAATAGTCATGACTTTCTGCTATGTGATTAAGTGCTTTAACATCTTTTGGAAAACAACTCCCTCCATACCCTACACCTGGAAATAAAAATCGTTTGCCTATTCGATTATCGCTTCCCATACCTATACGAACCATATCGACATTTCCTCCCGTAGCCTCACATAGATTAGCTATTTCATTCATAAAACTAATGCGAGCAGCCAGGTACGCATTGGCAGCATATTTAGTAAGTTCTGCACTGCGTAAATCCATAATATAAATGGGATTTCCCTGTCGTACAAAAGGTTCATAAAGTTCTTTCATTTTTGCAACTGCACGATCTGAATCTGCTCCAATCACGACACGATCTGGTCTTAAAAAATCATCTACAGCTACTCCCTCTCTAAGAAATTCCGGATTAGACACTACGTCAAATAATGATGTGTCGAGATATTGTAATAAAATGTCCTTTACTTTTTCTGCTGTACCAACAGGAACTGTACTTTTATTGACAATAATCGTATATTTTTTTATTTTTCGTGCTAAGGATTCCGCCACACTTAATACATAACTCAAGTCGGCTGAACCGTCTTCACCCGGAGGTGTGGGCAAAGCTAAAAAAATGATTTCTGCAAAATCAACAAGTGTATCCAGATTAGATGTAATTTCTAATCGTTGATCATGGGTATTTCGAACATATAATAATTCCAATCCAGGTTCAAAAATAGGGATTTTGCCTGCTTTCAATTGACTCACCTTGGCTTCATTATTATCCATACAAATAACATGATTCCCGGTCTCTGCAAAACAAGTCCCTGTTACCAATCCAACATATCCAGTCCCTATTACTCCTATTTTCATAATATTACTTTATAAGCGCCAATAATGCACTGAATCGTCAGGTCTTTGATAAATACCTTTGAGGTCAATTAATATTGGATTGATATTCATTATTTTTTTAAAATCGTCAATAGTTAAGTGTTTATACTCGTCATGTGCAACAGCAACTACTACCGCGTCATAATTGGATTCAATTTGATTCTTTAATTGGATATTATACTCATGCAAAACTTCTTCCGAACAAGCGCAAGAATCCACCAAATCCATTTTAATGGAATATGCAGCTAATTCATGATATAGATCAGCAACTTTAGAATTGCGAATGTCAGATACATTTTCTTTGAATGTAATTCCCAAAATAAGTACTTTACATTGTTTAAGATTTTTATCTTTTGATATTAATAATTGTACTAATTTTTTAGCCACGAAAGCGGGCATTTGATCATTAATTCTTCGGCCACTCAAAATGACTTCAGGATCATAGCCCAATTCTTTAGATTTATGCAATAAATAATAGGGATCGACACCAATACAATGTCCACCTACTAAACCCGGATAAAATTTCAAAAAATTCCATTTAGTTCCTGCTGCTTCCAAAACTTCCCTTGTATCAATGCCCATACGGTCAAAAATAATGGATAGTTCATTCATGAATGAAATATTCAAATCACGTTGGGTATTTTCAATGACTTTAGCAGCCTCTGCTACTTTAATACTTGTAGCTTTATAGATTCCAGCTTTTATTATTGCACTATAAACCTTAGCGACTTCTTCTGTTGCTTCAGGATCACTGCCGGATACAATTTTTAAAATATGCTCTACCGTTCTTTCTTTATCCCCCGGATTAATCCTTTCAGGTGAATATCCCAGTTTGAAGTCAGGACCAAAAGTAAGACCTGACTCTAATTCTAAAACGGGTTTACAGTCTTCTTCAGTGCAACCAGGGTAAACTGTGGATTCATAAACTACATAATCTCCTTTTTTAAGCACTTTACCTACAGTGTGTGATGCCCCCAATATAGGCTTAAGATCTGGCACCTTATGTTCGTCTACCGGTGTGGGAACGGCAACAATGTAAAAGCTGGCTTTAGCCAAAATATCAAGGGAGGTTGTAAATTCAATATCAACATTTTCAAAAGCAGTACTTAATAATTCCTTAGAAGGATCTATTTTATTTTTCATCATATCAATTCTTTTTTGATTGATATCGAAGCCGATGACTTTAAACTTCTTAGCAAAAACTAAGGCCAAAGGAAGACCGACATATCCTAATCCAACGACTGCAATTGATTTCTTTTTTTCTAATAAATCCTGATACATGAATACTAATTTATACGATCACACATGCCTAAACGAAATTCCTATATTTATGGTATTTGTGAGTTAATATTTACATAATTTGTTTTACTATTTTACTGATGACTTCCCGATCGCTCATGGTATAATAATGTATGCAAGGAACACCAGCTTTTTTAAGTTCTAAAGATTGATGAACACACCATTCTATACCTGCTTCTTTAATGGCTTCATCAGTTTTTGCTTTCTGAATTGACTTAACCAAATCGTTTGGCATTTCAATAAAAAAATTTCGTGGAATGGCTGTCAACTGATATTTCTTAGTTATAGGTTTGATGCCTGGTACAATAGGAACATCAATACCCTCTTCTCTACATAATTTGACATAATCAAAATACTTTTGGTTGTCAAAAAACATTTGAGTTACAATATAATCTCCTCCTGCATCCATCTTTTTCTTTAGAAATTTCAAATCAGATTTTAAACTTGGAGATTCAAAATGCTTTTCAGGATAACCGGCTACACCAATGCAAAAATCAACTGGGGAACCGTTAGAGATATTACTATCTAAATAAATGCCTTGATTCATTGAATCTATCTGTTTGATTAAATCAATTGCATGCTCATGCCCACCTGTTTCGGGTATAAATTTATCATCAAATTTTCGTGCATCACCCCTTAATGCCAACACATTGTTAATCTGAAGAAAATGCAAATCAATTAATGCATTTTCAGTATCCTCTTTGGTAAATCCACCACAAATTAAATGTGGTACTGCTTCGACTTTATAACGGTTCATGATTGCCGCACAAATGCCTACCGTACCAGGACGTTTTCGAATGGCAATTTTCTGATAATACCCACTCGGTTGTAGATTATAAATAAACTCCTCTCGATGGTATGTAACATCAATAAAAGGAGGTTGAAATTCCATGAGTGGATCTAATTGATCGAATAATGAATGGATACTACCACCTTTGAGTGGCGGTAATACTTCAAAAGACACTAATGTTTTGCCTTTTGCTTTTTCAAAATATTCCGTAACTTTCATACTTTTAATAACAATTATTCGTGATTATGTTTCGACAAAATGAAATTCTTAAATAATCTTTATATGTAAAAAATTATTGAATTTTTTTACGCCAAAAAATAACAATTCCAATGATGCCTGTAAAAATTAACAACAATGCTATGCCTTGAGACATTGAAGGATTCATTCCCAATATATTGTATCTTGGATTCACGCGTATCATTTCAATAAAAAACCGCTCAATGCCATTCAATAATGCATAGATAAAAAAGAGCACACCTGCATATGGAATTCGTGTCCGAAGAAACCATAATATTCCTGTAATCAATAATGCCAAAATGGATTCGTATAAAGGGGTAGGAAACACTTTCGGTATTAATTCAGTACAATAATGCCAAGTGCATCCTTCAATTTTGACTCCTTCTTCAATTACATTATGTGGATATGAAAACGCCCACCAGGAGTCCGGAAGCAAAAACCATCCTGGTTTAGCCATCTCATTGACAATTCCCCAATCCCCGTCTCCTGAAATATGACAGCCCATTCTTCCAACACAATATCCAATCATTAATGTTGGTGCTATCGCGTCCATCATATGAATGGGATGTAAACCTTTAGATTTAACATAACGAAATACTATAATAAAGGCTAAAATTAATCCACCGTATATAGTCAGCCCACTTCCAGAAAAAAAAGTACCTATGGGATCTCTAAAGAAATCACCAAGATTCTCCAATATGGAAAATAATTTCGATCCAATAATACCCGTTAAAGCAGCTATACCGGTAATATCGAAAAGCCTTGATTGCGGCGAAATGAATACATCTTTTCTCTGAATCTCTTTATCTTTTTGTTGATTCATTTTATAAATCCAATATCCTGCAGTAAGTACAGCAAATCCTAGTCCCCAAAACCAATTCCCATCTAAAGAAAAAATGGCCTTCTCAGGACTGGTTTTAAAAGCTGCAAAATCGGAGACAATAAGACCCAATTTAAAACCAAATATAAAATTTACAAAGGTCTGAATGCCAATCTCCTGCCAATCAATGGGTTTATAAACGATAATGTTCTCCATTCGACCTACAATTTGGCCTGATTTTTCCTTTCTCTTTAATTCTAAATACAATAAATACCCACTGGCTAAGAAGGAAAACCCTAAAAATAAGCCAAAACTCTTGATAATCGAAAAAGCATTATCAGGCTGGGTACCTATCAATGCGTGTAAAATGTAAGATAAATCTGGATACATGAATTCTTTAATTAGAACGCGGCTAAGGTAGGGGTTTTTTGGGTATAGATATGTAAAAACTTATATATAAGTATAATTTATAATATAAATATTGTTTCTTTGTATAATGAAATGGATATTATCACCAATAATTGTAGTCCTTTTGAGTATTAGCGGGACTTTTGCTCAAAGTGGAGCAGTACTTTCTGTGGGTTTAAGCCTTATGGATTCGCAAAATCCTAAAGTTACCAAGAGTGGACAACATCATAACGGCTGGCATGCATCATTAACAGCTCGTTTTGGACCTGATTTTTGGTATCTGAAAACAGGACTGGAACTTCACAAGATATCCTTGAGTTCATCCAACACCATCGAATTATTTCAAGACATTCCCCACACCTATATGCTAAAGATTCCTGTTCAAATTGGTGCACGACTCATCAAGACCGATTTATTCAAATTAAGATTAGCTTCAGGAGGACAAGTTAGTTACATCTCTGTCATTCAGGATAATGATCAAAATCTGAATCACAACACTATGAGTGATTTGCAATTCGGAATATTGGGAACTATTGGAATAGATCTGAATAACTTCACCTTAGATCTCAGTTATGAAAAAGGTATTACTGAACTCTATACTAATACTGGTTTTGAAGCTAATTATTGGATCATGTCTGCTGGTTTTTTCTTTTAAATAATTTACTTATTCTTAATATTCATTTTTTGAAACGTATTAAAACTTAGCTTCCTATGCATACCCATGTTTCAGCCTCAATTCAAACAGAAAATTACAAAACAATAATCAAGTCAGAACTCAATGAACTGATATCAGATGAAGCAGTATCAGTAGGTGGCGGTGGGACCGGATTCAATCCACATGAACTTTTGGCTGCTTCACTTGCCTCTTGTACCTGTATCACACTTCGAATGTATGCAGAACGCAAGCAATGGCCTATTGAAAAAATTGATGTTCAGGTTTCCATATCAAAAGATAAAGTTTTAGCTTCTACTCACTTTGAGCGAAGTATAACAGTACATGGTCATTTAAGTGATGAACAACGTGATCGTTTACTAGAGATTGCTAATGTATGCCCAATACATAAAACACTCAGTAATGGCATTTATATTAATACATCGATTTCATAAAATTAGAGATTTCATGTTTTCCAAATTATGCGATTTAATACAATAAATTTGACCATTCAAATTGTAGATAATCATATAAAAGTCATTTCTACTGTAATTGGAATATTGGCATTCATTTGGTTTCTTCCAGATTCCATCATTGCGCAAAAGATAAAATATTTTGATGAAGAACATATTGAAATCTCCAAAAAACAATTTAATCATAAACTGGATTCAAGAAACTATTTAGAAATTCCTGGAGACTCAATCCATTGCAAAAAATTGATAGCAAGAGCTCAAAGTGGTCAAATAGAAAATATTGCATTGTTATATCATACTTTAGAAGTCGAATTAAAACAAAAATTAGATTACACAAAACCGCTCATTATCATATACTATCCCGGGAAAGATGCGTGTAATTCAGATGGTTCACAAAATATTGACTATTTTGAACAATGGTATGAAGAACTCGAATCAGGTGTATTTCAAATTACTCAAACAAAACCCATTTACATTTACAAAAAAGCTGAGGGTATAGAAAAATATGGCAAGCACATAATGTGGTATACAGACCCTTTAAATATTATTGAAAAAACTTTTTTTAAATACTCATATCCTTGCAACAGTTTTGTTGTCATTTCTCAACAAGGACAATTTGAAAGCTATTTTGGAGAATTTCCAAAAGAATATGTGTGGAAGGCATGTCAATTATTAAAAAATTGATGCATTATTCGTAAAACATTTATTACTTAGTTCTGTTGATCAATAAAAAATGTTTTAGATATTTCTTTAAATAACCTTTATTATTGGAACTACTGAATTTATAATATTTCAATTCCATTTCATTCCATTTAACATGTTACGATATACTTTACATAAAGCAGAAACCAGAGGGGATGCCAATCATGGATGGCTACACAGCAAACACACATTCAGTTTTGCCAACTATTATGATGCTAACAGAATGCATTTTGGAGTTTTACGTGTATTAAACGATGATACCGTATCAGCAGGAATGGGATTCGGAACCCATTCACATAACAATATGGAAATCATAAGTATTCCATTGGAAGGTGATCTTGAACACAAGGATAGTATGGGTAACACAACTGTAATCCGTAAAGGCGACATACAAATCATGAGTGCCGGAACAGGCATTCAGCATAGTGAATACAATAAAAACAAGGATGCTGATGTTAAATTTTTACAAATTTGGATTATACCCAATAAAAAAAATGTTACACCTCGATATGATCAAATCACTTTAAATCCCCTAGACAGAAAAAACCAGTTACAACAAATTATTTCTCCAAATCCAAATGATGTCGGAATATGGATTCATCAGAATGCATGGTTCTATCTTGCAGATTTTGATACTGATTTTACCCTAAGCTATTCCATAAAATCTAAAGAAAATGGATTGTATATTTTTATCTTAAATGGCCAAATACAAATTAATGATTTGACACTTCATTCGAGAGATGGGCTTGGAATTTGGGATACAGATCAAATAGACATTAATGTCACCGCTAACACCTCGTTTTTATTAATGGACTTACCCATGAACTTATAAATATGAATTCTATTAAAATACCGATAACCGAATTTCCTGTTCTTGACATCATCAAAAACAGATGGAGTGCAAGAGCATTCGCTCCAGAAATAATTACGGATACCCAAATTGATACTTTGCTTGAAGCTGCAAGTTGGGCAGCAAGTGCTAATAACGAACAACCCTGGCAATATATTTATGCCCAAAGAGGAAGTGAAGGATTTAAACAAATATGGAATTGTTTGATGCCCGGGAACCAACCTTGGGCCATTCATGCAGGTGCATTTGTAGTTTCAATGGCTCGCACAACATTTCATTCCAATCAGAAAGTTAATTTTTTAGCCCATCATGATTTAGGCATGGCCAATGCTCATTTATTGCTTCAGGCAAGATCTATGGATATTTATTCCCATCCTATGGCTGGATTTGACAAAATCAAACTTAGAGAAACCCTAAACATTGAAGAAACACTTGATCCTGTTTGTATAATTGCTTTGGGCTACCTGACAGATGCGGAAACCCTTGAAGAACCCTTCAAAACAAGAGAATTGACTCCTCGTACTCGTAACCCCATCTCCCAATTTGCGACTAAAATACCATAAATAAATACTTTTAATTCTTTTTAAGGGACTTAATTTACTAATATAATTTTTAAAACTTCAATAATTTCATAGTGTATGAAATTATAGTAATTTTTTAATACAATTATATTTCCATTTGGAGTATATTCCTTATTTTGCAATGGCATATCAAGATATATTTGATCCTTAAATATTCCATTGAATATGAAATTCTTTTTTTGCGGTCTATTTATTTGCTTTTTAAATGTTCTTTGCGCTCAACAAAGATATAAAGCGGACTCCTTGTTGCAGGTTTTAGAGCATACTTCAGGCAAAGACCGAGTAGAGACATTCCGCCATTTAAGTCGGTCCTATATTGGAGCAGACAAGGTGAAATCCTTAGAATATGCTAGAGAATCCGTTGTAGAAGCAGAAAAACTGAACAATGATACCTTTTTGGTAAGAAGTTTAAATAACTTGTCCGGAGCACTTCAACATGCAGGAGAACGGCAAAAAAGTCTTCAATACATAGATAGGGGTATTGAAATCACTCGAAAAAATGGAAATAAAGTACAATTGGTGGAATGTTTAGGTTTTAAAGCTACTGCGTATGGTGGAATGAAACAAATTGTTAAAGCCTTGCCATATGCACAAGAAGCACTGAAGATTTCTGAGGAAATAAAAGATTCTGTAGGTATGTTAGATGCCTTAGAAATTATTGCTGCTGCATATAAAGATTTACATCAATATGAAGAAGCAATCAATGTATATCAACAAGAAATTGATTTACTCCAATTTCTTCCAACACGTCTTTTTGAATATGGTCGTGTAAGTGTTAATTTAGGTGAAGTTTATGTTAGTCAAAAGCGATACAATGAGGCCATTTCGAATTTCGTTAAAGGAAAAGAATATTTTTCAAAATTCAATTACCCTTCAGGTGTTTTATTTGCTAATGCTGCTTTGGCTGGCACATATATGAAAAGCAACCATTTCAATGAAGCCCAAAATACTTTTAAAGAAATTTTAGAAATGAACAAATCAGTTCAAGACCCTGAATTAAGCTGTGTATCATTGAATGGTTTGGGAATAATAGAAATGCAGCATCAGCATTATAATGAAGCTTTTAATTACTTTAAACAAGCAGAAAAAATATCTAAAAATTCAAGTTTACCAGCTATTTTAAAAGAAGTATATAGTAATTTGAATGATTTAAGTTGTTTAACAGGCGATTATGAAAAAGCACAAACTTATAAAGAATTATCTAAATCCTATGAGGATACCATACTGAACAAAAACGTTTTGGACCAAATAAGCGAATATCAAGTTCAATATGAAACTGCTCAAAAAGAAAAAGAAATTGCAGAAAAGAAATTACAAATCAGTGCACAACAATCAGAAATATTTAAAAAAAATACTATAAATTATAGTTTACTTGCGAGCCTAATTGCCTTTGTTATTCTTGCATGGTTATTTTATAATCGATTCCTCTTGCGCAAAAAATCTGAACTTGATGCAGCCATTATTCAAGAACAACGACAAGGATTAAATGCCGTCATTGAAGCCCAGGAAAATGAACGTAAACGAATCGCTAAAGATCTTCACGATAGTATAGCACAAGAACTTGTCGCATTGAAATTGGGTTTTAATAAATTAAGAAACAGAATTGAAGGTCAAGCCCCCTCTGAAGCTGCACTTATGCTAGAACTTGAAAATCAGTTAAACAATTCCTGTACTGAAGTTCGGAACATTTCACACATAATGATGCCCCCTGCATTGGAACAAGCCGGTTTAATTTCTGCATTAGAGACCTTACTTCATAATGTTATGCAACATTCTAATATTAAGGCTCAAATTGAATTGGGTTTATTGCCTTCTAATCTGGATAAAAAAATAGAAACCGGATTATATCGCATTGTTCAAGAATTATTAAATAATGTTATTAAACATGCTCAGGCAAATCATTTAATGTTGCAGTTCTATCAAGCCAATCAAAATCTCATCATGCGTTTAGAGGACGATGGCATTGGTTTTGATTATCACCATGAAAGGAATAAGGGCAGTATGGGCTTGTTGAATATTCTAAGTCGGGTTATTACGCTCGGCGGGACATTTAATACAGAACCTGCCGAACCACATGGTACGATATCTACGATTAGAATTCCACTATAATATGAATCCATGCAATCCAAAATTAAATTAATTATAGTTGATGATCATTTGTTAGTCAGAGAAGGGTTTAAATCTTTGCTTACTGATATGGATTTTGTAGAACTTATAGGAGAAGCTGCTGATGGAAAACAAGCTTTACAATTATTGCGTAATGGATTGAGGCCTCAAATTATATTGATGGATGTTGAAATGCCTGTAATGGGAGGACTTGAAACGACGGAGATCATTACAAAAGATTATTTTGGTATTAAAGTCATCATGCTTTCTATGGTCAATAACAAAGACATCATTCAAAATTGTATAGAAAAAGGCGCCAAAGGATATTTATTTAAAAATGCATCAATGTCAGAACTAGGAGACGCTATTCGAAAAGTTGCAGATGGCGGTCATTATTTTTCTGAGGAAGTAACACTTACCTTACTTAGTAAATCAACTTCCTTTGAAGATTCAGCATTATATCAATTGTCTCCTCGGGAGATTGAAATTTTAAAACTCGTGGCTGGAGGGTATTCCAGCACAGAAATTGGACAACAATTATTTATCAGTCCAAGGACTGTCGATACCCATCGCAACAATATTATCCAAAAACTTCAGGTAAATGGGGTAGCAGGATTGGTTCGATTTGCCATTAAAGCTAAATTGGTGTAAAATTTTAAAAAATAAAGGAAAGTTAGCTTTTTCCAACTAAAAAAACTAACTTGCTACCCCAATCCAGTGCACATATTTTAACTTTACGTAGATCTTTGTAGTAAATTACAAAGATTTACGGATACTACATTGAATTTATAAAGCTCAACTTTGCATCGTAATCAAATTCGTAATTTTCGATTTATGATTACATCACATGTTTAAACTTTATCATTCATTAAAAAAATCATTAAAACTATTATTATGAAAAATTTACTTTACTTCACTTTATTCTTATTCATCTTTTCCTGTAAGGAAGAGGATGTTATTGATAACGGCCCTGGGAATAATCCATATACCTTTGGTTGGGATGGTAACGATGATGCTTCCAAAGTACCTTCAAAAGTTGTTTTTGGAAATGGTAATTCTAACCTCCCAAAATCGGTTGATTTAACCAGCAAATTTCCTCCAATTGGAGATCAGGGGCAATATGGAACTTGTGTTGGTTGGGCTACTGCCTATAATGTTAAAACAGCGATTAATGGCATAGATAATAATTATTCAACTAATGACCTTAAAGATTCAAGAAATCAATTCAGTCCTAAGGATTTATTTGTATCTATAGATAATAATCTGAAAGGCGCTAATTGTAATGGTACCGGTTTTGACAATGCCTTAGATCTCATACAAAACAGAGGAGTTGCTACATTAGCTACGGTCCCTTATACCAATTTAGGAAATTGTGATAAAAGTCAGGTGCAGTCATCATGGACAGCAGAAGCTGCATCCAATAAAATCAAATACTATAGAAAGGTAGATCCAAAAGTCAATACCATAAAGGAACAGCTAGCAAATAATGTCCCGATTATTTTAGGAGCGAAACTCAGTGATAATTTTATGTCTTGGAATTCAGATGAAGTGATCTCATCCAATACTACCTACAATAATACAGGTCAGCATGCCTATCATGCTTTAGCTATTTTAGGTTATGATGACGACAAGGGTCCAAATGGTGCATTCAAAGTAGTGAATTCATGGGGACAAACATGGGGTAGCAAAGGATATATTTGGGTCGATTATAATTTCATGGTTAATGAGTTTCAGTTCAATAATAATTTTTACATAGCTGCTAATGAAAAAGGTGATGGCAAAAAACCTGATCCTAATCCTGGTGGTAACAGTGCTGACCTTGCAGGTTGGATCTTTTCTGATCTTTCAGAATATGCTAACACCGGCGATCCATTAGCAAGATCTACTGAATTCAATATTTATAATATTGGGAATTCGAATATATCTCCAGCAACGGGTTGGAGAATCTATTATATCTACTACAATGCCTATGAGGCCGATGATTATGGTGTAATTTTCTACGATGAATTCACACAGAGTATTCCAAATAATACATTAACATGTAATGGAAATAATTGCAAAATTAATTATGTAGTCAATTCCGGAAAAAATCTGGCTGAAGTTCTCTTTGGTATTGGAACATTAGGTATTCGACAGACCTATAAGATGGCAGACATTACGGGCGATTATTATTTGTTATTGTTAGCAGATGGAGATGATGTCATTCAGGAAGACGATGAATTGAATAATCTGTATTATTCTTCTGATGAACCTATAGAATTTATTGATGGATACGGAGGATTTAAATCTGGACCTACTCAAAGAACCAATTCCAATAAAAATTTTGACTTTCTAAATCCATTAAAGGCAACTTCATCAAATATTGGGCAATGCAAATATAATTCAGCAGTTAACGACAAGCATAGAAATGCCTATACTCCTGAAGAAATTGTACAATTCGTTAAATTTCAAAAGAAATCTGGTCAATTAGATCGAATGGTAAAAAGTCTTCCAAGACAAAACACAAAAATTAATGCTGCTAAATAATAATTAATGATTATATCTGAACCAGGTCAATTCGGCCTGGTTCTGTTTTTTTATTCAAAAATATAACAACAATGACCTTCGACCACAAAAAAAGAATACATTGGATACTAGCCCTAACTTCTTTATTTCTTTTGAATTCTTGTCAAGCCCAAAAAAAAAGTAAAATGAATTCCATTTCTGCCAAAGAAATAATAGGATTAATTAATAGCCAAAAGCCTGTCCATATTCAAAATAGAACCATACAAGACGACCTTGACTTCACTACCATATCAAATGCAGACCAAGTCAATGAATCATTGGACCAATATATTATCAATTCAGGTATACATTTTTCAAATTGTCGTTTTTTAGGAAAAATTATATTCTTCAAGCAAGAAAAAAACAAAATGATCAGTGGAAAAATAAATGCCACTATAAGTTTTGTCAATTGTGGTTTTGATGCTGAATTCATGGCTAAATCTTTAGATATATCGGGAATACTTTCCTTCCCTTCATGTACTTTTAGTAAATTAGCCAACTTTGAAGACATCAATGCGAATCACGATGTTAATTTTTCAAAATCCATCTTCAATGAAGAAGTGCGTTTCCAAAATGCAGTATTCCAAAGAAGACTCAATATGCTGGGATGTGAATTCACCAAAGTGGCAAGTTTTCAGGGATCTAGTTTTAGAGGGGATGCCCAATTGAGTAATATTAAATTTTTAGAATATTGCGATTTCGGTATCTGTCAATTTCATGAAAATGTGTTTTTTAATTATTCGATTTTTCAGAAAAAAGCTATATTCAATCAATGTGTTTTTAATAATCGGGCAGAATGGAATGATACCAAAATGTATCATGTAGAATTTAAGAATACACAATTTAGAGGCTTAGCATCTTTTGTGAACGCTGCTATATCAGGAAAAGCTATTTGGGATCGTGTTACTTTTTTTACGCAAGCTATTCCTCTGGATCAATGCACCATTCAGAAAGAAAATCTAACGGTAAATGAAGTGGTAACAATATATAAAAATTAATATTGATCAAGCACTAAGTTCAGAACAAATAATCGATAGTTCATCGTATTCAACTACTCTGGTTTGAATACAATGTACAGCGACTAATTTACCTATCACTCTTTTCCATAATATCTACTGTCTTGAATATTTCATTTAGTCCGTGTATTTATAAATAAAAAATACGTAGATCTATGTAGTGATTTTACACAAACCTACGGATTAATATCCCCTCTTCCTCAGTGCATCTTTGTATCATCAAATTTAGAATATCAAATGCAAGATTTTCTAATTTAAATTACAAACATTATTTCATTTATTAAAACTATTTTTTTATGAATCATTTATTAAAATCCATGTTAATATTCACTTTACTTATTACTTCATTACAATCAAAAGCTCAAACTGCTGGAGGTTTTTGGGTTGGAAGTAAAACTACAAAAGGCTTAGTTAATTCCAATGCTACTGCTATCCACAAAATGTGGAAAGATACCTGGGATGCTTATCAAGCGGGTGACAACAAAAAAATGTGGGCGGCTTATACTAATGATGCTGCAGAAATCAGTCCTGATGGCAACATCACTTACGGTAAAAAAGCATTGAAAGCTTCTTGGGAGGCATTTATGAAAATGGCAGATAAAGCACCAAGTTTTACATATGGGGACCCACAGGTTCGCATATTGACCAATGACATTGCCTTGATCGTATGGGACTCTTCAGCCGACATCCAAATGGGTGGTAAACAATTGGGAGGTAAAACAAAAGGCATGGCAGTCGTTCGAAAAATCAAGGGTCAGTGGCTCATTGAATTTGATTCACTAACACCAGTAATTCCAATGCCGGAATCACAAAAGTGATCTCCATTTACCAACTTTTAGAATTATAATATTTACAAAATCCATTTTTTATCATACATTAAATTATTTTTTTATGATTCATTTATTAAAAACAATGGCAATTTTAATTGCACTTATATATACTTCATACGTACATGCTCAACCAGGTGGTGGCATTTGGGCAGGAAGTAAAACAACGAAAGGCTTAGTTAATTCCAATGCTACGGCCATCCATAAAATGTGGAAAGATACCTGGGATGCCTACCAAGCAGGCGACAACAAAAAAATGTGGGCGGCCTATACTAATGAGGCTGCAGAAATCAGTCCTGATGGCAACATCACATACGGTAAAAAAGCATTGAAAGAATCTTGGGAGGCATTTATGAAAATGACTGATAAAGCACCAAGCTTTACATACAGTGACCCACAGGTTCGCATGTTGACCAATGACATTGCCCTGATCGTATGGGACTCTTCAGCAGACATCCAAATGGGTGGCAAACAATTGGGAGGTAAAACAAAAGGCATGGCAGTCGTCCGAAAAATCAAAGGACAGTGGTTCATTGAATTTGATTCGCTGACACCTGTAATTCCAATACCGGAAACACAAAAGTGATTTCAAATCTCTGTTTGTTGAAATTCTGAAAGATTTTATAAAACAATCACGATCCATTTATCCAATATTAACGTAAATATTATCATGAAAAACTTATTAAAAACATTCGTCCTCATATATATTATCATAGGTTCACAACAAATAATAACTCAACCTCAAGATGGAATTTGGGGTGCTAATTGTAATTCTGAATCAACAATTATAAGAAATAATTTAAACGAACCTCAATCAGGAAAGCAAAAAAGAATAATACTGCTTGGAACCATGAATAATACTTTAATCAATAAAAATGCTATTGCTTTAGCTTCTGAATGCCATTATTATATCGACAAATTTAATAATAAACTCAATCAAGGGTGGTCAAGCTTGCAAGGCAAAATAGATGAAACATATTCATTATTGTTTTGGAAACCATAATAAAAACAGTAATTCATTTTAAAAGGATAAAATCGCTAACCAAAAATACTTAATATGTATGCTATCTATTCAAACACTAGGTTTATTTATGAATGTTATGTTTAGCTCACAATTATTAGTATTAACTAAAAATAACAATTAGTGCTTAATTCAATTCAAAATAATAAGATAATGAAAATAACAAATCTTTCATGCAAGTAATAAAAATAACAATTTAGGTTCTTCATGTATGATTGATTAAATAATTGTAAAACTTTATTCATAATAAATTAGATACTGCCATTATATGTTCGCTGAAAAATTAATTATCCAAATATCAAAATTGATATATACCATTCTAATATACATCGTAATTATCAATTTACCATTGAAATATTGCAAACCATATTTTAGATTATTTTAAACTCATTACTTGGGTAAATCAAAATGTAACATTTATACATACTAATCAATTAGAATCATCAAAATAAAAAGTCAATTTATGAAAAAATTAATCAATCTTTTAAAATGGTCAGGTTTAACCATACTACTTTTGATAGCAGGTTTCTTACTATTTGTTCAGTTTAATTCGGAAAAAAAATGGGAAGCCCCATATCCTGAAATAGTTGCTAGCAAAGACTCCTCAATAATTGCACGAGGTAAATATCTAGCATACGGACCTGCACATTGTGGCACCTGTCATGTACCTGTCGACAAAATTGCAGCAGTGGAACAAGGTGAATTGATCCCACTTCAAGGAGGATGGGAACTTTCAATCCCACCAGGGACGTTTAGAGCCAAAAACATTACTCCAGATCTAGAGACTGGTATAGGTAAACTTTCAGACAAAGAACTTGCAAGAATTTTAAGATATTCAGTAGACGGCCATGGAAAATATCTAATTGATTTGATGCCATTCCAAGAATTGTGTGATGATGATTTGACAGCCATTATTTCGTTTCTTCGTTCACAAGAACCAGTTGCAAATAAAATTGAAAATACAGAATACACTTTTTTAGGAAAAGCACTAATGTCCCTAGGATTGATAAAACCTAAAGGTCCTAAAAATACTCCTCCTAAATCTGTAACCATTGATTCTACAATAGAATATGGAAAATATCTCGCTACAAGTGTTGCCAATTGTATTGGTTGTCATACAGAAAGAAATCTTAAAACAGGTGAATACATTGGAGCATCATTTGCTGGCGGCATGCTATTTGAACCCAACGAATTTTCCGAAGGAAAAGCTTTTGTTTCTCCTAATTTAACACCTGATTTAGAAACAGGAATTATAGCTAGATGGGATGAACAAACATTTATAAATCGATTCAAAGCTAATCGCATTCATAAAGGAAGTCCAATGCCTTGGGGTTCTTTTTCAAGAATAAATGAAATAGAAATAAAAGCCATTTATCGATTTTTGAAATCCCTGGATCCTGTAAAAAACAAAATTGAAAAAACAGTAATACAGCCTGGTGAATCGATAGCTAAAAACTAGAACCATTTGTAACATCTCTCTAATATTCATTTCTAAACTTTCAATAATGGAAAATCAAATACCAGTTCAAACAAAAGCATTTAACATTCTAGGTGGGATGATGAATTCACATGTTGTATCTGCTTTAATTAAACATAATATTATAGAATCGTTATCATCAGAGCCAAAAACATTAGATGAATTAGTTGCCATGTGCCATGTAAACAAAAATGTCTTGTTCAGGACATTGCGTTATTCCACTTTTATTGGAATAATAGATGAAACAAATAAAAACTATAATTTAACAGAAGTTGGAAAATGTTTTCTAAAAAACGTCCCAGGCAGTCTATATGGATCGGCTAGTTTTATAAATGCACCTCCTTGGAGAGATAGTTGGACTCAGTTCAATTATTGTTTAAAAACTGGATTGCCAGCATTCGACCATGTAATGGGAGCATCTTTTTTTGAATTTCTAGCTACTCATGATAACTATGGCACCTCATTTAACAATTACATGACAACCATCACTAAAATGTCAGCTGTTGCAGTGACTGAAGTTTATGATTTTTCTAATTTTGAGACTATCTGTGATGTAGGGGGTGGTCAAGGCATTATGCTTAAAGCAATTCTAGAGAAATCACCAAATTCAAAAGGTCTACTATTTGATATGTCCAGTGCTTTGAAAGACAATTTCATGCTTGATTTCAAGGAACGAACTCAAATTATAGAAGGAAGTTTTTTTGATCAAATTCCAATTGCTGATTGCATGATACTGAAAACAATCATACATGATTGGAATGATGAAAATAGCATCAAAATTTTAACTAAATGCAGAGAATCTCTGAAGCCAAATGGAAAAATTATTCTTATCGAACAGGTTATAGAAGAACCATATACATTCATGTCTTTGTTTTATGATCTTCACATGCAAGTGATGCTTGGTGGAAGTGAAAGGACAGAATCAGAATATGATACATTATTAAAAGCATCAGGCTTAAAACTCATTCGAATCATTCCAACGAAATCGCCTATGAAAATTATTGAAGCGAGTGCTTAAACATTGATTATAAAAATTATCCCAATTAAGTACTCTTTGCCAGAAAATAATTTGATTTTTTAATGCTTAGTTAACAAGTATTATAGGCGAAATGGGAAGCCTTTGGCTTATTAAAAGGTATTCTTCATTAATAATAACTCCTACAATTTTACTCAAAAAAATTATTTATAAGATCTTGTTTCCATCTATATATTATTGAGATTAAAATGCTAATAAGGTTAAAATACGCAAATCTACCGAAATACTTTACGCAATCATACGAATATGTAGACGATTCAATTGATCAGATCTTTGTATTGTTAATTAAACACTAAAATACGAAAAATGAAATGGTTTACATTTAGTCTTTTAACAATCGCTCTTTATGGAGCTCATGATGTATTAATAAAAATATATTCTCAAAAAGTGGATGCTACAATTGCAAGTCTAATGATTAATTCGAGTGCTGCAATAATACTGATTCTATTTATAGCTTATAAATACTCTTGTATATCTCTAGGTCCATTTCCCACTCTTTCAAGAAATGAATTTCTAGGACTACTTCTTGCAGGTGCTTGCCTTGGACTAGCTACTATAACTTTTATGAAAGCCTTCAATGCAGGAGGATCACTTTCAATCGTCATTGCCATCGTTTATGCTGGAATTATCATCTTATGCTTCTTCATTGGAATGTGGATATTTAAAGAAAAAGTAGAATGGAAACAATTTATTGGAATTGGATTAACACTTTGTGGACTCTATTTAATGAACTTTAAATAATAATATAATTATATGAATATTTTATACAAAAATAAATTACTTCAATTGGTGAAACAACATGGCACTCCCTTAATCCTATTTTCACCTGATGCTTTTAGAAAAAAATATCAAGAATTACAATTACATCTTCCTCATGTAAAACATCACTATGCTTTGAAATCCTTGCCATACGAATCTTGTCTTCATGAAATTGCAGTATGTAATGGTTTTCTCGATTTAGCAAGCATAGGAGAAATCAAAATGGTGCACCAAAATAGACCTGAACTTATTAAAAAATCAATCTATACACACCCTATTAAAAAATCAAAAGACATCGCAATAGCTCTAAAATATGGAATTAATACTATGGTTGCTGATAACTATGAAGAATTAAATAAATTTATTGAATATGGATCTGAAATTCAAGTATTACTTAGAGTTGCATTTCCAAATCCTAGTGCAAGATGTGACTTATCACAAAAATTTGGAATTCCTTTTCAGGATATTAAAAAGTTAATAGCATATTGTGTTGATTCTGGACTGAATCTTCATGGAATTAGCTTCCATCCTGGCAGTCAGTTAGTAGAT
>Ga0138256_10002256_pt1 | contig 20747 bp, 21 predicted proteins | sample KNB2016incub_MG_FD_105486 | JGI IMG/M metagenome (GOLD analysis project Ga0138256, IMG submission 105486) | Active sludge microbial communities from wastewater in Klosterneuburg, Austria - KNB2014incub_MG | ecosystem: Engineered > WWTP > Activated sludge > Unclassified | place: Austria... | reverse complement strand
GGCCTCGGCCTCCGCCAGGCAGACTTCGACAGCCTCTGAGCTGAAGTCGTCAAGGTCGGGGTTGGCAGCATTGGCCAGCGTGGCCACCGCCTGGCGGAAGTGCTCGACGGCCGCAGCGTAATCCGGGCCGGCGTCGGGGCCCAGCGTGGCTGTCAGCGCTGCTGCCTCGTGCACCGCAACGGCCGAGTTTTGCTGGTATTGCAGGGTGCGCAAGCTGTGGGCGAGGGCTTCGACCAGCGCTGGCGGCAGGCTTGCGGCACTCAGTTGACGGGCGTAGTTGCTGATCGCCGGAGCCAGCGCCTGCAGGGCCGAGGTCTCCCGTGCGATCGTGGCGCCGTCCACCGGCAGGCGGCTGAGCGCTGCGAGTGCCGTTAGCGCAAATCCCTGTGTGCGTCCGAGCTCCATGCGCAACGCATGGAGTGCCAGATCGGGAATCGCCAGCGAGTTGGTGTCGAGGTAATGCGGACGCGCAAGCTCTTCCTTGCGCGTGCGAAAGCGCTTGTCGAGCATGCGCAGCATGCCGGGCGCGAGCGGCACCATCAGCACGACACCGAGCAGGTTGAACACGGTATGGAAGATCGCAATCATCAGGGCCGGTATCGGCGGGTGCGCCAGGTTGGCATCCAGCCAGCCGAGCAGGGCGATCAGCACGGGCAATAGCAGCAGCGCCACCGCGCCGGTCACGAGGTTGAAGATCACATGCGCTGCTGCCAGCCGGCGGGCATTGGAGGTGGCGCCGATGGCCGAGAGGACAGCGGTTGAGATGGAGCCGATATTGGTGCCGATTACCACCGCACAGGCGGCTTCCACCGACATCAGGCCGCTCTGGGCGGCGGCAATGACGATGGCGATGATCGCGCCCGAGGCCTGCATCAGCACTCTGAGCAGGGTGCCAATGCCGATCAGGATGAGCCAGCCGGTGATGTCGGGGGCGATGAAGTCCTGCAGCTTGCCCATGCTGCTCAGGCCCGGGAAACCGTTCTTGAGGCCGTCGATGCCGAGGAAGAACACACCGAAACCGGCCAGCGCCTGCCCGAGCGCACGTGCGCGCATGCTCCGGCCCGCGAGCATCAGGATGGCGCCAAGGCCAACGAAGGGCATGGCGAAGACGTCGATCTTGAAGCCGAAGCCCAGCGTGGCAATCAGCCAGGTGTTCATCGTCGTGCCCACGTTCGAGCCAAAGATGACCCACAGGGCATTGCTCAGTGGCAGCAGGCCGGTGTTGACGAAACCGATGCTGGCGACGGTGATGGCGGTGGATGACTGCATCAGGGCGGTGATCAGCATGCCCGCGGCAAGGCCGCGCGGGGCGGTGGCAGTACCGCGCTCGAGCAGGCTCTCCAGGGCGTGGCCGGCCGCCAGCTTCAAGCCCTCGGTCATCATGTGCATGCCGATCAGGAACAGCCCGATGCCGCCCGCAAGTGCTGCGAACAGCTCGAAAGAAGGGAGGGACACGGGGTTCAGGGCAACGCTCCGGGCTGGATCAATGATGAAGAGCGTAATGCCGATCGGTGTTTCCGGGAAGGGGGTCAATTTGTCCAGGACAAAGTGTTGACATGCTTGACTCGGTCGCCTAATGTCGAACCGTGAAAACGAGTTGTCCAGGACAATTAAAATGAAATCCCAAACTTCCCTGTTGTCTGTTGCGGCGCTTGCGCTCGGTGTGGCGGGCGTGCTGGCGTCGATTCCTGTGTCGGCCAACCCGACTTCGTCGCTCTCCATCCCTTCGGCCCGCGTCAACGCAGCAGGGCCTCGCGAGCTGGTTCCGCTGGATCTAATGCTGTTCATGCATCGTTCCGATCTGGTCGTGGGTGCGCGCTCAGCGAACACTCCGGCGCCGCGTCATGGCGAGCGCCGATGAACACACCTGAGCGCTTCTGCCTGCGCCCAGCGCAGGACTGCGTTTGGCGTTTGCGGGGTATGCGCCTGGCCTCACCGGGCGCAGATGCCGCCACGGCCCTAACCAAGCTCACGGGATTTGCGGAGCAGAGCCATGAAAATGGGTGAAATCGATCGGATGCCGGCTGCGCACCGGCCTCGCGTGGCCGTCATTGGCGGGGGCATCGCCGGTCTGTCGACCGCCTGGCTGCTTGCCGAGCATGCCCAGGTGACGCTGTTCGAGGCCGGAGCCGAAGCTGGCGGCCACACCCACACGGTCGATGTGCATGCGGACGGGGTGACGCATCCGGTCGATACCGGCTTCCTCGTCTTCAACCGGCGCACCTACCCAAACCTGATTGCGCTGTTCGAGCAGCTTGGCGTCGAGGCGGTCGAGACCGAGATGAGCTTCGGCGTCAGCCTGGCTGAGCCGGACATCGAATGGTCGGGAACCGATTTCGCCAGCGTTTTTGCCCAGCCCATCAACCTGGTTCGACCCGCCTTCCTGCGCATGTTGCGAGACATCATGCGCTTCAATCGAGAAACCATCCGCCTGGATGCAGCGGGCAGCATGCCGGCCCTGACGCTTGGCGACTACCTTGCGCTCGAGGACTACAGCGACGCGTTTCGCGACTGGTATCTGTTGCCGATGGCGGCAGCGATCTGGTCCTGTCCGACGCGGATCATGCTCGACTACCCACTCGCGACCTTCGTGCGCTTTTGCCACAACCACGGCCTGTTGCAGGTGTTCGACCGTCCGCAATGGATGACGGTGAAGAATGGTGGCCGCACTTACGTGCGCAAGATGCTGCAAAAGCTCGACGATGTTCGGCTCGAGTCAGCCGTCACGGCCGTGACGCGCGACCAGCAAGGTGTTTCGGTTCATACCCAGTTTGGCACCGAGCGTTTCGATCGTATCGTCCTTGCCTGCCACAGCGACCAGGCGCTGACGCTGCTTGGAAGTGACGCAACGGCAGAAGAAAGGCGTGTGCTCGGCGCGGTTCGCTATCAGGACAATCTGGCCGTGCTGCACACCGACCCTGCCCTGCTTCCGGCGCGGCGCAAGGTCTGGTCGGCCTGGAACTATCTCGCAGGTGCTGGCGAGCCTGATGCCCGTCCGGTGGCCGTCAGCTACCTGATCAATCGTCTGCAACCGCTGCCCTTTGACACGCCGGTCGTGGTCTCGCTCAATCCATTCCGGGAGCCTGCAGCCGAGCATGTGATCAAGCGCATCCGATATGCGCACCCGGTGTTCGACCGCGGAGCGATTGATGCCCAGGCGCTGTTGCCGAGTGTGCAGGGGCGCAACAACACCTGGTTCGCCGGGGCGTGGACAGGCTATGGCTTTCATGAAGACGGTCTGCGCTCGGCGATCACCGTCGTCGAGTCGATGGGCGTGGACGTGCCGTGGCGGAGCGCCCAGGCCAGACCGATGCAGGCTGCGGGGGTGTGGTGAACGTGACTGCCCTCGACGGCGATCGGCACGCCCCGCGCAAGCCAGGCCCGGTGCACGATCTCGACCCCGAGGTGTGCTTCGGCGCGGTGATGCACGAGCGTCACACGGTCACGCACAACCGCTTTGTCTATCCTTGCGCTTTCCTGCGCCTGCCGCTTTCGCGCTTGGACAGTCTGCAGGTGCCGTGGCTGGGCATCGAGCGTAGCCACGTATTCAGCTTTCGTCGGTGCGACCACGGTGCGCGTGACGGCTCGCCCTTGCTGCCCTGGCTGCAGGGTGTTCTTGCCGCGCATGACCTGCGCGCCGTGTGCGACGGCGAAATCGTGCTGCAGACCATGCCGCGCGTACTCGGCTATGTGTTCAATCCGGTCAGTTTCTGGTTCTGCCACGACGCCAGCGGCGCCCTGCGCGCAGTGCTGGCGGAGGTGAGCAACACGTTCGGCGAGCGTCACAACTACCTTGTGCACCATCCCGATCTGAGTCCGATCGAGTCGGGCGATGAGTTGCGCGCCCGCAAGGTTTTCCATGTCTCGCCCTTTTTCCCGGTGCGTGGCGAATACCGCTTCCGTTTCGAGCGTCGCGCCGGTCTGCATGCGGTGCAGGTCGATCTGTGGGACGAGGGCGTGCTGCAACTCTCGACCCGGCTTGGCGGGCGCGCCCAGGCGCTCGATGGTCAAGCCATGCGCCGCTGGCTGTGGCGCCAGCCTTTGATGACCCTGGGCGTGATGGCCCGCATCCACTGGCAGGCCCTGCGCCTGGCCTTGCGGCGCGTGCGCTTCCATCCGAAACCATCGCCACCGAGCGAGGAGACCTCTCGATGAATGCACTGGAACAGGCCCTGCAGCCGATCGCCGGCATCAAGCTGTCGCGCCTGCCGCGCGCCACCCGCCTTGCGCTGGAAGTGTTCGACCGCCTTGACGGCGGCGCGCTGGCAATCGAACTGCCTGACGGAGTGCGCCTGCGCGCGGGCCACGGGCCGCTCGTTGCCCACTTGCGCGTGCGCGACCATGCGGTGTTCGACGAGGCGCTGGCGCGCGGTGACATTGGCTTTGGTGAGAGCTGGATGGATGGTCAGTGGGACACGGACGAACTCACCGGTTTGCTCACCCTGCTGTCGCGCAATCGCGAACGCATCGGCCAGGCGATCTACGGCCGCCTGTTACGCATGATCGGCCACCGCATCACCCACCTGCTGCGCGCAAATACCCGCAGCGGCTCGCGACGCAACATCGAGGCGCACTACGACCTCGGCAACGATTTCTACGCGCTGTGGCTCGACCCCTCAATGAGCTACTCGGCGGCGGTATTCGCCGCGGATGACGATTCGCTGCACGACGCGCAACTGCGCAAATACCGCCGCATCCTCGAGCAACTCGATGTCCGGCCAGGGCAAACCGTCCTCGAGGTTGGTTGTGGCTGGGGCGGCTTCGCCGAGGTGGCTGCGGTCGAGTACGGTTGCAAGGTGCTCGGCATCACGCTGTCGCCGTCCCAGCTCGCCTTTGCGCGCGAGCGGGCGCAGCGCGGCGGCTTTGCCGCAGCGGCCGACTTCGCGCTGTGCGACTACCGGGATGTGCGCGGTCAGTACGACCACGTCGTCTCGATCGAGATGATCGAGGCTGTCGGCGAGCGCTTCTGGCCGACCTATTTCGCGCAGCTTGCGGCCTTGCTCAAGCCGGGTGGGCGTTGCGTGGTGCAGTCGATCACGATTGATGATGCCCTGTTCGCGCGCTATCGCCGCGGCACCGACTTCATCCAGCGCTACGTCTTTCCCGGCGGCATGCTGCCCAGCCCCGCTGCGGTGGAGCGGCAGGCGCGGGGCGCGGGTCTCGAGGTGGTGGGCGACTTCGCCTTTGGCCGCGACTACGCGCGCACGCTGGCGCACTGGCATCGCAGCTTCGAAGCGCAGTGGCCGGCGGTGAAGGCGCAAGGCTTCGACGAGCGCTTTCGCCGTATGTGGCGCTTTTATCTGTCGTATTGCGAGGCCGGTTTCGAGACCGGCGATATCGACGTGCATCACTTCGTCTTCGCCCATCTGGTGGCGCATGAGTGAGCGATGAACGAGCAGCGCGCACGCGCGCAGGATCTGATGGCCTATGGCGCCCTCGGGCTGCCCCTGGCCTTTGCGGCGTTGCCGCTGTATGTACATGTGCCCCGACTCTACGCCGGGCTCGGTCTGTCGCTGGCGACGGTGGGGGCGGTGCTGCTCGCGGCGCGCGTCGTCGATGCCCTGAGCGACCCGCTCATTGGCTGGGCCGTTGATCGCCTGCCGGGTCGGCGCAAATGGGTGATGGCAGCGCTGCCGGTTCTGGGGCTGGGCATGGTGGGCCTGCTGTCACCGCCGGCGGGGTCAGGAGCACTGTGGCTACTGGCCTTGCTGGTGCTGGTGTCGCTGGGCTATTCGGTGGCGACGATCGCCTATCACGCCTGGGGGGCGGAAGTGGCCGCAACGTCCGAACTGCGCACTCGTTATGTCGCTAGCCGTGAAGCGTTTGCGCTCCTCGGTGTGATGTTGGCGGCGGCCTTGCCGTCGGTGCTGGCTGCGGGGCAGGGCGAGTCCCTCGGGCTTGCGCGCCTGGCGATGGTGTTTGTGCCGGTCCTGATCCTTTTTGGGCTGTGGACCTTGTTGCGTTCGCCCGTTTCGCCACCGGCGGCCGTGCGCCGCGAGTCGGTCTATGGGGGCCTTGCCGCGGCCCTGCGCGTGCCCGGCTTCGGGCGCTTGCTGACGGTGTTCGCGCTCAACGGCATTGCTGCGGCCATCCCTTCTGCAACGGTGCTGTTCTTCGTGGCCGACGTGTTGGGCGCGGCGGATGTCGCGGGCCTTTTTCTGGTGCTGTATTTCCTTGCTGCAGCGGCCAGCCTGCCGTTGTGGGTCGCGCTGTCGCGTCGTTACGGCAAGCTGCAGGCGTGGCTGGCGGGCATGGTGCTGGCGGTCGTCGTGTTCGGCTGGGCGGCCACGCTCGGTGACGGTGAGCTGATCGCCTATGGCGTGGTCTGTGTGCTGTCCGGCCTGGCTCTTGGGGCCGATCTGAGTCTGCCACCATCGCTGCTTGCCGACCTGCTGGCAGTGCCGGCCGGCAACGAAGACGCTGCGCTGGCGGAGCACCACGGCCTGCGTGCCGTGAGCCGACAAACAGCACGCACGGTGGTGCCCGCTACGCTCGCCGGTGCCTGTTTCGGCTGGTGGAACTTCGTCACCAAGGCCAACCTGGCCCTTGCCGCGGGGGTGGCGCTGCCCCTGCTGGCCGTGCTCGGGTATGCGCCGGGCGAGCGTGGGTCAGCGGCATTGCTCGCGCTTTCCATCAGCTATGCGGGATTGCCGGTGCTGTTCAAGCTGGGGGCCATCGCCTTGCTGTGGCGCTGGCGCGATGGGCTCGAGACGGCCTGCGCCCGGCAGGGGGGCTCGGGGTCGGGGACAAACTCTGGAGTGTGCGAATCATGAACAAGATCTGGTTACTACTGGTGGCCCTGGTTGGGCTGTGGGGGTGCAGTTCCGTGGATGTCGAAAAGTATCGCAGTGAAACGCCGGTCCTGGATCTGCGCCAGTACTTCAACGGTACGCTGGAGGCGCATGGCATCTTCCAGGATCGCTCGGGCGAGGTGGTCAAGCGCTTCACCGTCAACATCGACGCCCGCTGGCAGGGTGATGTCGGCACGCTCGATGAGCACTTCACCTATGCCGACGGCAGCACCCAGCGTCGGGTATGGACGATCACGCGCACCGGCGAGGGGCGCTACATTGGCCGCGCCGACGACGTGGTTGGCGAAGCACGGGGCGAGGAGGCAGGCAACGCCCTGCGCTGGCGCTACGTGATGGCCCTGCCGGTCGACGGCAAGGTGTACAACGTCGATTTCGACGACTGGATGTTCCTGATGGACGAGCGCGTGATGCTGAACCGCTCGGTGATGAGCAAGTGGGGCTTTCGCCTGGGCGAGGTCACGTTGTCCTTCTACAAGCGGGGTGCCTGATGGGCTGGCTGGCGCCGCTCAATGCGCCGATCCGTAACTGGCAGGGGCAGCGCGTCTGGCTGGTCGGCGCTTCGACCGGTATCGGCGCCGCGCTGGGGCGAGCGCTGGCGCGGCGCGGGGCTCGTCTCGCCCTGTCCGCACGCAGCCGTGACAAGCTGGAAGCGCTGGCGGCCGAGTGTGGGAGTGAAGCGGTGTTGGCGCCGCTGGACCTGACGCAACCCGAAGACTTCGAACGCGTGCGTGACAGCTTGCTCGAAACCTGGGGCGGGATCGATCTCGTCGTCTTCAGTGCCGGCACCTACCGCCCTTTGCGGGCGTGGGAGTTGGAAACCGCGCTGATCCGCGAAACGCTGGACACCAACCTGTTCGGGGTCATGGCCGGGGCTGCGGCCCTGATGGCACCCATGCTGCGTCAGGGCAGTGGCGCGATCGCCCTGATGGGAAGCGTAGCCGGCTATGGCGGCCTGCCCAAGGCGGTGGTGTATGGCCCGAGCAAGGCGGGTCTGATCAATTTTGCCGAAACCCTGTACCTCGATCTGGCACCAAAAGGCCTGGGTGTGTTCCTGATCAACCCGGGCTTCGTTGCCACGCCGCTCACGGCACAGAATGATTTCGACATGCCCGCGCTGATCACGGCAGAGCAGGCCGCGCAGGACATCATCGACGGCTTTGCCCGCGGCGATTTTGAAATCCATTTCCCGCGGCGTTTCACCCGGGTACTGAAAGCACTGCAATGGCTGCCGCGCAGGCTGTATTTTGCCCTGATCCGGCGCGCGACCGGGCTATGAAGGCCCCACTCAGCATGTTGCAGACGTCCTCCACCGCGGCGGCGGTCGATCGGCTCGCCGACTTTTATCAAACCCTGTCGCCTTCCACGCTGAATGGCCTGGACGGCTTGTACGCGACCGACGCACGTTTCAAGGACCCCTTCAATGAGGTGGTCGGGGTGCTGGCCATACGTCGCATTTTCGAGCACATGTTCGCCACCGCTGATGCGCCGCGCTTCGTCGTTACCCGGCGCATCGTGCAGGACGATCAGGCCATGCTGGGCTGGGATTTTCATGTGCGGCTGCGTGGGCGCGAGATCGTGGTGCGCGGCGTCAGCCACCTGGCCTTCGATGCCGACGGCCACGTGTCGCTGCACCGCGACTACTGGGATCCGGCGGAAGAGCTGTATGCCCACCTGCCGCTGATCGGCGTTCTGATGCGCACGCTGCGACGCAGGCTGTCGGCAGGCGCGGGCTGAAGTACGGGCGTTTGCGCCCGGCGGGTCGAAGTCGCCGTGCGACTCGGTTGCGTGAATCAGTCGCCGCAGTCGATTGGGACAGTCGATCGGGGGCGGTCCGGGTGATCGGGCCGACCACCGGGAGCCGCTTCGTCGCCTTGACCATGCCGATTTGCAGCGGTTCTGTTGCGTCGCGAGAAATCATCCCGCGGGAAAACCCCGAACATGAGGCGAGAGCGCATGTTTGGCGCGGCGCCTAGCAGTTACTGCGCTGCAATATATTGATATTTGTCAAAATCCCGTGTTGCTAGCGTGTTTTTTGCTATGGCACCATCGACCGCATCTGCCAAAACCAAATGCATCAGGGGGTGGTCATGGGATATGCCAGTCGCCTCGCGAGCTTGCTGCCCGCTTTCTGCACGGCGTGGCCTGCATTCGCACAGGATGCGCCCGCCCGCTACAACCTGCAGACGCCCGTCACCAGCGTTGCCGGCCAGATCAACGACATGCACACGCTGATGCTGGTGATCTGCCTGGTCATCTTCGTGGGTGTATTTGGCGTGATGTTCTGGGCGGTGTTTCACCATCGCAAGTCGAAGGGGGCCGTCGCTGCCCACTTCCATGAAAACACCGCGGTCGAGATCGCCTGGACGGTGATCCCCATCCTGATCCTGCTCGGCATGGCCTGGCCCGCGACCCGTACCGTGATCGACATGAAGGACACCTCCAACCCCGATCTTACGATCAAGGCCACTGGCTACCAGTGGCAGTGGGGCTACGACTATCTGCAGGGCGAGGGGGAAGGGATCCGCTTCCTGTCGGCCTTGTCTACGCCGCGCGATCAAATCGAGGGCGTCGCGCCCAAGGGTGAGACCTATCTGCTGGAAGTGGACAAGCCCCTGGTAGTGCCGGTGGGCAAGAAGGTGCGGGTGCTGCTGACAGCTAACGACGTCATCCATTCATGGTGGGTGCCGGCTTTCGGCGTCAAGCAGGACGCGATTCCCGGCTTTATCCGCGACGCTTGGTTCCGCGTCGACAAGGAAGGCATCTATCGCGGCAACTGTGCCGAACTGTGCGGCCGCGATCACGGTTTCATGCCCATCGAAGTGCATGTGCTGTCGGCGTCGAAGTACGCGGAGTGGGTGCAGGCGCAGAAGGCGGCCATGGCCGCCGAAGGTGTTGGTGTTGCGAGCGGCACGGATGCGGCAAGCGACGCGTCGCCATCTGCCGCATCCGTGCCGGCACCGGCGAGCGCGGCGGTTGAAGCGGCTGCTGGCAAGAACTGAGGCGGTGTTGTCGGGCCGGGATGGGCCGGTCTAAGGCTCAAACCTGAGAGATTGGCCGGATACAGGGGCTCTGCCCGTGTAGTGGCCAGCGCAAGTTGATGTTTCCTTGTCGTTGTTTCGTCGTTGTTTCGTCGTTGTTTTGTCGCTGTTCGACAGGAGGACCCCGCATGGCCGCCGTCACACATGATCAGCTCCAGGGGCATCACCATGGCCCGACCGGCCTGATGCGCTGGATCACGACGACCAATCACAAAGACATCGGCACGATGTACATGATCTTCAGCTTCATCATGTTCCTGTCCGGGGGCGTGCTGGCGCTGACGATCCGTGCCGAACTGTTTCAGCCGGGTCTGCAGGTGGTGCAGCCCGAGTTCTTCAACCAGCTGACCACCATGCACGGTCTGGTGATGGTGTTCGGCGCCATCATGCCGGCCTTCGTCGGCTTCGCGAACTGGATGATTCCGCTGATGATCGGCGCCAGCGACATGGCGTTCGCGCGTATGAACAACTGGAGTTTCTGGTTGCTGCCGCCGGCCGCGATCCTGCTGCTTGGCTCCTTCTTCGTGCCCGGCGGCGCCACCGCCGCAGGGTGGACGCTGTATGCGCCGCTGTCGGTGCAGATGGGCATGGGCATGGACCTGGCCATCTTCGCCATCCACATCATGGGCATCAGTTCGATCATGGGCGCGATCAACATCGTCGTCACCGTGCTCAACATGCGCGCGCCCGGCATGCCGATGATGAAGATGCCGCTGTTCTGCTGGACCTGGCTGATCACCGCCTACCTGCTGATCGCGGTGATGCCGGTGCTGGCCGGGGCAGTGACGATGATCCTGACCGACCGTCATTTCGGCACCAGTTTCTTCAACGCCGCGGGCGGCGGCGACCCGGTGATGTACCAGCATATCTTCTGGTTTTTCGGCCATCCCGAGGTCTACATCATGATCCTCCCGGCCTTTGGCATCGTCAGCCAGATCATTCCCACCTTCGCCCGCAAGCCGCTCTTTGGCTATGCCTCGATGGTCTATGCCACCGCCTCGATCGCGATCCTGTCCTTCGCCGTGTGGGCCCACCACATGTTCGCCACCGGCATGCCGGCGGCGGGCCAGTTGTTCTTCATGTACGCGACGATGCTGATCGCCGTGCCCACCGGGGTGAAAGTGTTCAATTGGGTGGCCACCATGTGGCGTGGCTCCTTGAGTTTCGAAACGCCGATGCTGTGGGCGACCGGCTTCATCTTTGTGTTCACGATCGGCGGCTTCACCGGGCTGATCTGCGCCATCGCGCCGATCGACATCCAGGTACAGGACACCTATTACGTGGTGGCGCACTTCCACTACGTGCTGGTGGCGGGTTCGCTGTTTGCGCTGTTTGCCGGTGCCTACTACTGGCTGCCGAAATGGACCGGCCACATGCCCAGCACTTTCCTCGGCAAGCTGCACTTCTGGTGCTCGCTGGTGTTCTTCAACATCACCTTCTTCCCGATGCATTTCCTTGGTCTGGCGGGCATGCCGCGCCGTATCCCCGACTATGCCCTGCAGTTTGCCGACTTCAACGCCCTGGCTTCGATCGGCGCCTTTGGTTTTGGTCTGTCGCAACTGATTTTCCTGGTGGTGGTCGTCAAGTGCGTGCGCGGCGGTGAGCGCGCCGCGGCGCGCGCGTGGGAGGGCGCCGAGGGGCTGGAATGGACGGTGCCGTCGCCGGCGCCGCATCACACCTTCGAGGAAGCACCGGTGCTGCGGTGAGCGCCCGGGGAAAAAGAATATGACGAGAGCCGACCGTCGCACTGCGAACCGCCGTACCGGCCTGCTACTGGCTGCGGTGGCCTGCGCCTTCTTCGTCTTCGTCATCCTCAAATACAAGGTCTTCGGCCAATGAGCACAAGCACCCGCCATCGTCCCGACACCAGCAATCGCAGCCTGTTGCTGCGCTTGCTGGTGTCGGCGGTGGTCATGTTCGGCTTTGGCTTTCTGCTTGTGCCCTTCTACCAGCAGATCTGCGAGGCCACCGGCATCAACAATTTTCTACGCCCCGAGGCCGAGCAGGGTGCACGTGCGGCGGCGAACACACAGATCGACACCAGTCGCAGCGTTCTGGTTCAGTTCGATGCCAATCTGCACGATCTGCCCTGGCGCTTCCGGCCTCTGCAACGTTCGATCGAAGTCCATCCGGGGCAACTGGTGCAGGTCGAGTACGAGGTGATCAACACCCGCGACGTGCCGGTCACCGGCCAGGCGGTGCCGAGCTATGGTCCGCAGCGGGCCGCGCGCTACTTCAACAAACTGGATTGCTTCTGTTTCGAGCAGCAGACGCTGGCGCCCGGTGAGAAGCGCACCATGCCGGTCGTGTTCGTCGTCGACCCGGCGCTGCCTGAAGACCTCGGTGTAATCACCTTGTCTTACACCTTCTTTGAGCTGCCGGGTCGCAATACGGCTGCCGCTGGCAAAAGGCAGGTGGTGCTGCCGCTGCCCGGGGCGACGACAGTATCGGGGGCGACATGAGCGCCGGGTCGCCGCGCCGCGTTGGCTTCTGGCCGACGATGCGGGCCGTGCTGTGGTCCTTCGTCGGCGTACGTCGACGCCAGGCCTACCTCGACGACGCAGGTTCGCTCAATCCGCTGGCGGTGGTCGTTGCCGGCGTGCTAGCCGGTGCGGCCTTCGTCATTCTCATCGTCATCACCGTGCAAGTGGTGCTCGCCTAGCGGCACCGAACCAGGTCCGGACAGGGGAAACGTCATGAGTCAGGCATCTGCAACCCGTTCATTCGACCACTACTTCGTGCCCGAACCGTCGAAGTATCCGATCTTCGGTTCCGTTGCCCTGCTGCTGTTTGGTGCCGGCGCCGCGCTGTGGCTGAACAAGGTGCCATCGGGGCCATGGGTGTTCTTCAGTGGCGTCGCCATTCTCATCTACATGCTGTTTGGCTGGTTCGGCCAGGTCGTGAAGGAGTCCGAGTCCGGCCAGTACGGCAGGCGTGTGGATGCCTCGTTCCGCTGGTCGATGGGCTGGTTCATCTTCTCCGAGGTGATGTTCTTTGCCGCCTTCTTCGGCGCCCTGTTCTACGCCCGCGTGCTGTCGGTGCCCTGGCTGGCCTCCGGCGACAACGAGGCCTTGCTGTGGCAGGGCTTCAGCAGCGCGTGGCCGACTTCCGGTCCCTACACCCCGAGCGGCGCCGACCCGTTCACGCCGATGGGGGCGTGGGGCATACCGGCCATCAACACACTGATCCTGCTCACCTCGGGCGTCACGCTGACCTTTGCGCACTATGGCTTGCTGGCCGACAAGCGCGGCCAGCTCAAGCTTGGGCTGCTGGCCACCGTCGTTCTTGGTGCGGTGTTCATCAGCCTGCAGGCATACGAATACATCCATGCCTACGCCGAACTCAATCTGCGGCTCGACAGCGGCATCTACGGCTCAACCTTCTTTCTGCTGACCGGATTCCACGGTCTGCACGTCACGATCGGCGCAATCATGCTGACGGTGATGCTGTTCCGGGTAATGGCGGGGCACTTCAGCCCTCAGCACCACTTTGGCTTCGAAGCGGCAGCCTGGTACTGGCACTTCGTGGACGTGGTGTGGCTGATCCTGTTCGTCGTCGTGTACTGGCTGTAAGCGGGCTGTAAGCGCACTTTGGGCGAACCGAGCACGAAGCCCCCGCGCCTACAGCCTGCCTTCGATCAGTCCGCTGGCAAAGCCGGCCATCAGCAGCGCGAACAGGGTCAGCGACAGGCCGACGCGGATCGCCAGTGCGCGTGCCATGCGCGTGCCACCGCCGGCGGCACTGCCATTGCGTAGCAGGAGCAGCAGCGCCGAGGCCAGGCTGGCAACGATCAGCAGCAGAAGCAGGATGACGACGAAGCGCATGAAGAGTCTCCCGGAGTGTTTCATTCAGTGTAGCGATTTGCAGACCGGCGACCAACGCGCCTGGGAGCTGCGGTGAACCGTTCGCGCTTGCCACCCTCGTTGAGTGCAGCGCTGCCCCTGTTGGCGGGTTTGATCGTGCTTGCCGTCACCGTGTCGCTCGGCAACTGGCAGGTACGTCGTGCTCAGCAGAAGATGAACGCGCAGGCCGTGCTTGATGACGCAGCGCAGCGTCCGCCCGTGGCACTTGCAGCCGGAGCCCGGGTCGCCGCCTTGCAGACCCCCGGGGATCCGGGCATCGCTGGCCGAAACGACGGTGGTCGCAAGGTCGGTAGTCTGAACGAGGATGCTGCTGGCTTCAGCAGCGGACAGCGCGTGCTGTTGGCGGGCGAGTGGCTGATTTCGGCCTCCATCTTCCTCGACAATCGTACCCATGCCGGCCTTGCCGGTTACCACGTGCTGACGCCGCTGCGGCTGGCGGATGGGTCGGGCGTGGTGCTGGTCAATCGCGGCTGGGTGGCGACGGGTGCCGATCGCGCAGTGTTGCCTGCGGTGCCGGCCGAGTCCGGTTCGATTGCGGTGCAAGGGCGCTTGCAGATTCCCGAGGTTGATCCCTTCACCCTCGCGAAGCCCGGGCAGGAGGCCCTGGGCAGCTTTTGGCAGCGACTGGACGTGGCGCGTGTCGCTGCGCAGCCAGCAGTGGCCCTGCCGGTGTGCGCAGCCGAGGGCGCTCCGGCCTGCCTCGCGTCCTGGATCATCCTGCAGACCTCAGATTCGGCCGATGGCCTGGTACGCGACTGGCCGCTGCCCGCAGCGGGGGTTGATCGCCATCGCGCCTATGCTTTCCAGTGGTATGCGCTGGCGGCGCTTGCCGCTGCACTGACTGCCGGCCATGCCTGGCGACTTTTCTCGCGGAGACTTCATGAGCACCGGAACCCTCGCCTCGTCGGACGCTGACTCCGTCCCTCGCTCTGTCAGCCTCTCCGCCCCAGCCCCGGTCTTGCCACCTGCGGCACGGCGCCGGGGGCAGCGCACCTTGCTGCTGCTGGCCTTCGTCTGTGTGCTGCCGGTTGCCGCCTCGTACTTGATGTTCTACCTGTGGCAGCCGCAGGGGCGGGTCAATGCGGGCGCGCTGCTCGAACCGCTGCCCTTGCCCGAATCCGTGCTGAGCGCGGCGGGCGGGCAGGCCGATCTGGCGCGCAGCGAGCTTGAAGGGCGCTGGACCCTGCTGTTTGCCGCCGCGCCGGCCTGCGACGCCGCCTGCTCGCGGGCGCTCTACGTGTCGCGCCAGGCCCGTATCGCTCAGGCCAAGGAAATGGAGCGCGTCGGCCGGGTGTGGTTGCTCTCCGGCGCTGGCGAACCCGCCGCAGAGCACCTGCCGGGCAGCTCGATTGCAGACGAACTGCGCCTCGCCCATGTCGATGCTGCCTGGCTCGCTGCGCTGCCCGGACTGGCGCCCGGCGCCATTTATCTCATTGACCCTCTGGGCAACGTGATGATGCGCTTCGATGATCAGGCCGACACCACCCTGGCTGCGCGTGCGCTGACCAAGGACTTGCAGCGCCTGCTCAAGTACTCCGCGCTGGGACGAGGAGGGCGGTCGTGAGCTGCGGGCTGACCTGGTATCGCCGTCTGGCGCTTGGTGCGCTGCTGCTGACTTTCGTCGTCGTCGTCTTTGGCGCCTATGTGCGCCTGGCCGATGCCGGCCTCGGCTGTCCCGACTGGCCGGGCTGCTACGGCCAGCTCTCGCCCGCGCATGTGGCCGACCTCATCCGCGATGCACATGCCGCCGCGCCAACCGGCCCGGTCAGCCTGCCCAAAGCATGGAAGGAAATGACCCACCGCTACCTGGCGGCCAGCCTCGGCCTGCTGATCATCGCCATCGCGCTGCTGGCCTGGCACCTGCGCGACAGCCCACGGACGGCGCCCAGGGTGGCGCTGGCGCTGGTCGGGGTGGTGATCTTCCAGGGTCTGCTGGGTAAATGGACGGTGACCCTGCTGCTGAAACCGGCCATCGTCACGGCCCACCTGCTCGGCGGTCTCACCACGCTGGCGCTGCTGGCGTGGCTGAGCCTGCGTGCCTGCGGGGCGTGGCAGCTGGGTCAGCTTCAGGGAACGCATCAGGGGGCATCTCGAGCCGGCGGCGTGCTTCCACCGGGAGACGTGCCGCCACCCGGCGGGAGACTTCGATTTGGCGCCCGCTTCGCCTTCATTCTGCTCGTCGGTCAGGTCGCACTCGGTGGGTGGACCAGCACCAACTATGCCGCGCTGGCCTGTACCGACTTCCCGACCTGTCATGGCAGCTTCAGTCCTGCCGCCGATTATGCGAACGCCTTTCACATGGTGCGCGAGCTCGGCATGACGGCCGACGGCGAACTGCTGTCGAATGCCGCACTCACCGCCATCCACTGGTCGCACCGTCTCGGTGCGGTGGTCGCTGGTGGCGCACTGTTGCTGCTGGGCTGGGCGCTCAGTCGGCGGCGCGCCACCTTCGTGCTCGGCATCGTGCTGCTGGCCGCCCTGGGGCTGCAGATCGCGCTCGGCATTTCCAATGTGTGGCTGTCGCTGCCGCTGCCGCTCGCCGCCGCGCACAACGCCGGCGCCGCGCTGCTGGTAGGGGTGATGGTGTGGATCAATTTCAGGCTTGGCGCCCCGCGCGCGCATCCGCTGGCGGTGACACCACGTTCGCCGGGGGCGACGCTGGCAATCGCGATCAAGGAGGCAAGATCATGAAGACTCTCACCCTGGGCACCGCCCGCGCCCGTCGTCTGCGCGCCTTCTATGTGCTGACCAAGCCGCGGGTCAACACCCTGATCGTGTTCTGCGCGGTCATCGGCATGTTCCTGGCCGTGCCCGATGGCCTGCCCAACGCGCTCACGGTGTTCGCCGCGACCATCGGCATTGCCTGCGTGGCCGGCGCGGCCGCGGCGATGAACTGCCTCATCGAACAGCAGATCGATGCCCGCATGACCCGCACCCGGGCCCGCCCGCTGCCGCGTGGCGAACTGCTGCCGGGCGAGGCCCTGTTGTTCGCTGGCGCGCTGGGCGGCTGTGGTCTGACCGTGCTGTACCAGGCGGTCAACCCGCTGACGATGTGGCTCACGCTCGCCACCTTCGTCGGTTATGCGGTGATCTACACCGTGCTGCTCAAGCCGCGCACGCCGCAGAACATTGTCATCGGTGGCGCCTCCGGGGCCATGCCGCCGGTACTCGGCTGGGCTGCGGTGTCGGGCGAGGTCAGCGCCGATGCCTTGCTGCTGTTCCTCATCATCTTCGCGTGGACGCCGCCGCACTTCTGGGCGCTGGCCCTGTATCGCAGCGCTGACTACGCTCGGGCTGGCCTGCCGATGCTGCCGGTGACGCACGGTTCGGAGTTCACCCGGCTATCGGTGTTGCTGTACACGCTGATCCTGTTCGGCGTCACGCTATTGCCCTTCGCCACGCGCCTGAGCGGCGCGCTCTACCTAAGCGTAGCGGTTGCGCTTGGGCTGCAGTTCATCCGCCTCGCCTGGCGGCTATATCGCGACTATAGCGACGCGTTGGCGCGGCGCACCTTCCGCTACTCCATCGTCTATCTGTTTGGTTTGTTCGGCGCCCTGCTGGTCGATCACTACCTGCCGTGGTGAAGCGCCTGCCCTGCGGCGTTCTGGCGCAGGGGGTGTCTGCACACGTCACGAGCGTCTATCATCGGGCGCTGATCGAACAAGTCGCATAAGGTGCCCGATGTCTTCCCGCTTTTTCCGCGTCTCTCCCCGTGTGTCTTCTCTCGCCCGCATGGCGGCCACGGTTTTTGCCGCGGTCTTGCTCACCGCGTGCTCGCCGCCAGAGCCGGTCTTTCGCAGCACCGACATCACGGGCGCCGAATACGGCAAGACCCTGCAGCTCACCGATCATCATGGTCAGACGCGCGCGCTGGCCGACTTCAAGGGCAAGGTCGTCACCATCTTCTTTGGCTACACCCAGTGCCCCGACGTCTGCCCCACCGCGCTTTCCGGCATGAGCGAGGTCATGCGGCAACTCGGGCCGGATGGCGACAAGGTTCAGGTCTTGTTCGTCACCGTCGACCCCGAGCGCGACACGCCGGCGCTGCTGGCCGAATATGTGCCGCTGTTCGACAAGCGTTTCCTCGGTCTGTACGGCACGCCCGACAAGACCGCTGAGATCGCCAAGGACTTCCGCGTGTTCTACCGCAAGAGTGGCGATCTGGCCGGCCACTACACCATCGACCACTCGGCCGGCACCTATGTGTTCGACCCGCAGGGGCGCTTGCGCCTGTACATGAAGCATGCGGAAGACCCGGCGACGATCGCGGCGGATATCAAGGCGCTGCTGGCGGGGAAGTGACGCGCAGGAAGAGGGGACGCGTCGCCGCTTGAATGAACAACGGCAGCCTCTCGGCTGCCGTTTTCAGTGCTGGAGCCGGGCGCCAATCACACCACCTCAGCCAGCATCCCCCGCATCTTCTGCATTGCTTTGGCCTCGATCTGGCGGATGCGTTCGGCCGATACACCGTATTCGGCGGCCAGCTCGTGCAGCGTGGCGCTGTCGCCTTCGCTCAGCCAGCGCCGCTTGACGATGGCACAGCTGCGCTCGTCCAGGCTGGCGAGCGCGTTGCGCAGGCCGCTGTCCTGCAGGTGCGCAAGCTGGGTCTGCGCCAGCACTTCGGACGGCTCGGCGTGCGGGTCGGGCAGATAGGCGATCGGGGCGAAGCGTTCGTCGTCGTCGTCGCTGCCGCCTTCCAGTGGCACGTCACGACCGCCGAGGCGAGTTTCCATCTCCACCACTTCCTCGGGCTTTACCCCAAGCTGGGCGGCGATGGCGTCGACTTCGGTCGGGTTCAGCGTGCCACTGTCCTGCTTCATGCTGCGCAGGTTGAAGAACAGCTTGCGCTGCGCCTTGGTGGTGGCGACCTTTACCAGACGCCAGTTCTTGAGCACGTATTCGTGAATCTCGGCCTTGATCCAGTGCATCGCGAACGACACCAAGCGCACGCCGCGCGTGGGGTCGAAGCGCTTCACCGCCTTCATCAGGCCGATGTTGCCTTCCTGGATCAGGTCGGCGTGCGGCAGGCCGTAGCCCAGATAGCCGCGGGCAATGGACACCACCACCCGCAGGTGTGACATGACCAGCTGGCGCGCGGCGTCGACGTCGCCGTCATCGCGCAGACGTGTTGCCAGTTCGACTTCCTGCTGCTCGCTGAGCATCGGCATGCGATTGACGCTGTGGATGTACTGATCCAGGCTACCGGTGGCGGGAACGGGAAACGACAGGGCGTAAGACATGGGCTTGGGTCCTCCTTTGGTGCAAATATTAGCACTCGCGGCGTGAGAGTGCTAACGGGAGGGGGAGTTCCTTGCCGCGGCTTGCATCGCGATGAACTGGGCGGGTGTGACGATGGGAATGTCGCACCAGGGATGCAGTACGAGCAGATCCTTGTCGCCGGTGATGATGGCCGACGCCTCGCCTGCGAGCGCGAGTTCAAGGAACTTGTCGTCGCGCGGGTCACAACAGGCTACAACCCTCCGGACGATGGGCAGGATCTGCATGACGCCCCCCAGCAGGCGGATGAACTCACGGCGATCCGCCCGCGAAACGTAAGGATCGAACTTGGCGCGAGCGAGCACTTCGGTAAGTTCGGTCAGCGTCTCATCCGAGCCCAGCAGATTGCCGCTTGCGAGCGCTAGATCGACTGCCCGGGCGGCTGAGCTGCGGGGTGCCAGCAAGCGACTGACAAGCACGCTGGTGTCGACCGCGCAAGGTGCGGAATCAGTCATCGGCAAGCAACTCGGCCAGCTTGTCCTCCGTCAGCCCCGCCTGGCCGGCCTTGTCACCCACTGCGTCGCAGAAGCGCTGAAACTCGCTGATATTGAGGCGGGTCAGGCGCTCGTACTCCTGCATCGACAACACGACCGCCACGTCGCGCTTCTGGCGGCGGATGATTACAGGCTCGCGTGCTGCCATGTCGAGCAGTCCGGCCAGCCCTTGCTTGGCTTCAGTGGCAGACAGGGTGCGCATGGTGAAGGCCTCCTTCAGCTATTTAATGGTCAAATTGTACATTTTGTATTGAAATTTTGCTCGTTTCTGCCCTGGGGCGGTGATCTTGCCCAATGCCGTGCTGCTGACTGCGGACGAGAGGTGCTGGCGTGGCCGTCGAGCCTGCAGCGCTTCGATGCACGGCACTGAGAAGGACGGTCTGTTGCACGTCCGCAACAACAATCCCCGGAATGTGGTGTTTTTACGCCGCCGGGCTTGCAAGGATGGCGCCAGATTTGCAGAATCGCTCCAACTTCTCGCCAGAGAGGTGAGTAGGACCAAGGCAGTAGCCGAGGTCTCAACTTCATATTTGAGGAGAAACACATGCAAAAGAAACTGATCGCGCTGGCTGTGGCTGGCTTGGTTTCGGCTCCGGTCTTCGCTCAGTCGAACGTGACCGTTTACGGTATTGCCGATGCGTACATGGGCTTTGGCTCGCACGGTGACAACGACTTTGCCGGCGTGGAAAGCGGTGGCCTGTCGGGTAGCCGCCTCGGTTTCCGTGGCGCCGAAGATCTGGGCAATGGCCTGAAAGGTGTGTTCACTGTTGAGCAAGGCTTCGCCATCGACACCGGTTCGGGCCTGGGCGGTTCTTCCCGTCAGGCTTTCGTTGGTCTGAGTGGTGGTTTCGGCACGGTTTCTCTCGGCCGCCAGTACGCTCCGGGCTACGACTTCCAGTACGACGCGCTGCTGTCGTCCGCCATTTCGCCGCAAGCCATCCTTTCGGGTGGTGCAGGTGCGTCGATCGCACCGAACAGCGCTGCGCGCTGGGACAACTCGGTGGCCTACAACGGCATGTTCTCGGGCCTGAAGGTTCGCGCCATCTATAGCATGGCCGCCGGTGAAGATACCTTTGACACCTCCGTTGCTGCTGGCAACTGGGCTGATCCGTCGGACGACGATGCGATGGGCCTGGGTCTTGAGTACGCAAACGGCCCGCTGAAGGTGGGTGCGGTCTACCAGGTGCTGCAGACGGGTAGCAACGCGCTTGCTGCTGATGACCAGACCGAATGGCTGCTTGGCGGTAGCTACAACTTCGGTGT
>Ga0138256_10002255_pt1 | contig 20751 bp, 16 predicted proteins | sample KNB2016incub_MG_FD_105486 | JGI IMG/M metagenome (GOLD analysis project Ga0138256, IMG submission 105486) | Active sludge microbial communities from wastewater in Klosterneuburg, Austria - KNB2014incub_MG | ecosystem: Engineered > WWTP > Activated sludge > Unclassified | place: Austria... | reverse complement strand
CGCCGCCGTGCGGGTGCCGTCTCGAAGAAGTCTACGTCGCGCCCGACGAAGGCGCTGAAGCGCCCGGTGAACAGGCGGAACTGCGGCGTATTGACCCGCGCCAGCAGCACGTAGGTGGGCGTGCGCGCGGAAGGAGTGAAGGCGAGGGTGTCGAATCCGCCGTCGGCGGGGAAGCTGCGAAGCGTGGCGTACGTCGCATACCGTCGCGCGTCGAAGAGCCACGACTCGCGCACCGGCGTCAGGCTCACCACCCACCCGCCCCGCAACTGGGTGACGGTCTCGAACTGGACCTTCGTCTCCTGCACGCTGGCCCCGTCAAAGAACCGGTCGTACAGCCAGAGCGCGTCGAATCCCTGGCGCACGAGGAAGCTCTCCACCAGCGAGCCGGGCTTCCAATAGAACGAGAAGCGGTTGTACGCGGCGGCGCTGACGAAGTCGTTGCGCGGAACGAAGCCGGCGGCGGCGTCGAACTCTGGGGCGATGCCGGTAAAGGCATAGCGCAGGCCGTAGCGAAGCCCGGTGCGATTGAGCGCCAGGTCCCAGAGCGGGGCAGTCTTCACGCTCGCGCCGTCGTTCTCGCGCCGAGCGCTCCCGCCCATCGTGCCGCTGAAGGCGTACGACTTGCGGAAGACGATGCGCGTGTCGGCCAGCGCGGCGCGGGAGAAGCTGCCGCCTTCCGTGCGATCGGAGAGACTCAAGCCGGCGGTCGAGGCGGTGAGCAGGTCGCGCCGCACGCGCAACAGGTTCACCAGCGGCCGGTCGTCGCCGCTGGCCGATGCGGTGCGCCCGTCGAGCGCCCCCATGTACGCGAACGTCGTGCGTCCCACGCGCCCGGTCAGCTTGACCGCGGCGTCGGGCTGCACGATGCGGCGCGTGTACATGAGGTTACTCGGTGCATCGAAGTACTCGCTCCCGTCCAGGAAGAACGGGCGCCGCTCGGGAAAGAAGAGCGAGAAGCGCGTGTCGCCGGGGACCTGGGCGGCATCCGCTTCGACCTGCGAAAAGTCCGGCCGGATGGTCGCGTTGAGCGTGATGTTTGGCGCCAGGCGCATGCGCACGTTGCCGCCCACCCGGGCCGTCGACTTATACGACCAGCCGTCTCCCTCAGGCGCACCGGCCAGCGACTCGGTCACCTCGGGATTGATCTCGGCCACCAGTTCGCGGTGCAGCGACGAGAAGCCGGTGAGCGTCCCCGACTGGACGAGGAACGACGCCGCGCCTCGGCGCGTGGGCATCCACGTCTGCTGGTAGCCCGTGTGCTGCACGTACCGCACGACGTTGAGGGCCCAGTCCTGCGCGTCGATGCCCTGGAAGCGGATGCTCTTGAGCGGGATCCGCACCTCGATCTCGTAGCCACCCTCGATCACCCGCCCCTTGGACTCGAAGACGAAGTCCGGGGAGAGGTCGATGTTGGCCGGCGGGTTGCCGCCGAAGGTCTGGCCGCGCGGTTGCGGCGGGTTGAAGCCTTCCGTGCGCACGCCGTCGGCCTGCGCGCCTAACGGGTTGACGCCGAAGATGAAGGCCCGCCGCCGGTCGTTGAACGGGTCGAGCACGAACTGGATGTAGTCGTCGCTGTCGATCTTGTCACGGGCGGCGAGCGTCGCGTGAACCTTGCTGTGCCCCTCGAAGGCCCGCACGCCGAAGTACACGTCCCGGCTGGTGAACCAGACGTAGACCTCGGTCGAGTCGTCGGCCGGCCGGTCGTCGATCGGGAGGTAGCTCGAGAAGCCGGTCAGCAAGGCAGCCTTGCGCCACGCGCCCTCGTCCAGCACACCGTCGATGGTAATGGAGTCCCCCTCCACCCGCGGGACATGGACCGTTGTCTCGCGGTTGCGCCCGTGATAGGCGCGCTGCTGGCCCGCGAGCGGTCGGACATTCAGCAGGGTGACGGCGACGACCAGCGCGGCCAGCGCACCGCCTGGCGGGACGACTCGTGTGGCCATCACTGATCGGTCTTGGACCAGCGGAAGAAGATCACCGACATCGCGATGAAGGCGATCGTTGCGCCACCGACGCTCATGAGCGCACCGGCTGCCTGGTGGTCATCGCGCGAGGAGATGCCGGGAATCGGCGGCGCGAGTTCGTAGAAGCCGTACATCGGTGTCTCGCTGTAGGCCAGGAAGCCGGCCAGCCCGAACATCACCGGCGAGAACATCAACCCGCCGATCAGGTACAGCATCCGGAGCGGGGGGGGGAACTTGGCGCGACGCGGGAGCTCGACCACCACCGGCCACCAGAAGAAGAGCCCCGTCACCAACCAGCTCACGTCGATCACCATCGAGCCGAGCTGCGAGCGCATGAGCGTATCGGCCACGGCCGGCAGGTGGGTGACCAGCACGGTGGCGTTGAAGACCACGAGGGCGAAGATCGGCGAGGTCAGCCGCTGGATGAGGGGGTGGTCAGCGACCAGCGCCTGTGCCTGCGGTGAGATGCCGCGCAGCAGCAGTGGCGGCGCCACGAGCCCGATGAGGAGGAACTGCAGCATGTGCACGCTGGCCAGGTAGCCCGCGCCCAACGCCCCTACCGGCCAGTCGAGCGCGAGCCAGAGCACGAGCAGTCCGACCACGAAGAGCGGATGCATCGGTGGGGACGACGCCATCCCGGCGCGTCGCGCCGCGACCCGGTTCCACGCGACCATGCCCGCTGCCACCAGCAGCACAAAGATCCAGATCCCGACATAGGCCTGCCAGGTCCACGTCCACGCGCGGGTCGTGGCACTACACCAGAATTGCATGCATTCTCTTCGGGCAGGTTACGGCGCCAGCGAGGCGGCCGCGGCGGCGAGCAGGCGTTCGAGGTCTGCGTAGGGAACAACGTTGGCGGCGAGGATCAACTCGCCGGCGCGCCGGAAGTGCAGGCGAATGGGGACCGACTCCCCCAGCACCGGCCGGGACGAAAAGCCGAGCAGCATCACGTGGCGCCCGCCGGGCACGAATTGCAGTGTCTCACCGGCGCGCACCACCACCTCGGGGACCGGCATCATGTGCCCCATGGTCTTGTGGTCGCCCGGCATGGTCTCGTGCATCTCCGCGCGCTGGGCTGCCTCGCTCGACACGGCGTACAGCGTGTCCTCGGCGAGGTTGTTGCGCAGCACGAGATAGAGCGCCCCCTCGGTCGTGGTAGCCGGCTGCGGCACGAGTGCCGCGGCCACGCGGATGGCGACCGCGGGAACGTCGGCGCGCTCGCCGAGCGGCTTGAGGTCGACCGCGCCCGGCCCCGAGGGCGGTGCACCGGTGGGGAGTTCGCCGCGCGCGAGCTTGGGAAGGTCGTGCGCCCAGTCGTCCTGACGAATGCCGAATGGGTACTCGAGTCGCGACAGCCCGTCGAGTCCGAAGGCGAGGACCTGTGCGGCATGCCCCACCTCATACTCGGCGGTGCCGGCCGGGACGTCGGCCTGCTGGATCGGCGGCATGCGCAGGCCGTAGAGAATGCGGTTCACCTCCTCCACGCTGCCGTGCAGGCCGATGAACGCGGGGTCGAAGGACCCGAGCCACTCCTTGAGTCGCGCGGGGGCGTCGCGCTCCGGGCCGGTCGTGACAAAGATGAAGCCGACAGCCTCGAGCTCCTCGAACGGCAGCTTGCGCAGGACCGCGGCGACATTGGCCACATTCAGCGGGCAGACGTCGGGACAGTGCGTATAGCCGAAGAACAGGAGCGTCACCTTGCCGGCGGTCGCCTGCCGGAAGTTGAACGGGGCGCCGTTGACGTCGGTGAGCGTGAAGTCGGGCTTCTCGCGCGGCGGGGCGGTGATCACCCCGCGGAATCCGTTGGCGGCTGCGGCCGCGGCGGCGTCGCTGTCCCGGGCGTCACCCCCGCGTGTGCCGCACGCCGCGAGGGCCAGCGCACCGGCCAAGGTGAGCGGAACGAGTCGTACACGAAGTCGGAGCATGGTGTGGCGCTAGAACTCGCGCTTCTTCATCTCCTTGAACAGCTTCTGCGTATCGCTGTCGTTGGCGCGATCGGGGCCGCGTGTGGCTTCGAGCGTGGGATCGTAGGTGGGGCGCGGCTTCTTGTCGGCCTTCACCGCCTTGGCGGCGTTCTTTCGTGCCAGCGCCTGCAACTGCTTCTCGTTCATGCCCGGCTCCTGTCTCCTGGTGGGGCGCGTGCACCAGCTCCGGCGCACCCCTAATCCTAGGGGGCGTGCCCCCCTTCGCGGGAGCGGGGTTCATAACTTCCCATCATGCCGCCCACCGAATCCGACGCCAACGTTCCGCCCTGCGACCCCGCCCTCCCCTTTGTGCTGCGCGCATCGCCGATGCAGGGGCTCGGAGCCTTCGCCACGCGATACATCCCGCCCGGCCAGCGCATCATCGAGTATACCGGCGAGCGGTTGAGCACCGCCGAGTCCGAGGCCCGGTACCCGGAAGTCGCCGGGGAGCGGCACCACACCTTCCTCTTCTCCATCGATGACGAGATCGTCGTCGATGCCGCGTTCGGCGGTAACGAGGCGCGCTTCATCAACCACTCGTGCGACCCCAACTGCGACGCGGTGATCGAGGACGGGCGCATCTGGATCGACTCGGCTCGTGACATCGTCGCCGGCGAGGAGCTGGCGTACGATTACGGGTACGAGCTCAAGGAGCGGCATTCGCCGGCGGCCAAGCGGCGGTATCCGTGTTCCTGCGGGGCGGCGACGTGTCGGGGGACGATACTGGCGAAGAAGCGGCAGGGGCGGGTGTAGACGAGTACCGGCGAGGAGGTCGGGGCGCAGCGCACGGTCGTCCTGACGGGTGGCGGGCGCCTGGGGTTGTGCAAGCCTGCGGCGTCACGCGGCCGCCGTGGCGACGGTAGCTCAAGCCGATGCAGGATACCTTGCCCGAGTCGCAGCTGACGGGCGAGCCGGCGGTACCTGGCGTGCGATACGGTCCTCGCGTCGACGCGTGACGCTGGAGCACTTCCTTCGCGCCATCGTCGGGGCATTGGCGGCAGAAGGTATTCCGTCCATGCTGACGGGCTCCGTCGCCGCCGCGTATCACGGAGCCACGCGCGCCACCATGGACGTCGATCTCGTGATCGAGCCGACCGCGCTCGACCTTGAGCGCTTCGTGCGGCGCACGCACGCTCTCGGCTACGATGCCTCCATCGAAGCCGCACACGAGGCGCTGGCGATGCGGGCGCTGTTCAATGTCATCGATCCGGACACTGGCTGGAAGGCCGACGTGATCGTACGGAAGGCACGCGCGTTCTCAGAGGCGGAGTTTGCTCGCCGCGAGGAGGTGGACTTCCTTGGTGTCCCCGTGGCGGTCGCGCGCGCGGAAGACCTGATCATCGCGAAGCTGGAATGGGCGGCGCTCGGTGCCTCGGCGCGTCAGCTCGAGGACGTGAGACTGCTGCTGCGCATTGGTGGCGCGGAACTCGACCGGGCGTACATGGATCGGTGGGTGCGTGAACTGCGGCTGACGGCGCTGTGGGAGGAGGTGCAGCGCGACGCACCAACGTGAGTCGTACGCGATGCCTGCCGAGCCGCCAACGGATCGTTACGCCCCCAGCAACACATGAAACACGCTGTCCCCCATCAGCCCCGCCGACGCTGCATGGTCGCGCCCCACATGCACTTCCGATAGATCGCGCACCACCCGCGTCGCGCGCGCCAGCCGCTCGGCCGGATACGTCGTCGCGATCCCCACCACCCGCGCCCCCGCCGCCAACCCCGCCTCGACCCCCGGAGGCGAATCCTCGAACACCACGCAGTCGGCTGGAGCAATCCCGAGCGCGCGCGCCCCCGCGAGATAACCATCCGGGGCCGGCTTCCCGTTGGTGATGCGCTCGCTGGCGATCAGGGCGCGCGGAATCGGGAGTCCGCACACGGTGAGTCGTTCGCGCGCCAGCGCATCGCCGGCCGAGGTCACGATCGCCCACGAGACCCCTGGCAGGTGCGTCAGGAGCGCCACGGCCCCCGGCATGGCGGTGAGACCGTCCATGTCCGTGCGCTCGGCCTCGTCCAGCCACGCCACCTCGGCGGCGATGTCGAGGTGCGGCGCGACCTCGCGCAGCGTGTCGCTGCTGCGCCGCCCATGGGCGACGGCGATGATCGGTTCGGGGTCCATGTCGTGGCGGGCCGCCCAGCGTCGCCAGCACCGATCGACCACGGCGCGCGAATCGACCAACACGCCATCCATGTCGAACAGGAAGCCGTGGCACTTGAGGAGCGACATCGGTCCTACCCTCCGATCGGGGACTGTGACGAGCGCCGGTGCCCTAACGACTGCAGGACAGCCCTGAGTTCGGCAAGGGTCGCCGAGGCACCGGTCATGGCAAAGCCATGTGGTGGGCGCACGTCCGGGAAATGGATCGCCCGCATAGTTGACCTCGCGTGAACGAGCGCGCCAGCGGGGAAACCGGAGCTTGGCGTGGAAGATCAGGCTCCCCGCGGCGGTGACGCGGGTTCCGTCGATCCACCGTAGCGCCAGATCCTCTGGCGTTGGATCGCGTCCGAGGCCAAACTGTGCCCCCCGGCATTCCGATTCCGGTGTGGCGCGCCTCGTCTCCTGTCCGGCCTTCCATCATGTCCGTGTCGCTCGCCCTGTTGCGCCAGACCTTCCTCGCCGCCGCCGTCGCCGCCGTCGCTGTCGGTGCGGCCATGGTACAGGTTCCCGCATCGGCCAGCGCTCAGCGGGGAACGGCCGGCTATGACCTGGTCATCGCCAACGGGCGCGCCATCGATCCGGAGACCGGCCTCGATGCCGTGCGCTGGATCGGCGTACGCAGCGGGCGGATCGCGGTCATCTCGGCCACTGCCCTCGTCGGCAGGGACACGCTCGACGCCCGCGGCCACGTGGTGGCCCCGGGCTTCATCGACCTGCACTCCCACGGGCAGTACCTGGCGTCGGCGCGCATGCAGGCCTTCGACGGCGTCACCACCGCGCTCGAGCTCGAGGCTGGGACGCTCCCTGTGGGGCTGGCCTACGAGCAGGCGGCCCGCGAAGGTCGGCCGATCAACTACGGCTTCTCGGCGGCCTGGCTGTTCGGGCGCATCGCCGAGAAGGAGCATGTGGAGCCGGACGGCGACATCTCCTTTTTCCAGAATGCACAGCGCAAGCAGGGGTGGCAGCACACCATCGCGACCCCCGACGAGACGGCGCGCATCATGGCCCGGGTAGAGCAGGGGCTGAAGGAAGGGGCGCTCGGCATTGGCGTGCTGGCCGGCTACGCGCCGGGCTATGGGCGCAAGGAGTACTATGCGCTGGCGCAGCTGGCCAAGCGGTACGAGGTGCCGACGTTCACGCACGTGCGCTACCTGAGCGTGCTCGAACCGCAGTCGTCGTTCGAGGCGTACGGGGAACTGGTGGCGCTGGCCGCCAGCACCGGCGCTCACATGCACATCAGTCACCTCAACAGCAACAGCACGCGCGACATCCCGATCATCGCCGAGATGCTGCGCGGGGCACAGGCGCGCGGGCTGCGGATCACCACGGAGGCCTACCCGTACGCCGCCGGCAGCACGGTGGTAGGTGCGGAGATCTTCCGTGGTAACTGGCGGGAGCGCATGGGGGGCGCCACGGCGAGCGACCTCGAGGTCAACGGGGTGCCGTACAACGATTCCACGCTCGCCGCGGCGCAGCAGTCGGCGCCGGGCACGTGGATCGTCGTGCACTTCATGCGACCCGAACGCAGCGTGCAGGACCAGGGGTACCTCGATCAGGCGGTGCTGTTTCCGGGCGGGGCCATTGCCTCCGACGCCATGCCATGGACCGCGCAGGGGCGAACGATTGCCGGGGATGTGTGGCCGCTCCCGTCCGACGCCTTCGCGCATCCAAGGAGCGCCGGGACGTTCACGCGCTTCCTGCGCGACTACGTGCGCGAGCGCCAGGTGGTCACCCTGCGCGAGGGACTCAAGCGCCTAACGCTGATCCCGGCGCAGATCCTGCAAGGCAGCGTGCCGCAGATGCAGCAGAAGGGACGACTCCAGGTGGGCAAGGATGCCGACGTGGTGGTCTTCGACCTCGCGTCCGTCAGCGACAAGGCGACCTATGCCGCGCCCAACGCGCGATCGGTGGGCATGCGACACGTCGTGGTGAACGGCGTGCCGGTGATCCGCGACGGCGAACTGGTGCGCGAGGCGTTGCCGGGCCGGGCCATTCGGCGCAAGGTCGGGTCGTAACGACGCGGTCCGCGACCAGTCGGGTCGGTCCTGTCGCGTCGGTCCTGTCGGGGCCGTGCGACGCGCGCCGTCGCAAGCGTGCGCGCACCCTGGATTGGTGGTACTGTTGGCTCCCCCCGTTTTTCGAGACTGCGCGACGTGAGCGATTCTCCGGCAGGACCGGTCACCAGACCACTCGTTGAATACCGTGAAGCGCCGATCGTGAGCGCGGCCGGCACGCAGGACGTTCCGATCCTGCTCGAGCCTCGTGCCGCATTCGACGTGGTGCGGGCCCTGCTGGTCCGGGCGTCGTACGACGAGCCGAGTGTGGCGCGGCGGCTCGGTAGGAGTTCCCTGATCGGTGCCCCGCGACTGGTGGAAGGGCGCAAGACGCTCGCGGGTGAGGTGGCGGATGTCCAGGCGGCCCTCATTCGCCTGTTCATTGACGGGGAGTCGTTGGAATCAACGCTGGTGCAGTCGCTGGTGGGCGATGACGCGTTCGAGGCGTTGCGTGCCCTTGGGCTGGTTCGGTCGCTTCCAGGCGACGACCGGTCATTGGCGGCGGCCGTGGCGCTGGTTCCGCTGCAGGGGCTCTGGTTCGCCTCGGACCTGCTGCCGCGCAGCGACCAGGTCGACGGGACGATCCAGGACTATGTGTATGGCGCCTCGGGCGACCTGACCGGCTTCTTCCTGTCGGTGATCCCCGATGCGCCCGGGGCGCACGTGCTGGAACTGTGCGCCGGAACCGGCGTGGCGGCGCTGCGCGCGGCTGCGCGTGGGGCGGCTGGTGCGGTCGCCTCGGACCTGGTGGGCCGGTGTGTGCACTTCGCGCGCTTCAACGTCTTGCTGAATGCGCTCGACGACCGGGTGCGCGTCGTGCAGAGCGACGTCTGGGAGTCCATCGGCGACGAGACGTTCGATCTCGTCGTGGCGCACCCGCCCTACGTGCCCGCGCTCGCGCACGTCTACGACTTTCGCGATGCCGGGGCCGACGGTGAGCACGTGACGCGACGGATCGTCCAGGGAGCGCCGGCGCATGTGCGCCGTGGCGGACGACTCATTGTCCGGGCCGCCCTGAGCGATCGACGCGGTGCGACCATCGCCCAGCGGGTCCGCGAATGGCTGGGCGAGTCGGAGTCCGAGTTCGACCTCGTGCAATTGGAGTCGTCGGAATACGGTCCTTTCGACGCCTACCAGAGTGTCACCAAGGGGGGCAAGGACTTCGTGGATTGCGAGCGCTGGATGCGGCATTTTGACTCGCTGCAGATTGAGCGCTTTTCCCTCGTCGTCATTGAGCTGAGGCGCGAGGCGTACGGGCGCGCGCCGGTGACCGAGCGTCGTACGTTCGGTGCCAGTGTCAGTCCGGAGGTGGCGGATTGGACCTTTCGATGGGGTCGGTTTCTATCCGGCGGAGGTGACACGGCGGCGAGCCGAATGGTGGGGCAGATGCCGCGCGTTGTGTCTGGCGTCCGGGCGGCGGTCCATCTCGAGAGCCAATCCGATGGCGGGTGGGCGACGGTGGGGGCGACGGTCGAGGCGGCGTGGCCTTCACACGCGGTGGTCAAGGCGCCGCCGCTCGCGCCGACGCTCCTTGAGCTGTGCGATGGGACCCGCGACGTCGAGGCGATTCTCTCGGGCCTGCGCAGCGCCGGGCTCGTCGATGCCTTGGTCGGGGCGGAGGACGTCGCCCGCCTGGTCGAGGTGCTGGCCGCCGCCGCCGCGATCGAACTGCCGGCCTGCCGCCTTCCCCCGCGTGCCGTCACGCAGGCATGATGACCGGTCGCTCTGTCGTCATGAACCCTCCTGGTCGGCGGTACCACCGCCTAACAATCGACGTGCCAGAGTACCGGTTATTGACATCCGCAGGTGTGCGGTGCAAGCTAGCCGGTCTCTCCTGCACCTTCCCTCCCCGTCGCCGCGTCGCTGCCTCAAGCAGCGATTCCGCGGCTCCAGCCCGTCACATGCACGCGATCACGCCGTAGGAGGCACGAATGGCCGACAGTACCCAAAAGAAGTTGGAACGCATCCGTCCACCCCGGGTGGCGATCTCCTACGAGGTCGATACCGGTGGCGCGATCGAGAAGAAGGAACTGCCGTTCCTGATGGGCGTGATGGGCGACTTCACCGGGCAGCCCACCGAGCCGCTGCCGCGCCTCAAGGAGCGCAAGTTCGTCGAGGTCACGCCGGAGAATTTCGACGACGTGCTCGCCTCGATGAAGCCGCACCTGAACTTCACGGTCGAGAACAAGCTCTCGGAAGACGCCGAGGCGCCGAAGCTGGGCGTCGACCTCAATTTCCGCAGCATGGACGACTTCTCGCCCGACGCGGTCGCGCGCCAGGTGAAGCCGCTCAAGGCCCTGCTCGACCTGCGCACCCAGCTCTCCGACCTGCGCGGCTCGCTGCAGACCAACGAGCAGCTCGACGAAGTCCTGCAGGCCACCCTCGGCGACGCCGAGAAGCTCGGCAAGCTCCGTGCAGAACTCGGGATCAAGGAGGGTGACGGCAATGGCTGAGGCCAAGGCGAGCGCAAAGGCAGCGGCGGAGACGACCACCGAACTCTCCCTGCTCGACCAGATCGTCGACCAGGGAAAGGTCGGCAAGGACGCCGAGTCGCGCGAGCGCGGGAAGGACCTGGTCAAGAAGTTTGTCGAGGAGGTCCTGCAGGGCTCGATCACCGTCGCCCGCGACACCGAGGCGATGATCAGCGCACGTATCGCGCAGATCGACCACCTGCTCTCGTTGCAGCTGAACGAGATCCTGCACCACCCCGAGTTCCAGCGCCTGGAGGCCTCGTGGCGCGGGCTCAAGTACCTGATGAACCAGAGTGAGACCGGGACCATGCTCAAGGTCAAGGTCCTCAACGTCTCCAAGAAGGACCTGCTGCGCGACCTGCAGCGGGCGGCGGAGTTCGACCAGAGCGCGCTCTTCAAGAAGGTGTACGAGGAGGAGTACGGCGTGTTCGGCGGTACGCCGTTCGGCGCCATGGTCGGCGACTACTACTTCGACAAGAGCGGCCAGGACATGGAGCTGCTCGAGAAGATCTCGAACGTGGCGGCTGCGGCGCATGCGCCGTTCGTGTCGTCGGCCGCGGCCGACCTGTTCAGCCTCGAGAAGTACACCGACCTGGACCAGCCGCGCGACCTGGCCAAGATCTTCGACACGACCGAGTACGCGCGATGGAAGGGCTTCCGGGCGAGCGAGGACTCACGCTACGTGGCACTCACGGCCCCGCGCGTCCTCATGCGCGAGCCGTACGGCGCGGCGACCGTGCCGATCGAGGCGTTCAACTACGAGGAGCGGGTCGACGGCACCAACCACGACAGCTACCTGTGGGGCAGCTCGGCGTGGACGATCGCGGCCAATATCAACAAGGCCTTCGCGACCTACGGCTGGTGCGCCACGATCCGCGGCGTCGAGAGCGGCGGCCTCGTGGAAGGACTGCCGGTGCACAACTTCCGCACCGAGGCGGGCGAACTCGTCATGAAGTGCCCCACGGAGGTGCAGATCACCGACCGCCGTGAAAAGGAACTCGCCGACCTCGGATTCGCCGCGCTCGTGCACCAGAAGGGGACGGCCAACGCGGCCTTCTTCAGCGTGCAGTCGTGCCAGAAGCCCAAGGTCTATGACTCGCCGCAGGCCACCGCGAGCGCGCGCCTCTCGGCGCAGCTGCCGTACATCTTCGCCACGTCACGCTTCGCGCACTACCTGAAGGTGATGATGCGCGACAAGATCGGCGGCTACACGTCGCGCGGTGAGGTGGATGCATTCCTCAATCGCTGGATCCAGCAGTACGTGGTTGGATCGGATGCCGCCGCATCGATCAAGGCGGCACGCCCGTTGGCCGAGGCGCGGATCGACGTGGTCGAAGTGCCAGGGAAGCCGGGGGCCTATCGGGCCGTGGCATTCCTGCGCCCGCACTTCCAGCTCGACGAGCTGGGAGTCGCGATGCGACTCGTGGCGGAGCTTCCGCCGCCGGCCGCGTAACGGGCCGCGTCCGGCACCCAGGCCGGACGCGACGCCAGATGGCCGTCCCCTGCCGAGGGGAGTCCGCCCCTCGGCAGCGTGGAATGGAGCCTAGAACCTTTCGTGAGAGGACGCTGATCCCATGGCATTCGACGCATACGTAGACCTCAAGGGCATTCCCGGTGAAGCCACCGCCAAGGGCTTCGAGAAGAAGATCGAGATCTTCTCCTTTTCATGGGGCGCGAGTGCCCCGGTGACGGTCGGCCCGGGCACCGAGGGCATGACGGCCTCGCGCGTGTCGATCTCGTCGTTCAACATCATGAAGAAGACCGACGTGGCCTCGCCCAAGCTGTTCGCGGCATGCACACTCGGCGACCACATCACCGACATGACGGTTTCGCTGCGCAAGCAGACCGGGACCGGCGGCCAGGACACGTTCATCATCTACAAGTTCGAGGAAGTGATGGTCGAGTCGGTCCAGTGGTCCGGTTCGTCGGGCGGCGACGATACGCCGACCGAGTCGGTCTCGTTCGCCTTCGGCAAGGTGTCGTTCGAGTACAAGCAGCAGGGTGTCGACGGCAAGCTCGTCTCGGGCACGCCGATCCTGTGGGACATCCGCAAGGTCACGAACGCGTAAGGGAGACCGGGGTCGATGCCAACCGCACGGGAACATTTCGACGCTGGACGGCTGGAATCGGCGATCGAGGCGCTGGGTGTCGAACTGCGGAGCAATCCGACCGACACCCAGCGACGGGTCTTTCTCTTCGAGCTGCTGACCTTCGCGGGGCAGTACGACCGCGCCGAGAAGCAGCTCGACGTGCTCGCCCGCGGTGGGCCGGACAACGAGATGGCCGTGCTCCCCTATCGCGCCTCGCTGCAGGGCGAGCGCATCCGGGAGCACATGTTTGTCACGGGAGACTTTCCGCAGACGCCGGCACCGTCGCCGGTGTCGGGAACGATCAACGGGCGTCCATTTGCCGCGATTGAGGACGCGGACCCACGGCTGGGCGCGCGCCTCGAGGTCATGGCGGGGGGGCGCTACATGTGGATTCCGTTTGCGTACATCGATGCGATCCACCTTGAGCCGCCGCGCTACCTGCGCGACCTGCGCTGGGCCCCGGCGCGCGTGAGCACCAATGCGCGCATGAAGGACATGGAACTGGGTGAGGTCCTGCTCCCCGCGCTGTCGCCCCTGGCGTGGCAGGTCGAGGACGCCGATCTGCGGCTCGGGCGCGCCACGGACTGGACCGAGCTCCCGGATGGCGCCTTCACGCCGGTCGGCCAGAAAATGCTTTCGATAGATGGCGAGATGGTGCCGCTGCTGGAACTGCGCGACCTCGTGATCACCCCGACTGCGGAAGCGGCCGAGTCCGCGTAGCGTGCCGGGTCGGTCCCCCGGTCGCCCAACCGCGGCGGCGCGCGGCCTGCGCGCCGCCGTTGTTACCCTGCTGGTCCCTCCTCGCCACGTGTCCGGATGCCCGTCGATACGGCCCTGATCGAAGCGCTCCTCACCCCGGTCCCCGGGGATAATCCCGCCGGGACCGAGTTGCGGTATGACCCGCGCTACGAGGCGGTGAAGGAGGCGCGCCGCGAAGATCCCGACCTCCCGCGCGGGGAGCATGACGGTCCGCGCAAGCTTGCGGATTGGCCGGTGGTCCTCAGGGTCGGTCGCGAGCTGGTGGAGAAGGAGTCGAAGGACCTCCAGTTGACCGGGTGGCTCACCGAGGGGCTGCTCAATCAACACGGGCTGCCAGGACTGGCGAGCGGACTCACGGCGCTGCACGGGATCCTGGACAAGTTCTGGGAGGGGTGCTTTCCCGAGTGGGACGAGGAAGATCCCGAATTGCGCGCTGGTCCGCTGGAGTGGGTGGGATCCACGCTGGACATCCCGATCAAGCTCCTCCCGGTCGCGCCCAACGGGCCGTCATTCCTGACCTATCAGGTCTCGCGCACGGTCCCGACCGAGGCGGAGGCCGAGGGAAACAAGGACAAGCAACAGGCGCGCGAAATCGCGCTGAAGGAGAACAAGCCGACGCCCGAGGACGTGGACAAGGTGATCGGCGGCGCGAACAAGTCGTTCTACAAGGCGCTGCTCGCCGATCTCGCCGTGGCCACTGCCGCCCTTGCCGCCCTCGAGAAGGAGGCCGACAAGCGCTTCGGACGCGATGCGCCGTCGTTGATGAAGGTCCGGTCGGCGCTGGACGACTTCAAGCGCCTCGGGCAGTCCATCCTGACGCAGAAGCTGATCGACGATCCCGACCCCATCGTCGAGGAGGTCGTGGACGAGACGGGGGCGCCGGTGGACGACGGGACCGTGCTCAGCGTGGAGCCGGTCAGTGCGGCCGATGCGACCAATCGCGTCTCCATCGCCGCACGGTTCCTGCGCAAGCTCGACCCGACCAACCCCGGCCCGTACCTGATGCTGCGCGGCCTGCGCTGGGGAGAACTGCGCGCCTCGGCCGCCACGGGCGACCTCGAACCCAAACTGCTCGAAGCGACACCGACGGCGGTGCGATCCCGCCTCAAGGGGCTCCTGCTCGATGGCAAGTGGTCCGACCTGCTCGAGCAGTGCGAAGCGGTCATGGGCACCCCCCAGGGGCGCGGATGGATCGACCTGCAGCGCTATGCGCTGACGGCCTGTGCGCAGCTCGGCTACGGCGCCGTGGCCGCGGCCATCCGCGACCAGTTGCGCGTGCTGCTTGCCGCGATTCCCCAGCTGCCGGAGATGACCCTGATGGACGACTCGCCGACCGCCAATCCGGAGACGCAGGCCTGGCTGGCAGAGGAGCAGCTGGTCGGCGCGGCAAGCGACCCAGCGCCCGCCTCCGTTCCCGCGAGTGGCGAGGACCAGGCGACGCGCGACGATGGCGTGATGCACGACGCCCTGGTGCAGGAAGACAGCACCAGCAAGCACGGCGGACTTGCGGCGGGCCCGCGTCGCCGCGTGGGACGCGATCCGTTCGAGATGGCCAAGAGCGAGATGGCACAGGGTCGCGTGCGCAACGGGATCGAGCTGCTGCTCGCCGAAGCCGGTCGCGAGCAGTCACCGCGCGGCCGATTCCTCCGCCAGACGCAACTGGCGTACATCATGGTGGAGAGCGGGATGGACGCCGTGGCGCGCCCGATCCTGGAGCGGCTGGTGGCCACGATCGACGAACGGAACCTCGAGGAGTGGGAATCGGGGCCGCTGGTCGCACAGCCGCTGGCGCTCCTGTGCCGGATCATGGATCGGTCGGACGAGGGGGGAGGGAGTGACCGCTATCAGCTGTACCTGCGCGTGTGCAAGCTCGATACGCTGCAGGCCATGCAGCTCCAGTCGAGCTAGGCACGGCGTTAGGCGTCCCGTTAGGCTTCCTTCCATCGACAGGCCCTGTGGCACGTACAGAAATCGAGCACATCGTCGTCCCGTCCATCTTCGACCGCCTCACCGATGAGGCGCCGAGGGTCAGCGTCGATCCGCAGGTCACGCGCGCCGAATCGGAGCGCGCGTTCCGACGATCGGTGGAACGAGACGTGGAAACGTTGCTCAATTCGCGGCGCACCATGCATCCCGCGCCGCAGGGACTCCCCGAACTTCGGCAATCGGTCTACGACTACGGACTCATCGATACCACGGGAATTCCCGTGGGCACGAAGGTGGGACGGGAGCGCATCCTGGCGGGGTTGCGCGAGGCGATCACCCGATTCGAGCCGCGCATGCTGGATCCGAAGATCCGCCTGGTCGACGCGGACCAGGTCCGGAGTCCACAGATGCGCTTCGTGATCGAGGCGACGCTCGTGATGGATCGCGAGCGTGAGCACGTGGTCTTCGACACCCTGCTCGAAGTGGCGAGCGGTGAGTATGACGTGCACGAGGCCGGGCTGCCGGCGGCGGGCGCGTGACCCGACGGCCAGCGCCTGGAGGGAGCCGGTGAAGGACGATCTGCTGATCTACTACGAGCGGGAGCTGACCTACCTGCGCCGGATGGGGGCCGAGTTCGCCGCCCGGTATCCGAAGGTCGCCTCGCGCCTGCAGCTCGAAGCGAGCAAGTGCGAGGACCCGCACGTCGAGCGCCTGCTGGAAGGCTTCGCCTTTCTCGCCGCGCGCGTCCACCACCGCATCGACGACGACCTCCCCGAAGTGTCGGAGGCGATGCTCGACATCCTGCACCCGCAGCACGTCCGTCCGATTCCGTCGCTGTCGCTGGTGGAAATGGAGCTGGACCCGGCGCTGGGGCGACTGCCCGGCGGCTACCACGTGCCACGCGGGAGCGACGTCATCGCCCCTCCGGTGCAAGGGCTCTCCTGCCGCTTTCGCACCTGCTACGACACGACGCTGTGGCCGGCGACCATCACGGCGGGTGAATGGACCTCGGCCGAGCGCGCGGGGTCGAGCGGTCGCACGGGCGAGGCGGTCGGCGCCTTTCGCATCGAACTGCGTGCCTTCGACGGCGTGCAGCTCGGGCAGCTGGCGGTCGCCGACCATGATGGGGGCGCCCGCTCGGCGCCCGCAGGGCTCGACGCCCTGCGCCTGCACATCGCCGGCGAAGCCAACGTAGCCGACGCTGTCTATGAGCTACTGGCCAACAACTGCTTGCGCGTCGTGGTGCGTGACCCGGACCAGCCCTCGCGCGCGCCCGTCGTCCTCCCGCCCGAGGCACTGGTCCCGGTGGGGTTCGGCGAGGACGAGAGTCTGCTCCCGTACCCGCGGCGGATCCTCGCCGGGTACGTGCTGCTGCAGGAGTTGTTTGTCTTTCCGCAGAAGTTCCTCTTCTTCGACGTGCGCGGACTCGCCGCCGCGCTGCGCGCCCTCGAGGCCGGGCCACGCGCGGAGCTGTTGTTCGTCGTCTCGCCGTTCGAACGCGCCGAGCGCCGCCAGATCGTGGAGTTCGGGGTCACCGCCCGCACCTTCCGGCTCGGCTGCACGCCGATCGTGAACCTGTTCGAGCAGCTGGGTGAGCCGATCCTGCTCACCCAGTTCGCCGCGGATTATCCCGTGGTCCCCGACGCGCGCCGACGCCTGGAGATCGAAAGCTGGTCGGTGCTGTCGGTGCTGGGCATCACCCCCGGCGAGGGCGAGCCGCGCGACATCGAACCGCTGTACGGATTCCGCCACGGCCGCAGCGACGCCAGCGGCGTATTTTGGCACGCGGTGCGTCGCACCAGCACGTGGCGCACCGATCGCGGAACAGAGCTCTTTCTCTCCTTCGCCGACCTCTCCGGTCGCATCCGGCCGCCCAATGCCGAGGTGGCGTCGGTCCGTCTGACGTGCTTCAACGGCGACCTGCCGAGCCGCCTCCCCACCGGCGTCGACGACAAGGGAGACTTCGACCTCGCGCTGGGCGGGCCGGTGCGACGCGTGCTCTGCCTCGTGAAGCCGACCCCGGTGATCCAGCCGCCGCTCGGCAAGCCGCTGCTCTGGCGCCTGATTTCGTCGCTCTCGCTCAATCACCTGTCGCTCATCGAGGACGGGCGCGAGGCGATGCGTGAGTTGCTGCGATTGCACAACGCCGGTGATTCCGCCGCCGGCGAACGCCAGATTCAGGGGCTGTCCTCCATCTCCAGCACACCGTCGTACGCCCGGGTCCCCGCCGAGGAGGGACTCAGCTTCGCCCGCGGCCGGCGCGTGGACGTCGAGTTCGACGAGGAGTTTTTCCCCGGCGGCGGGATCTTCCTGTTTGCCTCGGTGCTCGAGCGATTCCTGGCGATGCACGCGACGATGAACAGCTTCATCCAGCTCTCGGCCCGGTCGCGCCAGCGCAAGAAGGTGGTGCGCGAGTGGGCACCGCGCGCTGGACGACGGACGCTGCTGTGACGCCGCGCTCGATGCCCGCTGCGCCGCCGACGCCAGCGGAGCGTGAGGAGGCCAATGCGCGCATGCGGCGCGCGATCGCCGACTCGCCGACATCGTTCGAGTTCTATCAGGTGGTCCGCCTGCTGTCGCGCATGCATCCGGAGCGCGCCCGCATCGGTCGATGGAGCGATCCATCAAACGAGGTGGCGCGCTTTCGTGCGAGCACGTCGCTCGGCTTTCCCGCCAGCGAGCTGCAGGAGCTGACGATCCCCGACGCGTTCGGCGCCGGATCGGCGCCCGTCCAGATGCTCGTCAACTTCTTCGGGCTGACCGGACCGCAGGGGGTATTGCCCCACATCTACACCGAACATGCGTCGGCGCGTGCCCGCGCGCGGGACACGGCCTTTCGCGATTTTCTCGACCTGTTCAACCATCGCGCCATCTCGCTGCTGTTTCGTGCGTGGGAGAAGAACAACGCCGTGGTGGCGCACGAGTCCGGCGCCGAGGACCATCTCTACGAGCACCTGCTCGACCTGGTCGGGATGGGGTCCGGCGGACTCCAGAACCGGCTCCCGATTCGCGACGAGGCGGTGGCCTTCTATTCGGGGCTGCTGTCGGTGCGGTCGCGGCCGGCCGACGGACTCGCCCGACTCGTTGGCGACTACTTCGATGTCCCAGCCACAGTGGAGCAGTTTGTCGGCGAGTGGCGGCGCCTGGAGAGCGGCGGGCAGTGCGCGCTCGGAGAAGAGGGGAACGCTGGGCGCCTCGGCTTTGGCGTCATCGGCGACGCCGTGTGGGATCCACAGGCCCGCGTGCGCGTGCGCCTGGGCCCGCTGACCCGGGAGCAGTTCGACGCATTCGTGCCGGGTGGCTCGGCGCACGAGGCCCTCAGGGCGCTGGCGAGACTCTACGCCGACGACATGGTGGGCGTCGATGCCCAGCTGGTGCTCACACGACTCGCCGTCCGGCCGTGCATTCTCGACGTGCCGGGCGACACCTCGGCTGGACAGCGTGGGCCTGGACTGGGGCGGGGCACGTGGCTGGCGAGCCGTCCGCTCGCGCGCGACCCGGACGAGACAACCTTGCGGCTCAGCTGAACCGGCTGTAGTTGAAAATCATCCACACAGTGCAAACATCGAGGAAGCCATGACCGTGAACCTGCGGGCGCTCATTGGGAAGCTGAACTCCGCCACGCGCGGAACGGTCGATGGCGCGGCGGGACTGTGCCTGTCGCGGACGCACTACGACGTCGAGATCGAGCACTTCCTGGTCAAGGCGCTGGACGCGAGCGATGGCGACGTTGCCCAGATCGTGAAGCACTTCGGCGTCAACCGTTCGCGGCTGGCCGATGACCTGGCGCGCGGCCTGGACCGCCTCAAGAGCGGCAACGCGCGCACACCGGCCCTGAGTCCGACGTTGGTGAAGATGCTGACGGAGGGGTGGACGGCCGGCTCCATCGAGTTTGGCGCACCGCAGATCCGCACCGGGCACTGCCTGCTGGCCCTGCTCAGCAACAGCGAGCTAGCGCGACTCGCGATGGATATCAGTCGCGAGTTCGAGAAGGTTGCCGCCGAGGTGTTGCGCAAGGAGTTCCTCACGATCACGGCGCCGTCGGCCGAGGCCTCTGCCGAAGCAGGGGTCATGTCGACGGGCGGCGGGAGTGCGGGTGCCGCCTCGTCGGGCGGCGGTGTGCCGTCGGGCGGAAAGGGGACGGCGCTCGGCCAGTTCACCGTGGACCTCACCGCGCGCGCGCGCGAGGGGAAGATCGACCCGGTGCTCGGTCGCGATTTCGAGATCCGGCAGCTGATCGACATCCTGACCAGGCGCCGGCAGAACAACCCCATCCTCGTGGGCGAAGCTGGTGTCGGCAAGTCGGCGGTTGTCGAGGGCTTTGCGCGGCGCGTCGTAGAGGGAGACGTACCGGAGCCGCTCAAGAACATCACCATCCGCACGCTCGACCTGGCGCTGCTGCAGGCCGGTGCGGGAGTGAAGGGTGAGTTCGAGAATCGCCTCAAGAGCCTGATCGAGGAAGTGAAGAACTCGCCGTCGCCGATCATCCTGTTCATCGATGAGGCGCACACGATGATCGGGGCGGGCGGCGCGGCAGGGCAGGGCGACGCCGCCAACCTGCTGAAGCCGGCGCTGGCGCGCGGCGAACTGCGCACCGTGGCCGCCACCACGTGGGCGGAGTACAAGAAGTTCTTCGAGAAGGACCCGGCGCTCTCGCGCCGCTTCCAGCTCGTGAAGGTCGATGAGCCGGGCGAGGACCAGTGCCTGATCATGCTGCGCGGCGTGGTGCCGGCACTCGAGGCGCACCACAACGTGCGCATTACCGACGACGGGCTCGATGCGGCGGTGCGCCTGTCGCACCGCTACCTCCCCGACCGTCAGCTGCCAGACAAGGCCGTGAGCGTGCTGGACACCGCGTGCGCGCGACTCGCGCTCGGCCAGCAGGCCACGCCGGCGCCGGTCGAGGACGTCACGCGCCGACTCGACGACCTCGCCGTGCAGGCCCGCGTGCTGGAGCGCGAGGCGGCGCTGGGCGTCGACCACTCCGAGCGACTCGGAAACATCGCCACCATGCGCACCGAGAAGGAAGCCGAGCTGGCAAGCCTCAAGGCGCGGTGGGACGAGGAGAAGTCGCAGGTCGACGCAATTCGCGGGTTGCGTGGCCGCATCGAGGCGGCGCACGCGGCGATTCCGGGGACCGACGCCGCGGCGGCGAGTGCCGGGGAAGACCTCGGTGCGCTGCGTGCCGAGCTGGCCGAGCGCACCGCCGCGCTCGAGGCATTGCAGGGCGAGACGCCGCTGATGCGGGTCGCGGTCGATGCCTCGATCGTGGGCGAGGTGATCTCCGGCTGGACGGGTGTCCCGGTGGGCAAGATGCTGCGCGACCAGCTGTCGATGGTGTTGCAGCTGGAGACCCTGCTCGGTG
>Ga0138256_10002253_pt1 | contig 20768 bp, 19 predicted proteins | sample KNB2016incub_MG_FD_105486 | JGI IMG/M metagenome (GOLD analysis project Ga0138256, IMG submission 105486) | Active sludge microbial communities from wastewater in Klosterneuburg, Austria - KNB2014incub_MG | ecosystem: Engineered > WWTP > Activated sludge > Unclassified | place: Austria... | reverse complement strand
CCTGCTTTTATTGATATTCCCGGTAATATTTACAAGGTCTTCGGAAACAATCGATATGTTTTTATTTGTTTTGTCCAATGTAAGCATCATTTCATCTGTACTCAATAACTCTTTACTCGGAATTTCGTCTCCGTTTTCAATAGTTTTAAAATCTCCAGTACCTGGTTCAATATTCACGAGCTTGTTTCCCATAAGTCCATCTGTGCCCAAAGAAGCTGTTGAATTGATCTTGATGAAGGATTTCATTTTTTCTTCAATGCTCATCTCAACATAAATTCGCTTCGAATCTTTTATTTCAATTTTTTCAACAGTTCCGATGTCTATACCTGATAAACGCACATTGTTTCCGGGTCTCAGTCCATTTATATTTTCGAAATGACTGTAAATCTGTATAGATTTAGAAAACATATTGCTTTTATCGCCCAGAAAATATAATCCAACAACCAGCAATAAAAGGCCGGCGACGACAAAGATGCCCAGTTTAATACGTTGACTTGTTTCTTGGTTCATTTAGAGAAAGAATGAGTTGACAATTTCGTCTGTGCTTTTTTCAAGTTCTGAATACTTTCCGACCGTATAACAAATCCCCTCAGAAAGAATTGCCATTCGGTTAGATGTACGTTTGGCGCAATCCATATCATGTGAAATTATAATTGAAGAGGTATTATATTTCTCCTGAGTTTTCATCATCAGATTAGTAATTTCTTTAGATGTCATAGGGTCTAATCCAGTGGTGGGTTCGTCATACAAAACGATGTCAGGATTTAAGACCAATGCCCTTGCCAGTCCGACTCTTTTTCTCATTCCGCCGGATAATTCAGATGGCATCAGGTCAATAGCATGAAGAAGTCCTACATCCTGTAACGTGTTCTTTACAATGTCCTCAACATCTCTGGCTTTTAAGTGCAAGTTATGTCTTCTTAATGGGAATTCCAGATTTTTCCTCACAGTCATACTGTCGTACAAAGCGCTACTTTGAAAGACAAAACCAATTTTTACCCTCAGATCATCCAGATCGGTATGTGATAAATCTTTTATCTCCTTGCCAAATACTTTCAATGATCCGGAATCATACTTGATAAGGCCTACTATGCACTTAATGAGAATCGATTTACCACTCCCAGATTTGCCAAGTATAACAACATTTTCACCTCTGTGTAAACTAAGATTAAACCCGCGCAGTACGTGATTATCGCCAAATGATTTGTGCAGATCAGTAATCCTGATCATTTCAAGGTCATCGATTGGAACCGATGGGTTTGATGATTCAGTTTTATCAATAGCTATGTTTTTAGAAGTCATATATATCCGAAGAAACCGGTGATTTGCACTGCCAGTAAATCAAGTATAAAAATCAAGAGTGAAGAAACTACCACGGAAGAATTTGCCGATTGTCCTACTCCCTCAGTTCCTTTCTTAGAATGATATCCTTTGTATGTTCCGATCAATCCAATGCAGAAACCAAAAAAGAAGGATTTAATTACTGATGGTATCGCATCGCTGAATTCTACTTTTTCAAAAACCTGTTGGAAGTAAAGTGTCATCGTTACTTTATCATTGATATTTATTGCAAGATAAGATCCATATAGAGAAATTGCATCGCCAACTATTACCAAGAGTGGAATCATCAATGTTGTTGCAACTACTCTGCTAACCACTATATACTTGAAAGGATTGGTGCCACTTACTTCCATGGCATCAATTTGTTCTGTTACTTTCATTGAGCCAAGTTCAGCTCCTATACTGGATCCGATTTTACCCGCACAAATTAAAGCTGTGATCACAGGTCCTATTTCCCGGAGGATAGAAACACCGACCATGGCAGGAAGCCAGGATTCTGCGCCAAACTCTGCAAGTGTCGGTCTTGATTGTAATGTTAAAACCAAGCCAATGATAAAAGAGGTTATGCCTACAAGCGGTAGTGAGCGGTACCCTATTTCATAAGATTGCCTGATCACTTCTTTGAATTCATAGGGAGGGAACCAGATCTCGCGCAAAAATCGTCCGGCAAACCTTGTCGTTCCGCCTACTTCCTCAAAAAAGGCATGTAATCCTTTCGGAAGAGAGGCAAGCAGATTTATTGTCTTCTTCTGATTCATGGATGAGATCTTTCAATAAAAATAGAATATTAAGCGAGAAATAGAACTGAGTCGGGTCTGAATGAGATATGATTGATGTCAGTAGTGACCATTAATTGTGTACAGTTGATAGAAGACTGTTTGTTTGAGCATTTTGCCGTTTGGAGACGCATTGACCAAGATCATATTCCCCAATGATCTGGATCACTTGTGATTTCGATCAAATCTCTGATCTTACAGTCTAATTTTAAAAATTATAATCATGAAACTAAATATGGGAGTTGCGGATAGAGTTGTCCGGGTATTGTTAGCGCTGGTTTTTATCGGTCTATATGCAACAGACACTGTTGCAGGCCTAATGGGAATCATTCTAGTGGTGTTAGCAGGAGTATTCATTCTAACCAGCATTTTTTCCTTTTGCCCTCTCTACACTATTTTTGGTATTAGTACATGTGCTTCCGAAAAAAAGACCGGAAAATAGACTGTTTGTTTTCCCGGTCTTATTGTTTGCTAATTTAACATACTAAAGTAATGCTTCACTCGCTTTACTGCGCTTCTGTTGTTGCGCATGGCAAGCCCAATTCATTGCATTAATTTTCGCTTTCAGATTCCCTGGTGACTTTATTATCAGAATCATCTTCCGAACTAAAGATGCTTTTAACTTTTTCCACCGCTTTTTTCATAAAATCAGCAATTAGAGTCTCAAGTTTCAATTCCGACTTTCTCATCAATGTTTGTAAGAGAAATGTAAGTGAAACTAAAGCCCCTTTTTTAATTAATTCAGATTTATTTAATGGGATTCCGGTCAGTGAACTTAGGCTATTGAGAATGATATTTGCGGGTGTAAATCTTTCGCGAAGTCCATGAACCCGAAGTAAAAGAGATTGCTCTTGCATTTTGGATTTCCCTTCCAGCCTCTTTATCTCCGTCATTAAATCTTCGTGGTTTTTAATCTTCATCATCGGTGTCTTTAAAGAAGTCACGAATTATAGTATTCACAACAGGACTGTGAATCCAGGATTCTCTTTTTACATAAAGCAGGATGCCAATCAGCAAATAGGTCAGTGATACAAGAAGAAAACCTAAGTAAATTTTTCCAAATACATCTGCCAAGGCTAGGGCGGCAGCAATGCTTATAAAAAGTAAAAATAACAGGCCAATCAGACTTATGAATAATACGACAGAAACATTCCCTGCAATCTGACTCCCTTTGTTGAGGGCTTTCAGTTTACCTAATTTGCTACGAGTATCAAGATAATCTTTTACTTCATTGATGAGATTATCCAATTCCTCCTTATTGCTTTCCATAAATAGCTATGAGTTTAAGCCAACTCCTCAACTTCCTCTTCCACACGTCTCTTGCCATTTTTCATCTTCTGATAACCTTCAGAAAATTTTTGTTTTGCTTTTTCTCCATATTCCTTTGCCGAGTCAGCGATTTTGTGTCTTGTTTCAGATCCTTTGTCGGGAGCGAATAGGATACCCAGTGCTGCACCAATTGCAGCGCCTCCGAGGAGGGCGAGAATTACTTTTGAATTTGAGTTCATAAAATTTTATTTTTTTGGATTTCCATAAAGTTACAAAAAAATAATCGTTATTAAAAGCTTAATGCAGTCCATTTTAAAGAATGTTGTTAATCTTCATGATAAATTAATAGAAATCCTTTTTATTTTTTAAAATAGTTTTTATTCTTCGCGTTCCTTCACATTGGTCTTGTGAAGTTTTTAATCAAAAAATTTACATCATTTCTTACCTTTTCATAAATGAACGATTTTTCATTGATATGATGGATGTCAGCTTCGTAATTTGACCTATATCATCATCTATTTAAATTCAAACTAATACTTTTATAATGAAAGCAAAATTGAACAGCATCGGTAAAATTGTTAAATGGGGTATTTCGGCTCTCTGTCTTTTATCACAAAAGATCACGGTGGCTCAAACCTCAAGTGAGAACGTTTCAGAAGCGGGCCTATCTTATAGTCCTTATCTGACGGTATCTTTGGCATTATTACTCACATTCCTTACAGTTTTTGCCATCAGCATGCTGGCACGGTACATCCGCGAAACCACAGGTGACCCATTTAATGGCTTCAAAGACTCTGATAATTGATTAAATTCTTCAGGGTTTATTACTTTTACACTTTAAACCCTCCAGAATATGAATTTGATCCTCTGTCCAACTGACTTTTCCAAGAATGCTACCAATGCCGTACGTTATGCAGCCGCATTAGCCGAAGGCATTTCAGCACGTGTTATTATCATTCACATCTATGATAAGCCGGTCATGTTTTCGAATGCTCCTTTGACCAGGATTGCTCATGCTGAAGAGCAAATCAAAGCCAATGCCGAAGCTCAAATGGTGAAACTCGTAAACCAGTTGAAACGGAAGTATAAAAACGTCAGTTTCGAGACTATGGCACGGGATGGTTTCCATGCCGAAACCTTATTGAAAGTAGCTCAAAAGCTAACCGTCGATTTAATTGTGATGGGGTCTACAGGTACTAGTAAGTTGGAAAGACTATTGATTGGAAGCACAACATCCAGGATTATTCGGGATGCTCCTTGTCCGGTATTAAGCATTCCTAAGAATGCTGAGTTTAAAGGTGTCAATAAGATTGTTTTCGCAACTGATTTAAATGAAGACAATATCAGCTCTGCAAGTATGATATCCATATTCGCGAAAAAATTTGATGCAGAGATCTCCTTCCTCTTTGTGGATGATAAGCACCTGCTTCATAGTGATGAGCACATTTCTGCCATGACGCAAAAGATCCGAAAGAGGGTTAAGTACCCTAAGATTTCCGGATTCATTTCCAAAAACACAAGCATCACCAAGGGTATTGAATATTTTCTTAAGAAGAAGCCAGCAGATGTATTGGTCATGTTTACGCATGCCAGACATTTTCCGGAAGCCATGTTTAATTCGAGTATCACAAAGATGATGTCTCATCAGGCAAGCATTCCCTTGCTGGCGCTGAAACACTCTGATAAACCTTTGCTATCGCCACAGTAGCGCCATTGTTATGGAGTACAAAGATTACTATAAAATTCTTGGTGTTAATAAGGACGCAAAACCGGATCAGATTCGGAAGGCGTTTCGTGATCTGGCTAAAAAGCATCATCCGGATAAGAATCCCAATAATAAATCCTCCGAAGAAAAATTTAAGCAGATCAATGAAGCCTATGAGGTATTAAAAGATCCTGAGAAAAAGAAGCGTTACGATGAATTAGGAGACAGTTGGAAGAATTATTCCAGTAACGGAGGACGACAATCTGACTTTGATTGGGGTCAGTGGTCTAATCAGTCCAAGGGACCGGCTTCAGGTTCTGGAAATTTTTCAGATTTTTTTGAATCTATTTTTGGAGGTGGTTTTGGAGGAGGATCCTCAGGTTCCGGAAGAAGTCGGGCTTTCAGAGGAGAAGATATGCAGGCTGTGATGGATTTGAGTCTTGAAGAAGTATTAAAAGGGACTCAGCGCCTGGTAAATATAGGAGGGCAGCCAATAAAGCTGAGTATAAAACCCGGAGCAAAAAATGATCAAATCCTTCGAATGAAGGGTAAAGGTTCTCCGGGTTATAATGGTGGCGAGGCCGGAGATCTGCTCATAAGCATTAGGGTTCTAAAAGATCCTCTCTTCGAAGTGAAAGCTAATGACCTGTATACGGATCTATACATCGATGTTTTTACCGCCGTGCTTGGAGGAAAGGTTACCTTGAATACACTTGATAAAGCCGTTTCGATTTCTATTCCGCCCGGAACCGACAGTGGAAAGACTCTAAGATTAAAAGGTGCAGGCATTCCTCATTATGGTCAGCCTGAGAAGCGGGGAGAGCTTTATGTAAGAATTCTAGTACGCGTTCCAAAAAATCTTAGCCAAAAAGAAAAAGAACTTTACCTGCAATTGCAGAATTTACATTATCAGGATAAAGTTGGATCTGAGTAAAAATATTTTTCATTTCATCGATTTGCAAAGTGGAGTGGAATTATTTTCCTGCAGATTAAGTCGTATTGGTAAAATTTAATTTTTCATCCGGCCAAGTTTGTCTGAGTCTAGTATATGAATATTTTTCTCTCGGATGTCTATCAGTTTTTCTTCTTTGAAATCAGAAAGAGTTCTTATTACTGATTCAGTCGCAGTACCTACCATACTTGCCAGGTCCTCACGGGAGACGGAGAATTTAGTTTCAGGCTCCATTTCAATCTTGTACCGGTTATGTAGTGAAAGCAAGGCGTCTGCCACTCTTTTGCGAACGGAATTATAAGCCAGGTTTATTAATTTTTCTTCTGTTTCCTGGAGATTATTGGAAAGCATCTTAATGAATTTTGCTGCAACGTCTCTATTGGAGTAGAGGAGGGCAAAGAAGTCTTGTTTAGGAATAACGCTTATCTCAACATCTTCCATAGCTTCAGCAGATTCTCTGTATTCTGAGTTTTCAATGAGATCAATATATCCGATAAAATCACCCGCCAGATGTAAAGAGGTAATAAACTCTTTTCCACTTTCATTGGTCTTATAGGTTTTTACTTTTCCTTTATTAATAAAGATAATTCCATTTGGTTCATCTCCTTCCATGTATATCATTTCTTTCTTCTTGAAATGATGAACCTTTCTGTCTTCTGAAAGTTTATGAAGCTCTTCCATACCTTTGGCTTGTTCAAGAAAATCATTCAGGCCTTCAAGATTTTTAGAGAATTCTTTCCTGAAGACCTCGTTTTTCTTTAACCTTGCTTCAATGGCATTGAGCAGTTCCATTTCTTCAAATGGTTTGGTCAGGTAATCATCTGCACCCATACTCATCCCTTTACGCATATCAGCTTTCTCTGATTTAGCTGTCAGGAAAATGAATGGAATGCCTGCTGTATCAAGGTTCTTGCTGAGTAAATACAAGACACCATATCCGTCAAGATCCGGCATCATTATATCGCAGATAATCAAATCGGGAAGTTCTTTGGCTGCTTTTTCAACTCCTGAACGTCCATTTACAGCAGTAATAACACTGTAATTGGCAAGTTCAAGGATCTCAGCAGTATTTTCACGCATTTCATTGTTGTCTTCAATCAAGAGGATTTTTTTCATGGCTAGGAAATAGGTTCTTTGGGGAAATTGATGGTGAATGTCGTTCCGGCATTTACCTGACTTTCAAAATTAATACTTCCTTTCATTAGTTGTACATAGCGCCTGACAATATTTAGTCCGAGGCCGGTTCCTTGTATTGCTGTTACATTCGCAGCTCTGAAAAAACGTTCAAACAGGTGGCTTTGATCATCCTCGGGTATTCCCATGCCATAATCCTTAACTTTAAGCTCAACCGTATCATTAATATGGCTTTTAAATTCAATAACACTGTTCTCCGGCGAGTATTTAATGGCATTATTTAGTAGGTTGATACAAATATTCCTAAGCAGTTGCTTGTCAAGGCTTACTGACTGTTGTTCACCCATATGGGTATATTCAATTCGCTGGCCACTTTTTGACAAGGCCTGGAGTTCTTCCTTGAGCTCTTCGGCGAACTTCGGCAAATTGAACGTACTCAGGTTAGTTTCAATTTTTCCTGCTTCCAGTTTTTCAAGACTTAAGAAATCATTTAGTATTTCAGTGAGATTTTTGACGGATGATTTTATCCGGTCAATATGCTTGAGTCTTTTTTCTGTATCGTCAGGATTTTGATATTTGTCTATCAGAGTCACCGAAGTAAGTATGGTACTTAATGGAGTCCGGAATTCATGCGAGGCAATGGAAACGAATTTTGACTTCATTTCATTCAGCGTTCTTTCCTTATCCAAGGCATGAAGAATTTCATTGGCGGCCTTTTTGAGTTCAGTTACATTTTGGATAACAAGTAATATGTCCTTAACAAAGCCTTTGATGTCAGGCAATGGTACTGCAATTAAATTATAGTAGTATTCCCTGAAGGGCATTTCAAAAGCAATGCTTTCCCAATTAAAAACCTTTGCCAACTGATTGGTAATTTCGGTAGGATCGGTCAGTGGGAGCAGAACTTTGACAGATTTACCGGTAAGTTCGTCGGGTTTTAAGCCAAAGACTCGTAATTCCTTCCCGTCAATGAATACGATCTCCAGATTTTTATTTAATACACAGATTATTCCATTCGGAAAATTTCTGGCCATCGTACTATATAGCCTTTCGCTGTCTCGCAACGCCTCCTGTATGATGGCTCTTTCGCCCATTTCTTTTTGTAGATGATTATTGGCTTCCGCTAATTCGCGTGTGCGGGTCTCCACTCGTTCTTCTAATTGCTCATTCACCTCTGCAACAAGATCTTCCTGCCTTTTTCTTTCAGTAATATCAATAATGAAGCTAATTACAAATACTTGTTCTTTAATTGAGAAAGTACTCAGACTAATTTCTACAGGAAATTCCGAATCGTCTTTGCGCCTCGCATACAAATTCATCCCTTTCCCCATGGAGCGATTTTTTGGATCCTTGTAGTAACCGCTTCTGTGGCTTCCATGGGTTGATCCAAATCTCCTTGGAACAAGATCCTCAATTGTGCGCCCCTCAAGTTCCTTCTCTTCGTAACCAAATTGATTTGCTGCTCTTGGATTAGCCATAATAATCTGGCCTTTTTTATTGCTGATAATAATTCCTTCGGTTGCATGCTTGAACATGGCATTGAGATACTCTGTACTTCGATTTAAATTTTCCTGACTTTGCTTGTATTTTATAATCGAAAAAGTGAATGCCCAGATAAACATGAGCGGATACAATATGCCGACTAAATCGGAAGCTTGCCGGAAGGAATTGTTGAGTAAGAAGCCGATTACTATTAATCCTGACATTGCTACACTTGCATCAAAAGTGCTCCTGTTCCCCTGAATCCAGATTGTAAGTAGTACGATAAGAGAGTAAAGAAATTCAAGATGATAGGTCGATGGACTGAAATAAATCAGTCCGAAAATGAGCAGGCTTAAAAATATACCAAGAAACTGGATTCGTTTTTCCATAAGTTACCGGACAGGTTTTCAGGCCTGTTAAGGATTTTTTCAAATTTAGCATTACTTTTTCAATCCTCTAGGCCCCAGCCGTTAATTCGGTGTTTATTAAGCTGACCTATATCAAAAAGCCAACTGATTTTTGTCATAATCATTGGAATGATTGATAATTACATTTGATTGCAAATACCTGAATCTTGGCTGATTTATACTCTCTAAAAACCTGTGTTTTGAGTTTTGTCAGATTCAAATTGAATCTAATGGAATAGTTGCTTCATTCTCGAGAAATATGAAAAAAAGTTTTAATACAAACCCTGTTCGACGCCTTTTAATTCCAACCGACTTTTCACCGGATGCATTAAATGCACTGCGATATGGAGTGCAGTTCGGAAAAGTTTTGAAAAGCAAAATAACCTTATTCCATGCTACGCACGTACCTGTTGTCAGTTCCGCAGAGATGGCCATGGCGGCATCTATGATCGATGATAAAATTCAAGCACAGCTTGAAATGGATGCAATTAAATCTAAATTGATAGATGAGTTTGCTTATCAGAATATTGATGTTTTGATAAAAACGGGTTTCGCCGTTGACGAAATCAATAAGCTGAGTCGCGATGAATCTATGGATATGATTATCATGGGGACCAAAGGCGCAAGCGGCTTAACGGAAGTCCTGATTGGAAGCAATACTGCAGATGTAATTGAGAAGTGTTCTTGTCCGGTGCTGGCAGTCCCGGCCAACTGCGCCTTTAAGCAGCCAAAAAAAATTGTGTTCGCAACGAACTATGCCGATAATGATTTTCAAACACTATATGTTTTGGCTGAAATGTTTAAGCCCTTTAACCCTGAAATTGTAGTGCTGCACGTAGAAGTAAACAATGATCATAAAACGGAAAGCCGCATGCTGGAATGGTTTAAGGGCCAGGTGAAAACCAATATTCCGTATGATAATTTTTCTTTTGCCTTAGCTAAGGGTGATAATGTGATCAGCACTGTGGATGACTTTATCGTTTCAAATAGTATTGACCTGCTTTCTGTTTCTACCAGGAAAAGAAATTTTTTCGATAAGCTCACGAGCAGGAGTCTTACTAAAAAAATGGCATTTCATACCGATATGCCGCTTCTCGCTTTTCATGCACATTCTGTAAGCTCCACACCACTCTTTTAAAATACTATGTAATCGTAGTCTATGTTTTGATATCTGTCAGCTTGATGCTTGATGATTATCAGTATTGTTAATGAATTTGAATAGCACCTTTGATGCTAATTCAAAAAATCAATATTATGTCTTTAGCAAATAAAAAACTATCAGAGATAGTAAGTGAATTCCCTTTCGTGGCCGGATTACTTGAAAATCATGATCTGGACTATTGTTGTAAAGGAAAACAAACACTTGAAGTTGCTTGCGTTTCGGCTGCCAAGTTGGAAGCGGTAGAAGAGGAGCTTATTTCACTAATCAACGAGAAGGGACTGAATTCGAAGGATTTTAATCCGGACTCTTTATCAAATTCCGAGCTGGTAGATCATATTATTAATAAGCATCATGCATATGTTACTACTGCCATGCCGCTTATAAGTGCCCATTTGTTTAAGGTGTCATCAAAACACGGGGAGCGGCATCCGGAGCTCCATGAAATTAATTCCATATTCGAAAAGGTTGTGGAAGAGATGTCATCGCACATGCAGAAAGAAGAAAAAATATTATTCCCGGCTATAAAGGAAATGCAAAGGCTTGCTCAGTCAGGTGGAGGCAGTATGGATCCTGAAATGTTGAAAGGGCCTATGCAGGTAATGGAAATGGAACACGAAACTGTCGGTGAGTTATTGGCGGATATAAAAAAATTGTCTCTCAGATATACGCCTCCTGCAGATGCATGCATGACTTACAGGATAAGTTTTGATGAATTACGGGAATTTGAGGAAGACCTTCACCGCCATGTCCATTTGGAGAATAATGTGTTATTTCCCAGAGTGAGAAATCTCCAATTCTCCAATCTGACACATGGCTGATTAATCAAAGATGGTATCATACCGGATTTACATTGCCGTAGTATTATTTTCATTGTACCTGATTTTTACGCTGTGGGTATATACTTATGGTACGGTAGGGAATTCGGATAAAATCATGATGAGTGAGGAGGCATACAAAGGCAAGCTGATCTATCAGGAGATGAACTGCACTTCCTGCCACCAGATTTTCGGATTGGGGGGTTACCTCGGTCCTGATCTCACCAACATCATGTCTGCGAAAGGAAAGGGTCCCGACTATGCTGAAACTTTTTTACAATATGGCTCTCGTCAGATGCCTCCTTTTAAACTAGATACTAATAAAATGCATCAACTGCTTGCATATCTTTCTTATGTGGATATCGCCTCCGGTAATGCTGCTATTGAACCTAAGCGGTATTAATTAATTATAGAACGAAATAAAAGAAATTGACCTTATGAAAAGTGATGAATTAGTTCAGCGTTCATGGGCTGAGCCTTATAAAATTAAAATGGTGGAGCTCGTACATATGACGAGCGCTTCCGAAAGAAAGAAAGCGATTGAGGATGCAGGGTATAATACCTTTCTCCTTCGTTCCCGGCAAGTCTATATAGATCTTTTGACCGATAGCGGTACCTCTGCGATGAGTGACCGGCAATGGGCAGGGATGATGCTTGGCGATGAATCCTATGCCGGCAGTGAAAACTTTTATCATCTCGAGTCGACAATAAAGAAGTATTACGGATACAAATATGTAATTCCGGCACATCAGGGCAGAGGCGCTGAAAATATTCTTTCAAAGATTCTCATAAAGCCGGGAGACATAATTCCGGGCAACATGTATTTTACCACCACGCGATTACATCAGGAACTCGCCGGTGGAAAGTTTGTGGATATTATTATTGATGAAGCACATGACCCTTTAAGTAAACATCCTTTTAAAGGAAATGTTGATTTGAAGAAATTGGAGAACCTTATTAAAGAGTATGGCAGCAAAAGAATTGCCTACGTGTGCATTGCAACTTCGGTAAATATGGCCGGTGGTCAGCCCATCTCATTGCAAAATCTTCGACAGCTGCGCGAACTCACTACCATGCATAAGATAAAAATCATCCACGACATGACTCGTGTGGCTGAGAATGCTTACTTTATAAAGTTGAGGGAGAAGTCTTACAAGAATAAATCAATCAAAGAGATTGTACATGAAATTTGTTCTTTGACTGACGGAGCTACAATGAGCGCTAAAAAGGATGCGCTTGTAAATATAGGTGGATTCCTTGCAGTAAATGACAAGAAAATTTATGAAGAAGCGAGCAATCTTGTCGTTGTATATGAAGGTTTGCATACATACGGAGGATTGGCAGGAAGGGACATGGAGGCAATGGCGATTGGGATAACAGAGTCGGTCGACAATGATCACATTCGCGCCAGGGTGGGACAAGTGGAATACCTGGGAAAAAAATTATTGGATAAAAAAATACCCATTGTTCTTCCGATTGGCGGCCATGGAATATTTATTGATGCAAAAAGATTTCTTCCGCACCTCAGGCAAAATCAATATCCCGCACAGGCTTTAGCCGCTGCATTGTACCTTGATTCTGGAGTTCGCGCTATGGAGCGTGGAATTGTTTCTGCCGGGCGAAATAGTGAAACCGGAGATCACTACTATCCTGAATTAGAACTTGTAAGACTAACAATTCCAAGAAGAGTTTACACCCAGGCCCACATGGATGTCGTTGCGGAAAGCGTGATTGAAGTATTCAAGAAAAGAAAAAGTATCAGTGGGTTAAAGATGATATATGAGCCTAGATATCTCCGCTTTTTTCAGGCTCGTTTTAAACCATTGTAATGAGCCGCTCTCCTATGGAATTCAATACAATTTTTGAGCCCTTCCGGATTAAAAGTGTGGAACCGATACCGATTAGTACAGCGGAAGAAAGGGGAGAGTATCTCAAGGATGCTTTTTATAATCCTTTTCTGTTAAAGAGCGATCAGGTGCTGATTGATTTTCTCACCGATAGTGGGACTTCTGCCATGAGTAGCAATCAATGGGCAGCCATGATGAATGCCGATGAATCTTATGCCGGAGCGAGAAGCTGGGATCGCTTCGAAAAAGCCGTTAAGAATCTAACGGGTATGCCTTATATCCTTCCTACTCATCAGGGACGAGCTGCTGAACGTATCTTATATGGCAGCCTCGGCTCGAAAGGTAAATACTTTATAAGCAATACGCACTTCGATACAACACGTGCCAATATAGAATTCAGTGGAGCCACAGCTTTGGATATACCCATTGCTGAATCAAAAGATTTTGATTCTGAATATCCGTTTAAAGGAAATCTTGATACCGCCAAATTAAAGGATTTAATTTCTTTGTATGATTCAGAAAATATTTCCGCTGTCATTCTCACAGTAACCAATAACAGTGGAGGAGGGCAGCCGGTAAGCATGAAGAATGCCAGGGAGGTAAGTGCTTTGTGCAAGGCGAATAATATTCTTTTTGTTCTCGATGCTTGCCGAATTGCTGAAAACTCATACTTCATCTGGCAAAACGAACCCGAATTTAAAAACCGTTCATTTTTTTCCATAGCCAGAGAAATGTGTTCACTCGCGGATGCTTGTGTGATGAGTGCCAAAAAAGATGCGCTGGTGAATATGGGTGGCTTTCTTAGCTTGCGTGATAAGGAACTGGCTGATGCATGTACTCAGCTATTAATCATAACAGAGGGTTATACAACCTATGGCGGACTCTCCGGAAGGGATATGGAAGCTGTTGCTGTTGGATTGGATGAAGTCTTCGATCCGGCTTATTTAACTTATCGGATTCGTAGCACTACATATCTGGGAAAGGCCTTACGTGCATTGGGTGTACCTGTGATATATCCTATTGGTGGCCATGCCGTTTATATTGAATCGAATAAATTTTATCCGCACATTCCGGTTGAGCAATACCCTGGACAATCCTTGGTTTGCAATCTTTACCAGATGGGAGGAATCAGATCTGTCGAAGTAGGTTCAGTAATGTTTGGAAAATATGATCAACATGGAAAACTGATTCCTGCAGCGATGGAATTGGTTCGCCTCGCTATACCCAGAAGAGTATACACGCAAAGCCATATTGATTACGTCGTGGAGGTTTTTGCAGAGATCATGAAAACGAAAAAGCTTGCAAGAGGTTTGAAGATTACTTACGAACCTGCATTCCTTCGTCATTTCACCGCAAGATTTGAAGAATTGACATAGGAGTATTGTCGTCCGAATTGGAGTAAGATAGTTTGAGTTAAGAAATATTTTATTTTCCTTGATACAGAAATATGGATCAGCCGAATCAATTCCAGTCAGGATCTGTACTTAGATTGCCTGTTTTTTTTATCAGCTTGTCCCTGATCTTTCTTTTCTTCGGATTGCTATTGGGAATCCTTGGTAGTTTCCAGTATATTTTCCCCCTTTGGTTAAGGGAGTCTTTGCCATTTTCCAGAATCCGGCCTTTGCACGTCAGTCTGGTAATTTCCTGGATATTTACTGCTTCAACAGGAGGAATTTATTTTTATATTCAAGAATACCTTGGTAAAAAGTTGTATTCTGAACGGCTAGGATGGTTGCATTTTATTTTGCTGACTATTGTTTCGCTTTCTACAATTATTACTTATGCTTCAGGTAAATTTGGCGGACGTGAGTACCTGGAATTTCCTGCCTGGCTAGGTTTGCCATTGATTTTGTATTGGCTTTTATTCATGTTTAATTTTTTTAAAACTCTAAACATAAAACTCAAGACTGCTCCTATTTATATCTGGATGTGGGCAACAGGTTTGATATTTTTTCTGATAACCTTCCTCGAATCTCAACTATGGCTCTTGAGTTTTTTTGGCGAGAATCTTATAAGGGATACAACGGTTCAATGGAAAGCTCTTGGTTCAATGGTGGGTTCCTGGAATATGCTCGTTTATGGAACGGCATTTTATGTGATGGAACGAATCAGTGGAAATTCAAAAGTGACTAATTCAAAGCAGACTTTCTTCTTTTACTTTTTGGGCTTAACCAATTTGATGTTTAACTGGGGTCATCATACATATATTGTTCCTGCCTCGCCCTGGATTAAACACATCGCATACATAATCAGCATGACTGAATTGTTAATTCTTGCAAACATCATTAGAGAATGGCGAAATTCATTGGATACTGCCCGAAAAAATTTTCATCATATGCCATATCGATTTTTGACAGCAGCAGATTTTTGGATTTTTTTGAATCTGATTTTAGCCATTGCCATGTCAATTCCGGCTATTAACCTCTATACACACGGTACACACATCACAGTTGCTCACGCAATGGGAACCACAATTGGGATTAATACAATGATATTGTTTGGGTCTCTCTGTTATCTATGTGAAAAGTTTAGTAGAAATAGGGAAAGTAATTTTGGCAAAATATTGCAGATTGGATTTTGGGTCAGCAATCTTTCATTGCTCATTTTTTGGATTTCCTTATTAGCTGCAGGTGTCATTAAGGCCTTTTGGAAAGAGACAAAAAGCCATCAGGAGATTATTGCATTTTTAAGCCCGTTTTTTAATGTGATATCGTTTGCAGGCATTTTTATGTTTTTCGCCTTTTCAATCCTGATTTATTATGTATTACGTGTTACTATACATATAATCTTACAGAAAAAAAATGGTATTTCGTAACCCTCTTCCTGACCGAACTCATTCTTTCGTTGATCTTTATTTATTTTATTTGTAAATGAAAAAACGTGTAGGTATGTCGAAATATTTAGTGTTGTTACTTGCTGTGAGTTTTCTTTATTCCTGCAAAAAGGATGAGGAGGATGTCGTGCCTGTTGAAGGTCAGAATGCCCTGATAATTGATCTCGGTTACGAAGTTGATGGTCAACAATTGGCTTTTGATACCTTGCTTTACACAAATGATGCAGGTAGCAATTATGGCGTGAGCAGAATGTGGTATTATTTATCAAAAATATATTTGATAAAATCCGACAGCAGTACAGTTTTTCTGAAGGATTATATATTTGTTGATGCCAAATCCGCTTCCACTAATCAACTAAAACTCTCTGCGGTTCCTATAGGAAATTATATTGGCATGAAATTTAATATTGGCCTTGACTCAGCGCAAAATATCACAGGGGCATTACCTGTTACCACCGAAAACCTCAATATGGAATGGCCGGTTCAGATGGGCGGGGGTTACCATTTTATGAAGTATGAAGGTCATGCCAGTGACAGTACTGGAGATTATGGTTTTGCTATGCACCTTGGTTTGGATGCTTACCTCGTGAAATGTGCTGTTTGGAGTCCGGTTGTAATTGGTGCCGGAACAACAAATGTCCGTTTGGTGATGAACTTAAATGAATGGTTTCGGAATCCGGAAATCTATGATTTTAATGTGGATGGAAATTATTCTATGGGTGTTATGTCTGCGATGATAAAATTATCTCAAAACGGAACTGACGTATTTACTATCCAATGAAAAACTACAAGGCTCTATTCCTATTAGTATTATCCGTGTTATTCGTTTTTTCTTGTAAGAAAGACAATGAAGAGCAGATGCAGGTGGACAATTCTTATGTTCCAACCCCCTTGGCGATACGCGTGCCTGCAGGCTGGCCACAACCAATAATTCCATCCTGGAATGAAACTACTGTCGAGGGTGTTCGATTGGGCCGCATGTTGTTTTATGATAATATCTTATCCAGTAATGGCTTATCATGTTCTTCGTGTCATCCTCAGAACCAGGCATTTGCTGTGCCTTTCAGAGTGAATTCAGCAGGTGATACCGTAAGTATTCCACCGGTTGTAAACCTCGCCTGGAATCCTGAATTCGAGTGGATAGGGCAGGAGCCTATTCTTGAGCACGTGCCACTGGCAGATTTTGGTCCCGAGTTTTTCAATACGAATATGGATACGCTGGTAAAAAGGCTTAATGCACACTCTAAGTATCCTCAGTATTTTCATGAAGCATTTAATGTAAATGATGTCGCCGTCCTAAGCGATGATGAATTGCAAAGAACAATAGCTAATGCAATTGTTCAGTTCATGCGTACAATCATTTCAGACGATTCTAAATTTGATAAAGTATCCCGTCATGAAACTGCCTTCACCGCAGAGGAAATGGATGGGGCAAGTATATTTTACACAGAACGCGGTGATTGCTTTCATTGTCATGGTACACCCTTGTTTACCAATAATACATTTAATAATACCGGTCTCGACTCAGTGTTGACCGGACAAAATCTTGGCAGGTACCTTTACACAGGAATCACAACAGATAAGGGAAAGTTCAGTGCACCTACACTTAGGAATATTGAACTCACTGCTCCTTATATGCATGATTCCCGATTCCAAACGCTGGAAGAGGTTGTTGAATTTTATAATTCGGGCGTCCATTGGAATTCGCCCAACATTGATCCGATAATGACAAAGCCATTCAAAGAATACGGATTGCTTCTCAGCGCGGTTGAGAAGGCAGATCTGGTGGCTTTTTTGAAAACGCTTACGGATACAACATTGCTTTCCAATGTCGAAATTTCAAATCCGCATTAAATTTTGTAAACGGTATTTTTACCCGAATATTCGAGCAATTTTTTGAGTTTGATGAATCGCAGTGTTTTCGTTGTGTTCATCTTGTTTTCTTCTTGATAAATTCGTAAATTAACGTATCGGTTTTATAAACTACGATAAATTACTTTTTTTACTTTTCTAAAATATTATCATCAAATGATTGTTTATTAATAAATGATTTAGGATGATGTTCATCATGTTCCATTCTTCGCAATTAGAATTTCTTCGTTGACATAAACAATAACGATCATGAAGGATAATAAAAATACAAAACAATCATCTACGAAGGCTGATAATAGAAAGGGCTTAACGTTTGAAAGGTACTTTACTGAAAAAACCTTGTCACCCTTTGATCAGTTTGAATTCGAGCTAAGAAATTCAATTATTCGAAACCCTCAAGGCGATGTTGTTTTTGAATTAAAGAATGTGGAAGTACCTTCTTCATGGTCTCAGGTGGCCACAGATATTCTGGCACAAAAGTATTTTAGAAGGACTGGTGTTCCCCAAGAAGATGGAACTCTCGGTGCAGAAACTTCAATCAAACAGGTTGTTCACCGAATGGTTTCTTGCTGGACAAACTGGGGGCGCGATAACGGATACTTTTCTTCAAATGATGATGCTCAGGTGTTTTATGATGAGTTAGTGTTTATGCTATTGGGTCAGTATGCTGCACCGAATTCTCCTCAGTGGTTTAATACGGGATTATTTTCTGCTTATGGTATCGAAGGCGAGAGTCAGGGACACTATTATGTTGATCATAAAACTGAGAGAGTGCATACTTCTACATCTGCCTATGAAAGACCACAGCCTCATGCTTGTTTTATTCTATCGGTGAATGATGATCTCGTTAATCCGGGTGGCATAATGGACTTGCTGATACGTGAAGCACGCATTTTTAAATATGGAAGTGGAGTAGGGACTAATTACTCTGCCATACGCGGTGCGACAGAGAAATTATCAGGAGGTGGTCATTCTTCAGGCTTAATGTCCTTCCTGAAAATTGGTGATCGCGCTGCAGGAGCTATCAAGTCAGGTGGAACGACGAGACGAGCTGCTAAAATGGTTTGCCTTGATCTCGATCATCCGGAAATTGTTGAATTTATAAACTGGAAAAGAAATGAGGAGAAGAAAGTTGCGGCATTGATTGCTGCAGGTTATCCTTCAGATTATGAAGGCGAAGCTTATGCAACCGTCTCCGGTCAAAATTCAAATAATTCTGTTCGCATTCCGAATAGTTTTTTCAAGTGTCTGGATGAAAACGGAAACTGGAACTTGTTGGCTCGTACCGATGGAAGTATTTTAAAATCTGTCCCCTCCAGGAAATTGTGGAGCGATATCGCTGAAGCCGCATGGTCGTGTGCCGATCCCGGATTGCAATTTGATACAACAATTAATGAATGGCACACTTGTCCGGAAGCAGGTCCGATCCGTGCATCCAATCCTTGTTCAGAATACATGTTCATCGATGATACAGCCTGCAATCTTGCATCAATGAATTTACGCAGATTTTTTGATGATGAAAGCGGAGAGTTCAATGTGCCTGCCTTCCGTCATGCTTCGCGACTGTGGACCGTAGTTCTTGAAATATCTGTGTTGATGGCGCAGTTTCCTTCTAAGGAGGTAGCTAAACTAAGTTATGAATACAGAACACTCGGTTTGGGATATGCAAATCTTGGTTCCATTTTAATGGTCACAGGAATTCCTTATGACAGTGATAAAGCAAGAGCCATTGCTGCTTCAATAACAGCCATAATGACCGGCACTGCCTATTTAACATCCGCAGAAATGGCTGAAGCCTTGGGTGCTTTCAAAGGTTATGGAGCCAATAAGAATCACATGTTACGCGTGATAAGAAATCATCGTTATGCAGCTTATCAGGCAAATGATGCTTATGAAGGCTTGGAAATTAAGCCTGAAGGAATTGATGCTGCCAACTGTCCGGACTATCTCCTAAAATCCGCTTGCCAGGTCTGGGATGAAGCGCTTCAACAAGGGGAGAAATTCGGATATAGAAATGCGCAGGTAACAGTAATAGCTCCAACGGGAACCATTGGATTAGTGATGGATTGTGATACCACTGGAGTGGAGCCAGATTACGCACTAGTAAAATTTAAAAAACTCTCTGGTGGTGGGTATTTTAAAATTGTCAATGGAAGTGTGGAGCAGGCTTTGCAAAAATTGAGATATTCTTCCGGCCAAATCAAGGATATAATTTCCTATGCAAAGGGCAGTGGTAGTTTTGAAAACGCGCCTTTTGTGAATGTTCAGTCATTACGGGCAAAAGGTTTTGGTAAAGAGGACATCAAAATTCTTGAGGATGCTGCATCCAAAGCATTCGATATTCGTTTTGTTTTTAATCCATTCACGCTGGGAGAATCCTGCATGCATAATATTGGTATTGACAGGCAGCTTTATTCTGCTCCGGATTTTAATATGCTCACCTATCTGGGCTTCACAGAGGAGCAAATTGAAGAAGCCAATCATTTTGTTTGCGGTTCAATGACTGTTGAAGGGGCTCCACACTTAATTGACGAACATCTTCCTGTTTTTGATTGTGCAAATAAATGTGGTATAGGAAAAAGATTTATTCAGCCGGCCGGCCATATTCGTATGATGGCATCTGTTCAGCCCTTCATCTCAGGCGCCATTTCTAAAACAATTAACCTTCCGAATGATTCAACGGTTGATGATATACGTAAATGCTATGAGCTAAGCTGGAAATCAGGACTCAAATCGAATGCATTGTATCGCGATGGCTCAAAATTGTCTCAACCTCTCACTTCGAAGGCTACGACCAACAAGAAGGATAACCTGGAGGAGCTTGCTGCTATCGAAAAGAATTTACAAGAGCATTTGACAGCGGAGCAGGTACTGGACGCTGCAAGAAGGCTAATTAATCTCTCTGAGGACACAACATTCAAGCGACAGCTTTCGAATATTGTTCACAGGAAACGATTGCCTGAAAAAAGACCTGGCTTCACTCAGAAATCTAAGGTAGGAGGGCACACTATTTTTATTCGTACCGGAGAGTATGGTGATGGTACTTTGGGTGAGATATTTATCGATATGCACAAAGAAGGCGCTTCCTTCCGATCCTTGCTGAATTGTTTCGCGATTTCAATTTCTATTGGTTTGCAATATGGCGTTCCGCTGGAAGAATTTGTAGAGAAGTT
>Ga0138256_10002252_pt1 | contig 20770 bp, 20 predicted proteins | sample KNB2016incub_MG_FD_105486 | JGI IMG/M metagenome (GOLD analysis project Ga0138256, IMG submission 105486) | Active sludge microbial communities from wastewater in Klosterneuburg, Austria - KNB2014incub_MG | ecosystem: Engineered > WWTP > Activated sludge > Unclassified | place: Austria... | reverse complement strand
GCCTTTCTGTTTGAACTGGCCGGCGACGAAATTCCGGCGCTGGCCCCGCTGCAGTTCGACGGGCAGAGCCTCTTTGAAGACAACGGGATTTTTTTCGCACTGTGGCCCCGCACCGGTGGTCGCGAACCCGAAGAGCTGAGTGAAATCGACCTGCAGATTTTGGGTAGGCTGCTGGCACGCGTGCATAACATGGGTGCTGCGCGTGACTATGAAAACCGCCCGGAATTCAACTCGCAGCGTTTTGTGCACGCGCCGCTCGCAGTGCTGCGCGAGAAACAAGTTCTGCGCGATGAATTTGCGGCGCAATACACGGTGCTGGCGGAACGCATCGCTGCCCATTTTGATCTGCACCACGAAGAGCTGCCGCTTCTGCGCATCCATGGCGATTTGCACAAGGGGAATATTCTGAATGGCAGCGAAGGCTGGTTTCTGCTCGACTTCGACGATTCGCTGATGGGGCCGGCGGTACAGGATGTCTGGATGCTTTTCCCGGGCGACCGGCATTCGGGTGATCTGGCGCGCGCAACGTTTCTTGCGGCGTACCGCGAATTCCGCGAGTTTGACGAGCGGTGGCTTAATCTCGCCGAGACATTACGCGCGATGCGCATCGTGCATTATTCGGGGTGGATTGCGCGCCGCTTTGAAGATCCGTCTTTTAAGGCGGCCTTCGCCACTTTTGCCAGTGATGCCTATTGGGAAGAGGAGATTGGCATTCTGCGCGACATCTGCGACGGCTTCGGCGACGGCGAAAATGCCGGGCAGCCGACAGAAAAACTCAGCAACAAAGATTTCTTTTTTGATTTTGACGATTGAGCCAACGGCCCAATCGTCAAACCTTGGGGTGCCTCGACGTTACCCCAATGTGCAGAAAATACGCCGTGTGCGTGAAGAAGTCGAACATGCGCTCGCGCGAATCGGCGTCGATTTCGGGAGTCGCTTCGAGTGCCTGCTGCATGTGATACACCCAGCGCTCTGTGGCCTTGAGCGACATATTAAATTTCAGGTGCCGCATGATGAGCGCCGGGTGTCCCTTACGCTGCGAATAGAGCGGCGGCCCGCCGAGGCGCTGTATAAAAAACTCCATCTGGTTCTGCGTGGCCTCTTCGATCGAACTCGACTTGAAAATATTGCGAAACCATTGCAATTCGTCGTTAAACACTCTCGAATAGAATTCGGTGCTGAGTTTACGAAAAGGTTCAGTACCCAGGCGTTCATAGATATTCACTTCATCAATCCGCAAGGCGCGTTCGCGCGTAATGCCCGTGAGGCGGAAAATTTCATCGTCCATTTTGATACCTGCAACCCTGTTGCATTATGCTTTCAGGGGATAAATGCAATCAAACATAGCAGCCGCAGCTGCTGTGAAAATCCATAGCTAGAGGCTGTTGGGTGAGATTTTGTTGACGGCCTGTCGAATAAATGAGAATCATTCTCATTATCTGATTTGCGAGTGGCACATCCCGCCGCCCGGCGAATCAGACATATGATTAAGAGAGGATTTATCATGGTAAAATGGGGTTTGATTTTTTCGCTGCTCGGTGCAGTAGCAATTTCAGCACAGGATAACAAAAAGACGGAGAAATCCGAAGCCGCGAAACCGGCAGAATCTCCCGCTGCCGCCTCGCCGCAAGCCGAGCAAGATCGGAAAATTGAAGTGTTGTCTCAGGAAGTGGAAAAACTGAAAGCGGGCAAAGACCTGTTTCCCGCAGCCAAAGAAACCGGCCGCTACGGTTATGGCCCCGCCGCATCAAAAGTGTATGAAGTGAATCAGGGTGTTTCGATCGGCGGCTATGGCGAATTTATCTATAACAAGAATGCGCGCACCAATGAAGCCGGCAAAGACTCGGGCCAGAATGACAAGATCGATTCAGTCAGGCAAATTATCTACGCGGGTTATAAATTCAACGACAAGTTTGTCTTCAACTCTGAAATAGAGTTCGAACACGCCGGCGGCCCCGAAGTCTACACCGAATTCGCCACGATCGATTATCTCTACAATCCGATGCTGAACTTCAAAGCCGGGTTGATGCTGATACCCATGGGGATCTATAACGAAATGCACGAGGCACCGACGTTTCTGGCCACGACGCGTCCGCTCACCGAATCGCGCATCATTCCTTCGACATGGCGCGAAAACGGAGCAGGCGTATTCGGGCAGGTCGGTGACTTTGCCTACAAACTTTATGGCGTATCAAGCCTCGACGCACGCAACAGCACCACCGGCGCCAACAATTTCAACAGTCAGGGTTTGCGCGGCGGCCGCCAAAAAGGTGCCAACGCCATCGCCAATGAATTTTCCGGTGTGTTGCGCATCGACTATGTCGGCATGCCCGGCGGCGTTTTTGGCGCCTCGGGTTACTGGGGTCGCAGCGGTCAGGCAGATTTGCACGTGCATGAAACGACAGTGCTCGATGCGCATGCCGATCTGCGCCTGAAGGGCCTGTATCTGCGCGGTGTGGCGACCTGGGCACAGGTGACAGGTGCCGACCGCCTCAAAACTGCGGCCACTGGCCTCGGCCAGGCAGACCAGATGTATGGCGCTTATCTCGAAGTCGGCTACGACATCTTTCGTCTGTTCGATATTGCACAGGAACTCTACCCGCATATCCGGCTCGAAAAGCTCGATACGCAGTATGTGGTCGCGGCAGGCAATAAGACAGACAAACAGTATGAACAGAATGTGTTCACAGTCGGTCTGGCCTATAAACCCATTCGCCAGATCAGCGCAAAGGTGGATTATTCTTTTTACAGCAATAAAGCGGAAACTGGCGTAAACCAGCTGAATTTTGCGCTCGGCTACCTGTTCTGATCTACCGGCCTGTGGGGGGCATGACGAGGTGCCCCCCACCCGATTTATCCCGCCCCCTGACAGATACCTGACGCAAGGCCAATTGTCGCTTGACATCATGTTTAAAATGAGAATCGTTCTCAGAAAGGTTTGCCGGTGGTACACCGGTAGTATTGGCATGCGATTTTTGTCTCTCATAACAATTCTTTTGGTCACGCAGGCGACCTCTGCCCTCACACTCAAAACCTTCACCGAGGCGGTTCAATCCACCTTCCCGACGGCAGACAACGTCAAACGGCAGTCTATCTATCTCACGCAGGAGCAGGTTGCACGCGCGGCAAAATACGCCGGTGAACCGATCTCGACCGCTTTCTTTGTGGTCTATTCCGTGACCCGCGCCGGCAAAATGCTCGGCTGGGTGTACCTCGACACGCACCGCGTGCGTACCCTGAATGAGACGGTATTTATCAGCATCGACCCGGACCACCGCGTGCATAATGTGCAGATTCTGAATTTCCATGAACCGCAGGAATACATCGCCACCGACCGGTTTCTCGCTCTGATGAAAGGGCGCACCCTGGCGAATAAACCTTCGATGCGCGGCGATATTCCGTTAATTGCCGGAGCAACCCTCACGAGCGACGCGCTTGTGTCGTCGGTGGCGAGAATTCTGGCGGTGCATAAAGTGATCACAGAGGGGGCGCGCTGATGGAGTTTTCGGGAAAGTTTCGTTTTGCTTTTTTTGCCGGCGCCTACCTGTCGACCTACAGCGGCCTGATTCTGCTGTATTTCCATGAGCGCACGGCGGATTTTTTCCCCACGCTAAAACAGGTTATTCTAAAGCTGCATATCTTCTCTGTTGCCGCCTGGCTGTTCCTCTGCGGCATGCTGTTCGCGGTTCATGTGATACCGCAACTGGTGCAGAAAGAGAAAGACGGCCGTCGCTCCGGCATTCTGTTGATTTACCTGCTCGCCGGCATGGTTGCCAGTGGTTATGCAATTCAATTGCTGCCCGGTGTGCGCGAAATCGATATTTCGCGCCACCTGCACATTATTTTGAGCCTTGCCTTTACCGGCTTTTTCCTGTTCCATGTATATCTCATCAAACCTGCCTACCGGCATGTACTGACCGGCGTCGTGGTGGTGACCCTGCTTTTGGTGTCGCCCATGTTTCTTTTGCGCCAGCCGGCGGCAGAAAACTTTCCCGATGAAATTAAACTGACACCGACCGCACCGGTCGATGCTTTAAAAAAAAACTGATCCAGCGTAACATTCCCTCGATGGGAACCGTGCTCGCCGCAGAAATCCTTTGCGCAGAGGCCGATGGCTGTGAACGGGCCTTCCAACTGATTCGCTCTGCACTCGACTCTGTCGATCAGGCAATGAGCGTCTACCACGACAGCGAAATTATGCGCATCAACCGATTTGCCGGGGGAAAAGGCTATCTCCAACCGGTTGGCAGCGACACAGAACAGGTATTGCGCGCTGCGCTCTCCGTAGCAGAGCGCAGCGAAGGCCGCTTTGACGCCACAGTCAAGCCGCTGATCGACCTGTATGGTTTTTATCGGAAAAGCAGCCAGAAAACAGACATACCACCCTCTGCTGCGCAGGTTTCTGCCGCGCTGGCTCTCGTCGGTTACCGCGATCTTATGGTCTCACCGGGGCGCGCGGGCCTTAAACGCAAAGACATGCAGATCGATTTGGGCGGTATCGCCAAAGGGTTTGCGCTCGATAAGGCTGCTGCACAGCTCATCCAGGCAGGTTATGCGGAATTCACCCTGAATTTCGGCGGGCAAATTCTCGCACACGGAATTTCGACGCCGGTCGTCGTAAAACATCCGCGCAAACCTGGCAAAGATCTGCTGCTGTGTGAAATCAGCTCGGGTTCGATATCGGTCTCGGCGCAGAGCGAGCGTTACCGGCTGTCAGAGGGAAAAAAAATCGGGCACCTGATCAATCCGCGCACCGGGCATAGCGAAGAAGCTGCCCTCGTGAGCGTAGTCCATCACCCGCAAGCAATGCTGGCGGATGCCTGGTCGACTGCGCTGTTTTTCACCGATGCGGCAGGCTTTGCTTTAAGCACCCACAGCGAACGGCTTGTCGCGTATAAACTGGATGTGAACGGGAATCTGCAGATTTCAGAAGCGGCGAAAAGCACAGCGCCTTGCAGGCTCGCAGATTAAAAGAACCCGGGGCAGCCGGTTAACCGGCTATAATCAGAACCATGTATCGATCGCGCGCGCCGCAACGGGTTTACCGCAAAAGGTATGTCCACCATCCGCAGTTTCATGCAGGTATTCCGAGAAGTACGGCACCACCCCAGCCGGCACGGTTGCATAACAGCCGAGGCGAGGATAGTACACGTATAGGGTTTCGTCATCGCTGTTGAGAATGACATCCACGCCGTTCAGCGGCACTTCATCGAGGCTGTCGAAGGTGATCTTTTCTGCATCGACACGGAACACGGCCAACAGCGGGCCTTCGACGGTGATATAACCCTTTTCGGCAAACTCGCGGAACGTCTGGTAGATGTAGATGCCTTTGGCATCGCGGAACAGATTTTGTTTGAAATGAGAGATAACCTTAAAGTTGATGATCTCTTTCGCGCCGGTAAACCAGCGGCTATCGCGCGTCACGCGGATGTTGGTAAATTCTTCGCGGGCGCCCTCGTGCACCTCACCCCCCCTTCCCCCCTCTCCATATTATGGAGAGGGGGGTGAGGCAGAGAATGATCCATAGTGCATTCATGCTTTGGCTCCCCTCTCCATTTCATGGAGAGGGGCTGGGGGTGAGGTTACAGGTATTTGGGCTTATAGTCAAAGTGGTGGTGCGACTTAATCCAGCGGATCGTGCGCGATTTTGCGCGCATCACGATCGATTCGGTAATAGCGCCCTTCGGGTTAAAGCGCACACCGCGCAGCATTTCGCCGTCGGTGACACCAGTCGCGCAGAACAGTACGCTGTCGCCCGCTGCGAGTTCTTCCATCGAAAAAACTTTATCGGGGTCTGAGACGCCCATTTTGAGCGCACGGGCACGCTCTTCGTCGTTGCGGAATTTCAGTTGGCCCTGGAAGTCGCCGCCCATGCACTTGAGTGCTGCCGCTGACAATACACCTTCAGGTGCCCCGCCGGTACCGAGCAGAATATCCACCGGGGAATCGTCCATGCAGGTGGCAATCGCACCGGAAACGTCACCGTCGCCGATGAGTTTGATGCGGCAGCCAACTTCGCGTACTTGTTGAATGAGATCATTGTGGCGCGGTCTGTCAAGAATGCAGACTGTCACATCTTCGAGATATTTGTCGAGGGCCTTCGCGAGACGCTTGAGCGTCAATGGAATCGGGTCGGTGATATCGAGTGCACCTTTCGCCGCAGGACCAACAGCCAGCTTATTCATATAGGTGTCGGGAGCGTGCAAAAAACACCCCTTCTCTGCCACCGCGATCACGGTTGTCGCGTTGTAGCCGCCTTTAGCGGTGATCGTCGTGCCTTCGAGCGGGTCGAGGGCGATATCGACCGGAGTGCCGCCAGCGCCAACTTCTTCACCAATATAGAGCATCGGCGCTTCGTCGCGTTCGCCTTCGCCGATCACGATTTTGCCAGAGACGAGTACCGAGTCAAACGCCTTGCGCATGGCATCGACTGCCGCCTGGTCGGCGATCTTTTCATCGCCTTTGCCCATCTGTCTCGCAGCGGCAAGTGCTGCCGCTTCGGTAACGCGTACGAATTCGAGTGCTAAGTTGCGATCCATGGTATTACTTCGGTTTCGCCGCTGCTGGCGCTGGGGCAGCCGGTGCCGCCGCGGGTTTCGCGTTCTGTGCCGCAGGTGCAGCTACGGGTGCAGCTGGCTTGGTTGCGGTAGGATTCACCCCGGCAGGGGCCGCCGGTGTCGCACCGGGAGCGGCATTCGCACCCGGTGCGGCGGCTGGCGCCGTAGCAGGTGCAAGTTCTTTATTCAATTGTTCGGTCGCCGCGTCTGTCGCGCGCTTTGACGACTTGAGTGCCGCCAGACCAAAACAGATTATAAGGAAGGCTGCTGCAAAACCGCCGGTGATTTTGGTGAGCGCGTCGGCCGAACCCGCACCAAAGGCGGTCTGTGCGCCCGAGCTGAACATCCCACCCGCGGCGCGGTTGGACTGCAAAAGGATGATGATAATCATCAGAATGGAGATGATGACCAAAAGGACGGTCAAAATCGTCGTAAAAATATCTACCATGCGAGCAAAATACGGGATTTAGACAGGACGTCGAGTACAATAGGCCTGTCACGGCCGCCCTTCTCGGGGAGCTGTGCGGTGGAACAACATGCGGCTATACCCCCGATATTATTACGGGTTTGCGTCTTGTCGAACCCCTGCAATGGGGCGCATGGCAGTGACCAAAATCTCGATGGAACGCATCGGCGAGCCGTTCCACTTCGAAGCCCGCAATGCAGCGGGCAACAGCGTGCTGATCGATGCCGGGGCGGCCATTGGCGGCACCGGCAAGGGCGCCCGCCCGATGGAGCTTTTGCTCATGGGCCTTGCGGGTTGTTCGGGCATCGACGTCGTCACGATTCTGCGCAAGCAGCGGCAGGACATTACGGCGATGCGTGTGGATGTCGAGGGTGAACGGGGTGAGTCACAGGAAGCCAATCCTTTTCAGAACATCAAGGTCATTTTTACACTCGAAGGCGAGATCGACGAAAACCACCTCAAACGCGCAATCGAGCTGTCGATGGATAAATATTGTTCTGTCGCCAAGACACTCGACAAAACTGCCACGATCACCTGGGAGTATAAACTCAACCCTTCGACAAGCTCCGAAGACGGAGACCCGAAGCGGGTCGCAGGGCAAGTTCAATAAGGAATTCTAGCTATGAAGAAGCAACACGACGAAACTTCAGCGATACGCGACCAGACACCGCGCAGTAGGGAGCGCGAGCACTCGGCGCCGATCTTCATGACTTCGAGCTTCGTGTTCGAATCGGCCGAACAGGCGCGTGCGCTCTTCGCCGAAGAACAAAAAGGCAATATCTACACCCGCTTCTCAAACCCCAACAATGACGAATTCGTGCGCAAAATGGCGGAGCTAGAAAAACTACCCGACGGTTTTGCCTGTGCTTCAGGTATGTCGGCGATTTTCACCAGCATGGCGGCACTACTCAAAAGCGGCGACCACGTCGTCTGCGCGCGTTCGGTGTTCGGTTCGACGCACCAGATTCTGACGCAGATTTTTCCGCGCTGGGGCATTGAATTCACCTACGTCGACATTGCCGACCAGTACAACTGGGAAAAAGCATTCAAGCCCAACACGAAAATGCTGTTTCTGGAGACCCCATCGAATCCATCGCTCGACATCATCGACCTCGAACACGTCGGTAAAATCTGCAACGCCAATAAGGTGCTGCTCAATGTCGACAACTGCTTCTGCACCCCCGTGCTGCAGAAACCCGCAGAATTCGGTGCCGATATTGTAATACACTCGGCGACGAAGTATATCGACGGCCAGGGCCGCGCGCTCGGCGGCATTATTCTCGCGCGCGCCGACCTCATGAAAGACATCCGCTTTTTTGCCCGCCACACAGGCCCCGCGCTCTCACCGTTCAACGCGTGGTTGTTTTCAAAGAGCCTCGAAACGCTCGACCTGCGCATGCAGCGGCATTCTGAAAATGCGCTCAAACTCGCGCAGGCATTACAAAAGAATTCAGAAATTGAAAAAGTAATCTATCCTTTTCTACCCGACCATCCGGGTTATGCGCTCGCCCAAAAACAGATGAAGAGCGGCGGCGGCATCGTGACCTTTATCCTCAAAGGCGGCATCGACCGCGGCCGCAAATTTCTCGATTCGCTGACGATGCTGTCGCACACCGCAAATCTCGGTGACACGCGCACGATTGCCACTCACCCGGCTTCGACGACACACTCGAAGCTTTCGGATGCAGAGCGCGAAGCCGTGGGAATTCTTCCCGGCATGGTGAGAATTTCTGCCGGGCTCGAAAACGCAGACGATATTCTCGCCGACATTGAACAGGCGCTGAATCGGTCCGCATAATCGCCACTGGCTAATACTTTTTTTCCTTGCACCGAGTGTGCATCGTTAGCCGACATTCTATTTTTGTTCTAAATTATTCTGTACGATGTGTTTCGTTTCGCGGCTTTTAATAAGCAGAGAATGCAATCCCTCATCACGTTTAATCTCAAATCCTTTTTGCGTCATGATTTGCCCGCGGGAATTACCGTCTTTTTTGTGGCGCTTCCGTTATGTCTTGGCATCTCCGTCGCCTCGGGAGCGCCCCTCGGTGCAGGCATAATAGCTGGCATTGCCGGGGGGCTAATAGCGGCAAGCATTGGCAAATCCACGCTCAGTGTATCGGGGCCCGCAGCCGGTTTGACAAGTATCGTGGCAGCATCCATTGCGACGGCCGGCAGTTACGATGCTTTTTTGCCTGCCGTTTTTCTCGCGGGGGCAATACAGTTATTTTTTGGTGTGGCGCGTATCGGAGGCTTTGCAAATTACCTTCCCTCTGCAGTTGTTCGCGGCATGCTTGCAGGCATCGGTATCCTGTTAGTTGTCAGCCAAGTGCCGACAATTTTGGGATATTCGGGAGCCCATTTCTGGAAACGAGTATTTTCGTCCGAATTCCGGACGATCATCGGATCGTCTCCCCTCGGCGCAATTGCCATAGGCGCTCTCTCGCTTGTGCTATTGCTCGCCATCGAAAAAATAAAACATCCGGCGAAGCGCTTTTTGCCCGCGCCACTTCTCGTGGTCATAGTAGCAACGATCGCAGCCAGCTTTACAGATTTATCGCCGGCACAATTCGTCCGCATGCCTCAGACTCTGCTGACTGGCATACACTTGCCTTCAACTCAACAGATTTTCCATGATGCATTGGTATGGAAAATCGCATTTACCATTGCGGTAGTCGCATCGATCGAAACTTTGCTGAGTTTGGAAGCCATCGACAAGCTTGACCCGCGCAAGCGTACCTCCCCCCCCAACCGCGAACTCATTGCGCAGGGATTTAGCAATATCGCTTCCGGGCTGGCGGGTGGACTGCCCGTAACCGCAGTCATCGTGCGCGGGGCGGCGAACATCGAAGCTGGCGCCAAAACGCGCCTTTCCTCGATTGTTCATGGCCTATTATTGTTTTCTGCCGCCATGTTCTTGGCCAGATTTATTAATCTCATTCCTTACCCGGCTTTAGGCGCAATCCTCCTATTCACTGGCTATAAACTTATAAAACCGCCAGCAATTATCCAAATGTGGCAAAAAGGCGCTGCTCAGTTTCTCCCGTTTGTAGTTACGCTCGCCTTAGTCGCGGCCGCAGATCTCCTGATAGGGGTTATTGCGGGTCTGGCCGTCAGTGTTGCCTTCATAGTACACAAAAATCTACGCATCCAAAACAAGGTAGAAAAGCGACTGCTGCATGAAACACCCCTTTACCACATAAAACGCCACGTCAACGTCAGCTTCCTGAACAAAATCCGCCACAAACGGGAACTCGATCGCATTCCTCCTTACAGTATTCTTCGAATCGATGCCTCCGAAACCCAATTCATGGATTACGACGTGCTTGAGACCATCAGCGAGTTCCAGCCGCGGGCACATGACCGGCACATCCAGTTGGAATTTATTAATCTGAAACCGGTGGATGTAAATGATGCGCATTAATAACCTGGGGGATACTCTCCGCAGCCATGAAAATTGAATGCCGTGACGGCATCACGAAACTCTACCACGGGCACAGAGAACAATCGGCCTGGAGTAAAGACCGGCCGGACATCCTGTTGCATTCTTACATTCAGCTGATGGCGCTTGCGGCGTTAACATGGAGTGGCTACCAAAGTCAGCGACGAGGCAGAGCCCTGATCATTGGTCTGGGCGGCGGCATCTTATGCCGTTTCTTATTGCGGCATTTTCCTGGCGTTTCTATTGAGGTCGTGGAACCCGATGCGCGGGTAATTGAATATGCTCAGTCTTTCTTTGACTTGCCCAGCGTTGTCAAGGTTCACCATACAGATGGCAGAACATTTATTTCCGGAAGAACCGGCTCTTATGATTTGATTTTTATCGATGCATTTGATCGGGACTATATTCCTGCGGAACTGACGACCTGCGAATTTCTTGCCGAAATACGAAAACGACTTCGCAAAGAGGGGCTCGTCGTCACGAATACCTGGATTCTCGATGAGATGACCGACCATGAAAATGCGACATACGCGTTATTGTTCGAACCGCTTTTCGACTTGCGTTTGATCTTCAATATCGAAGGTAACCGAATATTGTTATTCAACGACGCAATTAAGAACCGAATTTTTCCCCTTATGGACACCATCGCTGTTGCCGCTTACGCCGCCGAACGCAAGGCCGGAGCGAATATTTTTTCCGGCCTGAGATCGACTCTGGTTACGAGAAAGCTTCATCGTGAATTGGTCATTACCACCCCCCATCAGAGAGAAAATGGCCTCATACTGCGCGATGCAAATGTTCAGGCCATTCGAAGCCAATGTTCGTTTAACGGTTAATACAGGAGCGGGCAATGAATGCCCGCGTTGGTGCTCACGGTTTGGGTTCTGTAATGCGCGACATGGCCATCATCTGCTTGATGGTTCGCTCCATACCCTCATTAGAACCGTCCAGAAACATGACATTACCCTTACCGTGTTCGGCCATGTGACGCATACCATCGAGCCACATCGTAAACAGCATAAACCCCGGAGGAACTTTTCCATTTTCCAAAATTTTGCCCGCTTCGGCAAGGCCGCGGGCAACCTGCTCACGGAAATGCGCATTGCCCGATCCTTTGAGCTCAGACGCATCCTTTTCGGCCTCCGCCTTTACTCGAATAGCACGAGCCTCAGCTTCGGCGGCGCGCGTCTTGATCAGATATTGAGCCTGAGCTTCATTTTCGGCTGCCAGCCGCATGTTGCTACTGGAGACCACCTGCGCCATAGAGCGCATGATCGCTTCGTCGAACGATATGTCGTTAATTTGCAGGTCCACGAGATGAAATCCCCAATCGTTGAGCGAGTGCTCAAGATGGTCTGCTACAGCTGTAACAATCTCGCCTCGCAAGGTGAGAACTTCTGCCTGCTTTTTGGTTGCCACAAAAGCCCGTATTGAGCCTTCAATACTGCGGACAAGCGTCTGCATAAAACTCTTTTCGTCTATAAACCGGAAAGCAACCTTACGGATGGTTTCAGCCAGTTCATCCTGGACAGCGTAGACGATCAGAGCCTTAAAGCGAACGTTAGCCTGATCACTCGAGATGGCTTCGAATTCGAGCTCCACCGACCGATTCTGGGTCGAGATTCGCTTGTATATCTGTTCGATCAGCGGCAGGCGAATATTAATCCCCGGATACATAACTCTGGTAAATTTTCCAAAGCGCGTAACGACCGCCACGTGCGCCTGTTTTACAAGCACCACCGATAATACGAGGACGAGAATTCCGGCCACGCCGCCACCAATAATTAAGTTCATTTCCACTTTTCTGCTCCTTTAAAATAATTTTCAACTTTCATGAAGGAAATTGGGACGAATGGTGCTCCACGATGTACCATCCGGTTTTTTCCTTCTTACAAACGAATGAATAACGCGCCGGAATTTCGACTCTTCCGTCCTTTCTGTCGTAGGCGAATACGTATTTTCCCGATTGGATGAAAATATTTCCATACTGCCTGACCTGCCCGGACTCAATGCGCACCGAAAGGCCATCTAATTCAAATAGATGCTCAAAATACTTGCGGATATTGCTATGCCCTTCCCGCAGCTCTTTCGCAAACGTGCCCCATAAAAGACCATTATAATCGTACGTAGAGACGACCGTAGACAGATTTCGATTGTTCACCCCCAGCGCCCAATCGTCGATGAATTGTTGCAGATTTTTTTTATCCGCCGGGGCCTCGCTTACGCTCGAATATCTCAAACCGCCCGTTTCTTCATCCGGAGTCACCAGCATTGTCGCTGAATCATGCGGATGCCCCGGATCGGAGAATTTGCCCAGGAATTTCCGCAGGATTTTGAAAAAAGGCAGATTCTCGTGTTTGTAGATAGTATAGGATATACCGCCGTGCAATAATAGTACGGTGAGCAGGCCTTCAAAAATACCAATCTTAAAAACCAGAATGCCGCAAAACAGGGCCAGAATCAACGGATACTGTCCGTGCTCCGCGACATGGGTCAACCCCACGATCATTTTCCAACCGGTAAATATCATCAGTACCGCAAGCGAGTATTCCGGTAAATACTCCAGCAGATGGGGGTTGATGAGAAATACGAGCAACACCAGCGCGGTAAAAATATTGGATAATTTACTGACGGCCCCGGCCAGCGCATTCGTTGAACTTTTCGCAAGACCATCTAAATTCGTCATTTTGCCGAAAAAACTCGAACCAAGGTTTGCTAATCAAATGGCAAAAAGGCTGTTATTGCTGTCAGCCGGCCTGCCGTAAGGATCCAGCTTCTCGATCGCCTTGTTGCTCGTCACCTGCTCAATGACATCGATTAAAGATAACATGAGCGCATAACCGACCAACTCAGCGAACAACACAGGCGTCAGGCTATGCATATCGGGTAAGGGAAGAGCCAGACGCACGGGTACCGGTTCAATGTGCAGCATCGGTAATTTGAAGAAGTGCGCAATGACGATACCTGTGACGATGACCGCGACATACGGGATTGCCGGGAAACGCGCTTTGAATTTCAGGAAGAGATAGATGAACAACATCAACGATCCGCCGGAAATCACAAGAATGCGCAGCCTCTCGGCGTTCAGCCAGTTATCATCGTGAACCAATGTCTCAAAAGTGTACGGCAGAAATTTGAGCGCAATTTTAAGTCCAATACCCGCAAGCAATCCTTCGATCAGGTAGTTAGGCACGGCTTTGAGGATAAAGCGTTGTAAATTGTACCGCCACGCCAACATTTGCGAAATCGCCGTCAGGAATATTAAGAACGGCATGTTCTGCACGCCAAATTTGTGGACAGACAGCGCCAATACAGGAGCCAGCCCCGCGGCCACTCCCGGCGTTCCCACAAAATTCCCCGGTCGAATGAAAGAGGTGACGAAGCTGACAACGCAGGCGAAAATAACGGTAACGAGCCCGGTTTGAATTGGGTATTCGGACATCAGACAAATACCAATGGTTAGCGGTACGGCAATGAGGCCGGTGACCGTGCCGGCAAGGGCATCCTGCCTCAGCGAAAGCAGGCCGAACGAATATCCTGCCTGTTTTTCCTCAAGCTTTGTTGACCGGCTGGCGATAGCTTCGGCGACACTCATCAGCCTTGGCTTCCTGAACTACCATTTTTTTTCGTAACCACAAAAATCCTCCTTTAGCCAGAAACAATTTGTATGCGCAATCTTTAGCGCGCGCAGAGACCTACGGTGCTGAGTGCGGAAAAATTTCCGCAGCTCTTACCTGCAGGAATTCAGATTGGGGTCAGATTGCGGGCGGGCCGCGGGGGTTAGAGAGAGATTGCCTGAAAGACGGGCGGATTTCGAGCGTATCCGGGAGCAAATAGCCCCTGTCGGGAATCGATTCGGGTAAACGAATTGTTTCGGTCAGAAGATACAGAGCACCGCGTGCTTCAGAATCCCGCTCTTCTTCAGATTCACCAAAAACACCTTCGCTGACTGCCGGCATGTGACTGGGGTTAATCCCACGGATAGAAGCATTACCATCGCTGCCGCCAGAAGAAGCAGAAAACTCCACACTGCCGAGAAAAACCAACGCTGTCAGCGCCAAGCCGGTCGTCTTGAAGAAATTACGGAGAGAGAGAGAGTATAACATCTCTAGAGGCATAATAACAAATCGGCTTGTCGATGGCAAAAATAATCGTGAACAATTGCTCCGTAACAACATATTTTCGTCTTTACCCTACCAATCTCACTGCAAATCGAGTGCCATGTCTAACTTGGTCCGGTTTGCGTTCCGCTGGATTGCCTACTTTTCATCGTATGGAATCGCCGTGGCCACTTCGGCCGCGATCAGTTCGATACTGGCGATTTCATTCGGCCTGTATTACGCGCGCGCAACGAATTTCCCCATCACCGATTTGATGCTATGGACCATTGCGATCGGTGCAGGCTTCGCGTGGATCGGGCATTCTGTGCAATTCGGCATACTCAACAAGATCGGCTTTCCTGGTTTTACCCGCCCGGTTCTCGCCGTGAACCGCTTCATCTCAGCAGATCCTGATCTGCATATCAAACCCGATCTCAAGGAAGCCGAATACCAGGAGCTGTTGCGCGCACTCACGATTATTCCGCTGACCAACGCGTTTACCGCGGTACTCTCGGTGCAGGTACTTTTCGTCGCGATTCTCATCGCGGCGGAGTTCTCGGTTAAATTCGAAGCGTATCACTATGTGCAGGGTGTCGTTATGGACATCATGTTTTCTTTCATCCATGGCGGATTTTGCCTGGTGATCGGTGAAATCGCTTCTGGTTCGATGCGTGCCGAATGTAAGCGGATTATGCACGAAAAAGGGATTGCGTACACCGATCGGGCAGTCACCACCGTCAGACTCAAGCTCGCCTTTTTTATCATGCTGTTCATCATCACTATCTACGTGGCAGCAACTCTTGTCTACTACAACCGTGACAACCTGCAGGCAATCCTCGTCTTCACTTTTATGGCGCTCGTGGCGGCGATTTTGATGGCGTATATGATCTTCTATCTGATCTACAGCTCGCTGAAAGACATCGAAGGCGCAATGGATGATCTGAAATCGGGCGGTTCGGGTCTGATCTTCACTAAATCGATCGACAGCGAATTCGTGAAGGTCGCGACAGGCATCTCTGACGCCGCGCGTACGATCAAAGACTACCAGGCGAACCTCGAACAGAAAATCGACGAGCGCACGCGCGAGCTGCAAGAAAGCCTCGGTAACGTCAGAGCCCTCAAAGGCCAGCAAGACGGAGATTACTTTCTCACCTCGCTGCTTTTGAAACCGCTCACTGGAAACTATGCCAATAACCGGCAGATGAAAGTCAGCATTTTTATCCGCCAGAAAAAAAGTTTCGAATTTAAGACAAAAACCAATGAAATTGGCGGCGATATCTGCCTCGCTCACAGCATTCGCCTGCGTGGCCGCGATTATACGTTGTTTCTGAACGGCGATGCGATGGGTAAATCGATGCAGGGTGCCGGCGGTTCACTCGTGCTCGGCGCGGTGATGCAGTCGATTGTCGAACGCACCAAACTTTCGCCGAAAGAACAGGTGCTCTACCCTGAACGCTGGCTCAAGGCTGTGTTTCTCGAGCTGCAGAAGACGTTTGAAAGTTTCGACGGCTCGATGCTGATTTCAGTCATTATCGGTCTCGCCGACGAGCGCAGCGGGTTTGTCTACTTCATCAATGCGGAGCATCCATGGTCAGCCATTTTGCGTAACGAAAAGGCATTTTTTATCGAAAACGACCTGACATTGCGCAAACTCGGCACACTCGGTGTCAACATGGGCATCAAGGTACAGACTTATGAAATGCAGCCTGGCGACCAGTTTGTCATTGGCTCGGACGGTCGCGACGATCTCGTGCTCGGCATAGGCGATGACGGTAACCGCATCATCAATGAAGATGAGAATATGTTCCTGCGTTTGCTCGAAAGCGGTGGCGGAAATCTCGAAGACGTGTACCATGCATGCAAAAAAACCGGCGAGATTACCGACGACTTTTCGCTCATATCTCTGACCTACCTGCCTGAACTCGAAACCAAAGACGCACGTTTAGGGATCGGCAATAAAATCACCGAAGCGCGCGCACTGGTGGCGAAGAAAAATTACGCAGCGGCCACAGCACTGCTCGAACACGCGCATGAGGTTTCGCAGGATAACCTGCACGTGGCCCGCGCGCTCGCGCACATCCATTACAAAGCGGGCAAACTGAAAGAGGCTGCGAAATACTTCGATCTTTACAGCGAAGAGAATCCCGGGGACACACAGGCAATTGAGCTTCTGGGTACAATACTGCTGAAACTCGGGGAAACCGAAAAGGCCGCCGATGTACTGACGCGCCTCAAAATACGCAATCCGCGCGATGAAAAGATTGCAGCGCAACTGGCCAAAATTTATAAATGATTTATTTCGGGCTTCGCCCGAAATAAATCACAGGTCGATCCATTTAAGCACGTCGGGCAAAAGCTCTGATGCCAGGTCGTCTGCAGCGATCATCATGGCATGGTCATAGTCGCGCGCATAGCGGTTCATGCGGCCGGGCATAAAAAAACGCACGTCGGGGGAATTTTTGGTTTCGCCGCCAATGGTTTTAACGAAGAATTTATAGACCGATTCTGACGGCGCAACATTGTCGATTTTCCCGGCGGTAAACATGACGCGCACGCCCTTGTCTTTCAGCGAGACATTGTCGAGCGTCTCGCGCCACACAGGTTTGCCTGCCGCATCGAAAAGCGCCGACCGGGCAGAAACAAGTTCTGGTTTTATACCGGCAAGGTAACGTGTACAGAATTCATCCGCTCAGACATGCTGACCGCTGACGCCCGCAAGCCTGCGACTGAACGAGCCGGGGTATGCATAATCAAAACCGGTGCCGAGAAAAAAAGCCGCTTTGACGAGCATGCCCGAGACCGTCGCATTCTTCTGCGCGTCGTCGAGGTAGTGCGCGACGGCCTGGCCACCGAGTGAAACGCCTGCCATCACCCACTGCGCATCGTTCGAGTTTTTGCGGATCGCCGCCGTGATCGTCGGCAATACCTGACGGCCGAATTTTTCCAATTGCATGCCGGGAGGAATGCGCACGAGCCACACCGCTACACCGCGCGCATTGAACCATGGGATCAGCGAACTTTTGCCTGAATTCGTGAGCACCGTGTCGCCGACGAGAACGGGTGAGACGACAACGAGAGAGAACGACGGCCCGGCGAGCGCACCATAAGTTTTTGGAAACAGCGAAACCCCGTAACTGCCACCGGCAGCATCGATCGTAAAATCGCGGCGATTTTCTTTTTCCTCGTAATTGGTAGTGCTGATTGACTGGCAGCCCAGCATAAGAGAACCCCAGAGTACAGTGGCAGCAAGAGCAGTAAAAAATCGCATGCCGCGGATTTACTTTGGCAATGCGCCTGTAAATCGAAATTGAACAGATGTTCGCAAATACCAATTCGATCTGCGCGGCAGGTCACAAAACGGCAATTCCGGCTAAAAGTTCCGCATTTTTCTCACGAAAAACGCTCCATGAACCGGCCTGACGGCCTGCTTTCAGCCGGATTTGCCCTTTTTGCAGAATACGCTGCTGACTACAATACTCAGACCTGCCGCGCAGCTCCCTTTGTACTTTTCACATACTACCGCTTCACAAGTTTGCCGTTATGCGGAAACTCGCCCTGAAGCCGGGTGAAATCCACCAGATCACCGACCAGATTTACCGCATCACCCTGTCGCAGCCCTTCTATGCGCCCAATCAGGTCTACCTGATTCGCGACGAGAAGAACATGCTCATCGATTCGGGCTATGTCGAATCGATCGGCCCGCTCGCACTCTCGCTCAGGCAGCTCGGCCTCGCGATGCGCGACATCGACACCATACTCTATACACACCCGCATATCGATCACATCACGGGAGGCCTGTTGTGGTCGCAATATTCGCGGCGCACCGAACGCTGGGGGCACCATGAAATGGCAGCCGCAATTCCCGATTATCCCGAATTTATCGACGTGTGGCAGGCCGACACCGCGCGCATTCTGACACTCGCGTTCAAAGACAAGCAGGCACGCACTACGCGCATACGCCGCGCGAACGAGCGTTGGGCGCGGTTTGTCAGAAGATTCGCCGATCATAGCAACAAGATAGGTGATCGTGGCGTACACCTCGACCGCCTACTGAAAGACGGGGATGAATTCTCGACCGGCAAGCTCAAATTCCGCATCATGGAAACTCCCGGACACAACACCTGGCATATCACACCTGTGGAAACCAGCATTGGTTTCGCTTTCACCGGCGATCTGCTGATTGGCAATATTCCCGCCATCTACGACAGCCTCGACGGCAATCTCGAACTTTTCCAGAAGAGCCTGACGGATCTGCTCGAGCTGCGCAAGACACACCCGCACACACGCTTCTTACCCGCGCACGGCGAAGAGATTGAAAATCCCGAGCGAGCCATTAAGATTGTACTCAAGACGATTGGCATTCTCGAAAATGGTCTTTTGAAAAAGCTCGTCGAAGGCCGCAAAGATCTTGTTAACCTGATGGAATCAGCCTTCGGCGCGCACATTGAAGGCGGCAGCCACTTTATCACCGCGCTCGAGCTGCTCGAGGCACTGCTGCGTAAACTCATGCGCGAAGGCCGCGTCGGCTCGCAGGTCTACGCCGACGGCCACGAGGAGTTCTACCTAAAACACTGATATGGCCGAACAAAACACACCAGCGAAAGGCTTCATCGATATTCCGGCGAGCATTGTACTTTCTGCCGAAGGTGTGCAGGTTCTGTCGAAGTCTCGCACCACGATCCAGCGCGTGCCGGCGCGCGGTGGCCAACCGAAAGAAGGCCTGCTGTCGCAGGCATTCAATGCCGCTACAGTACAGAAGATGATCATGAACTCGTATATCGACGAGATCTACTATGCATCGGCCGAATTTCTGACCAAACGACAGCAGATTATCAGCACCACCAACCTGATTATCTATGCCATGCTCTATAAGATGCTGTCACCGACGCTTGCGCGCAAAGTGATTGATTCTCCGGTTCTGCGCGAATACAACCGCCGCAATCCGAAAGCGGCGATTCTCGATTTCAAGCATGTACCGCAGAAAGTGATGGATGACTTTTTGGTCAAGAACAAGGCGGTGCTGGCGCGCATTGAACACGAAATGATCGATGCGGTACTGAGCCGCATCATGGCAGATACAAAACTGCCCGAAGAAGACAAAATTGTGCGCATGCGCAGTCTCGAAAAATTTGTCCGCTGGGTCGACAAACGCATCTGGTATCTCTACCTGATCATCTACCAGACACCGCTCAAAGCCGAAATAGAAAAGGCCTACGTCGATCTGTTTTTTCAGTATCTCGATAACACGCAGATCGCCGTGCATGCCGGCAACCTCGTGATGGAGTTCATCCAGAATGCAGAGAAAGCGCACCTCGAACGGGTGATCGTGCGCAACCATCTCGCACCGGCTGACAAGGTCGATGAATATCTGCGCAGCAAGGCGCACCGCGAACAGGCAATCGCACTCGCCGCGCGCAACAAACAGCAGCTTGAAGTTACCTGGCATTTCCATACCGACCGGGTGAGTGCCGGCAAAGCCTTCAACGTGAAGATTATTCTCTCGAACTACGGTCTGATTAACGAGGCGACACGCGCGAGCCTTGCGCAAAAGCTCAAGACCGACACTGCCGGCATAGGGCTCGCTGATTTTTATGAACAACCGTCAGAGAGCGGTAAACTGGGTGCGGGCCTCGGGCTGCTATACAATTCGTATTTGGAGGATGTCTGCCGGGAAAAAGGCATTCGCTATTTCTGCACGATCTTTCCCGAACCGCGCCTGGAAAAAACAACCGTCACACTGGATTTAACCTTTTGAAATTTTCACGCGTAGCAGGCAAATTTTAAAAGGTTATTTGACACGTTTGCGAATCTTAATCTTATCGCCGGCAGCAACTTTTTTTACCGGAACCGCTTCGGGATTCTTCATCGACCGGACGTCATCGAGCAGACCATTGATAAATCCTGTTGTTTCTGCGGCGTCGTATTGTTTCGCGAGCAATATACTTTCGTCGATCACCACCGCAGCGTCGGCATCGGTCGCCATATAGAGCAGCTGCGCCACACCGGTGCGCAAGATCGCGCGGCTCACCGGTGAAATGCGCGAGAACTCCCAGTTCACGAGGCGTTCGGTGATGAGTTCGTCGATTTCTTTCAGGTGTTCCAGCGTGTGACGGATGATCTCCCGCGCGAACTCGCGCTCGTCATCAGGCACCGCATAGTCAATCCAGTTAAACGAGCTCAGCTGCTCAAGATCAGGCTTTTCTTCGTG
>Ga0138256_10002251_pt1 | contig 20770 bp, 17 predicted proteins | sample KNB2016incub_MG_FD_105486 | JGI IMG/M metagenome (GOLD analysis project Ga0138256, IMG submission 105486) | Active sludge microbial communities from wastewater in Klosterneuburg, Austria - KNB2014incub_MG | ecosystem: Engineered > WWTP > Activated sludge > Unclassified | place: Austria... | reverse complement strand
CCAACACTTCCGATCACTCCAATCAAACGTCCATTCAGGTGTCCGTAATTGGTCACCTTCACCTACCAAGAACCAAGCTCCCAATTCTGGGCTTCCAAGGTTCTGCAACACATGAATATTCTGCGCTGGCATGTAACTCTGGGCCAGCATGAAGTAGGTCCTGCCTTTCTCGTCTTTTGCAAGGTCCAACACTACAACAGCATGACCGGGCGAACCGCCGTGTATGAACACATCACCGATCTGCATGGGCTTATCAGAACACGGCTTTAGCTCTTTGCTCAATGATAAGGAGCCTGCGTAAGTGAAAACGCGTTCCAAATAATTCAGGAGTTGTTCGTGCGAGTTATCAGGCTTTGCGGTGTTCGTCCATGCGCATTTATTGCCTGTTACGTTGATGCGTTCACCCTGCGCCCATCGCTCCCAACGCGCTGCAAAATCGTTGGTGAAATTGAAGGTGATCTGCTCAGTTTGGCCATTCTGGTAGAGGTGTTCCGCACGAAGCCGGATAATGGCATCTGCACATTGCTGCAGGTCCTTGTCACCTACGGAAATGTCGATGACGGCAGCGTGGACGTCCTGTCGCGCTTTCTGCGTTCCATTGTAAAGAACCACGTTAGCACCAGCGGGTTTTAGTGGAAGTGATCGGAGGTAAGCTCCGAATGAATTTGGCCTTTCTTCGATCCGGCTACAATTCTCTGGTGGCGAAAAGCGCGTTGCTACGGTTGTTCCAAGACTTTCATCAGTTGCTTGTACGTGCGTTGCTAAAGGGTGTTCATCAAGAACGATGGGCTCAGCGTTGGTTCCGCATGCACAGAAAAAGGCAAGGAACAAGGGCAATAAGAAAGTGATCGGCATATCGCTTTAATGCCTTGGTCGACCGGAAGTAACTGTTGTGTGAAAAGTGTAGGATCTACGCGCCAACACCGTCCTTCTTCGGCACATAACCGAATAATTTGTTGTCCTTGATCATGTTGTCCACGTAGGGTGGTACCATGTCTTCCCAACCACTGGCATTGGTGCGGATCATGTCCAGCACTTGTTTGCTGAAGATGTGCAGAACCTTGGGGTCGAAGCTCTCGATGTTCACCAAGCGTTTGTTGAACACTAAGTAGTCGTAAAGCGGCTGCAAACGCGGATGGATCGGCATGCTCTCCAAACGCATGATCGGATCTTTTTCCGACTGACGGCTCGGATAGACATAGATCTTCAGATCGCGCGTGAAGAGGATGCCGAACGCCTCAAGCATTCCGCCGTTCAGGTTGCGGTAGTATTTCTCATCGAACACATCAATGAGGTTGTTCACGCCCATGATCAGGCCCATGCGCGCTTTCGTATAGCGGCTGAAATAATCCACCAGCTTATAGTATTCCTGGTAATTGCTGATCATTACGGTCTGCCCCAGTGAACAGAGGATATCAGCGCGGTCGATGAAGTCCTTTTCGTCCACATCACCGGTGTCCTCACGCAAATTGCTCAACGTGATCTCGAACAACACTTGCAGATTCTGACGGTCTACACGCTGTTCCTTGATGTACATGTTGTATCCGTTCATGATCATGTCGATGTTCACTTTCGTGACTGGACGGAAACTTCCACGGATCGCAAGGATGTTCTTCTTGTACAAGGCTTCACTGGCCTGTAGGTTCTGACCATCCGGACCGAAGAGAACGGCATCGGTGTAACCACGCTTTACCAACTGCAAGCTCAACAAACGGTTATCCACCTGTGCAAAGGCAGGTCCGTTCATCTGGATCATATCGATCTCGATCACATGCCGACTTACGTTGTCGTACAAGCTGTGCATCAGCTCGTTCGGGTTATTGTGATTGAACAGTGCTCCGTAGAGCAGATTCACGCCCAACGCACCAATGCTTTCCTGTTGCAAGGTGATATCCGGATCGTGCAAGCGGATATGGATGATGATATCACTTGTTGGGTCATCCGGGCCTGTTTGGAAACGTACGCCGATCCAGCCATGTCCGCTATGGGGCTGCTCAAATGACGAACCGGCAATGGTGTTCGCAAAACTGAAAAAGGTCTTGGTAGGATGGTCCTTGCGGGATAAGCGATCCACGATGAGGCCATACTCATGGCGGATCATGTTCTTCAACCTGCTTTCACACACGAAACGGTTACCCGGTTCAGGCCCGTAAATAGCGTTGCTGAAGTCCTTGTCGTAGGCGGACATGGCTTTCGCGATGGTCTGCAAAGCCCCGCCAGCTCTGAAGAAATGCCGAACGGTTTCCTGACCCACACCGATCTCTGCGAACGTGCCATATAGATCCGGGTCATAATTGATCCTACGCGCTTTCTGGGCTGGGCTTAGAACGGAGCGTGTAGGGTCCTGTTGGATCATTTGCAGCGCAAGGACATTTTGTTGGGTCGCAAAGGTACGGTTTCGGTGCTAGGCGTTCAATGGGCTTTGTGCTCGACCGCTACGCGCGCATTGCATGACCCGTGAACAAAAACTCCGTTACCAAGTGCCTCGCGCCTTCATCTCAAGGTATCTGTTGATCACACTAACGGTGAGGTCCTGTGGGCGGCAGAGGATCGATGGCATGCCGTGCCGCTCCAACTCCTTCGCGATAAGACGCTTTTCATGCAGCGTGCGTTCGGCAATGGTGCGTACATAGATGGCTTCGGTATCGTGTGGTCGATCGGTGATGTCCTTTTCCAATTCGGTATTGATGAAGAAGATCGGTACCACCATGTGCTGCTTGGAAAGGCGGCGCAAATAGGGGAGTTGCCGCTCCAAGGCGTGCATGCTTTCATAATTAGTGAAGAGCAGAAGTAGGCTTCGCTGATGCACCTTTCGCTTTACCGTAACATACAGGCTCTCCATATCGGTCTCCTGATAATCGGTGGCTTGTCCATAAAGCGTTTGCAGAATGGTCTGCATGTGGCCGCGTTGGCGGCTAGCGGGAACCGTATCCCGCACTTTATTGCTGAAGGTGATCAGGCCTGCCTTGTCCTCCTTGTGCATGGCGATGCTGCTTATTACCAGCGCCGCGTTTATCGCATAGTCCAGTAAACTCAACCCTTCGAACGGCATTTTCATTACGCGACCCGTATCGATCAACGAGAAGACCTGTTGCGCTTTTTCGTCCTGGTACTGGTTCACCATCAACCTTCCTCGGCGTGCAGTGGCTTTCCAATTCACGGTGCGGCGATCATCACCCGTAACGTATTCCTTGATGCGTTCAAACTCTGCTTGGTTGGCGACCTTACGCACACGTTTGATACCGGCCAGTGTAAGCTTGTTGCTGATCGCCAACAATTCATATTTCCTCAATTGCAGGTAGCTTGGGTACACCGCTACTTCTTTGGCATTGTCCAAACTGAAACGCCTTTCGGCTAATCCCAAAAGCCCAGTAACGTAGGCCTGCACGGCACCGTAATGGTACACGCCGCGTTGCACGGGCCGCACAGTGTAGCTGAACGTTCGTGAACCCCATGCCGGAATGCCACCTTTGAATTCAAGGTCGCGTTTCTGGAATTGTACGGGAAGTTCATCGAGCACACGAACGTGCATGGCCATTCCATAGCCGCTTTTCAGCGCGATGGAAACAGGGTTCTGATCACCATTGCTCCACCGTTCGTACGTGTGCCGTTGTGCTTCCATTCCGGACCGCTTTCCAAAGAGAACGAAGAGTTCCGCCATCATGGCGATCACATAGATCAGCAAGGCCAGCTTAGCGAATACGAGCAATGGAGCCCAGATCCACCCGAACAGGAACAGGCCCACAATGACCCATCCAACTATGAATGCGCGTTGCGTAAGGAATATGGACCGGATGACTTGCATGCCTCGACTAGCGTGGAACTTCGATCTGTTTTACAAGCAGTGTAACCACCTGATCGGGTGTTAGTCCCTCCATTTCCCGCTCCGGTGTGAGTTGGATCCGGTGGCGTAGCACATGCGGTGTTATGCGCTGAATGTCTTCCGGTGTCACGAAATCGCGACCTTCCATTGCAGCCTGTGCACGTGATCCTTCAAGTATGGCCAGCGATGCGCGCGGTGATGCGCCCAACATCAGTGAGCCATCATGGCGCGTACGATCTACAATGGCGGCGATGTAGCGCATCAATTTTTCATCGCATCGGATCTGTTGCACCAACGAGCGCGAACGTTCCAGTTCTTCCGTCCCTAAAACCGGTTGAACAGCATCAACGCTCAATAGTTTACGGCCTTGCCCAGCCCGTACCATGATCTGGAATTCCTCTTCGACCGTCGGGTAATCCACATTCACTTTGAAGAAGAAGCGATCCAATTGGGCTTCGGGCAAGCGGTACGTGCCTTCCTGCTCGATGGGGTTCTGGGTAGCCACGATCATGAATGGTTTCCCCAGTAGATGCGTTTTTCCGTCCGCTGTTACCTGGCGTTCTTCCATGGCCTCGAAGAGTGCGCTTTGCGTTTTGGCAGGAGCACGGTTGATCTCATCGACCAGAATGATATTGCTGAATATCGGTCCCGGACGGAACTCGAATGCAGTGGTGCGTGGGTCGAACACGCTGGTGCCGATCACATCACTCGGCATGAGATCCGGTGTGAACTGGATCCGTGAGAAATTGGTCTTTATGCAGCGTGCCAACAACTTGGCCGTAAGCGTTTTCGCCAATCCCGGTGCGCCTTCGATCAATACGTGGCCGTCGCAGAGCAACGCGATCAGGAGCAGTTCCACCACTTGGTCCTGGCCTACGATCACCTTCTGCACTTCGCCACGCAATTTGGCCACGGCCTGTTGCAGTTCCGTCAGTGGAACGGTTGGTCTGAATCCGTCCTGATCGGCGGCGGTAGCGTCTTTTGCTTTTTCTGGATTGTTGTCGTTCGGTTCCATGGTCATCGTATCAGTTGACGGAATTCGTAGAGTTCGTTATTCAATTGCTGTAGTTCGGTTTCACTCAGGCGCGTGGCCTTTTCGTAGCGTTCGATGGAACGTAGGAATGCAGTGATCTCCTCGTTGGTCTTACCGGTTTTTGCAGCCAAGTGCTGGGTTGTGGCATCGTCGTAGGCGAACGTGCGCAGGTAGGTCCGCTGGCGGATATCATCCTTGAAGTGCATGATCATTTTCTGTGCTAGGTCGCCGTGATCGCCTTTCTGCCAATACAACCTGCCGATGGTGTGGACCAGCTCCCGCGTTGCATTCAGCGGTGCTGCCACGATGGGAATAGCGCGTTGTTGGCGCCTTGCATAGACCGCGATGTAAAGGAGTATCAAACTCAATGCTATGTACCATGCCCAGCGCAACGCTTGCTGTGAAAGCAGATAGCGCAACGGCGTTTGCGATTCTCCACGGCCAACTTTGTAATACTCGTCCCAGATCACAGGCCATTTCGGTAGCACACTGAATGCACCGGCCATGAATTCCGCGTTGTTGTTCTTCAGTAGATTGAAATTGGTGAATGCGTCCGGCATGCTGCACAGCACGAATCGTCCGCTGCCATACGCCGTTTCCAAGAGCACCGGTTCCGCGCGACCATTCACCGCCAACACGCGTGTATGCAACGTGTCGTACCGCGAGAAAGAGCTACCGGAAGTACCCCGCACGTATCGGAACACGCCCGCTGCTATGCGCTGATCACCCACACAGCGGACATCACCGGTATCACTGGCAGCGCCGTAACCACCGTTTATCTCCACCTTCAAACTATCGCCCAGCAGACCACCGATGTTCTCCGCGGCAATGAAAACATGATCACCCATGTACACATTGGTCATGAGTTCCTCAGCAACTGTTGGCTCAAAACGGAAATATGAATTGATGAAAATACGGTTGACCGGTGTATGCATTTCCAGCGCGTGGTACGTATCGCTGTAGTTGCTTTTTTGCGCGCTTCCAACGGGTTGGTGTACCTCAGTAATGTCCGGGAAAAGATCGATCAACCGCTCGTATACAAGCGAAGTTCCCAACGGTTTCTTGTGATGGCGCGAGTAGGAGGGAGACCAGTCCGTTGGTTGCGGGACCCTTGCCTCCAGCACGGAAAGCACAATGATCAGCAGGGCCAATCCCAGTAGTATGCGCTTCTCGAAACGCGTCATGCGACCGGAGCCAATTCAAATTCAACGAACCATTTACGGAGCTCATCATACCGCACTTGATCCACTTCGGCATGGCCGTACCACACCCATTGGAACACGCGCGCTGTATGGGTAAAGCGCTCACGCATTGCGCTATTGCTGATCTGCTCGATGTAATTGCGATCGGTGAATTCCGGTTCCCACTTAAGCACTCCTTCATCCACCAATTTCCGCAGCACGAGCAAGTAGTGCAGTCGTATCGCGCGTCGCAGATCACCTTGTTTCTCCGCCTCAGCGATCATGGCGGGCAGGTCCATTCCACGGATGTCCTCATCCACCACCGCGACTTCTGCAAGTGAACGGGCTTCACCGTAGAATACTTTGCGCAAGCCACCTTTACTGAGGAAATAGATCGCCATGCCAATGCCGAGCAGGATGATCAAATAATGAAGATTGTTCGTGACGAACCGGCCTGCTTCGTTGCCGAAAAGTTTCCTGAGCCATTCGTAGATCCATTCCTTTATCCGTTCCCACAGCGTGGGCTCGCGCATGATCTCGCGTTCGTAGAAATAGGTTGGATCTGCTTGGTACGCGGCGATCCGGTCCGCATCAAATGCACGCAATTCCACCGGTTGGGTTGGGGCCAATGAGTCCTGTGCGGCATAGCCGAATGGCGCAAATGCCAGGAGATACAAGAATGCCAACAACCCACGCATGCGATCAAATGCTCTCGAAGCCTTCGACCTTTTGGCGAAGACCGGCACCTTCTTCTTCCTCCACAAGACTGAAGTATTTCAAGCTAAGACCAACGTAAACGATAGGGTAGGTGAGAACTGTGACAGCCATTTGTATTGCCATTTGAGCCGAGATGAATACGCTATAGCCATCCATCGCTCCTGCGTCACCTTCCGCCATGGCCATGATGCCATTGAAACCCATGAAGGCGCCGACGATCGTAAGTGGTAGCATGATCGCATAACTGACCACTGCACTTACCAGACCGATAACGATCACCAGTCCCAACGTATCCCAGAATCGGCCCTGTACAAGTTCATTGGAACGGGACATGGAACCAGTTGCTCCCTTACGCTCGATTGCGTGTACGATCAGTACAAGTGAGAGCACTGTAAGCGGATAAAATGCAGGAATTATGCACAGTATCGCACCTGCCACGACCAACAGTCCGGATAGAATGCCAGCCCCGATATATGAGCCGAGCTGGCCTGTTGCCAAACTAAACAATTGACCGGTGGTTACTCCATGATGCTGGCCCAGATCGTACAACCGGATGTATTCATGAACCATAGCAATAAGTAGCATCACTGCGGCGAATAAGAGGACGTAGCCGCCGAGCATCGGGAGCATATTTCCTGATATTTTACCGAGCATGGCATACGGATCTCCACTTAAGGTTCCTGAGTACACTAATCCTTGCAGATCACCGACCGACTTGCCCATAAAGAAGCCTGCGACCAAAGCGAGCGGCACCACAACTGTCCCTATCGCACGGAACAACGGTTTCCAATTCTGTTTCAGGAATTGGAACGTGCTTGTGATGATCTGACCGAGGTCACGTACTTGGCGCAACTGCACCGGCTCTATGTTCTGCATGGTAAGGGAGGATGATGAAATAGTAAATGACGAAGGCGAGCGATAGTCCGATAATGCTCAGTGTTACTGCAGGTGGTAAGGTCAATGCATGGCGCGTAACGAACGATTCCAGGAAGCCCGCTACAAAGAACACAGGCACCAGACCTATCACGACCTTCAGCCCAAGTCGAGCGCCATTCCGGAAGCTCTCGATGCGCCTGTACGTTCCGGGAAATAACATGCCGTTGCCCAATGCGAACCCCGCAGCTCCGGCAATGATGATGGCCGATATTTCCAATGTGCCGTGTACCCAGATGGTGAGCAAACTCTCCCGCAACACGCCCTGTTCATGAAAGAAATATTGGAATGCGCCTACCATGATGCCGTTGTAAAGCAGCAGGAGACCGGTGCCGAAACTCGCGAATAGACCGGCTGCGAAACACAAAAGTGCAACCCGCACATTGTTTATGGTAATGCCCAAGAACATTACACCTTCCTCAGTTCCGCCATACACGGCCATGGGTTCACCCTTGTGGATGTTCTCCAACGTCATGTCCACGTAACCATCGCCAAGAATGAGGCGCACGAACGTAGCGTCGTATTTTGCAGAGAGTGCGCCAATGCCCATGGCTAGCATGAAGACGGTGAATGAGAGCAGAAGTTGTTGTCTTGTGGCAGCGAGCGCGAGTGGCACTTCTTCGGTCCAGAAGGTCTTGAACCGCCCTCTACTGGTGCGTTTGTTCTTGTAGATGTGCTGGTGTAATCGCGATGCCAGCCCATTCAAATACGTTGCGATGTTACTTGCCGGGTAGAAGGTGCGGGCGTAGGAAAGGTCATCGTTCAACGCGATGTAGAGATCCGCTGCTTCATCACCGCTGAGCTTATCCAATCCACTAACGGCATGTTCTAAGCGTTCCCACTTTGGTTTGTTCCGTTGAATGAAGGCCGCTTCGCGCATGGATGTCAAACATAATGCAGGGAACGCGTAACGGCGGTTCTCTCCTTATTTTGCCGCCTAATGCAGACCATAGATATAGAAACAGCTCAGAACGTTGTCGTGCAGCACGAGGTCGCCAGCGTTGGAGATCGCGCCGTAGCTTATCTATTGGATTCGTTGGTGGTTATAGCGTGGGTGCTATTCTGGTTCTTCATTTCCAGCTTTTTGGATCTATGGAGATTAGGAGGAACTCTATCCGGGATCCTAACCGTTGTTTTTGTTGCACTGCCGTTGCTCTTCTACCATCTGATCTGCGAGTTGACCATGGATGGCCAAAGCATTGGGAAGCGAGCAAAGAAGATCCGAGTTGCGCGCGTTGATGGTGGACAACCGACGTTAGGTCAATACTTGATCCGCTGGACCCTACGCATGATAGATGGCTTCTATTGGGTCGGGCTCATCGTGATCTTGATCAACGGCAAAGGCCAACGGTTGGGCGATATTGCGGCAGGAACCACCGTGATCTCGCTGAAACGAAGATTGACACTTCAGGATACGTTGATCACGAAAGTGGAGGAAGGGCATGTGGTCCGAATTCCGGAAGCGGTGCGATTGAACGATGCACAAGCACGTATGATCCGTGAGGTGCTCAACGCGAAGTTGGCGAATTCCAAAGTGCGCGTTGTTGAAGAAATGGCTGAGAAGGTCCGCAAGGTCATCGGCAATGAGGGCGTTGGGATCGGGTCCCAAGAATTCTTGGAAACGGTTCTGCGGGATTATGTCTTTCTCACGGGCCAACAACCTACCAACCCGTGACCAATAACCGCCGTGCTCCGTTGATCCGTGGTGCTCCGTTGATCCGTTGATACACAACAGAGACGCGAACCAGCTGGTTATTCGAGACTGAGTTCATTGTGTTCTAGAAAATAACACGCCGATCCTATTGGTTGCGTTCAAGCCAGCGGATCTTTATCCTCAGCCAACACATCAGTAGTTATTCCGTTCGAAGTTTCCGGTGCGGAAAACGCATGTACTTCTTTTCGCAGATCTTCGGGGATCAATTGCCATTCGTCTGATCCCGGAGTAGAGATCTGCACTGTCGGTGGCAGTGACCCGCTTGCTACCATTGCATGGATATCGCTCAATGGCACTGGGCCTTTTGGCGTGCCACCAGCAACCATATAGAAGTACGAGCTGCTCGGTGCTTCCTTCATTTTATCGACCAATAGTTTCCCAGCGTTGCCTGCTTGTTGGGTAAGATTGCGAGTGGTCTTTGCAATGGTGTTCCCCGCACCTGAAAGCAACTGCTGAAGACGTTCCCCATCATCGGTCTTGAATTCTTTTAGACTATTCGGGTCTGTTGCACCGCTTTGGTCGAATTGTAAGTAAGGGGCTTCCCCAAAGCCCAAAGCGCGAGCGATAAAAACATTAGGGATCGAAAGTCGTTCAGAATTATACCCCTTCACCTTTCCGTTGTAGTGGTTCCTGGTCTTGCCGATCTCCGCTTCACCCGATTCGATGTTGTTGACCAGCCGATGATACTGTTCGTTCGCCTTGAGATCCGGAAAACGCTGCGCCATACCTTGGATCGCATTCATAACTGCGCCACTTTGTTGATAGGAACTCGACATGGCCGCAGTACTGTTGTCCTGCGAAACCTTAAGTTGAACAAGTTGTTCGCCCGTCTGGTAGTTCTTCACAACTTCGATAAGCTGGTTTATCAGTGAGAGTTTCTTGCTGATCGCTACCTGAACGTTGGACGATGATTCACGAACGTTCTGTGCTAATTTCTGTAAAGAATTGTAGATGCGTGCGGCCCATAGGACCAGAACGAGCAAGACGATGAGAATGAAGGTTAGCATGGTGTGTAATGTTTGAATGTAAAACAAGGGTTGTTCAGGAGAAGTGTTTGGTTCCAATTAGGATATGGCGGCGTTCGGTGAGAATTGGGTGGCATTCAGGGTGTGTAATAGTTGAAAAGTCATTCAGATCATCGGAAACAGCTTCAACCATATTTGCTGATCAAATTCTGCGCTAATTCAACCTTTTGCTCAGGAGCATTGTTAGCCCGTTCACGTGAAGTGTATCACCGCTCCAATTACCCAAGCTCAATACACCATTAGTTGGTTTAAGTAAAAGCTTACCATCCTTCTGCTGGTATGTTCCAGTAATGGTCTGGCCTATAAATTCCATCGTGAAATAGTAATGACCATCCGGTCGAAGTTCCAAGGTGGCGGCACGCATACCATCCAGGTCCTTCCCCACAATTGTTGCATACACCTCAGATCGGTCCGTGGCTTTCCCACAGCTCATTGCGAATAGGAATATGAGGGGAAGAAGTGTGTGTTTCATCGTGGATCTTGTGTGTCTGTCTGGTTAGTCAGTGGAAATCCATTTCAACATAAAAAGCACCATACGAGCCAACTTGTGTATTCACTTTTTCGCAGGTTCCTGCAGATACGACATGCCAATAGATCATGGTTTCATTCACAGAGATCCTCTTCTTTCCGACTGGATGGATTCGATACTCTTTAGGCAAGTACTTTATGATGAATTGTCACATTGCATAGGACCATCCGGTATTTCATTCGATGCTGTTGCGGAACGGTTCTAAGTGGTCATTTACAAGTCCTTTCCCATTCGCACAACTTTTGGATCTTGGTCAGTGAAGTAGGCGATCCAAACTCCACTGACCATAGCCACTTGCCTGTAATGCCTTAGAAATGAGGAACTATCGCGCAACTCACTAGTCCACACCGAAGGCAAAGACCTTCTCTCCGTTCATGAACGCATACTCTCCAGCTTCGATCTCGTCATCGATATGGATCTCATAGACCTGGTTGCCAATGTTCTTGAATGAGATCCGTATCCGGTTATCGGTCACTTCTTGACTGTTGTTGGTATAGAGCGCATGGCTGCTCTTGGATACGTCGATATATCTGTCCTTCGCTCTTCCACGGATCTCAAACCGTGCAAGTTTGATAATGTCCGACGGATCTTGTCCTTGATAGACCTTCACAACGAAATTGTATTGGCCTTTTGGGATCCGGATATTCGACTTACTTCCTGCGATCTTTACCGAACTTGTACTTCCTCCGAAGCCTCCATAGCCCATACCGCTGGATGAACTTTTGGCGTCATTTTTCTCCAATTGATCGTAGCCGCCCTTGCCATCCGGCATATACACTTGATCGTAGAATTCAGGGCCGGACTCATCTTGTGGTGCAACTTGTACGGCAGCTGCATTTCCCGGCTCGTATGCGTAAGGATGCTGTATTGCATTCTGGAGTGCCATCAGCTGTCCAGCATCCTCATTCTCTACGGCCCGTTTGAACGCGATCCAATTATTCCGGTCCCGTGTCAGCCCCGCCACAGCAGCTGTATTGTTTTCCGCAGAAGCCTGCGCGATCTGCGTAGTTAGCCGTGCTATCTGTTCATCAAATGCATCGGTCTGTGCCATGGCCGTTGCGGGAAGTGTCGGTATTTGAAGGCACATGAAAGAGAGAAGAAGAATTTTCGGAATGTTACGCATAGTGTTGATGTGTTTTTTGGTTTGTGTGATGGTGGAATTGGCTTTGAAATTTGTCCGTCTTGAACGTGTTGGTCCAACAACGGTCCAAAGGTGAAGTGTAGATCTTCCGCTGAGTGCTCTCCCTGAGTATCCGGCGGTGTTCGCTGAGAATTCGGAGAGAGTATGGGTACCTACTCACTTGAACATGGAATATTCGGAGCAGAACGTTAGCTTGTAAGCTAAAGTCACGTCTACGTCTCCATCAATAGTGTGGTTTGTCGGCGACATACAGGGGACTTGGTTCATACAGATAGGCTTTAAGTGCAACCGAAGTCACTGGCGCATTTGGGCTTGGCCACAGTCCGATATTGCTGTTCCATAGCTTATGGAAAACACGGTTTGATCTTTAAGACGTACTGTTCTTTCACCCAGAAGCAAGTACCCGCGATAAATGGTAGATCCATCGATCGCGGGTTCTTAGTCAAATTCATGCGCTGCTTTCGCGTCCTTTTTGTCGACTGGAATTCCTCAATTTGCAAAGTGAAAATGGTAACACTATTGCTTGATCAACTGCACCTTATGGATCCGCTCCAATTCCTTCCAGAAAAATGCTGTGTAGGTGCCGTTAGCCAAGCCTTGCAGGTCGATGTACGTCTCACCATTCAGCACCTTGTCATGTACCAACCTACCTTGTGGATCATAGAGAACTACACGAATTGGCTTGCCGTCTTCGCTTCGCACCGTGGTGCCGTCGGTGAAGGGGTTGGGGTATAGTGCGATTGAATCTCCGCGTATTTCCGGGATACCCACTGGATCGTTGCTCAAGCGCGCAATATGATTGCGGTCAACTGAATCGTAAGTGGTGAACACCCCACCTATAAGAACCTTGCCATCTGGTTGTAAGGTGGTGGAGTATACGGGGAAATCAGTTCCGATTTCTGTTCCGGGTCTGAAAGTCATGTCCAGTAGGCCGTTCGTTTGTAGACGACAAATATTGTCTACCTCTACGCCATCATATGATCCCATGATACCGCCAATTACAATGCGCTCATCGGCTTGAACACTTATGGAATAGACTGCAGTGGCCCCCTCATTTACAGGACCGAAAGTGGAGTCATATGATCCATCCGAATTTAAACGAACTATACCCTCATGCGGTTGGCCATTGAATAATTGAAATCCTCCACCGATCAGAATTTTTCCACTGGGCAGAAGCGCAACGGTCTCGACAGGAAAATCAGTGCCAGAACCCGGGTCGAAGGTCATGTCCAAACTACCATCGGGATGGAGCCTAGCAATGCCTGATCGGGGTGTTCCGGCCCAATTGTCAAATCCGCCACCGATAAGGATCTTGCCATCAGGCTGTATGACGACCGCGTTGATGAGTAGTCCGAATTGATGGGAAAAGCTTGGGTCAAGCTCACCAGTCGCAGTCAGACGGGCTAACCCTACCGCAGCAATCAGGTATTTACCATCTGGTTGAATAGCAATGGCGTCCGTAAATATGAAAGAAACCGTTGGTGCAAATGCCGGATCCAGTGAACCATCGGCGTTCAGCCGCATAACACCGTTCACAGCGGCCCCATTAAATGTAGTGAATAGGCCTCCTATCATCAACTTGCCGTCTGGGAGTAGTGTAATGCAGCGGACATCGTCATTTGTTCCAACACCATGCAAGAACGAAAGATCTACGTCTCCGGACTGTTCCAATCGAACCAGATTATTGCATGTAGTTCCGTTAAAGGACCCAAAAGCGCCACCAACGATAATTCGTCCGTCTGTTGGCTGAACTGCGATGGCCTCGATGGAATAGCCATCTGCGCCAGTGCCAGGATTGAAGGATAAGTCAATATTCCCAGGTTGGGCCGCACTGATGACCGGCGCTAAAAGTGCTACCGAGTAAAGTGTGAGTATTTTATTCATGAAACTGGTCAATTGGTAAAATTGGTTGGAATTGTTGTTCCTATTGGGTAATTCTTAATTTGAATTCACCTTCTGTAATGTTGTGGTCATAGGAAAGCGTATCACCTTGCCAGTTGACCTTCATGAGGTTCGTGCAGCTGAATGTGCCGGACACAAAACCGCCCACCTGACTTTCCAGCTGGTCGACCATCATTGTGCCTGTCGTGCCGTCGTGCGGGAAAAAGTACTCATTGCTTTCGGACGATCCCGGTGTAACGAAATGACCTACTGTAACACCGAACGTCCGATCATCTACTTCGGGTTGTTGAAGTTGAACTGGGGGGACATCCAATGAATCGAAGACCAGATTCATTGTAGAATAATGGGTATTGCCGAGTAGCGCGCCACCGCCCAATTGCATCATGGTATAGTCGGAGAGATTGGTATATAGAATGAAAATGGGTGCCTGCGGAACTGTCATATCCAATAATGTTCCGTCCAGCTTGAATTTGATATATTCTGTGCTGTTCGGAATGGGATTCCCACCTGTTGATGCAGCGGGTGAATTGTTATCCTTCTTGCAGGACGTATTACACACGATGGCCACGAACAAAGCGATATAGAATACCATTACCCGGGTTTGTCGCGATTTCATTTTTCTCTTCTCCATGAGGCTGTTCATTGCTTGATAAGTGTAACTCGATAAATCCGATCAAACTCCTTCCAGAAGAAAGCGGTCTCGGGTTAATGTGGTTCGCATGATGTTTCGATTCGTTTCAACAAACCTCATCATATAAACAATTGGCGAAACCTAACAATGAGAATTCGGTACCCCCGATCGAGGATCCGGTATCCTGCGCTCTACAGCCGCTCCAGTACCTCCATCAACTCCGCCTTTTGCCGGCGACTTACGGGGAGGTTCTTGCCATCGCGCATGATCACTTCACCACCTTCGCCTTTCACGTAGCGCTTTATGTGCTTACGGTTCACTAAGTGGCTTTGGTGGATGCGGACGAATCCTTGCGGCACCAAGAAGGCATCGAACTCACTGAGCGGACGGCTCACTATCTGAGGCTTCTTTTCGTCGCGTAAATAAACCTCGGTGTAGTTGTTATCGCTGCTGCAATAGAGGATCTCTTCGATCTGGACCATGGTTAAGCCCTCACTGGTAGGAAGGGCGATCTGGCGGTCGTTCGCTACTTGATGAAGGAGGGAGGTGACGTCAGCAGTGGATTTGGTTCCACCAAGAGCTGTCAACGACCTATGAATTGCATCGTCCAACTCTTCAGGCACTACGGGCTTCAATAAATAGTCCACCGCATTGAAACGGATGGCACGAACTGCATAGCCCTCGTGAGCCGTGGTGAAAATGACGTGCGGGCGGTGTGGCGCAATGGCTTTCAATAGATCAAACCCGGTCATTCGACCCATTTCAACATCAAGGAAAAGCAGGTCCGGCATTTTTGCCAGTGCCAAAGCTGTACCAGAGGGCACATCATTGGCAATACCGATCACTTGGATGTTGGGATGTCGTTCCGCCAGCAATGACGAAAGCGTGTCGCGACATTGGGCTTCATCATCAACGATCAACGCGGTAGTGGCCATGGGAGAGCAATTTTGCGCGATGAAGATAAATGTTCCGCCAATATCCACAACGCGTTGGGAAGGATTATCCGGCTTATACCGGAATCATCACTTCTACGCAGGTGCCCTTTGCGCAGTCCAGGTATTTGAACCCTGAAGGTCGACCCTTTTGTTCGGCCAGCTGGTCCAGTCTCTCTTTGGTGATCACCGTTCCCAAGGAACGTCTACCGGTGTCTACCGGCTTGTTTTTAGGCATACCATTACCATTGTCGCAGATCGTAACAACCACATCCGTGTTCCGCATGCCAACATTGATCTCAACCTTGCCACGTTCTTTTTGGCCGGACAAACCATGCCAGACGGCATTCTCTACAAAGGGTTGCAGGACCAACGGCGGCACCATGGTTTCTTCTTGATCGATCATAGGGTCTACTGTGACATAAAAGTCGAATGAATTGCCTGAACGCGCCTGTTCCAATTCCATATAAATGCCAAGGGCTTCAAGGTCACTGGCCAAGGTCACTTCGCTTTTTCTGCTGTTCTCTAGTACAACGCGCATCAGTTTGCCGAAACGCGCAATGAAGCCATGGGCTTTATCAGGGTCTTGTTCTCGTACGAATGCGCTGATGCTGTTCAGCGCGTTGAAAATAAAGTGAGGATTCATTTGTGCGCGTAACGCCTTGACCTCTAATTGAGCCGCCTGTCTTGCGTATCGTTCACGACGACGTTTCCGATCCAGCACAAAAGCTGCTGAGCCGCCCATGAAGAATAGCAGACCACCTCCAGCAAGTCCTAAGCTGCGCCGTCGCAAATGGTTCACGCGTTCCATGGTTATCTCTCGTTCCATGTTCATGGCTTGTGTGTTGGCCAGGCTATCCGCAAATTGCCGTTTTGAAAAGCTTGTTCTCAATTCGGTCTGTGCGAGCTTCGCGATCACATCCAATCCATCCAATGAATCCTTAAGGTCGGTCCATTGATCTTTATAGTTCAATGCCTTCTCATATAAGCCCAATTTCCTGTTAATGAATGAAAGTCGGTTCAATGCTAACAGCCGCAATTGCTTGTAGTGGCCATTCTCCGCCATTGGTAGTGCTTCATCAAGCAGAACGAGTGCAGCGTGCCATCGTTCACGAGCGATCTCGTTACTGGCCATACTTATCAAAGAGGATGCGGCCATTTGATCATTACCCATTTTTATAAAATACTCATACGCCTGTCGGTTCGAGGCCAATGATTCATCGAATCGACCTTGCCAATTGAGGATCGCTGAACGGGTGTTTACAACATTGGCAATGAACTCAGCATCTTTCAAACGCTTTGCCTTGTATTCCGCCAGGTCGACCAGTTTCATTGCGGTATCGAGGCGCGTAGCAAAATCATAACCCACCATGCGGCTTGCGGCGCTATCCAAACTCACTCTGAATTTGGCGAAGTAGAGTAGGCCCATCCCTATTTCACGATCCATGCCTAAGCTATCCGCAATGCGTAGAGCAAGGTCCCATGGCTTAACGACTTCCTCAGGTCCAAGTTTTTCCCAGTAACAATACCCAATGATCCTCAGCACTTCGACCCTGTCCCGTATATCTCCGGCCAGTAATAATGCTGCATCCGCCTTATTTGCGGTAATTGCGCTTTTGTCGGCTAACCCTTGATCGATCTGTGCATAGGCCAGCCCCTTTTGACTTAATCCTTCAGCATACGCGAGTCCCATTGCTCTAGCAGCAGTTAATGATTCCTCGTACAAAAGCTCGGCACCTTCCGGATCGGCACCGTTGAGATGCGCATTGGCATGGGCCTGCTTATACAACCATAGGAGTTCCGGGTCGCCACGCATTTCCAATGCAGGCCGAAGGATCTCAGCAAGGGAGTCGGCCTTGATCTGCTCTTTTCTGTGAGCAAATAGCTGGATCTGGGCAATTCGGCAGCGGAGATGAAGTTCAGGATCGTTAGGGCCAATACCTCCTCGGAATTGGTTGGTCAAAATACTATCGGCTAGATCCCATCTATGCTCTTCGAGTTGCCAAAGCGCTCTGTAGTAGGCGGCCCAAGGTGCATATGCTTCGGGCGCCCCGAGTATATCATAGGCCTCCATTTCTTTCATGTACTGCTCAAATCCCGCAGCACGATGATGCAACAGTACCTCGGCTTTAAGACCTCTAGCACGTAGCAGACTACGTGCATCGCTGCTACTCTTTGCCAGGATCTCTATTTGCTCTATGCTGCTAAGAGCACTGTCCACGTTGCCGCGCAACCTCTTCTTGGCATCTTGAAAGACATTGGCCAAATGCTTATCCGAACGATCAATGGTCGTTGTAGTACGGTCACTCCCAGAGGGCCCGCATCCTATGGCCAATAGAGCGATACACAATATTATTAATACGATAGGATTGCGACCACACGGCTTCTGGGAGGAAGAAAGATCCATGAACTCTATGCGTCAATAGCCTAAGTGATGGCAATATAGTACGGAATTAACGAGATGGACAAAGGGCTTCATTTCTCGGATCAGCGCTCAAGAGCACTATCCAGTGCGCACGTATCTATCGATGATCCCCGGATCGCCCCATCTTATCAATTGACCGAACAACAAAAAAAAGGCTCCTGACCAGTGTCAGAAGCCTTTTTGGAATGAGTTTGGATCGAATTAACGCATGTCGTTCACTTCCACCCCCGGGAATTTGGTCTTATCAAAGGCGAAAAGTGAGTCATCCGTAACACTGTTCGCACTGAACTTGTTCAGCGTGTAGGTAACCGCATTACCATCCTTGTACATGATCTGAACGCTCTTTGGTTCCGCTTTGGCCTTATCTATTGTGATCACAACCGTATGAAAGGGCTTTTTCCCCGCATCCAATGGGAATAATTTGACCACCTGTGTGGTTACTCCACCCACGACCTTCTCCTCAACGAATTGGCTCTTGAAACCTTTCTCGTATTGGGTAAATAATTTCGTTGGGTCGAGTTCCTGATCCATGTCCGCAGGATCGGTGAGATTCACCTCGTTCGCATCCTTATTGTAGGTGTACATGGTAGTGCCATCATTAATGATGGTGTTCTTATCCATCACCAAACGGAATTTCTTGCCTTTCACTTTCATGGAACCTACCTGCTTCACATCCAACTTATCCTTGGTATTCTGGAGCTGGCTCGTGAACTCGGCCTCGTAGCTGGTCCACGCCTTTGCCTTGGTCATCAGGTTGTCCAATATGGCTTTGCTCTTGGGGTCGTCCTGTGCAGTAGCACTAATACCAACGAGTAGTAACGATGCGATCAGAAATGCTTGCTTGATCATTTTATATTCTTACAGGTTTTGTCCCGGAGTTGCAAAGCGTGTGCCATTCAGAGTATAGCACCGACCAAAGTCTTTAGTTCAATGAAGCCAACGGCAAACTTTCTGTTCTTGTGACTTGTGACTTGAGTCTTGTGAATTGTGTCTTACCTTTTCTTCTTCTCTTTCTTCGATCGCTTCTTTTCCTTCTTCTCCTTTTCTGTCCGTTTCTCTTTCTTTTTCTTTTCCTTTTTCAGTCCGATCTCAGCAGTCTCTTTATCCTTTTTTTTCTTCTTCTTTTCCTTCCGCTTCTTTAGTTCTCCCTGCGTAGTCGAGGAGTCCTTCTTTCCTTTCTTCTCATCCTTCCCAAGTTTTTTCAGCATGCTGCCTGTGCATTTCGGGGAACCGCAGCGGCATTCCCAGGCTTTCAGTAGCTCTGGCGTGAGGGGTACGTCGAAGTCGAAGCCATAGTCGTAGATGATCTCCTCGCCGTTCTCTATGTTACGTAAGGCTTCTATGATAACTCGATCCTTCTTAGGGTCCGGTTTCTTTTTGTCCTCGCTATGGATGAAGGCGATCGCGTTGGGTTCACAACCCGTGTTGATCCACCGTGCTATGTTGCCCTGGTCATTGCCATCCACGATCCATTCCTCATTCAGTGTAAACAGGAAGGTGTGCCCGGAACTCACATCGCTATGGTACTGCTGATCGGCCTGGTCGTGGGTGATCAGCTTGCCTTTGTACTCTACGATCGGTTCACCTTTCTTGATCGGCGCAGTAGCAATAACGCCATTGCCGTGTATGTCTGATCGACGTTTCGCGATCTTCAGTTCTTTTTTCATTGGGCCGCGAAGGTCGTTGTTTTTTGGCAGTACAGCTCTCGATCTTGTGATCTATCCGCACTATGTATTTACCTCAAAAATAGAAGTGTACGACCACGATCCCGGCGATCACACACACTAGATCGGCCAGCAACATTATGCCCAATGTGTAACGCGTGTTCTTCACGTTCACGCTTCCGTAGTACAATGCCACAACGTAGAACGTGGTTTCGGCAGCTCCTTGGAACAACGAGCTCAGGTATCCGGTTACGCTGTCCGGGCCGTAGGTCTTCATGGCATCGAGCATGAACCCGCGCGAACCCCCTGCACTGAACGGGCGCATGAGAGCAACGGGTATGGCGTCGATCACGCCTTTTTCAACTCCCACTTTCGCCATTACATAGGTAAGGCCATCCATCACGATCCCCATCAATCCACTGTTGCGGAATATGCTAAGTGCCGCGAGCATTGCCAACATGTAAGGAAGCACGCGTAGCCCGGTCGTCCAGCCGTCCTTGGCACCTTCAACAAAACTGTCGAACATATTCGTTCCCTTGGCGGTGAAGAGTTTTTCCTTGTAGTATGCATACGCCACGATCAGGCCAATGATCACCAGCAACATGCCGTTGGAAAGGTTATCGGTGAAATGGAATTTCGCAACACCCACCAACGAACCGATATAGGCCATTGCACCGCCTATGAAAGCGCTTATGCCCAACACGGTCGCCATAATTGGAACGTTCCATAAATTGATCCGTTGTTTGCCTGCCACAAGGAACATGGCCGCTAAGGTTCCTGCAAAGGAGGTAATGATCATGGGGATCATGATGTCCGCAGGGTTGGCCGCACCTTGCGCTGCGCGATATCCGATTATGCTTGTAGGTAACAACGTAAGTCCCGCCGCATGCAGGCACAAGAACATGATCTGGCTATTGGTGGCCGTGTCCTTGTCCTTATTATCCTCTTGCATGCTTTCCATTGCCTTCAGACCGAAGGGTGTTGCAGCGCTATCGAGCCCTAAGAAATTGGCTGCGAAGTTCAACGTCATGAAACCGTATGCCGGATGGTCTTTACGCAGGTCGGGGAACACACGATGAAAGACGGGGGAGAGGAAGCGCGCCACTTTTTCCATGGCATT
>Ga0138256_10002250_pt1 | contig 20779 bp, 22 predicted proteins | sample KNB2016incub_MG_FD_105486 | JGI IMG/M metagenome (GOLD analysis project Ga0138256, IMG submission 105486) | Active sludge microbial communities from wastewater in Klosterneuburg, Austria - KNB2014incub_MG | ecosystem: Engineered > WWTP > Activated sludge > Unclassified | place: Austria... | reverse complement strand
TCGTGATCGCCGCCGTCAGCGTCGTCTTGCCGTGGTCCACGTGCCCGATCGTCCCAACGTTGACGTGCGGCTTCGTGCGTTCAAATTTGCCTTTTGCCATTTCTCGCGCTCCTGGCGTTGCTCGGTTTGACAGAGTGGACTGCCGATGACGGATCAGTTGGTGCCCATGACGCGGATCGAACGCGTGACCTCTCCCTTACCAAGGGAGTGCTCTACCACTGAGCCACATGGGCATCGCTACGGGTTTGCCGGCGCGCCTTGCGGCAGGCCGGCAAACCGGTATCGACCCTGCTGAACCCACCTGCTGGAGCGGGAGACGGGAATCGAACCCGTGTCATTAGCTTGGAAGGCTAAGGTTCTGCCATTGAACTACTCCCGCCCGAAAAAACTGCGACAGCCTTCGACACGCCTTGGTGGAGGAGGTTGGATTCGAACCAACGTAGGCGTAAGCCAACAGATTTACAGTCTGCCCCCTTTAGCCACTCGGGCACCCCTCCGAGGCGAACCATAGAGTATATCTGCATTCGGCACCGATCGGCTCCGGCGCGACCGTCGCCTGGGGTCAAGCGCACTGCTCGACCTGCCGGCCCATCGCGTCCAGCCACGCCTGCTGCAAGTCGGCCCGCTGTGGCAGCGGGTGCCGGTAGCAGAGGCCATCGTCAGTGAGCCCCAACACGCGCCGAGCGCTGGTTGCCAGCACGGCAGCGCGCGCCAGCGGCTGCAGCGCCTTGGCCATGCCCCAGGCGCGCAGCACGGGTACGGAGGCCGGCCCGAGCGAGCGCGCCAGCTCGTCGGCGCGGCGCGGACTGAAGACGCTGTGCCGATCGTCGGTCAGCGTCGCGAGCCACGCGAACAGGTCGGCGCTCCTGGGCGTGCGCAGGTCCGACAGGTTGATGACGCGGATGTGGCGGACCGGCCAGCCGGTCCGCTGGGCGTGCAGCGCCAGCTTCATCAGCTGGTACTGCGTGCGGTCCGGCAGCGCCGGCGCCCAGCCGTCGGCGTCGAGTTCGGCGAGCGGGCGCGACGCGCCCGGATTCATCATCACCGCCACCAGGTCGGCCGGACCGTCGCGCCGGGCCTGCGGATCCAGCCCTTGTTCGACGATCTCGAGGTGGCTGCGCAGCGCGCATGGCCGGCCGTCGAGCACGGCCTCGTAGTAACGGCCGTGGACCGCGAATCGCGCCAGCAGTTCGGCCGCGCCGCGCGGCGTGGTCACAAGGCCCCCGTGGCCCTGCGGGACGGCCTCCCGAGGGGGCACGAGCGCCTTCGGAGCGGCCGTGCGTCGCTCATCCGAACAGCTGCGCCAGCGCGGCGCCCGGATCGGGTGCGCGCATGAACGCTTCGCCGACGAGGAAGGCGTGAACGCCGGCGCCGCGCATGCGCTCGACATCGGCGCGTGCCAAGATCCCCGACTCGGTGACGAGCAGGCGGTCGGGCGGCAGGAGCGGCAGCAGGCCGAGCGTCGTCGCGAGCGACACCTCGAAGCTGCGCAGGTTGCGGTTGTTGATGCCGACCAGCGGCGTCGCCAGCCGCAGCGCGCGATCGAGCTCGGCGCCGTCGTGCACTTCGACGAGTACCGCCATGCCGAGCGCCCGTGCACACTGCTCGAGGTCGGCCATCAGCGCGTCGTCGAGGCAGGCGGCGATCAGCAGGATGCAGTCGGCGCCCATCGCGCGCGCCTCGTGCACCTGGTATTCGTCGACGATGAAGTCCTTGCGCAGCACCGGCAGCGCGCAGGCTGCGCGCGCGACGCACAGGTAGTCCGCCGAGCCCTGGAAGAAGCGCTCGTCGGTCAGCACGCTCAGGGCTGCCGCGCCATGACGCTCGTAGCTCGCAGCGATCTCGGCCGGCGCAAAGTGATCGCGCAGCACGCCCTTGCTCGGGCTGGCCTTCTTGATCTCGGCAATGACGGCGGCATCGCCCGCGGCGATGCGCCGCTGCAGGCTGCCGACGAAGTCGCGCAGCCCGCCAGCCTGTTCCGCCTCGCGGCGCAGCGACGGCAGGTCGCGATGCCGACGCGCCGCAGCGACCTCGTCGCGCTTGACGGCGACGATGCGCTCGAGGATGTCGCTCATTGCGCCAGCTCGCGCGTGCGCGCCACGAACTCGCCGAGCTTGGCCTGCGCGCGGCCGCTGGCGATGGCGTCGCGGGCGCGAGCGAGGCCGGTGTCGATCGTGTCGGCGACGCCGGCCGCATAGAGCGCGACGCCGGCGTTGAGCGCCACGATGTCGCGCGCCGGCCCGGGCTCGTTGCGCAGCACGGAGAGCAGCATCTCCTTCGACTGCTCGGGCGTGTCGACCTTGAGCGTGCGGTTGCTCGCCATCGGCAGGCCGAAGTCCTCGGGGTGGATCTCGTACTCGCGAATTTCTCCGCCGACGCATTCGCCGACCATCGTCGCTGCGCCGAGCGAAACCTCGTCCATGCCGTCGCGGCCCCAGACGACGACGGCATGCTCGACGCCCAGGCGCTGCAACGCGCGCACCTGGATGCCGACCAGATCGGGATGGAACACGCCCATCAGGATGTTCGGGGCGGCGGCCGGGTTGGTCAGGGGACCGAGGATGTTGAAGATGGTGCGCACGCCCAGCTCGCGCCGCACCGGCGCGACGTTCTTCATCGCCGGGTGGTGGTTCGGCGCGAACATGAAGCCGATGCCGGTGTCGGCGATGCACTGCGCGATCGCCTCGGGCTTCAGCGTCAGCGCGACGCCGAGCGACTCCAGCACGTCGGCGCTGCCCGACTTGCTCGACACGCTGCGGTTGCCGTGCTTGCTGACGCGCGCGCCTGCCGCCGCTGCGACGAACATGCTGCAGGTCGAGATGTTGAAGGTGTGCGACGCGTCGCCGCCGGTGCCGACGATGTCGACCAGGTGCCTGCGGTCGGCCACCTCGACCTGCGTCGCGAACTCGCGCATCACCTGCGCCGCGGCGCTGATCTCGCCGATCGTCTCCTTCTTGACGCGCAGCCCGATCAGCAGCGCCGCCGCCATCACGGGCGACATCTGGCCCGTCATGATGCGGCGCATCAGCGCCAGCATCTCGTCGTGGAAGATCTCGCGGTGCTCGATGACGCGCGTCAGCGCATCGGTGTCGGTGATCGCCATCGCGTCGCTCCGTTCAGTGCAGTTGCAGGAAGTTGCGCAGCAGCGCATGGCCGTGCTCGCTGGCGATCGACTCGGGGTGGAACTGCACGCCTTCGAGCGGCGTCGCCGTGCCGGCGAGTTCGCGATGGCGCACGCCCATGATCTCGCCGTCTTCCGACGTCGCCGTCACGTCGAGCATGACCGGGCGCGTCGCCGGCTCGATGACGAGCGAGTGGTAGCGAACGACGTCGAACGCCTTCGGCAGGCCGGCGAACACGCCCTGTTCGTCGGTCGTGATGCGGCTCAGCTTGCCGTGCATCTGGCGCCCGGCGCGCACGATGCGGCCGCCGAGCGCCGCGCCGATCGCCTGATGACCGAGGCACACGCCGAGGATCGGTAGCTTGCCGGCGAACTCGCGGATCGCGTCGACGCAGACGCCCGCCTCGGCCGGCGAGCATGGACCCGGCGACAGCACGAGCTGCTGCGGCCGAAGTTCGGCGATGCCTCCGAGCGTGATCTCATCGTTGCGAACGACGCGCACGTCGGCACCGAGCTCGGCGAAGTACTGCACCAGGTTGTAGGTGAAGCTGTCGTAGTTGTCGATCATCAAGAGCATTCAGAAGCCCTCCTCGACCAGCTCCGCAGCGTGCACCAGCGCCCGCGCCTTGGCTTCCGTTTCCTTCCACTCCATCTCGGGCACCGAGTCGGCGACGATGCCGGCGGCCGCCTGCACATAGAGCATGCCGTCCTTGACTATGCCGGTGCGGATCGCGATGGCGACGTCCATGTCGCCGGCGAAGCTGAGGTAGCCGCAGGCGCCGCCGTAGATGCCGCGCTTGACGGGCTCGAGCTCGTCGATGATCTCCATCGCGCGGATCTTCGGCGCGCCGGTCAGCGTGCCGGCCGGGAAGGTGGCGCGCAGCACGTCGAGGTTGGTCATGCCGTTCTTCAGCAGCCCCTCGACGTTGCTGACGATGTGCATCACGTGCGAGTAGCGCTCGACGACGAAGGCCTCCGTCACCTTGACGCTGCCCGTCCTGGCGATGCGGCCGATGTCGTTGCGCGCCAGGTCGATCAGCATCAGGTGCTCGGCGCGCTCCTTCGGGTCGGCCTTCAGCTCTTCTTCCAGCGCCTTGTCGATCTCGGGCGTCGCGCCGCGCGGCCGCGTGCCGGCCAGCGGGCGGATCGTCACCTTGTCGCCCGCGGGCGTGTGCTCGTGGCGCACCAGGATCTCGGGCGACGCTCCGACGATCTGGAAGTCGCCGAGGTCGTAGAAGTACATGTAGGGCGACGGGTTCAGCGAGCGCAGCGCACGGTACAGCGACAACGGCGCCGCCGTGTAGCGCTTGGCCAGCCGCTGGCCGATCTGCACCTGCATCATGTCGCCGGCGGCGATGTACTCCTTGGACTTCGCCACGGCGGAGAGATAGTCGTCCTTCGCGAAGCCGCGCTCGACCGGCTGTGCCGGCGCGGGCCTCACTTCGGGCGCGACGACGCTGGCCTTGAGCAGCTCGCGCAGCGCGGCAAGGCGCTGCCTGGCGCGCTCGTGCGCGCCGGCGTGCGCCGGGTCGGCGTAGACGATCAGGTAGAGCCGCCCCGACAGATTGTCGATGACGGCCAGCTCCTCGCACTGCAGCAGCAGGATGTCGGGCGTGTCGACCCCGCCCGCCTTCCACGTCTTCGCCAGCCGCGGCTCGATGTAGCGCACCGCGTCGTAGCCGAAGTAGCCCGCGAGCCCGCCGCAGAAGCGCGGCAGCCCCGGCGGCAGCGCGACCTTGAAGCGGTTCTGGTAGGCCTCGATGAACTCGAGCGGGTTGCCCTCGTGCGTCTCGACGACGACACCGTCGGTCACCACCTCGGTGCGGAAGCGGCTCGTGCGCAGCAGCGTGCGCGCCGGCAGGCCGATGAAGGAATAGCGGCCGAAGCGCTCGCCGCCGACGACGGATTCGAGCAGGAAACTGTTGCGCCCGTCGCCGCCGGCGCGCGCCAGCTTGAGGTACAGCGACAGCGGCGTCTCCAGGTCGGCGAAGGCCTCGGCGACGAGCGGGATGCGGTTGTGGCCGGCCGCAGCCAGCGTCTGGAATTCGGCTTCGGTGATCACGTGGGGGCCCTCCTGGCCCGGGTGCCGGCCGTCGCGGCGGCCCTGCACGAATCTCTGGGGAGGGACGACAACCGGTGCACGCTGCCCGTGCGGCGGTTGACGCAAGCGAGCCGACCGCGGTGCGGTGCGGCTAGGCGCGTGCCGGTCGACGCCAGGACCAGGCTCCCCGGTCGCTCGACCCGCGCAAGTGCTTGCGTGACGTGAACATGCGGCGCAGTTTAGCGCAGCATCGGCGCGCGGCGCTTCACGCGAGCGCCAGCTCGTCGAGCCGGTCGACCCAGCGGTCGGCGTCGACTTCGCGCACCGGCTCGCCGTGGTTGTAGCCGTAGGTCACCAGCACGACGGGCGTGCCGGCAGCGCGCGCCGCCTGCGCATCATTGCGCGAGTCGCCGATCATCAGCGTGCGCGCCGGCGCGCTGCCGAGTGCCTCGCAGGTGCGCAGCAGCGGCAGCGGGTCGGGCTTCTTGCGCTCGAACGCGTCGCCGCCGCGCACCACGCTGAAGAACCCGGCCAACCCCTTGTCGCGCAACAGCGGCTCGGCGAAGGCGGTCGGCTTGTTGGTGAGGCAGGCGAGCCTGAGCCCGCTCGCCTGCAGCGCGGCCAGGCCTTCGCGCACCCCAGCATAGACCGCCGAGTGGCAGCCGTTGATCTCGAGATAGTGGTGCTGGTAGCGCTGCCACGCGCGGTCGTAGAGCGCCGGATCGCCGCCCACCGCTTCGAGCGTGCGGCGGATCAGGTGCTCCGAGCCGCGGCCGACGGTGCGCGCGACGAAGGCAGCGTCGACCGGCGGCAGGCCCAGTTCATCGAGCATGCGACCGAGCGCGACGACGAAGTCGCCGACGGTGTCGACCATCGTGCCGTCGAGGTCGACGATCGCGGCGTCGAAATCGGCGCGCCTCACGGGTACGAAACCGGGCGGCCGGGCAGGTCGGGCAGCGGGATGAACTCGGTCTCGCCGGGCACGGCAGCAAAGCGCCCCGCCTGCCAGTCGGCCTTGGCCTGCTCGATGCGCTCGGCCGAACTGGCGACGAAGTTCCACGCCAAGTGACGCGGCCCGTCCATCGGCTCGCCGCCGAGCAGCACGCAGCGCGTCGGTCCGCTCGCCGCGCCGCGCAGCGTGACGGTTGCGCCGGGCTTGAGCACGAGCAGCCGCCCGCCTTCGTGCACCCCGTCGGCGCCGAGGTCGAGCCGGCCGTCGACGACGTACAGGGCCTGCTCGGCGTGCAGCGCCGGAATGTCGACACGTGCGCCGGGTTGCAGCACCAGGTCGACGAAGACGAGCGGCGAGCGCGTCGCCACCGGCGAGCGCCGGCCGAACGATTCGCCGGCGACGATGCGCGCGCGCACGCCGTCGCCGTCGAGCTCCGGCAGCGTATCGGCCAGGTGATGCACGAACGACGGCTCGCATTCCTCGTCGCGCCGCGGCAGCGCGACCCAGAGCTGCAGCCCTTCGAGCGTCGAGGCCGCGGCGCGCAGCTCGGGCGCGGTCCGCTCCGAATGCACGATGCCGCGGCCCGCTGTCATCCAGTTCACCGCGCCGGGGCGGATCGGCTGCACGACGCCCAGGCTGTCGCGGTGCAGGATCTCGCCGTCGTAGAGATAGGTCAGCGTCGCGAGGCCGATGTGCGGATGCGGCCGCACGTCGAGGCCGTGGCCGGCTGCAAAGCGCGCCGGGCCCATCTGGTCGAGAAAGACGAAGGGGCCGACCATGCGTCGCTCGACCGTCGGCAGCGCGCGCCGCACCTCGAAGCCGTCGCCGAGGTCGCGCGTGCGCGGCACGACGACGACATCGATCGACGCGCCCGCGCTCATGACCGCCCCTCGTCCGACGAGTACGTCGGCCGATCCCCCGGGGGGATCGCGGGCCGGCTTGGGGCGGCCCAGCGCTCGGCCCGCGGCGCGCGGGTTGACACAGGGCGTCTCATGCCGTCGCCTGCCGGCATGCGGCGCGCATCGCGTCGATCACGGCGCGGTAATCCGGCTGGCCGAACACGGCGCTGCCGGCGACGAAGGTGTCGGCGCCCGCCGCCGCGACGCGCCCGATGTTGTCGACCTTGATGCCGCCGTCGACCTCGAGCCGGATGTCGCGGCCGCTGGCGTCGATGAGCGCGCGCACGCGCTCGATCTTCCTGAGCACGCCGGGGATGAAGCTCTGGCCGCCGAAGCCGGGGTTCACGCTCATCAGCAGCACCAGGTCGAGCTGGTCGATCGTCCACTCCAGCACGTCGAGCGGCGCCGCCGGGTTGAACACCAGCCCCGCCTTGCAGCCCGCCTGACGGATCAGCCCCAGCGTGCGGTCGACGTGCGTCGTCGCGTCGGGGTGGAAGCTGATCACGTCGGCGCCCGCCTTCGCGAAGGCCTGCGCCAGCGCGTCGACCGGCTCGACCATCAGGTGCACATCGATCGGCACCTTCGATCCATCGGCCTTCACCGCATGCTTGCGCAGCGCCTCGCACACCATCGGACCGAAGGTCAGGTTCGGCACGTAATGGTTGTCCATCACGTCGAAGTGGATCCAGTCGGCGCCGGCGTCGATCACGGCGCGCACTTCGTCGCCCAGGCGCGCGAAGTCGGCCGACAGCAGGCTCGGGGCGATCAGCGTGGGGCGGGCCATGTCGGTCTCGGCGGCGGAGGAAGCCTGGATTCTAGAGACAGCGTCACCACGCAGACGCGTGCACGGCGAATCGCCACGCTGCCTAGAATGCCCCATGCCCAAGCCCGAGTTCAGCTGCAGCGTCGCGACCCGCTTCCTGCCCGAGCAGTCGTCGCCCGAGCAGGGCCAGTACGCTTTCGCCTACACCGTGACGGTCCGCAACACGGGCGACATCGCGGCGCAGCTCGTCGCGCGCCACTGGCTGATCACGGCCGGCGGCCACACCGAGGAGGTGCGCGGCCTGGCCGTCGTCGGCCAGCAGCCGCTGCTGCAACCCGGCGAGCAGTTCGAATACACGAGCTGGACACGCATCGGCGCGCCGCGCGGCAGCATGCGCGGCACCTACTTCTGCATGACGGAAGAGGCGCACTGGTTCGAGGCGCCGATCGCGCCGTTCGAGCTGACGATGGGCCATTCGCTGCACTGATGTCCCGACCGCGCAAGCCGGGCCGCTGGGATCTTTCGGCGCTGCTCAACGCGGCCGCCGCCTGCGCCACGCCGCCCGAGCGCAACGTCTGGCTGGTGCGCGCCGTCGAGTGGCTGCGCCAGCCTCGCGGCGATGCCGGCGCGTCGCCGGCCGTGCGGCTCGGCCACCTGCTCGACGTGCTCGAGCGCCACCCGCAGCACCGCGCCGACGTGAGCGCACTGCTGCGATCGGTGCTGCGCGACGCCGACGCGACGACGCTGCTCGCCGACCACGGTTTCGCGCCGCGCGCAGCCTTCGGCAGCGAACTCGTCGAGCGGCTGCGCAACGCCGTGCTGCCCGCGACGCCGCAGACCGCCGACCTGGGCGAGCTGTTCCGCCTCGTCTTCACCGAGGACGGCGACGCCGGCTGGCTCGAGGCGATCGACGACGACGCGACGCTCCAACGCCTGACCGCACTGTTCAGCGGCGACGATCCCGCGGCGGCCGACTGGAGCGAGCTGCTGCTCGACGCGATCACCGTGCTCGTCGGCCAGATCCTCGCCGCCGCCTATGCCGTCGAGGTGCGCCAGCGCATGGATGCGGCGGCACTCGCCGAGCGGCCGTTCCAGCAGCTCGCGCGCGCCGCCGACCGCGTGCGCGACGGGGTGGACGAGGCGCGCGACGGCGACGCAAAGGCCCTGCTGCAGTCGGTGGCTTACCTGCGCGCGCTGCTCGACGCCTGCCGCGCCGCGGCGCGCAGCACGCGCGCGCACCTCGAGGAGTACGGCGTCTCGATCGAGGTCGTGTTCCAGGTCCGGCAACTGTGCGCGCGCACCGAGCGCATCGACGCGCTGCTGCAGTGCCTGGTCGCGCCGCAGCCGGCGCGCGAGTTCGTCGCGCTGGCGGCGGCGCTGGTGCGCGCCGGCCACGACCGGCGCAGCGTGCGCGCGCTGTTCGCGCACCACTACTCGCTGCTCGCGCGCAAGGTCACCGAGCGCAGCGCCGAGACGGGCGAGCACTACATCGCGCGCGACCGCGCCGAATACTGGGCGATGCTGCGGCGCGCGCTCGGCGGCGGCGCCGTCGTCGCGGCGACGGTGTTCGTCAAGTTCATGCTCGCGGCGATCGGCTTCGCGGCGTTCTGGGCCGGCCTGTGGGCCGGCATCAACTATGCGGCGAGCTTCGTCGCGATCCACCTTGCGCACTGGACGCTCGCGACCAAGCAGCCGGCGATGACGGCGCCGGCGCTCGCCGCGCGGCTGGCCGACGTGACGCACGACGAGAGCGTCGAGCGCTTCGTCGACGAAGTCGCGCACCTGATCCGCACCCAGGTCGCCGGCATCTTCGGCAACGTCGCGGCCGTCGCGCCGCTCGCGCTCGGCGTGCAGCTGGCTTGGAACGCCGCGTTCGGCGCGCCGCTGGTCGGCGAGCCCGCTGGGCAATACGTCCTGCATTCGCTGACGCTGCTCGGCCCGACCGCGCTCTACGCCGCGTTGACCGGCGTGCTGCTGTTCGTGTCGAGCCTGATCGGCGGCTGGTTCGAGAACTGGTTCGTCTGGCACCGGCTCGACAGCGCGATCGAATGGAACCCGCGCATCGTCGCGCGCCTGGGCGCCGATCGCGCGCGGCGCTGGGCGCGCTGGTGGCGCGACCACGTCTCGGGGCTCGCCGGCAACGTGTCGCTCGGCCTGATGCTGGGGGTGGCGCCCGTCGTCGCCGATTTCTTCGGCCTGCCGCTCGACGTGCGCCACGTGACGCTGGCGGCCGGGCAGCTCGCCGCGGCGGCCGGCGCGCTGGGGCCGGGCGTCGTGCACGACGCCGCGTTCTGGTGGTGCGTCGCGTCGCTGCCGGTGATCGGCGCGCTGAACCTCGGTGTGAGCTTTCTGCTCGCGTTCCGGCTCGCGCTGCGCTCGCGCGGGCTGCTCGGCAAGGACCGCAGCCGTGTCCACGCTGCGATCCGCCGCCGCATGCTGCGCGCGCCGGGCAGCTTCCTGTGGCCGCCGGCGCGCGAGGCGCGTGCCGCCGTCGCGCCGTGATCAGCGCGGAGCCGCGTCGTCGTCGCTCGCGTCGTCCGCGTCGCGCGGCTCGCCGTGGCGCCGCCCCGAGAACATCGTCCACCAGACGATGAAGACGAGCAGCGCGAGCGCAGCCATCGCTTCCAGCACAATCACCCACATGGTTCGAACTCCGGCAACGTCGCGGCGCGCAGCGATCGCCGCGGCGATTCTAGGAGTCGCGGCCTGCTCGACGCCGCTGTACGACGCGGCGCCGCCGCCGCGCCCCGCGCCCACACCCGCCCCCGCACCAGCCACCGCCGCGGTCACGACGGGCGCCTCTGCGCCGGCCGCAGCCGCTGCGGCCTCGCCGCTCGTGCGAACGACGCCGCGCGCGCGCTGGATCGGCGCAGCATGGGGCGACCTGCCCGGCTGGACGCTGGACACGACGATCCACGCGTGGCCCGCGCTCTTGCGCAGCTGCGACAAGCCCGCACCCGACTGGCTCGCGGCCTGCGCGTCGGCGCGGGCGCTGCGCGACCCCGACGAGGCGCGCGTGCGGCAGTGGCTGCAGGCCAACCTGCAGCCGCTTCGCGTCGAATCGCACGACGGCCAGGCGGAGGGCCTGATCACCGGCTACTTCGAGCCGCTGATCGAGGCGACGCGCGTGCCGCGGCCGGGCTTCCAGATCCCGCTGCACGGCCCGCCCGCCGACCTCGCGACGAAAAAGCCCTGGTACACGCGGGCCCAGATCGACACGTTGCCCGCAGCGCGCGCAGCGCTGCGCGGCCGCGAGATCGCCTGGGTCGGCGACCCGCTCGACGCGCTGGTGCTGCAGGTGCAGGGCTCGGGGCGGCTCGTGATGAACGAAGCCGACGGCCGGCGCCGCCTGCTGCGCGCCGCCTACGCCGGCCACAACGACCATCCGTACAACTCGGTCGGCCGCTGGCTGGTCGCGCGCGGCGCATTTCCGCTCGACCAGGCGTCGTGGCCGATGATCAAGGCCTGGGCGCGCGCCAACCCGCAGCGCGTGCCCGAGATGCTCGCCGTCAACCCGCGCTACGTCTTCTTCCGCGAGGAGCCGCTGCCCGACCCCGCGGTCGGCCCGAACGGCGCCCAGGGCGTGCCGCTGACGCCCGGCCGCAGCATCGCCGTCGACCGCGACGCCGTGCCCTACGGCACGCCGGTGTGGATCGACACCACCGAGCCGACGCTGCCGCCCGCGCCGCCCAACGGAGCGCCGCGCCCGTTGCAGCGCCTCGTCGTCGCGCAGGACACCGGCAGCGCGATCACCGGCGCGGTGCGCGCCGACTACTTCTGGGGCTGGGGCGACGGCGCCGAGGACCACGCCGGGCGCATGAAGCAGCCGCTGCGCATGTGGGTGCTGGTGCCGCGCTGAATTGAACCACCCCCTACGCGCTTCGCGCGCCCCCTCGAGGGGGCACCGCTGGCGGACCGGCAAGGCCGGATCCGCGGCGGGCGCTCGATCGGCCTGGTTCAGGCGTCGAGGGTTCTGCTTCGGTACCGTGGAAAGCTGCAAGCGGGGTGTCGACGTTCACGCGCTCCAGTCCGCCACCGCCAGCATCCACACCGTCCACGCCAGCGGCAGCGCGAGCAGCGCGAACGCCGCGCCGAGCGAGCCGAAGGCGCTGCCCACGGCGCCGAACAGCGGCGGACCGACGACGACGCCGAGGTAGGTGAAGAACAGGCTGCCGGCGGTCGCCGTCGCGGCGTCGGCGTGCGGCACGCTGCGCGCCACCGTCGCGAGGTACACGCCGTTCCAGCCGATCGCCGTCGCGCCGTAGGCCGCGAGCAGGACGACGACGAGCGGCTGCGCCGTCGTTTCGCCGACCGCGAACATCGCGACGCCGAACGCCGCCATCGCACAGGCCAGCGCCAGCAGCGTCAACCGCGCACCGCCGCGCCAGCGGTCGGCGACGATGCCCCAGCCGATGCGCCCCGCGACGCCGGCGGCCTGCGCCACCGACAGCGCCGCGCCGGCGGCGACCAGGCTCCAGCGCAGCTCGCCCGTCAGCCAGCTCACCAGGTACGACGTGAGGCACACCTGCACCGTCGAGTAGACGAGGGTGCACAGCGCAAGCCGGCGCAGCAGCGCATTTCCGAGCACGTAGGCCAGCGGCCGGCCGATCACCTGCGCCGGCGAGGGCATCCGGCTCGCGGCAGCGCGGCCGGCATCGAGCGCGGCGCGCAGCGGTTCGGCCAGCACGACGCCGACGACGCACAGCGCCGCGATCTGCGCCAGCGACCAGGCGACACCGGCGGCGTCGAGCACCACCGGCACCATCAGGCCGGCGATCGCGCCGCCCAGCGGCACGCCGGTCTGCTTGACGGAGAAGACGAGCGCGTAGCGCTCCGGGGGCGTGGTGCGCGCCAGCATCTGCGAGCTGGCCGGCGTGATCGGCCCGTAGCCGATGCCCAGCAGCAGCGCGCCGGCGAGCGCCGCGCCGAGCTGCGGCACGCTGACGAGGCCGAGCCCCGCCGCGCACGCGACGAGCGCGGCCTGGCTGGTGCGGATCGGACCCCAACGCTGCACCAGTGCCGCGCCCCACTGGCTCGACAGCATCGCGCCGAAGTAGACGATGGCGATGTAGATGCCGACCGCCACTGCGCCGAGACCGAGCGCCGGCAGCATGCGCGGCGCGGCGACGGTGGGCGCGAGGATCGCCGCCGAGACGGCGGCCTGCACCAGCAGCGTGACGGGCAGCGTCGCGCGGCGCGCAAACGGCGACGTCGCTGTCGACGCGGTTTCCGGAGGCGGAGCGGGCATGAGCGCAGCGATCATCGCACTGCGCCCCCATGGCAGCTGCGCCGGCCGCAGCCGCACCGCAGCGCACCGCGCGGCCGGCTATCCCCGGGCCGCGGCGCGCGCCGGGGCGGGCGTCACAGCGGCGGCGGCAGCAGCCTGAGGCCGGCCCAGGCGGTGACGATGACGGCGTTGACCGGCACGCTCAGCGCGCCGGGCAGATAGAGCAGGCTCGACGCCAGCGTCGCGCCGAGCACGCCTTCGACGAAGGCGCCGGCACCGTAGAGCAGCATGCCGAGCACGAGCCAGCGCCGCATGTAGGTCGGCAGCCACTGCGCCTGCCGCTGGTTGTGGCGCCACGCGAGCGCACGCTCGAAGCGGCTGCCTCGGTTGACGTCGCGGAACAGCCAGCCGAAGAACAGGTAGCGGTACAGCAGGACTCGCAGCCTCATGGCGCCGATCTTGGCCCCAGCACGATATCCGCGCGGCGCTCAGGGCCGGCCGCCGGGCGCGACGGCGGCCGGGCCGGGTTCGCGGCTCACCCGGCGCCGGCCGGCGCCGCCATGCGCGCCAGGGCGTTGCCAGCCAGCGCCACGGCGCGCAGGTCGCCTGCCAGCGCCACGGCGCGCAGGCGCTCGCCCAGGTAGTCGGCCAGCCGCGCCTGCTGGCTGATGCCGGCGTTGAAGCGGATGTGCGGATCGCCCGCTGCGGCCTGCGCGTCGGCGCGGAAGGTGGCGCCGCGCGCCAGCACGATGCCGTTGCGGTAGGCGTCCTTCACCAGTCCTTCGATGTCGGTGCCGTCGGGCACGCGGCCCCACAGGAACAGGCCGTCGTCGGCGACGTGGTCGAACACGATGCCGGCCTGCCGCAGGTTGCGCGCGGCGGCCAGCCGCGCCGCCGCCAGCCGGGCCTGCACGCGCTCGGCGTGCTTGCGCAGGCGGCCGCTGGCCAGCACTTCGAGCAGCACCCACTCGGCGACCGGCGATGTCGCCAGCACGGCATAGATCTTCTCGCGCAGCAGCGGCTTGAGCAGCTGCGGATCGGCGGCGAGGTAGCCCAGCCGCAGCCCGGGGCTCAGCAGCTTGCAGAAGCTCGAATAGTGGATCACGCGTTCCAGCGCCGCCAGCTGCGCGAGGCGCGTCGGCTGGCCGGCGACGAACGGGCCGTGCACGTCGTCCTCGGCGATCAGCACGCCGTGGCGTTCGGCGATGCGCAGCACGCGGTGCAGGTTGGCCGCGCTGCTGCCCCAGCCGGTCGGGTTGTGGACGACGGGCTGCAGGAAGGCGACGCGCGGCCGGTGTTCGGCGCACGCAGCTTCCAGCTGATCGAGGTCGACGCCGTCGGGTCGCCGGTCGACGGCGATCACGCGCACGCCGGCCTGGCGCAGCCGGCCGAACAGCAGGAAGTAGCCGGGATCCTCGACGACGACGGCGTCGCCCGGTTGCAGGAAGGCGCGGCAGATCAGGTCGATCGCCTGCGTGCCGCCCGCCACCGTGAGCACGCGGCTCGCGTCGACGGCGATACCCTGCGCGCGCATCTGCATCGCGAGCCGCTCGCGCAGCGCGGGCAGGCCCTGCGGCGGGCAGCGCGCCGCCAGGCCGCCGGGCGTCTTGGCCAGCGCGCGCTGCACCAGCGACAACGGCACCACGTCCTCGATCCAGGCCAGCGGCAGCGCGCCGCTGCTGGCCTGCAGCAGCCCGGGCCGCTGCTCGTAGCTCTGCTGCGCCAACCACAGCGGATCCTGCTCCTCGCCGGCTTCGAGCGGGCTGTCGTCGACGACGCCGCCGCCGGCGCTCGCCTCGCTGACGTAGTAGCCGGCCTTGCCGCGCGCGTGCACGCGGCCGTCGGCGACCAGCCGGTCGTAGGCCACGATGACGGTGTTCGGGCTGACCTCGAGCTGCGCCGCGAGGCGTCGGATCGACGGAAGCCGCGCGCCCGCGACGAGCTGGCCACGCTCGATCAGCTCGCGCAGCCCGGCCTCGGCCTGCGCGGCCAGCGGCAACGGCGACGCACGGTCGAGCGAGAACATGGCGCCGATTGTGCCGCCGCTGCCGATCACCACCCGCCCCGATCGCCCGGTGGCCAGCCGCCGCGGTCGAGCGCGCGCTGGCGGCGCTCGAGGTCGTGGGCGTCGTGCGCGTCGGCGAGCCAGCGCTCTTCGCTCGTCAGGCCGCCGCGCGACCAAGCCGCGCGCCAGCGCGTCCACCGGGCGCGCCAGCGGCTGCGCACCGTCGGCTGCAGTTGCATCGGGAGCTGCAGGGTCGTGGGCGTGTCCATGGCGGCCACTGTGCGGGCGCGCTGCGCCGCGGCCAAGGCACAGGCGCCGGGGCGCGGCACCGTGCTGTGTCAACCGGCATGCAGGTACAGCCGGGCCGCCGGCAGACCGCGGCGCGGCCCGGCTACGCCTTCTTCTGGATGCTGATCGAGCCGTCGGATTCGAGGTACGCCGAGCCCAGCTCGGCGAGCGTGCAGTCGGCTTCGCGCAGCGACTGCTCGACGTCGCCGTGGCTCAGATGCTCGCGGCGCAGCACCGCATCGAAGAACTGGCCGTCGCGTCCGATCAGCACCGGCGTGCCGTCGACCCAGTGCTCGGCGCGCCGGCTGTGCGCGACGCTCCACGCGACGGCGCGGTTCAGCGCGATCAGCATCGCCGCGACGATCAGCCCGCCGGTGATCGACTCGTCGCCGCCGCGCAGCGAGTCGCTGACCGCCTCGCTCAGCAGCATCACGACCAGCAGGTCGAACGGCGTGAACTGGCCGACGGTGCGCTTGCCCGACAGCCTCACCATCACCAGCAGCGCGGCGTAGACGACGGTGCCGCGCAGCAGCAGCTCCCACCAGTCGACGTCGAGGTTCCACATCGGCCGTCAGCCCGACTTGTGCTTGCCGCGCCGCGACTCGAGCACCTTCGACGGCGGGCGCGCCAGGTCGAGCGGCACGCCGGGCGGCGCCGCGCCGTGCGCGCCCTCGCGCTCGGCGAGCCACGAACTCGAATCTGCCGTGTCGCTGCCCTGGCCGGGCGCGTCCTGCGCGGTGCGGCCGACAACGTGCCGGCTCGCAGCTTCACCGGGGCGCGATGCCTTCGTCGTTGCGGGGCGCGGACGCGGCGGGCGGTTCGTCATGTGGGGCCTCCGCCCCGCAATCAGCAATCGGAGTGCCGGCCCGCGATACGGCCGGCCCGCGCGGCTCGTCAGCGACCGGGCTGCGGCGCCGCGAGCGCGGCGCGCAGCGCCTGCACCTGCGGCCGCAGCCGCGGGCCGACGGCCGCCTCGATCGAGTCCTGGGAGCCGCCGACCTCCACGCCCGCGGCAAGCAGCCGCTCGCGCAGCGCCGGCTCCGGCACGCCGGCGACCTGCGCGACGACGGGCAGCGGCGCGCGCGCCAGCGCGTGCACCACGGCGGCGAACGGCGGCTCGGCGTCGCCGCGGCCCAGCGGCGCGAAGCTCAAGCCGAGCAGCAGCGCGAAGGCGCCGACGATCGCACGTCCTCGGGTCCCGGCGAGGTGCCTGCGCAGCGCGCCGAAGTTGGCCGCGACGTGCCCGGCGGCGGCCGCCAGCAGCAGCCAGCTCAGCCACTCGTGCGCCAGCTTGTTGAGCCCGCTGTCGAGGTGGAAGAACATCAGCACGCCGGTGACCGCCAGCATCACGAACGCACCCGTCGTCAACGGCGTGAACCAGTCGCGCGACACCTTCATTTTCAATACTCCCTCGTTGACTGTTGACCCTCGACGGGCGCCGAGCATGCCTGCTGCTTGTTGCTGCTTTGTGCAGGCTGCGCGAACGCACGGCAAAGCCCGCGGCGGCGGCCACGTATAGTGGCCCGAACGAAGTGGAATACCCCCCGATGACCGACCTGCCCCGACCCGCCCACCTGGCGCCCGCGCCGATGATCGACAGCGACCACCCCGCCGTGGTCGCCTTCGCGCGCGGCGCCTGCCGCGGCGCCGACGAGCGCGAGCGCGCCGTCGCGCTCTACTACGCGGTGCGCGACGGTTTCCGCTACGACCCCTATCGCATCGACCTCACGCTCGCCGGCACGCGCGCGAGCCGCGTCATCGACGTGGGCTACGGCTGGTGCGTCACCAAGGCCGCTCTGCTGGCCGCCGCGGCGCGCGCCTCGGGCATCGCGGCGCGCGTCGGCTTCGCCGATGTGCGCAACCACCTGTCGACCAAACGCATGCACGAGCTGATGCAGACCGACCTCTACATGTGGCACGGCTACACCGAGCTGTGGATCGACGGCGCCTGGGTCAAGGCGACGCCGGCCTTCAACGTCGAGCTGTGCGAGCGCTTCGGCGTGCTGCCGCTGGAATGGGATGGCCGCGCCGACTCGCTCTACCACCCCTACGACCGCGAGGGCCGCCGCCACATGGAGTATGTGGCGCAGCGCGGCAGCTTCGACGACGTGCCGATCGATCGCATCGCGTCCGACTTTGCGGTCGCCTACCCGCGCTGGCCCGAGAAGGCAGTGGGCGACGCCCGCTTCGAGCGCGACGCCGAGCGCGAGGCGAAGGCGTAGCCGCAGGGGTCAGCCGAGTTCGAGCAGCACCGGCTGGTGATCCGACGCGTCGCTCGCCGCGTCGACGCGCGCGTCGCGCACACGGCGGGCGAGGTCTTCCGTGACGAGGATGAAGTCGAAGGTGAACGGCTCGCCGGGCCACTGCGCCTTGTCGTAGCGGCCGACGGTGGCCTCGTGCGGCCGGTCCGGGTGCGCGATGGCCCAGGCGTCGCGATACGCCGGCGTCGCCGCATCGATCGGCTCGAGCAGGCGCGCCAGCGCCGGATCGCCCGGCCGGCAGTTGAAGTCGCCCGCCAGCACGGCGGGTGCGACGCGTGGCACCGGTTCGAACGCGCCTTCGGCCGCGCTGCCCGGGCGCTGCGTGCGCGCATGCGCCGCCGCTTCGCGCTGCAGCTCGCGCAGCCGCTCGACCTGCGCGGCGCGCTGCGGCGCCGAGTAGTACTCGAGGTGCGTCGTCGTCACGCGCAGCAGGCCGAGCGGCGTGTCGAGCGTGGCCTCGACGGCCACGCGCTGCATGCTGCGCACGCCATCCTCGGCCGGCCAGGGCAGCAAGTGGCGCAGCGCCTGGCGCACCGGCCAGCGCGACAGCAGCAGGTTGCCGAAGCGCTTGCGCGGCGCGCCGTCGCGCGGCCGCGTGTCGGTCGCGATGCCGGCCACCGGCTCGAAGCGGGGCAGCAGCGCGGCGAGCTCTGCGAACTGGTCGCTGCCATCGCAGCCGGGCAGGCGGTCGTGGCCGTCCGACACCTCCTGCAGGCAGATCACGTCGGCGTCGCCGCCGGCAACGCGGCGCAGCTCGCGCGCGATGCGCGCGAGATCGACGCGGCCGTCGGCGCCGCGGCCCCACTGGATGTTCCAGGTCACGAGCAGCATGCGCCCGATGCTGCGTCGGCACGCGCCGCCGCGCAAGCGACGCCGACGCCACCCCTGCCGCGGCTGGGGCGAGCGGGCCCGCGAATCCGCTACCGCGTGGCGCGAACGGCCGGCTGCGCCGTGCGTCCCGCCCAGCGCTCGAACAGGTCGTGCTCGATGCCGAACTGATCGAGCGCCTTGCCCAGGCTCTGGTGGACAATGTCCATGATCGTCGCCGGCCGGTGATAGAAGGCCGGCATCGGCGGCAGGATCACGGCGCCGCAGTCGGCGGCGCGCGACATCAGATCGAGATGCCCCTTGTGCAGCGGCGTTTCGCGCACCATCAGCACGAGCTTGCGCCCTTCCTTGAGCTGCACGTCGGCGGCGCGCACGACGAGGTTGGCGGTGTACGACGACGCGATCGCCGACAGCGTCTTCACGGTGCACGGCGCGACGATCATGCCGCGCGTGCGGAACGATCCGCTGGCGACGGCGGCGCCGACGTCCTTGTTGCTGTAGACCACGTCGGCGAGCGAGCGCACCTCCTCGAGCGACACGTCGGTCTCGATCGCGAGATTCATGCCGGCGGCTTCGCTGAGGATCAGGTGCGTCGGCTGGCCGAGGCGCCGCAGCACGCGCAGCAGCTCGACGCCGTAGATCACGCCGGTCGCGCCGGTGATCGCAACCACCAGGGGCAGGGTCATCCGTGGGTCCTTTCAGGGCTTGGCCGCTGCGGCTTTCCTGACCATCTCTTCGACGACCTTCTGCTCGGCGCGGATCTCGGCGCGCAGGTTCTCGGGCGACTGGTAGTCCTGCACGACGCCCAGTGGGGCGAGCCGGGCGGCGACCGCCGGATCGGTGGCCACGCTCTCGATCGCCGGGACCAGCACGCGCGCCACTTCGGCCGGCACGCCGGCCGGCGCGAAGAAGGCGAGCCAGACGCCCAGCAGATCGCGCGAATAGCCCAGCTCGACGAGGGTCGGCACGCTCGGGAACTCCGGCGATTTCGTCGAGGATGCGATGCCGCGCAGCACGCCGCTCTTCAACTGGCCGGCGATCGCGCCGAGCGCCACCGCGGCGCCGTCGATGTGGCCGCCCTGCAGCGCCGAGATCGACGGCGCGGCGCCCTTGAACGGCACCATCACCAGCTCGGCCCCGGTCTGTGCGCCGACGATCTGCACCGTGAAGTCGCCGATCGAGCCGGTGCCCGCCGTGCCGACGGTGACCTTGCCCGGGTTCTTCTTCGCGTGCGCCGCCATCTCGGCCAGCGTCTTGAACGGCGCGTCGCTGCGCACCGCGATGACCATCGGCGTGCGCGTCGTCAGCCCGAGCGGCGCGAAATCGGTCAGCGCGTCGTAGCCCGCGGCCTGCGGGTTGAGGATGCGGTTGGCCGTCATCGCGGCGTTGATCGTGAACAGCAGCGTGTAGCCGTCCTTGGCGGCCTTGGCAACGCTGCGCGCGCCCATCATGCCGCCCGCGCCGGGCAGATTGGACGCCATCACCGGCACCTTGAGCAGCTTCGACAGCTCCTCGGCCATGATGCGCGCGGCGATGTCGGTGGCGTCGCCGGCGGCCACCGGCACCACCAGCGTGATCGGCTTGTCGGGGTACTCGGCGCGCGCGCCGCCGCACAGCGCCAGCGCGGCGAGCCAGCCGGCGCAAAGCCGTCGCGCGAGGCGCGCTCTTGTGGTGATCAGTGCCATGGGAACCTCCTTCGCGCGGGATGCGCGTGCAGCGGGTGCCTAGCGGCCGAGCAGCTTCGAGCCGAAGAACTGCGCCGGCAGGTTGCGGACGATCGACTGCGACGCCTCGGCGGCGAAGTCGGCGAGCCGCAGCTCGGGGTTGAGCGGACGGATGCGCTCGAAGTTGGCGCGCGCCGCAGCGTCGCCGGGCGGAGGCGCCGTCGCGTCGATCAGCATCTTCGAGCCGAAGCGCTGCCACAGGCCGGTGCCTGGCGCGCCCAGCTCGAGCAGGCTCGCGTCCATCGCATGGTTGTGCGTGCCGGGGATGACGACGACGTCCTTGTCGGGGTCGACGCGCGTCGCCAGCGCCCACAGGATCTCGTTGGGGTTGAAGATGTCGACGTCGGCGTCGACCGCGATCGCCACCTTCGGGTGCTGGTACTCCGACGACAGCGCCGCCAGCAGCAGGTTCTTGCCCTCGCCGTAGGCGCGCGGCGTCATCTGCACGACGAGGCCGAAGATGCCGGGCAGGATCATCACGTTGTGCAGGTTCGGCCCCCCGCCGACGTCCTTCAGCCGCCGGTAGATCGTCGCGCTCATCGGCAGCTTGTGGAACACGCAGCCCTCCATCTCGGAGCCGTTCTGCAGGTTCTTGAAGATGGCGTCGTGGCGGCGCGTCATGCAGGTGTACTGCACGATCGGGTTCTTGCCGGTGCCGGTGGCGTAGTAG
>Ga0138256_10002249_pt1 | contig 20797 bp, 17 predicted proteins | sample KNB2016incub_MG_FD_105486 | JGI IMG/M metagenome (GOLD analysis project Ga0138256, IMG submission 105486) | Active sludge microbial communities from wastewater in Klosterneuburg, Austria - KNB2014incub_MG | ecosystem: Engineered > WWTP > Activated sludge > Unclassified | place: Austria... | reverse complement strand
TTCTGAAAGCACATTGCAGATAAGGTAGTTGATACTCGTAAATCGAAAGACGGCGATTCGATTCGCCGCCGCCGCGAATGTCTTGGCTGCGGGCGCCGATTCACGTCTTACGAACGGATCGACGAAATTCCTTTCATGGTAGTAAAAAAGGACGGTCGCCGTGAGATGTACGAGCGCGGAAAGATCCTCTCCGGTTTGTTTCGCGCGAGCGAGAAGCGCCCGATCTCGGTGAATCAGCTTGAAGCCGTTGCCGATGAGGTCGAAAAGACCGTTCAGGATTCGCTCGACCGCGAAATGCCCACGACCGAAATAGGCCAAATAATCATGCGCCGGCTCAAGGCCCTGGACAAGGTCGCCTATGTGCGGTTCGCGTCGGTCTATCTTGAGTTTGAAGACGTTTCGGCCTTCATGACCGAACTCAAAGACCTCGTCCGCTCACGCGGCCCTGTAAAAAAGACGAAAAAGGCCAGAAAGTAAAGTCGGGCCAATTTTTTGAACCGCTAATTGTTTTATAGATGGGTCCAACTATCTCAAACGCAAACCTGACCGAAAAGCGAGTTTGGAAACTACAATGCCGCCCGTAATACTCATAAACATTCCAATGCTCCGAATTAATTGGACAGCATAATGCCGTTACCAAACACCTTCGGAACTGTAAGCGGTTAGTTGAATTAGCACGGAGCAACCGGCGGGTTATCGGGTCGATCCTGACGCCGGTATTTACTCCCATCCATCTTGATGGCTCCTTTTGCCATCAAACACTCGGTTGGCGAATCTCTCCCGACGGCGATATAATCTCAAGTTTGTCGAATTTAAGTATAGATTCCTAAGGAAGCCCAAGTATTATGAAAAAGAACGCAGTACTCTCATCTATTTTGCTCTTCGCCATCTTCCTGGCACAGGCCAATTTCGCTTTTGCCGTTGTGGACGAGGGTATGTATATGCCCGACAAGATCGGGTCGATCGCTAATTTGAAAAAGCGCGGACTCAAGATAAGTCCGCTTGAGATCTACAATCCGGCCGGCGGCGGTTTGTCCGAGGCGGTCGTTCGGTTGAGTATTGGCTGTACCGCTGAATTCGTTTCGCCCGAGGGGTTGATCCTTACGAATCATCACTGCGGTTTCGATGCCCTTGTTTCGGCGTCAACTCCTGAAAAAGACCTTGTCGAAACCGGGTTCCGCACGGATGGGCGTGCCGGCGAAATTCCGGCGAAAGGTTATTCGGTTTTCATTACCGAACGCGTTGAGGATGTAACGCCAAAGATCAACAATGGAACGGAAGGCCTTGCCGGTGAAGCGCTTTTCGCAGCCTGGAAGAAAAATATTGACGGCCTGACCGCCGCCGAACAGGCAAAAGCTCCAGCAGGATCGACCATCCGGATCCAGGTGATGAACAATGGTTATTTCGCCTATCTTTTCCAAACGCGGCAGATCAAGGACATTCGCGTCGTTTACGCTCCGCCGCGAAATATCGGTGTATTTGGCGGCGACCCCGACAATTTTGAATGGACCCGCCACACCGGCGATTTTACATTCCTGCGTGCATACACCGCCCCCGACGGTTCGGCTGCGGAATATGCGGCAAACAATGTTCCCTATAAGCCGAGAAAGTTTTTGACGATGAATATTGGCGGCCTCAAGAATGATGAATTTGTGTTCGTGCTCGGCTATCCGGGCGGGACGACGCGTTATCGCGAGAGCCAATCGATCGAATATGCCCGCGACGCAAACTTCCCTTTCCTTTGGCAGTGGCTGGATGCCCGCAGCGGCGCACTTCGCAAGATCGGACAGGCCGATGAAGAGAAACGGATCAAGTTTCAATCCGAGATCGCAAACTTTGACAACTCCCGCAAAGTATTCGAAGGCGGCGAACGCAGGCTCCGTCAAGCCGAGGTCGTCGAAAAGCGGCGTGCTGAAGAGGCCCAGTTTGCAGCCTGGGTTAGCGCAAGCCCGGACCGCCAGAAAAAGTACGGCACGGTCCTTTCCGATATTGCCGCTGCTTCGGCCGAGTCAAACAAGTACGCAAAACGCGACATTCTCGTCCGCCGCATGGGCGACTCGACAATGCCTATGCTTCGTGCGATCTATCAGGCGGTCGCCGACGGCAAATCGCTCAATGACGCGCAACGGGCGGCAAAGCTGGCTGAGATTCAAAAAGCGCTCGCAGACCGCGAACCGGTTTACGAACGCGAGATGATCAAGTTTTTCCTGAAGGAATTCGCAAGCCTGCCCGAAGGCCAGAAATTCGATGGTGCGGAAAACCTTTTCAAATCATTTGACGGAAGCGCCCGCCGTGCCGCTGAAGACGCATTTGCCGAAAATATTGCGGAAGGAAGTTATTGGACGGCCGAAACCGTTGCCGCATTATACGGCCCGCAGACATTGGAATTCAGGCCCGAGCGCGACAATGTTCGCGCGTTTGCCGCGGAATTGAAAAAAGAAAAGGACGCCGCGAATTCTCGGGCAGCCGCATTCGCGTCAAAGATCGACCGCCTTCGCCTTCTATATCAACAGGGCATGGCCGAAATGAAGGGCGTTACTCCATACCCCGACGCAAATTCGACGCTTCGGTTCGCTTTCGGCAACGTCAAGGGATATGCTCCGCGCGAGGCCGAGTTTCGCACGCCGTTTACGACGATCAAGGGAATGCTTGAGAAAGACACCGGCTTGAATCCTTTTGATGTGCCGCAAAAGTTGAAGGACCTTCAGCGGAATCGTGACTTTGGCCGATACGGGCAAGGTGACAGTGTTGTCGTCAATTTCCTTGCGACCACCGACATTATCGGCGGGAATAGCGGATCGCCGATCTTGAACGGAAACGGCGAACAGGTCGGACTGGTCTTTGACGGAAACTATGAGGGCCTTGGCAATGATATGTATTACGACCCGAATATGAACCGTACAATCGCGGTCGATATTCGATATGTTCTTTTTGTGACCGAAAAATTTGGCGACGCCAAATGGGTTGTCGATGAAATGAAGATCATTGGCGGGCCGAAATCCCGCGCGGCCATGAATTGACCGGCGGGCGTCGGGCGTGAGAATTGGAGGCTGTCATGCCCTGACAGCCTCCTTTTTCATTTGCCCCCCGGCAAATGAGAACGTACCGGCCCTGTTCCGGTACGCTAATATTAGCCGCCCACATGTACGCTTGGGCGGAGTTCCGGATCAGGCTCGGCTTGTCGCAGGATCTCGCGTGTGACCGGTGCCGTGTCGCCTTCGCCGAAAAGGATGTAGCGGACCAGGTAATGGATAGGATTGCCTTCGCTCCAGCCAAAATAAACGTGCGGTATCTTTCCGGTCATGTCCCGCAGGTGGATGAGCAGTGCGGCGATCGCGTTCGGCACGGCCGCACCTTTGGTCCGCAAGACCTTGTACCCGCCTACGTCAACCCCTGTAATTGTCAATTTTCCTTTGAACTCGGATGCATCGCCCAGTTCGACCTCGTAAAAAAGTACCGGATCTGACGAAGGAATATGATTGTCGATCCGCTTTTCATGTTCTTTGAACCGATATTCGTTTACATCGCCTTCTTCGCGTCGATTGGTAACAATGCGTATCTCGCCTTCCACCATTTCGCCGATGAATTCTCGTGCTTTATCGTCAAACTCGATCTTTTCGATCCGCAGTTCGGTCGTCCGCAGTGCGCGAGAAATGAACGATGCCGCGACAATCGTCAAAATGAACAGACCGGCGATCTTGATTCCGTCCGGGCGTTCTATTACGTTCGTGACAGTCGTGTATCCAAAGACGGCCGCGATCGTCATGAATGCCCAGCGTGCCGGCTGTTGGCGAACCCATGCCGAGATCGTCACAGCTACCGCCGCCGATGTTATAAGCACCAGAACACCGGTTGCATAAGCTCCGCCCTGGGCTTCGACATCCGCGTTGAATACGGCCGTGATTGCGAAACAGATGATGGAAAAAACGATCACGAGCGGCCGCGTTGCACGGGCCCAATCCGGTGCCATACCATAACGCGGCAAATATCGCGGAACAATGTTCAGCAGACCGGCCATCGCCGAGGCTCCCGCGAACCACAGGATAAGAATCGTACTCACGTCATAAACGGTGCCAAACGCTTCGCCGAGATAAAGATGAGCAAGAAATGCAAGGGCCCTGCCTTGTGCCTGGCCGCCCTCTTGAAACTCGGCCGCGGGTATCAGAACGCTGGTAAAAAAGCTGCTGCAAATAAGAAAAAAGCTCATTATCAGCGCTGCTGATAGAAGTAGCTTACGGGTGTTTCCGATACGGTTGGGATTCTTTATCAGCGGCATGACCGCTACGCCGGTTTCAAAACCGGAAAGGCCAAGTGCCAGCTTTGGAAAAACCAAAAGCGAAAGCCCGATGATCGCCAACAGGCTTCGCGGTTCGGCGGTGCCTGAGAGAGTGTTTGTATTGAAAAGAGCGTCTTTCCAATTCGTCAGCACGGACGGATCGGCAACGACGGCCATTCCGCTCGCCGCGATCACAACCAAGTTCAGGATCAAATAGATAATGACAAGAAAGACCGCTATCCCGATCGCTTCCTTAAAACCTTTCAGAAAGACCGCGGAAAGAATGACGATCAGCCCAAGCGTGACCGGAACCGGATGTTCGATGAATTTGAAATGCTCCTCGACAAACGGATTATGAATGATATGCTCGGCCGCGTCGGCCGCCGATAATGTGATCGTGATCACAAAGTCCGTCGCGACGAACCCGAGCAAAGCTAAAACAAAAAGTTTGCCTTTCCAACGCGACAGAAGAGACTCGAGCATTGAGATGGAACCTTGCCCATGCGGGCTCTCGGCGGCAACGCGATTGTAGATGGGCACGGCGCCGAACAGCGTAAGCAGCACCAATATCAATGTCGCGACAGGCGACAAGGCTCCTGCGGCGGCAAAGGCGATTCCCGGTTGATAGCCGAGCGTCGAAAAGTAATCAACCCCGGTGAGGCACATTATCTTCCACCATGGATGCTGTTGATGATGGCCCTCGCGTTCATGGGGGCCCTCAATTTCCCGCACGCCGTCCATCAGCCAGGCCTTTATCCGGCCGGGCCTTGTTCGGTGCGGGATCGCTATTGTGTGTTGGTTCATAAATAAATTTCCGGCGGGACGCGGCACCCGATCCGAGATCTAAAGTTCATCGTGCGGCCTGCCCGCCGATATCCGTATGACGCGCTCCTTTCTGGCAGCAACTCGTAGTTCGCGGAGCTTATCGAGGCAATGGGCCGCAAACGAGAGGGATACTATTGCCGCTCCAAATCCAATGAAACTTGCGCGGTGCATCCAAGAATTTTCTGAAAGCAGTCCAAGTAATTCATCAGCTCCGAATAAAAGTCCCACAAGAGCAAATATTCCAGCAGCGATGAAACTCGATACGAATGCTCCGTGCCAAAGCCGATCGGGCGTCCTGTCTGCTAATTCACTTTTCCGTGAACAGGCACTATGCGAAACAGAATTTGTAATTGATTCCATAGCCATTGCCAGGTTGACCGGCGCCCGATATCATTCACCGGTCTTGCAGGTCACGGTGAAATAATAAAACGCCGTCCATAAAGACAGCGTAAAGACGACATAAAATGTTCGTAAAGATTTCTAAACCGAGGGATTGAAGCGGTAGCCGACACGCGGCTCAGTTACGATATATCGCGGATCGGCCGGCGCAGGCTCGATCTTTTTCCTTAGGTTGCCCAGGAAAACCCTCAAGTATTCCGTCTGTTCGACGGCGTTTTCGCCCCAGATGGCCCGGAGGATATTTTGATGTGACAATACCTTTCCATGATTTCGGATCAAGTATGTGAGCAGTTCCAGTTCCTTTGGGGTCAAGTGTATCTCGCTTCCCCGAACAGTCACACGATAGTTCGATAGATCGATCACAAAATCGCCTGCCTCAAGAAGTGTCTCCTCTGTGTTTTCCTCGGGGGCACGGCGAAGTGCCGCGCGCACTCGGGCGAGAAGTTCGTCCATACCGAACGGCTTGGTCACATAATCGTCAGCGCCGGCGTCAAGAGCGGCAACTTTTGTATTTTCCTCGCCCTTGACCGAAAGAACGATGATCGGGACCTTTGAGAACCGGCGAATGCGTTTGCACAGTTCGATCCCGTCCGGTTCAGGCATTTGCAGGTCCGTGATAATAAGGTCAGGGCGAAAATCGTTTAGCGTGTCGAGAGCACTTTCGCCGTCGGCCGCGGTCCGCACTTCGAACCGGTGTGCTGACAGGCTTCGCCTCAACACTCTCGTTATCTGCGGTTCATCGTCCACGACGAGAATGCGTTTCATATCTGGAAGCTCGATCTATAAACAAATAGTGAACTGGTCAGGACCAGTGCCGTTCGACTCGCTCGGGATGTAAAAACTCACGCGGGTGCGAAAACCATCCCTGCCGTCTTCGATCCAAATGCGTCCACCCTGAGATTCTACTACTCCGCGGGCAATGGCCAACCCCAAACCGAGGCCGCTAGCTGTTGAGTGAATAGATTCATCCGATACTCGATAGAACTTATCGAATACCTTTTCTCTTTGTTCAGGCATTATTCCGCGGCCAAGGTCTTCGACCGAAACTTCGAGCATTCCGTCACAACCTGCCGCAGACACTCTTATCTCTGATCCGGCAGGAGAATACTTTGCGGCATTATCGAGCAGGGTGTATATCACCTCGATAACTGAGGGAACATCAACCATGGCCGTGATCGGCCTGTTAGCCAATTCGATCGATAGCGTATGGCCTGAAAGCCTGGAACCGGCGCGTTTTGCCGCTTGGTTGATAAGGTCCTGAATATCGGCCCTGATCCGCCGGATACTTTGATTCCCCGCCTCGATCCTTGCCAGATCGACAAGGCCGCCTATGAAAACGTTTAGGCGGTCGGTCTCTTCGTTGATAACATCGAGAAGTTCCACGCGGCTGTCTTGGTCCAATTCTACAATGCACTCGTCAGCGTCGATCGTACCTTCGCTCAAGAGCGTCGTTACCGATGCCTTTATCGAGGTCAAAGGTGTTCTCAGGTCGTGAGTGACCGCGTCAAGCAGCGCCGATTTTAGTTGTTCACTTTGACGAAGCGCCTCGGCCTCACTGGCCTTTTTAAATACAGACCGCAGCTCGTCATACAACCGTTCGATCTCCCGCCGGCGGTGTTCCGATTCCTCGGCCCGCCTTCTTGCATACGAAGAAAGTTGGCCGGCCACGAGGGCGGTTACCATAAAGGCGGCAAAAGCCACCCAATTCTGCGGTTCTGAGATCGTGAGTGTGTAGTACGGTGGAAGAAAAAAGAAGTTGAAGGAACAAACTCCAAGCAATGCTGCAAAAAATGCCGGACGGCTGCCAAAGGCGGTCGCTGAGACCAAAACTGCAAGCAACATCACCAGCGCCGACGTGGTCGAATTCGAGTGTGCCTGAAATAGTGCTAAGCCGACGGTAGCCGCAGCCACGCCTGCCAACGCAAAAAGGTATGCGCGGAAGCGGAAAGTTCGATCTTCGGGGTCACTCACATGAAAATAATACTCCAAATCCAACAATTCGCTTGCCGGCGAAAGTCCGAATGGGCTCCGACAATTGAATTATCACAGAACATTCATTCCAAGGCGCAATCAAACCCATTTCCGCCGCGAAATCACGGCGGCCTCTCCGTCAAAAAACGCCCGGAAGGCCAAAGGCCTCCCGAACTAAAATCTCCGGGAGGCCTTCACGAGGGGTTTCTCGACTAACAGCGTGTCAAGTTTAAACCGCCGTTCTTCTGCCCGTAATAAGCTGAACCGCCAGCACCACAAGCGCGATCACAAGCAATAAATGAATCACAGGCCCTATCGACGCACCCGCAAACCCGAATCCAAGAGCCCAAAGTATGAGTAACACCAAAACGATTGTCCAAAGCATGATCCTTCCTCCTTTCTCCATCAAATTTCTACATTCGCAACGAGGCAGACAAAATTTACTCGTTCATGTATTAATGGAGTGGGCAACCAATGTGCCAGAGAAATAAATCATTGATAACAAGCGGTTTAGCGATTGGAGGTTTATCCGTTGTATGAAAATCGTGCGTTATGGCCGGGCTATTGCCGTTCGAGGCCTCGGCATGAGTGTAGCAAGTGAATACGGTCGAAAGCAGCGGCCCCGCGGGCGGCTCGACGGCCGCTGACGAATTATCCTGATCCGGTTTTATTGAATAACTCCATGCCGCGGCACTTTCGCTATCGTGTCAGAGGATCCGCCGGCAAGCATACTAAACACGGTACGGATCAAAAGGCCAACTTGACCGAATTCATACCGCGAAGGATCGCCCGCTGACGTCTAACTACGCGCTTTCTATTTTTCTCAGGATTGAAAATGTTCAGCGGGCTTGGGATCATTGCCGAAAGAAACGCGGCCTCTTCACGCGAAAGGTTCGATGCCGACTTTTTGAAATAATTTCTTGATGCCGCCTCGGCACCATAAATACCGTCGCCCCATTCGATGACGTTCAAATATATCTCAAGAATTCGTTTTTTTGACAGGTCCCTTTCGAGAAAATAGGTATAGATCGCCTCCCTGCCTTTCCGTAAGAAATTGCGGTCTTCGGACAAATACAAGTTTTTCGCGAGCTGTTGGGTAATCGTCGATGCACCGCGTTTAAAGCTGGGCATCGGCGGAATCCAGTCGTTCGGGTCATAATCGCCCTCGGCCTTTGCCTCCTTTTCCCCTTCCTTTACCGCTTCATCCCATGCTTTATTGATCGCATCCCAGTCAAAACCGCTATGTTCAAAAAAACGCGCGTCCTCGCCCGCCAGGACCGCCCGCTGAAGATTTGGCGAGATCTGATCGATCGGTGTCCAGATCATAAACTTTCGCGGCTCCTTGTTCCGTTCGCGGGCTTCGCTTAGACGGTATTCGATCATTGATGTAGTGACCGGATTTTCGTTCCGAAGGCTGGAAATACTTGGAAATGTGATGAGCTCGTAGGCAAACCAAACGAAAACCGCGCCCGCCAGGACGAGGAACAGTACTTTTGTCCAATACCACATAGATCTCAAAATCGGCGAAACATCATTGACCGTCTTTTAATATACGATATTTTGGCCGGATCGTTCCGGTAAACCGTGCTTGACAATGACCGGCTTGAATCCTGTTCGGGATGCGATTATCCTTAATTCGTTGAAATCACAAAATACCTTAAACGCTAAAAAGTATGCTTCAGTACGATAACGTGGTTGCGGTGATCCTTGGCGGCGGCGCTGGCTCCCGGCTGTTTCCGTTGACACGCGAACGATCAAAACCGGCCGTACCGCTCGGCGGCAAATATAGGTTGATCGATGTTCCGGTCTCGAACTGCATCAACTCCGAAATTACGCAGATCTTCGTCCTTACCCAATACAATTCCGCGTCGCTTAACCGGCATATTTCGCGTACATATCGCTTCTCTAATTTCTCAACCGGCTTTGTTGAGATACTTGCCGCGGAACAGACCAACGACAGTCGTGAATGGTTCCAGGGCACAGCCGATGCCGTCCGCCAAATCCTGCCTCACCTTCGAAGCTGGAATGTTAAGACCCTGCTTATTCTTTCCGGCGATCATCTTTACAGAATGGATTACCGTGCCTTTCTTGCAAGGCATGTTGAGACCAGGGCCGATGTAACAGTTTCAGTGATTCCCGCCAAACGCGAGGAGGCTGAAGGGTTTGGCATTTTGAAAACGGACACGGCCGGTTCCATTATCGAGTTCCGCGAAAAGCCCAAGGGTGATGCTCTCGAAGCGATGCGTGTCGATACGACAAACTTTGGCTTAAGTGCCTCGGAGGCTGAAAAGCGGCCGTTTCTTGCCTCAATGGGGATCTATGTTTTCGATTATCCAAAACTCCTCGAGCTTTTAGGTTCCGACACTAATGCCGTCGATTTTGGCGGCGAGATCATACCTGAGGCGATCAAAAAATATAATGTTCAGGCTCACCTCTTTAACGGCTATTGGGAAGATATCGGAACTATCAGGGCGTTTTATCAGGCAAATCTGGACCTCGCGTCGCCGCTGCCAAAGTTTAACTTCTTTGACGCCGCCTCGCCAATATATACACGCAGCAGGTATCTTCCGCCATCAAAGCTTCAGGAATGCGATATCGACAACGCAATGGTAAGTGAAGGCAGTATATTGAACGGCGTGTATGCCCGGAATTCGATCATTGGCCTGCGAAGCAGACTTGATGTCGGTGTTCGTATTGAGGACTCGATCATCATGGGCTCCGATTTCTTCGAGTCGATCGAGGAAATAAAAGCCAATCTCGCTGTCGGCCGTCCGCACATTGGCATCGGAGAAAACACCCTAATCCGGAAAGCGATCATAGACAAGGACGTGCGCATCGGAAAGAACGTTAAACTCTTGAACGCCGCCGGTGCCGAGCAGAGGGAATGTGAGAACGGAAGCTATTTTATTCGCGAAGGAATAATCATCGTTCCCAAAGGGGCGACGATACCGGACGGAACTGAGATCTAATTTCCCGCTGGCTTGCCGGCCTTGGCAACAACGTAACTATCGCGGGATTTGACGACAAGATTTTCCTGATCGACCCTGACCTTTATCCTCCGCACCCTGCCAGGTTCGGATTGGTTTTGCGGATAATACCCAATGCTGTAAAACTCCCGCAATTCACTGGCGATTCTTGCAAACGCGACATTCAGATTGCTGTATGTAGAAGCTAAATTGACACGTCCACCGGTCCGAAGTGCCAATTGCTTCAAATATTCGTCAGCATACTCATATTCAGCCGATGTCGTACCTTGTTGTCCCGGCGGTGTCATCGGCGGCCGAGATGGCGGCAATCCTAACGGATCGTCTTGCCGTACCACCCGCGGCTCGTTCCTTCGGCCGCTTGTTCTGGATCGCGGTGCGGGAAATGGGAAAGGCAGGCTCGCAGGCAATGTTGACGGCGTTTGACCAGGAATTTTTGTACTTGAATCCGGGATCGGAAGCCCCGGCGGAAGCCCGGCAGGCGTCCGATTCTTCATTTCCTGAACATCGGAATATGTATCGTATTGGATCGGATAAATAAGCGCGTCCAGCTCCATTGCGTCACGCAGGTTGTCGGTTTCGTTTGATGCCCTGCTTGTGGTATCGACGCCGTCTGTAAATAGTACTATCGCCTTTCGGCCCTTTATCGACCGGAGACGTGTATTCATCGTTAGATCAACGGCCTCATACAGGCTCGTTCCGGGTTGGATCCGGGTGCTGCGGATCGCGGCATTTATCCGTTTTCGGTCGGTTGTCGCGTCGCAAAGCACATGGACCTCGTCGTCAAATGAGATCACCATTACCTGATCTTCGGGCCTTAGCTGACCAATGAACGCTATCGCAGCATTTTGAATCTCGTCGATCTTGAATGTCGTTGAATAGCTCATGTCGAGGACAAGGGCTACTGTGAAGGGCTGCGCCTCGTTGGTGAAATATGCGAGGTCCTGTTGGACGCTGTCTTCGTAAATCGTGAAATTATCTTTTTTTAAGCCGCCGATAAACCGGTTTTTTCGGTCCAAAACACGAACAGGGACAGTTACTAGCTTCGTATCGATCGAAATTATCTCACCACTATCCTCAGCCGCGTTTTGGATCGTTTCGGGCGTTGTTGTCGGAGTTGCCTCGACTTCTATCGGCCGCTCGCGTTGATTCGGTTTTTCGTTTGAACCCGGCGGGACACGGCGGGATTGCGCCTGTACGCAAGTAAAAGACGTCAGGAATAATAAACCTGCCAGTATGGTTAGGGCCTTACTCATCGCATAAGTGCGGGTCAACAACAATTATACGATGCATTACACCTGACGAAAAGATGTATTTCCAAAGGGCCGCCGGTCTATTTTCCGGCAACCCGATTTCCATTCTGTCCAACGATGTAACTGTTCTTTGCCCGAACCACCAGATTCGGACGCATTACACGGACCTTTATTTGCTTTCGCTCTCCAAACTGGCCGACCTTTTCCGGGTAATAGCCGAGCGAGTATTGCCTGCGCAATTCTTCGGCGATACCTGAAAATGCTGCTTCCAGATTTGTTGTCGAGTCGGCCTCAAAATTCCGCCCGCCGCTATTTTGGGCCAATGTTTCCAGATATTTACGGCCAACCTCGTATTCGTTTGAATTGCCGCGGCCGCCGCCGCCGACCGGGCCGCCGGCCTGTGGAAATTGGCCGCCGAGTAGAATGCCGATAATTCCGCCGATTCCAATATTGGCGTTCCGATTCCCGCGCCGCCGTTGATTACCGCCGCCCCAGCCGCCGCGTCCGCCAAACCCGTCGCGCTGCGTGTTGTACCGTATGGGATAGAAAAGGGCGTCAACCTCTTCCACATCCGCAACCGTGCTGTCATATGTCGCCCTCCGCGAAGTGGTGTCAACGCCGTCGGTAAAAAGGACGACCGCCTTACGCCCGTCGATCCGCGCTAATTCACGGCTGATCACTTGGTCAACGGCTTCGTACAAACCCGTGCCGTCGCCAAACTGGGATTGATATATTGCTTCTCTAAGTATTCGCTTGTCGCTGGTCGGCCGAGAGAGCACATGGACGCTTTCGTCAAAAGCGATGACCATCACCTTGTCGCTTGGCCGAAGCTGTTCAATGAAACTTATTGCCGCGTCGTGGATCTCGTCAATCCGAAAGGCGGTGGACGGGCTTACGTCGATCATTAGAACGACCGTAAAGGGCTGTTCTACCGACAAAAAGTAGTCCACCTTTTGTTCGATCCCGTTTTCGAATATTTCAAAGTCCTTTTGCTGCAGGCCGCTGACAAATCGCCCTTCACGGTCCAGGACCGAGACCGGCATAGTTATCAGGTTCGTCTCGACCTTTATAACCTCGGTCCCGTCGTCGGCAGTTTCCGGCGTCGGTGTTGGGGCGGGACGTTTTGAACTATCGTTTCCAAGTACCGGCGGGCCGCTCCTGCGGGCCGTGGATGGTGCCTCGCCTTGGATTACCGGCTGAACCGGAACCGGAGTCGCGGCAATTCGCGGCCGTGTCGAAGTATTTTGTGCCGGCACCGAAGCCGCCACAGCCCAAAGAAGCGCGAAAACGAACAGAGTGCGTCTCATGTTTACCTGTCTCCGTTTTGAGTTCTACTTTGGGGAAAGCGTTTGTTTTGATTAGCTTCCGACTTCTTTAGATGCAAATTATTTTTCACCTGGCCGAAAGCAATTCGCGTTCGATTATTTCGGATTATTATTTTGACGCGCTGAAAAGGCTGTTGGCCGAGATTTTGCGCGGTTAACGCAAACTATTCGTGCTGTTCGGTTCAATAGGGCCTATATGGAATCGAGCGCGTTTATCGCGAGATCGTGGAAATGCCGGCGCACTGAATTTATGTTGACGAACGGCAGCCGGCGGTTGTGCGTACGGTTGGTGAGCAGAACGAAAATGCGCTCCTTGACGGGGTCGATCCACATTGATGTGCCCGTAAAACCGTTGTGTCCAAAGCTTTCCGGCGACATCTTCATGCCGGCGGTCGAACCATCGGTCGAAGCCAGTTGAAATGCGAACGAACGGTCTTCATTCATACCCTTTGTAAAATTCGTTCGAAAAAGTCGGCATGTTTCCGGTTTCAAAAACCGGGTGTAATTCGGCATGAATTGAAGCGCGATCTTAAAAACCTCTTCAGCGGTCGAGAACAGGCCGGCGTGTCCCGCGATGCCGCCCATGAACCACGCGTTGCCGTCATGCACCTCGCCCCATATCTGATGTTCGCGGAATAGGCCGACACCAGATGCGGCGGTCGTTAGGTAGCCTTTTTCAATGCAAGTTTGCCTCTCGTACTCATTTCCCTTTTCGCTTGCCGCAATTTCAGCACGCGAAAAACCATGTGTACCTCGTCCCGGAGCGAGCGGGCAGAATGAAGTTCGACTCATGCCAAGCAAGTCGAAAATCTCTTCGACCGCGATATCCACGCGAAGGTCTTTCCTGGACTCAATGATCCGCGCAAGAGTTATGAAATTCAGATCACTGTAATTTACCGAATTTCCGGGAGTTGAAAACAGTGGTTCGTCCACAATAGTTTCGATAACATTCAGCGGATTCGATGTGCGCAAATACAACGGGATCCATGGAGCATATCCGGATGTGTGAGTTGCAAGCTCGGAGATGGTCGTTTCACGTTTACCGGAGCGGTCAAACTCAGGGAGAAATGCGCCAGCCCGGTCGCCGGCATAGATTTCCTTATCTTCTATCATTCGCGCCGCAATAAGCCCGGTTACGAGCGGCTTGGTCAAACTCGCTAGATCATAGATCGTGTCCAGCGTCGCCGCTTTCCTTTCCGGTTCAACAACCGCGTATCCAAGCGCGTCCTGATAGATGATCCCGCCTTTCTCGGCGACGAGGTAAACTGCTGACGGAAAGTCGTTTGCGGCAATGCGCTCGAGCAGAAATTTTGAGATTTGTTCGTTCACAACTCTATTCGCAAGCTAAAATGCGGACTAGTTTTCAACAAAATGATTGACAGAGTTCAAAATTGAAAATAGACTCATCAACGAAATAATTCCATGGAGGTTACTGTTTTTATGAGCAAAGTTGAATCTGCCGATCTTATTCTGAAACTTTACGACCTGCGCCGCGAGGAAACAATGCGGAAGGCCCGCAATTGGGTGTTTACGTTCAATCCGACCAGTGCCGACGACGTACAAAATACGATGATGGACCCGGAAGTCGGAGGGTATTTGCGCATGGTCCTTTCCTATTGGGACATGGCCGCGACCCTTGTAAAACACGGCGCGATCGACGCCGATATGTTTAATGAAACGTCAGGCGAGCAGATCGGCGTTTTTGCCAAGATCGAGCCTTATCTCGAAGATCTTAGGGCCAAATGGGAAATGCCCGAGGCGTTCAAAAATCTAGAACAGGTCATTTATGATTCACCAAACGGCAAAGAACGTGTCGCCAAGACCCGTGAATGGATGAAGTCGATCCAGGAGCAAATGGCCGGCCAGGCGAACGAAGCGTCTGCATGACCAAGGCCTTTTTTAAATTGCTTATAGCTGTTCGCGAACAGCTATAAGCAATTTTTCATCAAACATTCAACCGGCCGCGGTGTGCCTCGATACTTTCCAGAACTCGAACCGCGAGACCGACCGCCTGTCTTCCTTCTGAACCGCTTATCGGCGGGGCAGTATCAGTTTCGATGGAGCCTAAGAATGCAAGCAGTTCCGCCCGGAGCGGCTCGACATCGTTGATCTCAAGTTTGTTGACCGAAATTCCCAAAAGCGGATGTGCGGCTTCAGGGTTCAACGAGGTCAGCGACGCAAACTTTGATCCGTAGTCAAGGACTACATACGAATTTCTCTGATAAAACCTTGTTTTTCTGATCTTTTCGTTCCCGATCCGTGATGAGGTAATGTTTGCTACCGCTCCGTTTGCAAATTCGAGCCGGGCATTTGCCGCATCGACCTTGTCGGATATGACCGGAATCCCAACCCCGTGAATACTCGCGATCTCTATTTCCGGCCCGACCAGCCACTGTACCGCATCCAGGTCATGTATCATCACATCCAGAACTACATCCACGTCCAGCGAGCGGTTCGGAAAAGGCGAAACACGGTGAATCTCAAAATATAACGGATGATTCACGTGCGGGCGAAGTGCAACCATCGCCGGGTTGAACCGTTCAAGATGTCCAACCATCAACTTCGCGCCGGAACTTTCGGCCGCGGCGATCATTGCATCGGCTTCTTCTATCGAAAGGGCCATCGGCTTCTCAACCAAAACATGGACTCCGCGTTCCAGGAACGCACATGCAATCTCGCGATGCGTTTCCGTTGGCGTCGCGACAGACACGAGATCTGCCTTGTCCAGCAATTCAGTCCAATCTGCAAACCACGCTGAGTCATTCTCAACTGAGACCTCCCGGGCCGTTTCTTCATTCAGGTCGCACGCCCCGATAAATTCAAGCCGCCCTTCCCGTGCAAACTCTGCATAATTCCTTGCGTGGTGCCGCCCCAGGCTGCCCACGCCGATCGCCGCGGCTTTGAGTAATTTATTTTGACCATTCCGGTCGTTATTTTCGGACATTCAGTAAATTTGAACCGCTCGTCGAATTCGGTGATACTTAATATTTTCAGCTAACTTTCGATAAATGACAAAGATCGGGGAAAATTTGAACGATCGGCTGTTCTGGATAACGGCCGCAGTGATTGTCGTATTCGTATATTTCCTCGGCCTCTCGATCCCGCTGCTTGGGCCTGACGAGCCGCGATATGCCCAGGTCGCGCGTGAGATGTTTGAGCGCGGCGACTGGGTTACGCCGACGCTCGGCGGCCATAATTGGTTCGAAAAACCGGCACTGCTCTATTGGATACAGATCGCGTTTTTTCATCTCTTTGGCGTTTCAGAAGTATCCGCGAGACTCGGATCAGCGATATTCGGTCTCGGTACAGTTGCCGCAATGTGGGTGCTTGGGCGGACGTATGCAGCCGAAATATTGGAAGAAGCAAAACGATCGGGCAACACTGGATCAGTTCGTGCCGCAAATTGGTTTGCTCTCGTTGCCGCATCGTCTCTCGGCCTGATCGTTTTTTCCCGCGGTGCCAGTTTCGACATTATCCTGACCTTTCCTATCACGGCGGCGATGGCGGCGTTCTACGTCTTCGACAGCCGCCAGCGGCGGCAAGGGGCCGGTCATCGAATATATGGCCCGCTGGTTCTTTTCTATTTTTTCGTTGGTGTTTCTTTGCTTGCAAAAGGCCTGATCGGAGCCCTTTTTCCACTCGGGATAATTACCTTTTATTTTTTGATCTCCAGACGGCTTCCCTCGAAGATATTTCTCGTCAGCCTGGTTTGGGGAATGCTTATCACGATATTGGCCGCGTCTGCATGGTACGTGCCGGTTTACCTCAAAAACGGTTGGGAATTTGTGGATGAATTCATCATCCAGCACCATTTTCAGCGTTATACGTCGAACAAATACCTGCATCCGCAGCCGTTCTACTTTTTCTTTTGGGTGCTTCCGCTGATGACCATTCCATGGCTGCCGTTTTTTCTGATCGCTGTGTGGAAATTCAGCCGGCAGGCCTTCGTAAGGACCATCGGCGAAAACTCGGGCCAAACCAAGGAACCAATCAAAACAGAATCGGCAGAATCGGTTCGGATTGAATCGAATCGAAGTTTTGTCGGCCGGGATTCGGCAGCCTTGCTTCGCTTTTCCGCCTCCTGGTTGTTGGTCCCGTTGATCTTTTTCTCTTTTTCCGGATCAAAGCTGCCCGGGTACATTATGCCCGCGTTGCCGCCGGCGGTCGCTATCACAACGGTCTATCTGCTTGATCTGGCCGCTCGAAGGCCGATCTTTGACAGATGGTTAAAAGGCCTGGCCTTCGCCTCATTTGCGGTGGTCGTATCGATCATTATATTTGTTCTTCCGCGGTTTGCCGACATGGATTCCGTCAAGGGGCTGATCGCCGATGCTGATGCCCGCGGATACGGAAAGGAAATGGTCGTCACGCTTCACACGGTGTCGCATAACGCAGAGTTTTATGCTCCGAGAAGGCTGCTTCGCGATACGGAGGGCAAGCAGAGACGCTTGAATGGTCCGGCAGAGATCTTAACGGAAATACGAAAGAGCCCAACCGGCGGAGTTCTAGTTCTAGTACCAATCGAACATCAAAAACAACTTTTGAACAGTCCCTTACTTATCGTCGAGTCGATCCGTGATAACGGTGAATATGCGATCGAGTACGTTCGGGCCCGCTAGGGTCACTATCCGGCCGCGGCCCTTCGGAGCCGGTCCATCAACGCCGTTCCAATTCCTGCTTCCGTGACCTTTTGGCAATAGATAACGCGGACGGCCGCATTGTCGCAATCCCGAAAGAAACTGAAAAGATTTCTTGCATAATCTTCAGCGGATACGCAGACCAGTGACCGGTCCAACTGGCCGCGCGGCTCGTCAAGCCCAATGTATGCAGCACCGTTCGTGTCGATCACGTCCGACGGCGAATCGACAAGAATGACCGAGGCGACAGGTGCATAATGCTTGTGCCGCATTCCGGGGCTGCGCGGAGAAGCGTCGTCAGCGGCATCATAAAAAATAGTTTCCGGCACGACGCCGCGAAGCGATTCGATAGATACGGCGCCGGCGCGTAAGATCACTGGCCGAACGCCGGTACAGTCAACGACTGTCGATTCAAGGCCGATCTCGGCCGCCTCTCCCTGAAGGATGCAATCGATCCGGCCGGCCAGGTCTTCGAATACGGCCTGCCATGTGGTCGGGCTTGGCCTTCCCGATATATTTGCCGACGGGGCCGCCACTGGCGTTCCGCATGCCCTAAGAAACCTGATCGCGGCCAGGCTGCGGGGCATTCGCACCCCGATCGTCTCGAGGCCCGCGGTGGCTATCAGCGGAACCCTTTCAGATCGGTCCAGCACAAGCGTTAGCGGTCCGGGAAAGAATGTATCAGCAAATTTTAGTGCTGTGTCAGGAACATTAGCGGCCAGATCGCACATTTGCCCGATCTCGCCGATATGGGCGATAAGCGGATTGTCCGGCGGCCTGCGTTTGGCATCGAAGATCTTTGCTACCGCGATCTCGTTAAACACGTCCGCGCCCAGGCCATAGACCGTTTCGGTCGGAAACGCGACAACGCCGCCCTGCCGGATAAAGCGGGCGGCGGCCTCAGGTGATTCGGTCAACTCTGTTTCCACAAAAGGCAGTTTCCCCAAAACCCGCCGCGAAAGCAACGGCCGGGCTAAATAGGTGCGTATTGATTAGACAGTATCTAACCTTCTGCTTCTCTTGATATCGCTGCTTCGCCACCGACACGGGCAGCTGCCCGGGCAAGTATAATGAGCACGACAATCGCAATTATCGTTGCAAGTATCGCGTAAGTGAACAGTCCCGCGAGACTGTCGTCTTCGCCCAAAATAGCTTTCATCGCCGTCTTGATCGCTTCGTTCCACGCTAAAGCGCAAACCAGGCCAAGTGCGGCCGATCCGAGGGTGATCATTGACTGAATTATCGCGCGTGATTGTTCTATTGCTTTTGACATAGGTTCTCCGGGTAAGGGTCAAGATTGAAATTACACTTCTCATTTACATTGACACCGTCGATCCTGTCAACCGCCGAATTTTTGATAGGTTCCGCAAAAACATCCGGTCCGCCCGTCTATTTGTCGGGACAAGGTATTGAGGTCGAATTCAAATGGTCCCGGTAAAAATAGAAAGGAGAGGTCGTTTATGCCATTTAATCCATCGCAGCAACTCGTAGTCATCGCAATCATAGCAGTTCTTATCGGCTTGCTTCTTCCGGCCGTTCAGAGATAGAAATATACCAGATTTGCCCAACGCGGCCCGTCCTCAGATAATTTCGAGGCGGGCTTTTTCTTTGCTTTCGGCGTGTCGATTTGCGATAAATTTAAAGCATGACGCTCGACGAAAAGTTGAAACGCCTTCCGGCCGCCGCGGGCATTTACCTGCACAAGAATGCGGCGGGAAAGATAATCTACGTCGGGAAGGCAAAGAACCTTCGCAATCGCGTCCGACAATATTTTCAATCCAGCCGAAATGCCGATTGGAAGTCAAAACAGCTTCACAAACTGATAGCCGATTTCGAATTCATCGTCGTTGACAATGAGGTCGAGGCCCTTGTGCTTGAATCAAACCTGATCAAGAAGCACAAGCCGAGATTCAACGTGATGCTGAAGGACGACAAGCAGTATCCGCATCTTAAGATGACCAACGAGCCGTTCCCCAAGGTCGTCATTACTCGAAAGTTAGTAAAGGACGGCTCAAGCTATTATGGGCCGATGCTGCCTGCGGCACACGCACGGCGGACGCTTGACCTGATAAACAAGTCATTTCAGCTTCGCACATGCGATATCGAGATCGACGGCAAACTGCCCCGTCCTTGTTTAGAATATCATCTGAAACGCTGTCTCGGCCCGTGCGTGAAAGGACTCTGTACGCAAGATGAATATCTTGAAGCAGCCCGCGACGTAAAGGCACTGCTTGAAGGGAAGAATAAAGAGCTCGCCGCCGACCTCGAACATCGAATGTGGGTATTTTCGGAAGACGGGCGTTACGAACTTGCGGCGAAATACCGCGATCTGCAAAAGGCGGTCGTTGCCCTCGGTGAACAGCAGAAAATGGCTTATACGGCCGAGCTGGACATAGACATCTTCGGCTATTACCGTGAAGGTCCGCGGCTGGCTCTCCAGTTGTTCACGATGCGCGAAGGACGCATTGTGGGCCGCCGCGAATTTTTTTGGGAAGATCTGCCGGAGGATGAAGGATTTAACCCATCCGACTTTCTGGGCGAGGTCTTGACCCAATATTATTCGACGGATTATGTGCCTAAAGAGGTGCACGTGCCGAGTGATTTCGCCGACAGAAAGACCCTCGAGAAACTTTTGACCGAACGCCGCGGCAAAACCGTACGGATAACGGTACCAAAGATCGGCGAAAAGCGGAGGATGATCGGGTTGGTCGAGAACAATGCCCGGATCGCTTTCGACCAGCGGTTCCGCGTACTTAAACCCGATTCACAAAAAGTATTGGAAGAACTGCAGGAAATGCTCGAGCTTTCATTTTTTCCAAAACATATCGAATCATTCGATATATCGAACATTTCGGGTTCCGAGAATGTCGCGGGAATTGTTGTCTATGAAAACGGTAAGCCAAACCGCGGAGCCTATCGCAGATTTATTATCAAATCGGTTGAAGGCGCGAACGATTTCGCATCGATGCATGAAGCCGTCTATCGCCGTTACAGAAGGATACTGGATGAAGAAAAGCCGCTCCCGCAGCTTGTGTTCATTGACGGCGGCAAAGGTCAGCTTTCGGCCGCCGCTGCCGCCATGGACACGCTGAATCTGGAGGGCGTCTTTATGCTCGTCGGGCTGGTT
>Ga0138256_10002248_pt1 | contig 20810 bp, 18 predicted proteins | sample KNB2016incub_MG_FD_105486 | JGI IMG/M metagenome (GOLD analysis project Ga0138256, IMG submission 105486) | Active sludge microbial communities from wastewater in Klosterneuburg, Austria - KNB2014incub_MG | ecosystem: Engineered > WWTP > Activated sludge > Unclassified | place: Austria... | reverse complement strand
GTCGGCCTGCGGTACTGTTCGTACTGCGCGTTCTGATCAGCAGCCATGGCAAGGGTCTGTTGCTTCATGTCGGAGTCAACGCATGGAGCGTCCTGGCGGTGGACTTGATCAGCGTTGCCCTAAGTCGTTGATGTCGTTGGCGTATGTTCGCCACGCTTGTGTCACGGGCCCGCTTGGGATTGGCGGTACGATTGCTGTACTGCCGCCCTGCGAGATATAGCCGAACGAACCGGCGCTCGCGTTGGCTGTTCCCACGACAGTGCCGGTCGAATTGATTGCGCGCGCATCTGAGGTCATTACATTCGACGGGCCTACAGGCAGAGTCTGGCCACCAGCAGACACGAATGCATTGGTGTTTCCATTTGCCAGGCTGGCCTGGCCAACGGCCGCTCCCTTCTCGTTCAAACCGAGAGCCGCGCTGTACTGACCGCCCAGCGCCCCAAGGTCAACAATCGAATAGACCGGAGCGGCGGAAGACTGTGTTACGTGGGTCAACGAAAGGCTGAGAAGTGCGGCTCCTACGACCAACTGTGATCGAGGTTTAAGTGTGCCCCAAGGCCGAGAGGTACAGTTTCTCAGTGTGGTGACCGGATGCGATAGTGTTTGGGGTTGTGGCATGCTGTTTCAACTAAATTTCTTTGGCAAAACAACACCTTAATGAGTCGCGCCCGTGCCTGGCAGATCGGGCGAAATTCTGAAGGTGAGCAACTCTACATATTAAGGCAAACACGCGGAGTGGACGATAATTGCAGACGCTGAACTAGATTCAAAGGTGTATTGCGTTTTACCTCATAGTTGTCCGCGAACCGTGCCCGGATCACCATCGCCCCCACGGATTGGGGGGGGGTGGGGGGTGGGGGGGCGTGGGCAGCGGCTCCAGTCGCAGGCAGCCTGGAGTGCGCCCTAGAGGGCGTTCTGCTGCGCGGCCGGAGAACTAAGCCGCGTTCTAGGCCCGGAAACAGGAGACCATGGGGCGGCCTTTGCCCGGCGCCTGAAGGAACTGCAATGGTTGCGCAGGGCATTTTTTCGTGGCCTAACGAGAAATGGCCAGCGCGCGTTCGCGGCGCGGGGGCAGCCCATATCGGTTCGGCTTCATCGTCACGCTCCTTGCGGTTCCCTCTCTCAGGGCCCCCGATGGCCCGTCCGGCGGGCGATGGAGGGGCCGATATGGGCGGACTAAATTTCCCCGCATGAGCCCGGCACCGCCCCCGTTTCCTTCTGATCGTTCTCGTCGAGTTGCCGGCGCACCAATGTCGCCGACATCGGCCTCGCACGTCAATGCCGCGCAGGGGGCTGCCCCTGCTCCCGCGCCGCCCAGGTTGCTGGACAGCCTGCGCCACGCGGCCAGGGTGCGCCACGACTCGATCCGCACCGGGGACGGCGACGAGGCCTGGAGTACCCCCGCCCCTTGCCGCCCGGACCGCCTTCAGGCCGTGCGCCGCAGCCTTTGAACCAGCGTCACGGCAGCCAGCACCAGGCCGCCGGCGACCACGCCGACCAGAGCGTCGGCCAGCAGCGGCAACAGCGCCTGTGCCGCGGCGCCGAAGCCCTGCACGGCGTCCGCCACCGCGTGGTGCAGCGCCGGCACGCCATGCACGAGGATGCCGCCGCCCACCAGGAACATCGCCGCCGTGCCGGCCACCGAAAGCCCCTTCATCAGCCACGGCGCGGCGCGCACGATGCCGCGACCCAGTGCCTGCGCCGCGCCGCTGTCGCGCCCGCTCAGCCACAGGCCCAGGTCGTCGAGCTTCACGATGCCGGCCACGAAGCCGTAGACACCCACCGTCATCACCACCGCAATGCCCGACAGCACCGTCACCTGGGTGGTGAACGGCGCGTCCGCCACCGTTCCCAGCGTGATGGCCACGATCTCGGCCGAGAGGATGAAATCGGTGCGCACCGCGCCCTTGATCTTGTCGCGCTCCAGCGCCACCAAGTCGACCGCCGGATCGGCGAGCACACGCGCCCGCTCTTGCAGCGACGGCTTTTCTTCATGGCCGCCGGGCAGGAAACGGTGCGCGATCTTCTCGAAACCCTCGTAGCACAGGAAGGCGCCGCCCACCATCAGCAGCGGCGTCACCGCCCAGGGTGCCAAGGCGCTGATCGCCAGCGCCGCCGGCACCAGGATCGCCTTGTTGACGAACGAGCCCTTGGCCACCGCCCAGACCACGGGTAGTTCACGCTGGGCGCTGAAGCCGGTGAGCTGCTGCGCGTTGAGCGCCAGGTCGTCGCCCAGCACGCCGGCGGTCTTCTTGGCCGCCACCTTGCTGAGCACGGCCACGTCGTCCAGCACGGTGGCGATATCGTCGAGGAGCAGGAGCAAGCTGCCGGTGGCCATGGCCGCGATTCTGACCCACCGCCACCACCCCGCCCCTGCGCCCCGGCGCAAGCTGCGAAGATGCCGTCCTCATGCGCGACGCCTTCCTGCTCGACCCCGACATCGTCTTCCTCAACCACGGCTCCTTCGGTGCCTGCCCGAAACCCGTATTCGAGGCCTACCAGCGCTGGCAGCTGGACCTGGAACGCAATCCGGTGGCCTTCCTGGGCCGCCGCTCGGCGGCCTTGCTGGCTGCTGCGCGGCAGCGGCTTGGTGACTTCCTGGGCGCGCGCGGCGAGGATCTGGTCTTCCTGCCCAATGCCACGCACGGCGTGAATACCGTCGCGCGGTCGCTCAAACTGCAGCCGGGCGACCAGGTGCTGGCCACCGACCATGAGTACGGCGCATGCGACGCGACCTGGGAATTCGTCTGCCGGCAGCGCGGCGCGACCTACCGGCGCGTGGCGGTGCCGCTGCCCTTCGAAGCCGCGGGCTGGGCGCAGCGCCTGCTCGATGCCGCCACGCCGCAAACGCGGGTCGTCTTCACGAGCCACGTCACTTCGACGACGGCGCTCACGTTTCCGGTGCAGGCGCTGTGCGAAGCGGCACGGCGCCGCGGCATCACGACGCTGATCGACGGCGCCCACGCGCCGGGGCAGATGGCGCTGGACCTGGCGGCGGTCGGCGCCGACTTCTACACCGGCAACTGCCACAAGTGGCTGTGCGCGCCCAAGGGCGCCGCGTTCCTGCACGCGCGGCCCGAACGCCAGGCCGAGCTCGACGCCGGCGCCGTGAGCTGGGGTTATGTCGCCGGTTCGGGCGGCCACACCGGGTTCGACGCCTACACGGGCCGCACCCCGTTCGAACGCCGCCTGCAGTGGCAGGGCACGCGCGACCTGGCCGCCTTCCTGGCCGTGCCGGTGGCCATTCAATTCCAGCAGGCCCACGACTGGCCGGCGTGGCAGCGGCGCTGCCACGACCTGGCCTGCGACCTGCAGCGGCGCGTGCTGGCACGCAACGGCCTGGCGCCCATCGCCCCGGACGCGGCCTTCGGCCAGATGGTGCCCATTCCGGTGCGCACCGGCGACGCCGAGGCGCTGCGCGCATGGCTCTTCAGCCGCCACCGCATCGAGGTGCCGGTGACGCAGCACGCGGGCCGCAGTTTCGTGCGCGTCTCGGTGCAGGCCTACAACACCGAAGCCGACCTGGCGGCGCTGCAATCGGCGCTGGCCGAGGCCGGCGCCTGAACTTCTCGAGGCGCGGGGCTGGCACCAGCATGGACGACAGGCCCGGGCGCGGGCGGGCTCGCACCGACAGGGGGTTCAACGATCAATATCATGGCATCAGGCTCATGTATTGCATCAATGTGATGACTTTTCGGCCAAATCGATCAACAATATGATCATCTTGATCCTGCGGATCGATCATGAACATAGAAAAGCGCTTTCTCACCACGATGAACCGGTGTTATTCGGCGACGCACATCGAGGTCGACGGTCAGACCCGCATCCTGCTGGCCACCGAAGGCGAAGGGCCTTGCCTGGCCTGGACGGGGCCGGATTACGGCACGCCGCACGAGGTGTGGGCCGGTCCGGGCGGCACCATGTCGATGGTGCCGATCCCCGGCAGCAACGGTGAATTCCTGGCCGTGCACAAGTTCTTCAAGATGTTCCAGTGGGAGGAAGCCAAGCTCGTGCACGTCAAGCCGCTGGCCGACGGCCGTTACGCCGTCACCGACGTGCTGCACCTGCCCTATATCCACCGCTTCGACCTGGTGCCCGCGGGCAATCGGCTGTATTTCATCGGCTGCACGCTGGCCACCACCAAGGACTCGCGCGAGGACTGGTCGAACCCGGGCAAGATCTACGTCGGCGAGTACACCGGCCCGGGCCCCTTGCAGGTGTCGGTGCTGAAGGACGGCCTGACGCAGAACCACGGCTTCAGCCGGCTCGAACGCGACGGCCGCGTCACCAGCCTCGTGACCTGCCAGCAAGGCGCGTTCGAGGTCACCCCGCCGCAGCAGCCCGGTGCCGCGTGGCAGGTGCGGCAGTTCATGGACTGGCCCATCAGCGACATCGCCGCGCTCGACATCGACGGCGACGGCGAACTGGAATTCGCCACCATCGAGGCCTTCCACGGCTCGTATTTCCGCGTCTACAAGCAGGCCGGCGGCCGCTTCGAGAAGGTCTACGAACATCCCGAGGTCAGCGAGTTCTATCACGTGGTGACCGGCACCACGCTGGCCGGCCAGGCCGTCTTCCTGGGCGGTTGCCGACGCGGCCGGCAGCAACTGTTCTACGTGCACGCGCTGCAGAAGTCGCCGCTCGTGCTGCAGGCCGAGGTCATCGAGGAAGGCGTGGGCCCGAGCAACGTGCACGTGATGCACGAACCCGGCCGCGACATCATCGTCAGCGCCAATCGCGAAAAGGCCGAAGCCGCGCTCTACATCGTCACCGAGGACCCGGCATGAAGAACCCCATCGGCATCTACGAAAAGGCCCTGCCCAGGGACCTGGGCTGGCCGGAGCGCTTCAGTGCCGCGCGCGACGCGGGCTACGACTTCGTGGAGATCTCGGTCGACGAGACGCCCGAGCGCATGGCGCGGCTGGACTGGACGCTGGCCGAGCGGCTGGCCTTCTTCAGGGCCTCGCGCGAAGCCGGCGTGCCGGTGCCTTCGATGTGCCTGTCGGGCCACCGCAAGATCCCCTTCGGCAGCGCCGATGCCGCGGTGCGCGCGCGGGCCGCCGAGTTCATGGACAAGGCCATCCGCTTTGCCGGCGATACCGGCATCCGCGTCATCCAGCTCGCCGGCTACGACGTGTACTACGAGCCCACCACGGCCGACTCGCGGGCGCGCTATCTGGAAGGCATGCAGCGTGCGCTGGAGGTGGCGGCGCGGCACCAGGTGATGCTGGCACTGGAGATCATGGACACCACCTTCCTCAACTCCATCACCAAATACCTGGCGCTGAAGAAGCAGTTGCCTTCGCCCTGGTTCTGCGTCTATCCGGATCTGGGCAACCTCACGGCCTGGGGCAACGACGTGGCCGCCGAGCTCACGGCCGGCATTCACCACATCGTGGGTGTGCACGTCAAGGAATCCAGGCCGGTGGGTCCGGGCTTTGCCGGCGCCTTCCGCGACGTGCCCTTCGGCGACGGCACGGTGGACTTCGTCGGCTGCTTCAAGACGCTGCACGGCCTGGGTTACGCCGGCCCCTTCCTGGTGGAGATGTGGACCGAGAAGGCCGCCGACCCCTTGCTGGAGATCCGCAAGGCCCGCGAGTGGGTCGCAGAGCGCCTGCGCGCCGGAGGTTACGCATGAACTGGCAAGCGCTGAAGCAGCAGGTGCTGCACGCCAACCTGGAACTGCCCCGCCTGGGGCTGGTGTCCTTCACCTGGGGCAACGTGAGCGCGCGCGACGCGGCCAGCGGCGCCATCGTGATCAAGCCCAGCGGGCTGCCGTACGAGACCATGGGCGCCGACGACATGGTGGTGGTGGACCCCGACGGCAGGGTGCTGGAAGGGACCCGCAAGCCCTCTTCCGACCTGGCCACGCACCTGGAGCTGTACCGCGCCTTTCCGGCGCTGGGCGGCGTGGTGCACACGCACTCCAACTGGGCCACGGTGTGGGCGCAGGCCTGCCGCGAGATCCCGGCGCTGGGTACCACGCATGCCGACTATTTTCGTGGCGCCATCCCCTGCACGGCCGTGCTCGGCGAGGCCCAGATCCGCGGCGCCTACGAGAAGGAAACCGGCCTGGCCATCGTGCAGCACTTCCGTCAGGCCGGCATCGATCCGGTGCAGATGCCGGCCGTGCTGGTGGCCAACCACGGCCCCTTCGTGTGGGGGCCCGACGCCGAGGCCGCCGTGCACAACGCCGCCGTGCTGGAACTGACCGCGCAGATGGCCTTCCTCACGCTGCAGCTCAACGCGCAGATCCCGGCCATGCCCGCGCACCTGCTGGACAAGCACTTCCTGCGCAAACACGGCCCTGGCGCGTACTACGGCCAGAGCTGAGGCTCCCTGGGTGCGGCGAACCCTCGCCGCCGCCCAGGGCTGCGCCGGCGGCTATTCCTCGGGCACGCGAACGACGTTGAGCCCGGCGGCCTTGAGCTCGTCGCAAAACGCCAGCGGCGCCATCCAGTCGGTGACCAGCAGGTCCACGCGGTCGAGCGGGCAGGTCAGGAAGCTGGACACGCAATTCATCTTGCTGTGGTCGGCCACGACCACGATGCGGTCGCTGGAATTTTCGATCATGGCCTTGTTGACGCTGGTCTCCAGCTGCACGGCCGTGGTGCAGCCGCGCTTGATGCTCACGCCGTTGATGCCCAGCACCGTGACGCTGGAGAAGATGCTGTGCACGCTGGCGCAGGTGAGGCTGCCGACCAGCGAGCGCGACTGCGGCCGGTAGTCGCCGCCCAGCAGGATCAGGTCGATGCCCGGGTCCAGGTCCAGCAGCAGGCTCGCCGCGTTGTTGGTGACGACGCGCACCTTCTTGCCCTTGAGATGGCGCATCACCTCCAGCGTGGTGGAGCCGGCATTCAGGAACACCGTCTCGTCCTCGGTGATGAGCGAGGCCACGTATTTGCCGATGAGCGTCTTCTCCTTCTTGGCGGTGTGGTCCTTGGCCTCGAAGATCTCCTCGAAGCCGAGGTCCGAAATGGAGATGGCGCCGCCGCGCGTGCGCTCCAGCAGCTTGTCCATGGCCAGCGTGTCCAGGTCGCGCCGGATGGTGATCTTGGAGACGCCGAACTCGGCCGCCAGCTCATCGGCCGACACCGACTTGCGCTGGTAGACCATCTCCAGGATCTTCTTGTGCCGGTAATTCGACACCGCCATGATGGATCGCTTGCCGATCTCTTTGGTGGGGGACATTGCGCTACTCGAACATCGCTCGCAGGGACGGAGCCGCCAGCGCATCGTAGACGGCGCGGGCACGGGCGCGCTGGAGGCGGTAGACCGCCACCGCGGCGGGGTCGGGGTCATAGGCGGCGGGCGGATCGCGCTGCGCCAGGCGGCCGAAGGCCTGCGCGTGGCTGGCGGCCAGCCCGGCGGCCACGCAGCCGGCGATCCAGGCGCCTTCGGAGGTGGCTTCGTTGCTGGCAAAACGCCGCAGCGGGCGCTCCAGCACGTCGGCCTGGATCTGGTTGAAGAGTGCCGAGCGCGTCATGCCGCCCGCGACGTGCACCGTCGCCACCGGGCCGCAGAGTGGCTCCACCACGGCCAGGCCTTCGGCGAGTTCGATCGCGATGGCCTCCAGCAGCGCACGCGCCAGATCGCCGCGCGTGGTGCTCAGGCTGATGTGGTGCAGCGTGCCGCGGGCGCGTGGGTCCCAGTGCGGCGAACCGGCACCCTTGAAGTGCGGCAACCACAGCAGGCCGTGGCTGCCCGCCGGCACCGCCGCGGCTTCGTGCGCCCACAACGCCAGCGCGGCGGGGTCGTCGGCGTCCAGGCCCAGCAACTGCATCAGCCAGCGCTGTGCCACGCCCGACGTGAGCGTGGCGGCCTCCACGATATACGCCCCCGGTACCGCGGACACGTTGCACGAGACACGCATCTGCGCGTCCAATGCAGGCGCATCGGCGTGCCCGATGAGGTAGGAGCCGGTGCCCGTATTGGCCACCGCGTGCTGCGGCCCGAGCAGGCCCAGGCCCAGCGCGGCGCACTGCTGGTCGCCGCCGGCCGTCACCACCGGCAAGCCGGCCGGCAGGCCGGTGTCGGCCGCCGCCGCCGGCGTCAGGCCGCCGACCACCGCACCGGGTGGAACCAGGTCGCACAACAGCGCCTGCGGCACGCCGAACAGCGCCAGCAGGTCGGCATCCCATTGCCGTGTGCGCAGGTTCAGCAGGTTGGTGCGGCTGGCCAGGCTGTGGTCGGTGACGTAGCGGCCGGTGAGGCCCCACAAGACCCAGTCCTGCACCCCCAGCAGCTTGTGCGTGGCGGCCCACACCCCGGGCCGGTTCTGGCGCAGCCAGGCCATCTTGATGGCCGAGAACACCGGCGAGATCTTCAGACCCGTCCGGCGGTAGACCTCGGCGTCGTGCCCGGCCATGGCCTGGGCCAGGGCGGCGCAGCGGGTGTCCTGCCACAGCATGGCGGGCTGCAACGGCGCGCCGGCAGCGTCCACCGCGATCAGCGACGAGCGCTGAGCGGTGACCGCGATGCAGGCCGGCTGCAGGACCTGGTCGTGCACGGCCTGGCCGACGCTGCGCAGCACGGCACGCACCTGGCTCTGCCATGAATGCGGATCCTGCTCCACGCGCCCGTCGTCCAGATACTCGGGCGGGTTGTGGCGCTGGCAGACGTGCAGCGCACGGCCGCTCTCGTCGTAGACGATGGCGCGCAGGCTGGTGGTGCCGATGTCCACCGTGATCACGGCTGGCATGCGGCACCCCGGCGGCTGGTCATCGGTCTACCCCTTCACGGCCCCTGCGGTCAGGCCGGTGATGATCTGGCGCGCCGCGATGAAGGTGAAGATCAGCGGCGGCACGGCGATCAGGCTGCCCAGGGCCATGATCTTGCCCCAGTCGACGCCGATGTCGGTGATGTACAGCGAGGCCGCGACCGGCAAGGTGCGCGTGGCGCGGTCGGTCAGCACCAGGGCCAGGATGAACTCGTTCCAGGCGATGCGGAAGGTGAAGATGGCGGCTGCCGCCAGCCCCGGCTTGATGAGCGGCAGCACCACCTTGTAGAAGACCTGAATGGGGCCGCAACCGTCGATGGCGGCGGACTCCTCCAGCTCGGGCGGCACCTGCAGCACGAAGCCGTACAGCAGCCAGATCGTGAAAGGCAGGTTGACTGCCACGTACAGCAGGACCAGCCCGGGCAGCGAATTGATCAGCCCGGTCTGGCTCCACAGCATGAACACCGGCACCGCCAGCACGGCCAGCGGCACCGTGCGCAGCAGCAGCGTGGTGTAGGCGATGGTCTTGCGGCCCTTGAAGCGGAAACGCACCAGGCCGTAGGCCGCCATGCAGCCCAGCACCAGCGTGATGAGCGTGGACACCACGCCGACGATCAGGCTGTTGCCGAGGTAGCGCATGAAGCTGCCCTCGCCCAGCACCTCGCGGTAGTTTTCCAGCGTCGGGACGAAGAAGAAGCTGATGCTGTTGGTGAAGATCTGCGTCTGCACCTTCAGCGAGGTGGCGAACATCAGCACGATGGGCGCCACGCAGACGATGGCCAGCAGCACCAGCGCCGAGTAGTGCGCCGCGACGACGGCGGGAGCGCGGCGCATCATCGTTCGTCGCCCTTCAATGGGTTGGACAGCTTCAGCGCCAGCCACGACAACGCTGCCACCACCACCAGCAGCAGCACCGAGATGGCGGCGGCACTGCCCAGGCGCTGGCCGACGAAGGCCGTCTTGTAGATGTGCAGCGACAGGATCTCGGTGCTGTCGCCGGGGCCGCCGAAGGTGAGGATGTAGATCACCTCGAGCACGCGGAAGGCGTCGATCAGCCGCATCAGCAGCGTGATGGCGATGACGTGCATGATCATCGGCAGCTTGACGCGCATCGTGGCCTGCCACCAGGTGGCGCCGTCGATGCGCGCGGCCTCCAGCACCGAGCTGTCCACGTTGGCCAGGCCGGCGATCATCATGATGAAGACGAAGGGCGTCCACTGCCAGATGTCGGCGATGATGATGGCAATGAAGGCCGTGTGCTCCTGCGCCAGCCAGCCCACCGGTGCGGCGCCGAACAAGGCGATGATGGCGTTGAGCAGGCCGAATTGCGCGTCGAACAGGTAGCGCCAGGTCAGGCCCACCGCGATCGGCGCGATCATCATCGGCAGGATGAAGAGGGTGCGGAAGAAGGCCATGCCGCGCACGTCGCCTTCCAGCGCCAGCGCCAGCGCGATGCCCAGCAGCATCTCGGCCGTCACGCACACGGCGGCGAACATCAGCGTCGTGACGAGCGAACGCCACACCGCCGCGTCATTGAACGCGGCGATGAAGGCGTCCAGGCCCACCCACCGGGCCTCGCCCCAGGGCGTGCCCATGCTCCAGTCATAGAAGCCGAGCTGCAGTGCCGAAAGCAGCGGCACCAGGCAGGCCACGGCCATCACCGCCACGGCGGGGCCGAGGTAGACCAGGGGAACCCAACGTGGCGTGCGCATGGCGGTACGTGGCCGTGGCCTGAGGGCGGGCGGTCAGGCCTTGAGGTAGCCGCCGCGCTTCATGATGTCGGTCACCTTGGGCACCATGCCGTTGAGCGCGTCCTCGGGCGATTTCTTGCCGGTCAGCGCCTCCGACACCGCCACACCCAGCGCCTGGATGTTGATCTCGTCCCATTCGGCGATGATGGGCCGCCAGTCGGGGTCGGAGTACTCGAGCTGCTGGCGCAGCGTGATGTACTCGGGGTACTGGCGAACCATTTCCAGGTCATTGAGCGTGCTGTTGCGCGTGGGCACGCCACCCACCTTGGCCACGGCCTTGTCCTGCGGCTTGCTCGTCAGCCACTGCAGCAGCAGGAAGGCGGCGTCCGGGTTCTTCGCGTTCTTCGGGATCGCCAGCCCCAGGCCACCGGACTGCGACGAGTAGCGCACGCCCTTGGGGTGCACCACGTAGCTCACCTGACCGCCGATCTTGGACTTGGCCGGGTCGTTGACCTGGCCGAAGATCAGCGACGAGTCCAGGTACATCGCGGCCTGACCTTGCAGGAAGCTGGTGATCATCTCGCCCTGGCCGTAGCCGGGGATGCCGACCGGGCCGGTGTCGGAAATGAGCTTGAGCATCTTCAGCGCCTGCACGCCCTGGGTGTCGTTGAAGCGCGGCTTCCACTGGTCGTCGAAGACCTTGCCGCCGAGCGGGTTCAGGTGCAGCAGCCAGGCGTGCACGCACTGGTGGCCGGCCTGGCCGCGCGAGGTGAGGGCCCCCATGCCGGCCTTGTCCTTCAGCACCGGCAACAGCTTCTCCAGCTCGGCGTAGGTCTCGGGCGGCCGCAGGTTGAGCTTGGAAAACACGTCGCGCCGGTAGGCCAGGATGGAGGTCTCGGCGCCGTAGGGCAGGCCGTAGAGCTTGGCACCGGGGCCGGCCAGGTAACCCTTGGGGCCACCCACCAGGCCGATGTTCTCCACGTAGCGCGGCACCAGGTCCTTGAAGTCGTAGTCGGGGTCGGCCAGCGCGGCGTTCTTGAAGAACGGCTCCAGTTCGCGGACGAGGTTCTTCTTGACGTACTCGCCCTTCCACATCACGACGTAGCAGGCCAGGTCGTAGTCGCCCGAGGGTTTGGCCATCTCGAGCAACTGCTTGTCCTTCATGCGCGCCATGGCCAGGCGGTCGGTCTCGACCTTGATGCCCGTCTGCCTGGTGAATTCGGGCAGCAGCTTGGCCATCGCGTCGTAATGCGGGTGCGACGGGATGCTCATCACCACCGTCTGGCCCTTGTACTTGGCATAGCGGTCCTGCGCGTGGCCCATCAGCGGCAAGCCGGCACCCAGCAGACCCAGGGCGCTGCCGCCCGCCGTTTGAACGAATGTCCGTCTCTTCATCATTGGCTCCTCAGTTCTCTGCCCTATCACACGGGGATCCGCTTGCCGCTGTCCTTGTCGAAGACATGCAAGGCCTGCGGATCCATTCCCAGGTCCACGGTCCGGCGCATCAGGTCGGCACGTTGCCCGGGCACGACCGCCGTCACCCGGCCGTCCCCAGCGCCCACGAGCTTGCCCACCAGCAGCGACTCCATCCCGAGGTACTCCACCACGTCCACCTGCAACTGCAGCATGGGTTCACCCGTGGTCAGCTGCAGAGTGTGCGGCCTGACGCCCGCGATCAGGTTCCGGCCCTGCAGGCGCGCGTCGGGCAGCCGAAAGGCAAACCCCGGCCCCACCAGGCGGGCCTGCCCGCCCTGCACCTGCACCTGCCCTTCGAGCAGGTTCATGCTGGGCATGCCGATGAAGCCGGCCACGAACAGGTTGGCCGGCTGGTTGAACACCTCCGACGGCGTGCCCACCTGCTGGATGTGGCCCTTGTCGAAGATGACGATGCGCGAGGCCAGCGTCATGGCCTCGACCTGGTCGTGCGTGACGTAGATCGTGGTCTTGCCCAGCCGCTCGTGCAGCAGCGCGAGTTCGGTGCGCATGTGGGCACGCAGCTTGGCGTCCAGGTTGGACAGCGGCTCGTCGAAGAGGAAGACCGAGGGCTTGCGCACGATGCAGCGGCCGATGGCCACGCGCTGGCGCTGCCCGCCCGACAGTTCCTTGGGCTTGCGCTGCAGCAGGTGGGTGATGTTCAGCACGGCAGCCGCCTCGTTGACGCGGCGCTTGATCTGCTCCGCATCCACGCCCGCCAGCTCGAGCGCGAAGCTCATGTTGTGGGCCACGTCCATGTGCGGGTACAGGGCGTAGTTCTGGAACACCATGGCGATGTCGCGCGCCTTCGGCGGGACGTCGGTGACGTCCTGGCCGTTGATGAAGATGCGGCCTTCGCTCACCTCGTCCAGGCCGGCGATCATGCGCAGCGTGGTCGACTTGCCGCAGCCCGATTCACCCAGCAGCACCACGAACTCGCCCTGGAACACGTCGAGGTCCAGGTCCTGCACCACACGCACCGTGCCGAAGGCCTTGCCCACGCCCTTGAGCTGCAGGCCGATCTCTTGTGACTTCATGGCGATGTCTCGTTCGCTCTTTCGGTGGCCGGGCAGCGCGGCCGCTGTGTTTGGCGCATGCAGGACCGGGCCGCCGCCACGGGCCTGGACAACCGCTACAGGAACGACGGGAAAGGCAGGTCCGTTTCCTTGGTGAAGACGTCGTCGAAACCACGGTCGTAGTGGTACTCCATGTCGTCCTTGTTGTCGGGGAAGACGAACTTGCCGCCCACTTGCCAAATGTAGGGCTTGAAGCCGTACTTCAGGCGATCCTTCTTCATGTTCCACAGCATCGTGATCTCCATGGGGTCGGCCATGAAGTTGGACCAGATGTCGTGGTGGTAGGCAATCACCACCTTGCAGTTCAGCGATTCGGCCATGCGCAGGATGTCCGACGAGGTCATCTTGTCGGTGACGCCGCGCGGGTTTTCGCCGTAGCTGCCCAGCGCGACGTCGATCTTGTGTTCGTTGCCGTGCTTGGCGTAGCCGTTGGCGTAATGCGAATCGCCGCTGTGGTAGATGCTGCCGCCGGGCGTCTTCACGAGGTAGTTCACCGCCACGTCGTCCATGTCCACCGGCATCTTGCCCTTGGCCGTCTGGTCGGCGGGAATGGTCAGCGCCATGGTGCGGTCGAAGGCTTCGAGCACGACGATCTCCACGTCGCCCACCTTCACCACGTCACCCGGCCGCACGGTGGTGATGCGCTCGCGCGGCACACCCCACTTCAGCCACACGTCGGTGCTGGACTGCGGACCGATGAAGGGCACCGTGGCCGGGCAGTTCTTCAGCACGGCGGCGGCGACGTTGATGTCGATGTGGTCGTTGTGCGTGTGCGTGGACAGCACGGCGTCGATCTGGCGGATGCCGAACGGGTCGATGACGAACGGCGAGACGCGCAGGTTGCGCTGCAGCTTGACGCAGCCGGTCATGCGTGCCATCTGGTGGTGCGGGTCCATCAGCGGGTTCTTCATGCTGCGCTTGCCGGTGCCACACCACAGGTCGATGCAGATGTTGGTGTTGCCCTCGGTCTTGACCCAGATGCCGGTGCAGGCCAGCCACCACATGGCGAAGGTGCCGGGCTTGACGACCTCGCGCTCGATCTCTTCGTTGAGCCAGGTGCCCCACTGCGGGAAGGTGCTCAGCACCCACGATTCCTTGGTGACTTCGTCCACTTTGGCCATTGATTGCTCCTGTTCGGGGTCGCCTGAAACGATCAAGATGTTTCAGTGTGGCGCGATAATATGACTTGATTTCACCGATTGCAAGATCAAAATGATCGAGTAAATCGCTCAACATCAATCTTTTTGATCCAGAACAAGAACGGGTCGCCGGCCCCGGGCAGCCGCCCTTGGCGCTCGACCCCCCTCGCCCCCTCGGGCCGCAGACAATCGCAGCTCCATCCCACAGGAGACCGTGCACATGAGCATCCAGGCCATCGTCTTCGACGTGGACGGCACGCTGGCCGACACCGAGGACGGGCACCGCATCGCCTTCAACAAGGCCTTCCAGCTCAGCGGCCTCGATTGGCACTGGGACGTGCCGCTGTACCACCGACTGCTGGCGGTGACCGGCGGCAAGGAACGCATCCGCTACTTCCTGAGCGACTTCCTGCCCGGCTTCGCCAGGCCCGCCGACTTCGATGGCTTCGTCAGGCAACTGCATGCGCTCAAGACCGAGCAGTACACGGCCATGGTGCGCGGCGGGCAGATCCCGCTGCGCCCCGGCGTCAAGACCCTGATCGAGACCGCGCATGCGGCAGGCATCCGCCTTGGCATAGCCACCACCACCGCACCCGAAAACGTGGCCGCCTTGCTGGAAGTCGGCCTGGGGCCGCATTGGGCCGGCCTGTTCGGAGCGGTGGGTTGCGGCGACATGGTTCCGAACAAGAAGCCGGCGCCCGACGTCTACCTGTGGGTGTTGCAGCAACTGGGTGTGCCGGCAGCCGATTGCATCGCCCTGGAAGATTCCGACAACGGCCTGCGCGCCAGTCTGGCGGCCGGCATCCGCACCTACATCACGGTCAACGACTACACGCGCGGCCAACACTTCGAGGGCGCCGCAGCGGTCCTGGACGATCTGTCGGACCTGCCGGCCTTCTGCCGCATGGCCGGCCTGCCCTTGCCCGAGGGTGCAGCATGAACCGGGTCCAGGCCGTCGTGTTCGACATGGACGGTGTGCTCGTGGAGTCCGAGGACCTCTGGCTGCGTGCGCGCACCGAGTTTGCCGCCAGCATCGGGCGCGTCTGGACCGCCGAGGACCAGGTGGCGACGATGGGCTGCAACACGGCGGCGTGGGCACGCATCATGGTGCAGCGCCTGGAGTTGCAGGCGCACCCTGGCATGGACGAAGCCGGCGTGGCGCAGGAGATCATCACGCGCATGCAGGCCTTGTACGCAGCGCACCTGCCGGCGCGCGAAGGTGCCGTGCAGGCCGTGCGCCTGGCGGCCACGCACTACCGCGTGGCGCTGGCCAGCGGTTCGCCGCGCGCCCTGGGCGAGCACGTCCTGCGCGCCACCGGGCTGGACGATATCCTGACCGTGACCTTGTACGGCGACGAAGTCGAGCACGGCAAGCCGGCGCCCGACGTCTACCTGCGCGTGCTGGAACGCCTCGGCGTGCACCCCGAAGATGCCGTCGGCGTGGAAGACTCGGGCAACGGCATTCGTTCGCTGCACGCTGCGGGCATGGGCATCATCGCGGCACCCAGCCCGGGCTATGCGCTCTCGGCCGAAATGCTGGCCCTGGCCGGCGCCCATATCCACAGCCTGACCGAGTTCAGCATGGCCCTGGTCGAAAGCGCGGGTGCGCATCGGCCGGGCCAGCACGGTTGAACCAACCCGCTCGGGGTCCGGGGTCAGGCTGGAATATGTGGGGAAAAGTATGTATCATTCATGCATACCTCGCCACCGCAGGACGCCATGGAAGCCACAGTCGCCGAACGCGGGCAGATCACCCTGCCCAAGGCCGTGCGCGACGCCCTCGGCCTGACCAAGGGCACCAAGCTCAAGGTCGAACTCGAGGGTGGGCGCATCGTGCTGCGCAAGGACGTCGGCGACGCCATTTCGCGCCTGCGCGGCCGCATCAAGCTGCCGCCGGGCGTGACCACCGACGACATCATGCGCGAATTGCGTGGCCGCGCGCCGGGCGACCCCTACCCACCGCCCGAAGACAGCGGCGAGTGAACGCCCGGGCATGATCGCCATCGACAGCTCGGTGCTGATCGACCTGATCGGCAACGACGCGCGTGCGTCGGCCGCCGAGGACGCGTTGCGCAGCGCCCTCGCACATGGCCCGGTGGTGGCCTGCGAAGTGGTCGTCAGCGAAGTCGTGGCCGGGCTGGGCCACGGCTCGGTGGTCATTGACGCGCTCGAAGAAGCCGGCATCGGGTTCGTGCCGCTGGAATTGCGCGCCGCGGTGCGCGCCGGCGAGATGCAGCGCCGCTACAGACAGCGGCTCGACAGCGGCCACGTCGCGCCGGCGGCGCGGCGAACGGTGCCCGACTTCCTGATCGGCGCGCACGCGCTGCTGCAGTGTGCCGGGCTCATCACGCGCGACGCCGGCTTCTATCGCGACTACTTCAAAGGCCTCAGAGTCATCGTGCCGAAAGCTGCGTGACGCAAGCTCGCAGGCTGCGTTCCGGTTCACACTCCCGCGTTGCCCGCTTTTGCTTCCCTCCTGTTGCTTCCCACTCCCGCCCAACCCTTCCCCCACTCCACTCCGAGGCGAACCATGCCCACCACCAAGACCCCCGCCGCCAAGACCCCCAAACACGCCTTCGCCAAGACCCTGAAGACATTCAAGACCGCCTCCGGCAAGGAAGGCCGGTTCTTCTCGCTGCCGGCGCTGGCCAGGACCTACCCCGGCGTGAGCCGGCTGCCGGTGTCGATGCGCATCGTGCTGGAGTCCGTGCTGCGCAACTGCGACGGCCAGAAGGTCACCGCCGAACACGTGGCGCAACTGGCGCAGTGGCTGCCGTTTGCCGAGCGCAGCGCAGAAATTCCGTTCGTGGTGGCGCGCGTGGTGTTGCAGGACTTCACCGGCGTACCGCTGCTGGCCGACCTGGCCGCCATGCGCAACGTGGCCGACCGCATGGGCAAGGACCCCAAGCGCATCGAGCCGCTCGTCCCCGTGGACCTGGTGGTGGACCACAGCGTGATGATCGACCACTTCGGCAGCAAGAAGGCGCTGGACCTGAACATGAAGCTGGAATTCCAGCGCAACCAGGAGCGCTACCAGTTCATGAAATGGGGCATGGACGCCTTCGACACCTTCGGCGTCGTGCCGCCGGGCTTCGGCATCGTGCACCAGGTGAACCTGGAATACCTGGCGCGTGGCGTGCACAAGACCCAGGCCGGCGTGTACTACCCCGACAGCCTGGTCGGCACCGACAGCCACACGACCATGATCAACGGCATCGGCGTGGTGGGCTGGGGCGTGGGCGGCATCGAGGCCGAAGCCGGCATGCTGGGCCAGCCGGTGTACTTCCTCACCCCCGACGTGGTGGGCTTCGAGCTCAGCGGCCAGCTGCGCGAAGGCGTCACCGCCACCGACCTGGTGCTCACCGTGACCGAGATTCTGCGCAAGGAAAAGGTGGTCGGCAAGTTCGTCGAATTCTGTGGCGAAGGCACGCGCACGCTCGCCCTGCCCGACCGTGCCACCATCGCCAACATGGCGCCGGAATACGGCGCCACCATGGGCTTCTTCCCGGTCGACGAGAAGACGATCGAATATTTCCAGGGCACCGGCCGCACCAAGGCCGAGATCGAAGCCTTCGAGGCCTACTTCAAGGCGCAGAAGATGTTCGGCGTGCCCAAGGCGGCCGACATCGACTACACCAAGCTCGTCAAGCTGGACCTGGGCACGGTAGCACCCAGCCTGAGCGGCCCCAAGCGCCCGCAGGACCGCATCGAACTTGGCCAGGTGAAGAGCAAGTTCGGGGCGCTGTACAGCGCGGTGCCAGCCGATAACGGGTTCAATCAACCGGCCGAGAAACTCGACCAGGACTTCAAGACCGCCGACGGCATAGCCATCAAGAACGGCGACGTCCTCATCGCCGCCATCACCAGCTGCACCAACACCAGCAACCCAGGCGTGCTGCTGGCCGCCGGCCTGGTGGCGAAGAAGGCGGTGGAAGCCGGGCTGAAGGTGAAGAAACATGTCAAGACCAGCCTCGCCCCCGGCTCGCGCATCGTCACCGAATACCTCGAGAAGGCCGGCCTGCTGCCCTACCTGGAAAAGCTCGGCTTCAGCGTCGCCGCCTACGGCTGCACCACCTGCATCGGCAACGCCGGCGACCTGACGCCCGAGATCAACGAGGTCATCACCAGGAACGACCTCGTCTGCGCCGCGGTGCTGTCGGGCAATCGCAATTTCGAGGCCCGCATCCACCCCAACCTGAAGGCCAATTTTCTGGCCAGTCCGCCGCTGGTGGTGGCCTACGCCATCGCCGGCAACGTGACCAAGGACCTGATGACCGAACCGGTGGGCAAGGGTAGCAAGGGCAAGGACATCTACCTGGGCGACATCTGGCCGACCAGCGACGAGGTCTACAAGCTGATGAAGTTCGCCATGAACGGCAAGGCGTTCAGGGCCAACTACGACAAGGTCAAGAGCGACCCGGGCAAGCTGTGGGAGAAGATCAAGGGCGTGAAGGGCAATGTCTACACCTGGCCCAGGAGCACCTATATCGCCGAGCCGCCGTTCTTCGCCGATTTCACGATGGAGCCCAAGGCGCTGGAAAGCGGCGTGCAGGGCGCGCGCATCATGGGCCTGTTCGGCGACAGCATCACCACCGACCACATCAGCCCCGCCGGCAGCTTCAAGGACACCACGCCGGCCGGCAAATACCTGCTGGAAAACGGCGTCACGAAGGCCGACTTCAACAGCTACGGCAGCCGCCGCGGCAACCACGAGGTGATGATGCGCGGCACCTTCGCCAACGTGCGCATCAAGAACCTCATGCTGCCGGCCCGCGAAGACGGCAGCCGCGAGGAAGGCGGCTATACGCTGTTCCAGCCGGGCGGCGAGAAGATGGCCATCTACGACGCGGCCATGAAATACATGGCCGCCGGCGTGCCCACCGTCATCTGCGCCGGCGAGGAATACGGCACCGGCTCCAGCCGCGACTGGGCGGCCAAGGGCACGCAGCTGCTGGGCATCAAGGCCGTGGTGGCGAAGAGCTTCGAGCGCATCCACCGCAGCAACCTGATCGGCATGGGCGTGCTGCCGCTTCAGTTCAAGGGCGAGGACTCGTGGGAGAAGCTGCACCTGCGGGGCGACGAGACCATCGACGTCGTGCTGCCCGATCAAATCCAGCCGCAGGGTGACGCAGCGCTCGTGATCACCCGTGCCGATGGCCAGAAGCTGACGGTGTCGGTCACGCTGCGCATCGATACGCCGATCGAGGTGGACTACTACAAGCACGGCGGCATCCTGCCCTTCGTGCTGCGGCAGTTGCTGGCGGCTTGAAGCGCCGAGCCGGAGCGCGCAGCTCGCCATGAACCAGTGGCTGCGGCGCCGGCTGCCCACCCCCGAACAGGTCGGCCGGAATCGCTGGCTGCGCTGGCTGGGGCCCTCGCTGCTGCATCCGCGGCTGTGGCACATGAGCCGGCGTGGCATTGCCGCGGGCGCCGGCATCGGCGTGTTCTTCGCCTTCCTGATCCCGATCGCCCAGATCCCGCTCTCGGTGGGCACGGCGGTGGTGCTGCGCGCCAATATCCCGGTGGCGATCGCCAGCACGCTGGTCAACAACCCGCTGACCTTTCCGCCCGTGTATTACGCGGCTTGGAAGGTCGGCAGCGCCTTGCTCGGCGAGGAGGCCGACGAAGCCAACGCGCCGGTCCTGAACGGATCGAACGCGCAGCGCCAGCCCGGTGATACGCGTGGTGCGGTGCAGCGGGCCTGGGACAGCTTCACCGAAGTCGGCAAGCCGCTGCTGCTGGGTGCGCTGACCTTCGCCTGCGTCTTCGGCCTGGCGGCCTATGTGCTGGTCAATGGCGCCTGGCACGTGCAGGTGCGGCTCAAGCGCCGCGCCCGGCTGCGTCGGCGCCAGCCGCCGGGCTGAGCACGCTGCGGGAGAGACAACAGGCGCCCGGGCGTCTCAGCGGCCGCGCAGGAACAGCGCGTCCAGTTCCTTCATCGTCACCTGGCGCCAGGTCGGCCGGCCGTGGTTGCAGGTGTCGGCGCGCTCGGTGGCTTCCATCTCGCGCAGCAGGGCATTCATCTCCTCCAGCGTGAGGCGGCGGTTGGCGCGCACGGCACCGTGGCAGGCCAAGGTGGCCAGCAGGTCGTCGCGCGCCCGCTGCACCACGCGCGTTGCACCGGTTTCGGACAGCTCGGCCAGCACCGAACGGGTGAGCTCGGCCAGGTCGGCGTCGGGCAGCGCCGCCGGGCGGCTGCGCGCCACCAGCGTGCCGGCCGCCAGAACGCCGACATCCAGCCCGAGTGCCAGCAGCGCCTCGTGCTCGGCCTCGGCGGTGGCCACCTCGGCGGCAGTGGCGGCGAAGCTCACCGGGATCAGCAGCGGCTGCGCCGGCAGCGCCGCCCCGGCGCCGGCTGCGCGCTTGAGACGCTCGTAGACGATGCGTTCGTGCGCGGCATGCATGTCCACCACGACCAGGCCTTGCGCGTTCTCGGCCAGCACGTAGACGCCGCCGATCTGGGCCAGTGCGCGGCCGAGCGGCCAGGGTGCCGCATCGGCTTCGCTGCGGCGTCCGGCCATGTTCCCCTCGTCTGCGCGACCGGCGGGCACCGCTAGGCCGCCGGGCGGCGGCTGGCGCAGATCCGCCCAGGCCTGGAGCCCGCCGCTGCCCTGCGGCGTGCGCCAGGGCTCTGGCTGGCGCCACGGTGCCGCGGGCTCGCGTGCCACCGCTGCCCCCTCGGCCAGGACCAGTTGCGGCTGCCAGCCGCCAG
>Ga0138256_10002247_pt1 | contig 20811 bp, 14 predicted proteins | sample KNB2016incub_MG_FD_105486 | JGI IMG/M metagenome (GOLD analysis project Ga0138256, IMG submission 105486) | Active sludge microbial communities from wastewater in Klosterneuburg, Austria - KNB2014incub_MG | ecosystem: Engineered > WWTP > Activated sludge > Unclassified | place: Austria... | reverse complement strand
CCATTTGACGATTGCGCATATGAGCTTCCTCCAGATTGTCGCCCGGATTAATTCGTTGCAATTGAGTCATCATTCCATTCATGATATAGTAATCATATTGAGCTTTTCCTGTTTCGAGGGAAGACATCACGCCGATGTCAACCAGTTTCTGATCTAAGCAATAATACAGGGCTACCAAATCAGCTCTTCCTTCTTCCAAAATACCTGCGTAGTTTTTTAATGTTTGATCAGTTGTGCCAACTCCTTCGTTGATAACGCCGGATGCATGGCCAATTACCTCATGCATATCGGTATGCAATTCATCGGAAAGGGCGTAATATTTTTTTGCTCTATCTTTTACTTTCTGGCTTGATCCGAATTCATCGATCATAGGGCTTTTGGCTCTGTAATAGTTGTAGGCTTCTACAATATTTCCAAGGGAAACAGATTTCGATCCAAAATCTTCTCTTATCCATTCATTATTCGGCAGATTTATTCCGATTGGTGTCGATGGAGCCGCATCGCCAACTTCCCCTATAATCGTGATGACCTTTGCACTTACGCCTACAACATTTTTCTTTTTATGTTCTTCCATCAGTGGTGAATTATCTTCAAACCATTGGGCTTCTTTAGAAATGGCTTCGATGCGTTTAGTGGCTTCAAGATCTTTTAAAGAAACGATGCTTTCATAGCTGCCTTTCTTTTGCAGAGCATCCTGATACACTTCAATGAAACCATTAACAAAATCAAGTCTGGCTGATGTGTCTTTCACCCAGGCAATACTATAATCATCAAAATCTTTTGGGTCAGCTGATTGGTAGAATTTAATCAGCTTGTCGATGGTATTCCGTTGAGCTTCATTTTTTGCAACAGCTTGTGCCTTCTCAAGCCAGAATACAATTTTCTCTATGGCGGGTCCATACATGCCGTTCATGCTCCAAACTCTTTCTTTTACTATTCCATTCTCTTTTACTAATTGAGAGTTAAATCCTAATTGTGACTTGTCGGCAGGATTTTTTGCTTTGAGCTTATTGTAGAAGTCTTCCGCTTCTTTTTGTGTTACGCCACGGTAAAAATTATTACTTGAGGCTAGAATGACATCCTTTCCGTCGCTCAGGTCCACATTTTTCGGATCAATGGTCGGGTCGAATAGTATCGGCAATATTTTTTTATTGAAATCGGGAATGCTTAGTCCGTTCAGCGGAAGCTGAGAAGGGTCACTATTGACAATCAGACTCGTAAAATATTCCAGACTGCAAGTCGGAAGCATTTTGGCGCCTGAATAATGATGGTGAATTCCATTCGCAAAAAAGACACGGTTGCAGTATTCTTCAAATAATTTCCATTCTGTAGTGCGTTTATCGCCGGTATAGGAATTGAGAACAGTTTCTAAAGTTTTTCTTACGAGCAGGCCATGACGGTATTTTTGATCATAAAAGATATCGCGTCCACATAGCCCTGCTTCATACAGGTAATAGGCCAGTTCCTTGTCTTCAAGTGAAAGCTCTTCAAAGCCGGGAACTTTATACCTGAGCACTTGTATATCTGCGAATCTGTCTGCTATATAATTGAAGTCAGAACTTGCTGAATTCGATTCAGTGTTTTTAGCATTTTGATTGCAAGCAATTGAACTAAGTAGAAATGTTGCTGAAATAAGGAGGAGGTAGTTTTTCATTTATTTGAGAATAGTCTGCAGTTTATATAAAAGTAGCTTTGGCTTATTTTATATAAGCTTATTCAAGCTTGTATTTTTCAAGATATTTTTTATTCAATTCTTTCTGTGCGTTATCAAGATTTACCGTTCTTCCCGAAATAAATGCATGTGTTACATGACTTGTTCTCATGTCAAGCGCGTTTCCTTCCGAAATGAAAAGCGTGGCATCTTTACCTTCTTCAAGAGTTCCGAAATTATTTTCAATTCCCAATATTCTTGCAGGGGAAGAGGTAATACTGGCAATGGCTTCTTCTTCAGTTAAGCCATAGGCCATTGATGTGCCTGCCTGAAAGCTAAGGTTTCGAACCTGCCATGAACCATCGGCACAAATAGCGAAATCAACACCGGCAGATTTAAGGAGGAAGGGAAGTTTATATGAAACATCTACATCTTCATCATCTCGTTGAGGAAGGTTGTGGGTTCCATTCACTACAACAGAGATATTATTTTCTTTAAGCAGAGAAGCAACTCTCCAGGAATCATTACCTCCAACTAAAACCATTTTTACCTGATGCCTTTTTGCAAAATCAACGGCTGCAACAATTTCTTTCACATAATTGCAATGCACATATAATTTGGCGGAGCCATCGAATAGTTTTCTCATGGACTCAAAACGTAAATTGCTTTCAGATTCAGCAGTGTTTTTTGCGTAAGCTGCAGCTTCACTAAAAAACGATTCCAGATTTTCCAGATTAGTCTTCATATCCTTTCGGATTTTTTCTTCCCTTTCGGGATTGTCCAGGCGCGGGATATACATTCGAGGCCAGTTCAGGTGAATCCCTGCGTCGAGAGCAACTGCGGCATCTTCCCAATTCCATGCATCCAGATTTACTACAGATGATTGACCTGAGATGAGTCCTCCCTGCGGAACGACTTCGGCCAGGAGTACCCCATTACTCCGCACAGTCGGGATGATTCTTGAATCAGTGTTGTATGCGATGATGCTGCGGATATTGGGATTGATTTCCCCCACTTCATTCATATCACGCGTTGCACGGATAAGATCGATTTCAACAAGTCCTATAGTGGTATTGCAGGAAATAAAGCCGGGATAAATTTGTTTCCCTGTTGCATCGATGACTGTATCATATTTTCTTTTATCAATTCTAATCATGGTTGCATCTGCCACCAGAGTAAGTTTCCCGTCCTCGAAAGCGATTGCTGAATTTTCAAGAACCTTCCCATTCCCAATATGTGCTTTCGCATTCATGATGAGAATTTTTCCTTTTTGCTTTTCTCCGGGAGCAGGATTTTGTGCCTTAAGCATGTGAGCCGAAAAGCAACCGATCATAATCAGAATAAATATTTTTTTAGTGTACATAGTATCGGATCTAAATATTATTGATTTGAAAGAAGACATATCAATTATTGAATTTCGTCTTCGTCACAATGTTTAAGTATCACACGCTTCGCTGTTGGCTTTTTGGTTTCTTCACCTTTGCCTTTAGCTTCATTCATTTTGGCTGTAATCCTTGCTTTCTCCTCTGTATTTTCTTTTCTCATTTGTTGATCTCTTTGTGAGTCAAAATAAGGGATTCCATCAACGTAAGTTTGTAATGGTTTAGCCAATATGGATAGTGGGTTATCAGACCATAAAACCAAGTCTGCATCCTTGCCGACCTTTACACTACCAACCCGATCATCAATCCGCAACATTTTGGCAGGATTTAGTGTAACAAATTTCCAGGCGTCTTCTTCAGATACACCTCCGTACATGACTGCTTTGGCAGCTTCCTGGTTAAGACGGCGAGCCATTTCGGCATCGTCTGAATTGTAGGCTACATTCAATTTCATTTTGTGCATGATGGATCCATTGTATGGGATTGCTTCATACACTTCAAATTTGTAAGCCCACCAGTCGCTAAAAGTTGATGCTCCTACTACTCCGTGTGCTTTCATTTTATCGGCTACTTTATATCCTTCCAGTATATGTGTAAAAGTATTCACCTTAAATCCGAATGAATCTGCAACATGCATCAGCATATTTATCTCGCTTTGCACATAACTATGGCAAGTGATGAATCGTTTTCCTTCCAGAATTTCTACCAATGCATCCAGTTCGAGATCTTTTCTCACAGGAACTATCCCGCTTTTATTTTTTATTTTCAATAAAGAATTTAGTTTGTTTTGTTTAGCATATTCCGAAGCCATGGTGAAATAGTCGGTAAAGACCTGTTCTACCCCCATTCTTGTCTGCGGAAAACGAAGAACTTGTTTGTCGCCCCAATGACTTTGTTTTACGTTTTCACCAAGTGCAAACTTGATAAACCCGGGCCAGTTTTCGAATTTTAATTTTTCAGGCGATTGTCCCCAGCGTAATTTTATCAATTGAGTCTGACCTCCGATCGGATTGGCACTTCCATGTAAAAGGTGAGAGCAAGTTACTCCACCTGCAAGTTGACGGTAAATATTTATGTCATCTGCGTCTACCACATCCGCAATCCTCACTTCAGCAGATGATGCTTGTGTGGCTTCGTTGACAGAATTGCTTACAGCGATGTGCGAGTGTTCATCGATAATTCCGCTTGTGAGATGTTTGCCTGTAGCGTCAACAACAACTATTCCTGCAGGAGTTTTCAGATTTTTTCCGACGTCCTTGATTTTTCCTCCGGAGATTAAAACATCCGCATTTTGTAAAATACCTTCTGATTCATTGGTCCACACTGTTGCATTTCTGAAGAGGACATCCTTCGACACCGGCAAACTTTTCCAGCCGTATGCCATGTTTGGATAGAGTACATCTGCACGGCGTATTGAATCTTTCGATGTTGAATCCGGTTTAATTGAAATCGTTGCTATTGAATCAAAGCTTGCGGCCCAGGAAGTCCAGTCACCACCGGGCATCAATGCATCACCGGAAAGCTGCAAAGGATTCGACTTATTCATTCTTCCGCTGAGCCGGTATAAGCCGATTGGTGCCTTCTTCTTGCTTTCAAAAGAGATATTCCAAAGAGAAGAAATACGGTTGCCGGTTGCTTTGACAGCTACTGTATCCTGATAGATTGTGAATTCAGGGCTCATCAATTCGCCGGCAATTTTCAGTCGGTATGCTTTGTCTCCCTTTATACTGAGCGTGTAATTTCCGCGAATGTCTTCCAGTCCAGGATCATTGATTGTATAGCGAATTCCTTTTATCCAGTTTTCGTAGATAACTGATTCTTTATCGAAAAGACTTCCAGAGCTGATGATAAAATTCGCGATCATTCCGTTTTTGAGTGATCCGATTTTTTGTTCTTGTTTTAATAATTGTGCCGGTGTATAAGTGAGCGATTTTAGAGCTTGCTGTTCAGATAAACCATTGGCAATTGCTTTTCTTAAATTTTTCCAGAAGTCAGCTTTGTTTTTTAAATCTGAAAGGGTCAGGGCGAAATTTATGCCAGCTTCCTCGAGGATAGCAGGGTTATAAGGAGCCAGCTCCCAATTTTTCAAGTCATGCAAACTGATATTTAATGCATCGTAAGGATCGCTGAGATCGTATGCCTGTGGAAAATTCAGTGATACTATCAAACTGTTTTGCAGGTTCTTTATCTCTTTTATTCTTTCATATTCGCTTCCATCACCTTTTAAAATGTAATTCAATCCAAATTCGCGGGCAATAGCGGAGGCACGCATTTCATTTTGTTTCTCGCCGGCATCAAATATCAGTGGAAGATTCTTTTGATTATTTATTGCATTGAGTGTGATATTAAATTCTTTAAGATAACCACCATCCTGATACCATTGCGCATCATAGTAGGATTGTCGGATCAAGGCAATGGCACCCATGAGAGAGCCGGGATAATCCTGCGTTGATGTTCCTTTACTGAAGGAGAGATTTGCTGCGGCTCTGCTTTCGATTATCAATTCATTCTCCTTTTCATCAGCAAGAAGCACAAAGGCTGAAGTTCCACGAAAGATTCCGTCCTTGTTGATGCACATTACCGATCCAAAACCGAGTTTTCGAAGTTCTTCGGCTTTCTTTTCATCCGCATTAAAATTCTGGTATGCTTCGAACTCCGGTCTCACAGCCTGGTTCCATCCGTATGCACCTTTTAAAGATGATAAGAATTGCGGTGAACCATCATCGCGTGTAGGTTTTTTTACTTCGGCCACACCATAATCGGAATATATATCAATGAAGGAAGGGTATATGCTTTTTCCTTTGAGGTCAAAGACAAGGGCATCATTCGAGACAGGTAAATTTTTTCCAACGTTCCAGATGATGCCGTCCTTTATGATCATCATTCCCGAATCAAGAACGGTTTGATAGTCAGAAACAATTCGGGCGTTTTTAAAAACGTAGGTAATGTGTTTCGGGTCACTGGTTCCATTTATTGGAAAGGTCTCCTGAGCCTTTAAGCCTGACAAGGATAAAAACAATATGGTCAGGCAACTATAAATTCGCATCATAAAATATTAATTTGAGGCACGAATGTAACGAAATAGCGCCTATTACGTGGTTAAAGGATGTTAACAGTTTGAATTTTGATCTTCATCGGCCATAATTGGTCAATATTTCATAGGCTTGGTGTTTGGATAATTCTGTCTATTTTTACCGCAAAACGACCCATGGACTCTTCCTTACTCGCCAAAATTCATATGATTTCGGTACTGTTATTTTTGATCACCTACCTGATCAAAACAGTTCTGCTATTCAGTTCAAAAACCGGACTCGATAAATATTCGAAAATCACCAAAGTACCTGAAATGATTATCAGCACATTGTTCTTGGTATCAGGAGTCTGGTTGTTTTATTTGTTAGGCGGCATAAAGGTTTTGCATATCATTAAACTCGTTTGCGTTTTCATTGCGATACCGGTTGCCGTAGTCGGGTTTAAGAAGCATAAGAAAGGCTTGGCTTTGATTTCTTTTATTCTCATTGTTGCGGCTTATGGACTTGGAGAGGCGAGCAAGAACAAACCATTTATTCCTGCTAAAGTTATAGTGAGTGGTGATGCAAGTTCATCCCTGGCACAAGGCGGCATTCTTTACCAGGCAAACTGCGCATTTTGTCATGGACAAGATGGAGCTAAACAGTACCGTGGAGCTACTGATTTGAGAATGTCTACATTGGACAATACTATGATTCAGCAGATGGTGAGAGAAGGCAGTAAAGGAAAAATGCCTTCTTACACAGGGGTTTTAACAGACACCGAGATTGCAGAGCTCTCAGCATATTTAACGAGTTTAAGGAAAGCTTCAGAATAATATTGTTTGTCGTAAATTAATTATTGCCGGCAAATATTCAGCTCCATAATTATTTATGATCCGGTTCTCGAATTTCTATGCAGCTTAAGCTTATTACTTTCCAACGATCATTCACACTTAATTAATATTTAGATTCTTGCCAAAAGGACATTTCGTACACAAACAAAAAGCCGAAACTGCGGTACTAATCGGTCTTATTCATAAAACACAAAACGAGCGCCAGTCAGAAGAGTATCTGGACGAGTTGACCTTTCTCGCTGAGACGGCAGGTGCGATTGCGACCAAACGATTCACCCAAAAACTGGATCATCCCGATTCCAAAACTTTTATCGGAAGTGGAAAGCTCGATGAAATTCGCCGTTACATCAAAGAAAATAAAACGGACATAGCAATTTTTGATGATGAGTTAAGCGGCTCACAAATCAGGAATATTGAAAAAATTCTTGAGTGCAGGATACTTGACAGGAACAATCTCATACTTGATATTTTCGCTAATCGCGCACGCACTGCTCAAGCAAAGACACAGGTGGAATTGGCACAGTATCGGTATTTACTACCGCGTCTCACCCGGATGTGGACTCACCTAGAGAAACAGCGGGGAGGAATCGGAATGCGTGGACCGGGGGAATCTGAGATTGAAACAGACCGTCGTGTCATTAAGGATAAGTTGAGCAAACTTAAAGCTAAATTAAGGGAAATTGAAAAGCAGAGTTTAACACAGCGCAAGCAACGCGGAGAATTGATCCGTGTAGCAATTGTCGGCTATACGAATGTGGGAAAGTCCACTTTGATGAACCTGCTTTGTAAGAGTGATGTTTTTGCAGAGAATAAACTTTTCGCAACACTGGATACTACAGTAAGGAAACTGGTATATGATAATGTACCATTTTTAATTTCAGATACGGTAGGGTTCATACGGAAACTTCCACATGATCTTATTGAGTCTTTTAAGTCAACATTGGATGAAGTCCGTGAAGCAGATATTCTTATACATGTGGTAGATATATCACATCCTCAATTTGAAGATCATGTTAATGTAGTTAAGCAGACTCTTGCCGAACTGGGCGCATCAGATAAGCCGACGATTTTGGTTTTCAATAAAATTGATGCATACCATTATATACCCAAGGAAGAGGATGACCTGACGCCTGCAACAAGGGAGAATATGTCTCTGGAGGATTTGAAAAAAACCTGGCTTGCAAGGATTAGTGGAACTGCAGTTTTCATATCAGCAACACAAAGAAGCAATATTGATGAATTGCGTGAACAGTTATTGGAGATCGTCAAATCATTGCACCAACAAAGATACCCCAATCAGATAATCTGATTCTTTCCGGAATAATCTGAGTTTTGGACAAAAAAAAACCTCCGTGTAGCGGAGGTTTTTTTTTCTTAGGTTCAATTATCGGTTGATCATGAAACTTGTTGAATAGACTGTTTTAGATCCATCCTTAAGATGCAGACTATAATTTCCCGGAGGGAATTTTGAAACATCAATACGTGTTTCATAGGGCTCTAGCACGTCTGAAAAAACATGTTTCCCGGCTATATCATAAATAGTATATTGCAAATTCTGAGCTTGTTTGAGGTCGACGCGAATAGTCATAGTCGATGAGGCAGGTGAAGGGAATAGTTTCACTGAATTGATATTTGATGCAATCTCATTGATTCCGACTACACCTGTGAAAGACAGGTCATCCACATACAAGGTTGTTCCGGGATTTCCGCTTGGTACATTTAACCTTGAAGTAAGTATGAGCACAACCATCGTGTCAGGATTATCTGTCCAGTTTCTGTAGTTAAAATCGACGGAGAATGGTGAGAAAGCTGTTGTACCGGTTGCGTCGTTTGTAGAAAACTCTCCGGTAGCGATGGTATCTCTCATATTAGTACTGTTGTTCCATTTCACAAGCGTAGCAATTATATGACAAGTGTCTCCACCGACCGGACTGAAGATGTAAAAGCCATTTAATTTTTGGTGTCTTACGGTATCAGCAGATCCTTTGATGATGGATAAAGTAGTAATATCAATATCACCGTTAGAGGCTGCTCCAGGGGCATTGCCAAAAATGGTTGCCCAGCCAATCAGTTTTAACGAATAAGAACCGCCATGAGTCAGGGAAGATTCTTTCACTGCACTATGGAATAACCCGGAAGTAAGAGCCAGACTGGCACTATCCGTGGTTTTCCATTGGTCAGGAAGTTCATATGCGTAGGTTCCGGTCGTGTTCGCCGTCCAATCTTCAAAACCACCATTTGGTACTGTTTGAGCAGATGTTAGGCTGGCTGATATGATGAAGAGGAGGCAAACAAAGAGTATTTTTTTCATTTTTCTGAAATTTAAACGGATTCAAATGTATAAAAAAGACCTGAATAGATTAACAAAAAAACCACAGAAGTCTTTCTGTGGTTTGTAAATCCTTCATTTGAGGATTAAATATTTCTTTCTGGTTTTATCCGTTAATCAGCACTTTCAATTTCGTACCAACTTTCAGGTTGTTGGAATTAAGTTGGTTTACTTCCTTTATTTGTTGAACAGTGACCCCGTCATAGCGCTTTGCAATATCCCAAAGAGTGTCTCCGGGCTGTACAACATGATAAACGATCCTTGAATTTTGAGAGTTGGTATTCTGATAAGATGTTGTTTTTGGATTTGCAGGTGAAGCAGAACTTGCCGGACTTGATTTGGAAGACTTAGTTTCTGTTGTAGGATTAGCTTTGCTTGCTTTTGTAGTGGCAGTCTTTTGTTCCAACTTTTGTTGACCTTTTACATAAACAGTAAGATAATTTCCTGCCCTGAGATGAGAGCTATGCAGATTGTTCCACCTTCTAAGTTCACTGACACTGCAATTGTATTTATTGGCGATTGATCCTAAATTTTCTCCGCTTCGTATGTGATGTCTTTTCTTAACCTGTCCACTTGCATAGGAATCTTTGCCGGATTCAGCTTTGGAAACCGTGACGAACAAAGGAGCAGTTGTTAATTCATTTTTCTGATAAATCTGTTCGACATTGCTAAGGTAAGTAGTGATTTTAGCAACAGGCAATCGAAGCATCGAAGGCTCTTCACCTACAGGGATAATTCCTTTTTTGTAAATTGGATTGAGGTAACTAAGCTGTTCTAATGGCATATCAATGGCTGATGCGATATCACGCAGGCTCATTTTTTGATCAATCATTACCGTATCTGTTTCGAAATAACTCAGATCCGGTTCTACGGGAGTAAGGTTATGTTCAGCAGAGTAGTTCAAGAGGTAAGTGACTGCAATGAACGCGGGCACATAGCCTCTGGTTTCGCGAGGGAGGTATGGACTGATTTCCCAAAAGGTTTTTTTTCCTCCTGAACGTGCGATGGCTCTATTCACGTTACCGGCCCCACAGTTATAAGCTGCGATGACCAGCAGCCAATCATCGTAAATGGCATACATGTCTTTGAAGTATTCACAAGCAGCATAAGTTGCTTTTACCGGATCGCGCCTCTCATCAATCAGTGTATTAACTTTCAGGTTATACATTCTTCCGGTCGGAAGCATAAATTGCCACAGTCCGGTTGCGCCCATTCTCGAAACAGCTGTTGGATTCAATGCGCTTTCCACGATTGAAAGATATTTGAATTCCAAAGGCAAGCCTTGCTCATCGAGGATTTGTTCAAACATCGGAAAATATAAACTGGAAAGCCCCATTACGCGCTGAGTTAATGAACGACGCTTGAGAGCATAGAGGTCCAGATATTCTTTTACTTCAGCATTAAAGGTTAAAGGAATGTCAGTCTGAATTTTCTGAATTCTTTTTGCATAAATATCATTATCATAAACAGGAATTTCAGTTCCGTCGAATTCACTTTCAGGAAAACCTGTTTCAGAACTTTCGCTTACTTTTTGCAGGTAATGTGAACTTACCAGGCTATCGAGAGTAGCAATAATGGGATCGTAAGTATCTTCATCAGCCGTAGTCGGGGCGGCTGCTTTTTGTGCAAGGGAAGTGAAGGAAAACGAAAGCATCAATGCGCAGAACAATGATGCTTTTAATAATTTTTGAATAATGCCTTTCATGATCAATTTCGAGGTAAATCTTTAATTTCTACATAGATTTTGTGAAGAATTGCAAAGATATAATAACAATCTACTACCGTCGTAATATACGAAGGTTCAAAGTTTAAATTCATTTAAAGTCCCGAATTCCTTACGTCAGATGAATTTTTTTACAGCGTTAAAACTCCAATTTTCAAGCTAAAACTTAGTGAATCTATGATCTGTTGTCCAAAAGATTAAAATTCTGCTATAAAAGACGATTTTATTAGCAAATCTTTGAAATACGTCTCATTTTGGCATTTCCTCTTTTTTAGAAAGGGATCAATTGGTCTAGGTATAAGATACCGCATCAGATTTTGCATTTGAATTCAATTTTTAAATGTCATTGGCCAAGCTCAGAGGGACTTTCGTGGAAGTCAGCAGGGATTTTACCGAATAGATTGGACTTTGGCAGTCTTGCGGGGCTACTTTACATCCGTCTTCAATCAACGAATCTTTTGTAAGCGCAGGACAAAAGATCTAATCACCCAAATTAGAAACGGGCCTTCGGTGGCCTCTTAAAATTCATGGAATAGCTATGGAAACAGCGCTAGTGGGGCTTGCCTTGCCCAATCTTATAATAAGGTTAAAAGAATTACTCAGTGAACTAGGATTTAAAGTGCAAAGTCTCAATGATAAAAAACCTGTATTGCTTGCTGAGCAAAATGGCAACTGGTACAGGAGTTCAATACAAGTCCTTCTGCAATTCAGCAGAATGGATGATCAAGTCACCAGAATAGATGTCACAGTCATCATCGAAAACAACAAGAAAAACCGTCGCGCCGAAGAGGTTATCGAAGAAAAAATCGTTGCGACCATCTACGAAACTATCCACACCAGAAAAGAAGCACATTATGGGATTCGATGAAATTACTCCGCATCTGAACAAGATCGCCACACTTTACCTTAAGAACAACAAAAGAAAGGTGGGCTGGATCTATGTGGATACCTTGCAAAGGAGCAATGCTGCACTTAAAGAAATATACTTTATTAGTGTGCAAAAGGGGAAACGCCTGATAGCAGCTCTTGAAAATAATGATTTGAAAATTCTTGAACCATTCAAGGAAGTGATCCCTGTGACTAACATCGAGCGAATTCGCTCTACGAAAGGATAGGAAGAAAAAAGCGATCATCGAGAACAACCAATAAAATTAAGTCGATAAATGCAGAGGAATATTTTCTCTGCATTTGTTTTTTCTCTCATCTTGATCGCGTGATTTATGAGTTCTCTTAAGGCATTTTGTGAAAGTAAAAGGCCTATTTTCCTCTCTGTAAAATGACGGTCTTTATGAAAAAAGCTCTCAATGTTGGAGCGAAGATGAATGTTTCCTTTTTTCGGGCAATAAAAATCTATTGATAATGCAATCTTCATACTAAATATCAAAGTAAAAATTTAGATTTAGTATCTTTGTAAAATTAAATCCTCTAAAAGCCTTTATCCATGCGTCTTTCAGGCTTACCCTTTATCTGTTTACCGAATATAAAAGATTCGATATGAAAGCTCTTTTCAGAAAATACACGAAACATAAATCAGGAATACTCTTAAGTTTTATGCAAACATCCATTCAAAGAAGCTTTCTCCTCTCCGCAATAATTCTGCTCAGCAGTCCTTCGGCTTTTTCTCAGACTTATCAATGGGCGAATAGCATAAAAAGTGAAGGCTTCAATCAGGCATACGATATTGTATCTGACCCACAGGGGAACGTTTACGTTACCGGCCAAATTGAATATGTTGCAGATTTTGGAGATGGCGTTCTTCTTGAATCTGTCGGAAGTCACGATATTTTTATTTCAAAGTACACATCCTCAGGCCGACTTGTTTGGGCGAAGCGTGCAGGAGGTAGAGGTGGTGACAAGGTGCATTCTATTGCTTTGGATGGGTTGGGGAATATTTTTCTCGGAGGAGAATTTGAGGACACGTGTTACTTTGAGGCTATCATGAAGGTCACACGAATTCCGGAGATAAACAACATGTTTATCGCAAAGTATGATACATCCGGAAATGTTCAGTGGGTGAGGAATATTGACATTAGCGACACCCTACAAACCAGAGGCTATTCGGTCACCTGTGATGCCCAAGGAAATGTTTACACTTGCGGCGGAACGAAAGGAAATACCTATTATGAAAATAATTTTTTATTTACCAGTGCAGGTGATTATGATGCGATGGTAGTAAAATTCAGCGCTGCCGGAGATTTTGTATGGGCTAAACGCATGGGAGGATTGGAGAGTGACAAAGCCTATGGCATTCTCAGCGATAACAATGGTTCTATTTACGTCACAGGTTACTTTATAGGTCTTGCTGATTTTGCTCCGGGAGTTTCGTTAACCGGTCGTGGTGGGACAGATATTTTTCTTGCAAAATTTGATACAGCAGGAACTTTACAATGGGTAGAACAGGCCGGTGATACAGGTTTTGACAGGGGTTGGGACATCACTCAAAATATAAATGGAGAAATTATCATCACGGGAGAGTTTCAGGCACATGCTGAAATGGGATCGAGAATTGTTCATTCCACAGGAAACTATGACATGTTTCTGGCAGCTTATTCTGACGCGGGCATTTGTCAGTGGGCACTTTCGGGTGGAGGAGTAGAAGACGATATTGGTAGAGGTGTGACACATGATAGCAATGGAAATATTTTTGTGATAGGCGATTATGGCGGATCTGCTACTTTCCCGCCATATTCAATCAATGGAAATGGTTTCTCTGAAGTGTTTGTTGCCAGTTATGATGCAAACGGAAGTGCTTTACGTTGGCTGCGTTCCTTAGGTGCCTATGAGAATGACAGAGGCAGGGCAGTAGCAGCAGATGGCGGAGGAAACGTCTATATATGTGGTGAGTATGTCGACTCTTTGCAACTGGCAAATATCACCTTACACGGCGATTCTTTGCTCGATATATTCATCAGCAAAATTGTAAGTGGAAATTTCTGTTCAACTCAATTATCTATTACCGGACAAATCACTTGTGCCGCTTCCTGCAATGGTACTGCAATGGCAAGTGCGAACGGTATTGGCCCCTATACTTATCAATGGTCTACTTCACCGGCACAGACCGGGGCTTTGGCTACCGGACTTTGTGCAGGAACTTACACTGTAGTAAGCACAGATGCAGTTGGATGCAGTTCGACAGCCAGTATTACCTTGACGAATCCTGCTGCCACCGTACTCGGTCAGAATACTGTCCCGGTTTCTTGTTTTTCATCCTGTGATGGAGGCAGTGTAATTTCTGCAAGCGGAAATGGCCCGTTTACTTATTCCTGGTCTACTAATCCTGTTCAAGTCGGAAATTCCATCACTGGATTATGTGCAGGAAACTATACGGTAACAAGCACTGACGTGAATGGATGTACTGCTTCATTAGGCGTTAACATAACCCAGCCTGCACAAATGCAAGTCAGCGTAAGCAAAACTGATCCGTCTTGTTTTGGAATTTGCGATGGGAGTGCATTGGTGAATGCAAGTGGTCAGGGAAATGTTTCATATCTATGGTCGGGTGCAAGCGGTCAGACCGGTTCATCTATTACAGGGTTATGTGATGGTTTATACACAGTAACATGTACTGATGCGGCTTCATGTACCAAAATCGCAAGTGTTACGATCATTAATCCGCCAGCAATCCAGGTTTCAACTTTAGTAAATGATATTTCGTGTAATGGATTGTGTGATGGAACAGCGCTGGTGAATGCAAATGGGAATGGTCCCTTCTCTTATTCGTGGTCTGTAAATCCGCCTCAAAGTGGTCCTTCAATCAGTTCGCTTTGTGCAGGAACATATGATGTGACATCCACGGATAATTCCAATTGTTCAAGCACAAACACGGTGACGATCCTTGAGCCAGATCCTCTTCAAATTCAATCGTCAGTAAGCAATTCAACTTGTATTGCTTGTGCTAATGGAGGAATTGATATTCAGATTTCGGGAGGAACGGGGTCAATTCAGTATGCATGGTCTAACGGATCAGGCAATGAAGATCTATCGAATGTAGTTGCAGGAACCTACTCTGTCTGCGTAACGGATGTGAATTCCTGCATGCTTTGTGATACCTTCCAGGTTCTAGCTCCTGGCACTGGTATCCAGAGTGAATTGATGACTGAAGAGATTTCGGTGTATCCAAATCCTTTCCATTCATCCATCCAAATTCAAATTTCTGATAACTACAGAGGAAATACACAGGTCGATCTCTATAATGCGCTGGGAGAAAAAATGTATCAGGAAATTGTTTTCGGAAGCCATTTTATTATTAGTCCAACTTTAACAAGCAATGGCGTTTATTTTTTACATATGTATTCAGAAAACTTTAAGGACGGGAAAGTTATCCCGCTAATTTTCGAAAGATAAATTTTGAAATAATATTTATAAATAAAAAAAGCCGCATGATTTTTCATGCGGCTTTTTTTAGAAATTATTTGCAATTAATAATTTTACTGCTTAATAATTTTTCGAACACTTACATTATCTCCACTAATCATTTTCAACCAGTAACAACCTGCTGCAAGCTGACTGACTTCCATTTCAAAGCGGTTGTTTGTTGAACTTGACTCATAAACCACTTCGCCTAATGAATTATAGATGTATGTCTGCAGAGTTTGTACCTGTCCATTGTAGGCGATATGTAATTTGTCTGAGACCGGATTAGGGTTTGCTGAGAAAAGATTTGAATTTTTATTTTCCTTAGTATTGATTCCGGTAATAATTGATTGGAAATCCAGATTATCGATTAAGAGAATACTTCCATCCAATGCTGAATCAGCAGCAGAAGAAAAGAAATCAATTCTCATAGTGTCCGGATTTGTATTTGAATTAACAGGAATTGAAAACGGAGTATAAACCGAAGTAGGATAAAAGGCCATTAATCCCCCACCTACTGGAGATCCATTTAATGAAGTTGAAACATAAGCTGCAGCCGTGTCTGCACCTGCAGTGAGGTATTTATAATAACCAACAAGCGAATCAGTCATCATAGTGAAAGGAAAACCTCCCATTCCAAATTGCTGACCGGAAGAAGCGCCGGAGATTTCAACGAAGTTTCCTCTTTGAATTGACTGAAGCCCCAAGGCTGAAGTTCCGCTATAGGCATCTGATGACTGTGTAACGCCGTTTCCGAATGTCACCCAGCTGAGTGGATTATCGATCGTTTGATTGTTCCAGTTGTCAAATGTTCCGTTAGGAATAACCTGGGTTACTGAAGGTCCTGTAAAAACAAATTCATCATATTCAATCCAGCTACCACTTGAAATTCCCTGGTTGGTGATAAGATTACTTGCTGTGCAGGCAATAATAACTGAGTCAGGTGTAGAGGCCAATGTTAAGGGAAATGTGAAAGGCACATAATTTGGTTCACTTCCGGTACCTTTGATCTTGAATAGATCAGTACTGATTACAACACCACCACTTTTGAATATAACTAAGATGAGTGCAGTATCATTTCCCGGAAGATTATAACGGTAATAACCCGTTAGCTCAGTCGGTTGATCAGTATAGGGAACACCGCCTTCGCCCGCAAGAATATCCAGGTTGGAATTTGAGATTGTTCCTTTAAGGGTATCATTGCCTATGATATAGGTCTCTATTCTCGCGGCAAGGCCGGAAAATCCGGCTACCGGAGTCACAGTCGGAATGCTGAAAGAAGGAACAGTTTCAATGTTGGAACTAAACCATAGCATTGGTTCATCGTAGGTAAAGTTGCTCCAGTTTTCGAAACCGGAATTTGGGATCGCTTGTGCTTGTACTGATGTTTGTATCAAGAACAAAGAAATAATGAGTAAACAATTTTTCATGGTATGGATTTAGAGTATGTATTTGAAGCTATAAAATTACTAAAGCTCCGGGACTTCATTTACGTTAATGGGTAAAAGTTCATAAATTTTTACACAACATTTTTTTGATAATTCGGCAATAGAAACAGAAAAAATGAATGCTCAATACAAAAAAAGAGACGATTTGTGATTTCTTAAGCTTTTGGGGGGAGGATTTTGTCAAACACTTGGATCAAGGCAATGATGATAAGGATATAGGATCCATAAAGATAAATCGGGAGTGGCGCCAGATACATGCAAAAAGTCAGCCCTGCCGAAATGATTGCAAACAAAAGTTTGAATTGCTTGTGGTAAATCATCAAACAAAACAGAATGAGCCCAAGAAATGCAGACAGATAACTCAAACCAAGAGAAGTTCTGAAATACCCTAAGGAGAAACTCTGAAAGAAATTAATCACGGCATTTTTGACAATCATTAGCGGTTCTTTTTTTGCTATGATTTTATACTCGGATAGGCACCATTCTGATTCTGCAAAGAATACATCAGCATCGTACATACCCGGTGTGGATGAATAGCTATATTCGATTCCGCCTGCTTTGCGAAAGGCATTCCAGGGAACGGTGTCGCTAAAATATTTAACATAGGAGTTCGGATAAGCTCCCAGTGAAGCATACATTATGTGTCCCGGATCCTTTTGTTTTTGATCCGGTTGGAAGACCCAGACAAGGAGAGCGTACAAGCCAATGATAGCAGACCTTCTTAGTATAGGAAGGTGACCGGATGCATAAATCAGTGTAAGTATACTTATAAGCAGAACTGACGAACGAACATGAAATAAAAATGCAAGAAATATTGATACAAGAAGGAGCAGTGAAAGTGATGCTTTTTTATTGCTTAGATAATAAAACAGAAAAATGGCGGATGGAATAAGTTCCCAGAAATAATAGAAGGGATATACAGCATAATAAATTATAAAAGGATTAACTGCATACAGAAAAAAGAATAGAATTTTGTGTCGCTTCGATTTTAATTGAAATAATATCAGCAAGCATACAATTGTATGGAACAATAGCTGTAACAGTTTCACCGCTCCGATATCACCAGTCCACCAAAAAATATTTCCTGCAAGCAGAGAAACATACAAATAGCCCGGCTGATTTATAGAATAGGCCCTTGTATTATCTTCTTCCGAGGCGAACCGGTATGCATTAATTTTTACGACCGATTCTTTTTTATCTGGTATAGCTTGAAAAGCATGAAGTGAATCCACTTCGTTAAGATTGAATTTCCATCCTTGACCTTGATGCAGAAGTGCGGCTCCTGAAAAGTATGGAACGGTAAATTCCGGAATCATCATTCGGCCATTGTCGAGGAGACGACCGATGCCAAATACACTTATGAAAAGCAGAAAAATCAGTAACAGAGAATTTTTGTTTTTCATTCCGGAGTATTGACAGCAATAAATTTATGAGTGGAATTCGTTCAGACAGGGAAATTAATCGGTGCTAATCAATATTCAGCTTGGTCGGAATTAGTAATCGATTTTATCCGGCTTGGCTACCCAGTCTTTAAATATTTTCAAAGCCTCAGGATCCGGGATGTGTACCATTTCGATTTTTCTGGAAGCGGGCTCTACATTGATTTCATCATAGATAAAGGCATCATCAAAGCCTGCATCTGCAGCTTCGTTTCGGGTATTTGCATAGTATACTTTTGATGGCCGCGCCCAGTAAATTGCTCCAAGACACATCGGACAAGGTTCGCAGGAAGTGTAGATCTCGCATCCATCCAATTGAAAGGAATTCAGGTTTGTGCAGGCATTTCGAATTGCGACAATTTCCGCATGAGCAGTTGGGTCATTTGATGAAGTAACTTCATTGGATCCTCTCCCGACAATCTTTCCATCTTTCACAACAATGCAGCCGAAAGGACCACCTTTATTGGATTCAGAACCTTCACGAGAAAGTTTAATAGCTGCTTTTATAAATTCGTTTGGATTGTTTTTCATAATTCAATAAGCTTAAATGTAATTCCTTTTAGATCCCATCCCTGTTTGACAAAATTAATATAATTTTACAGGCAGAAATACTATTTCTCCTTGAATCAACTTTATCAGAAAGTACTGGATGCGCAAAAGTCGAACCTGAGGGTGGCTGTCTGCATGATTGTGAATACGAAGGGCTCTACGCCCAGGGAGAAGGGTGCGAAAATGCTCGTTTATCCGAATGGTGATATTTTTGGAAGTATTGGAGGAGGGGAGTTGGAAAAGGCAGTGATTGCCGATGCCCTTAAAAGTCTGAAGACCGGCAAAGCGGAGCTTTTCAGGCATGATTTACTTCACCAGCACAATATGTGTTGCGGAGGAAGTGTAGATATTTTTATTGAACCCGTCATGGAAAAAAACAAGCTGTATATTTTTGGCGCCGGGCATACCGGACATGCTTTGGCAAGACATGCATTGAGTCTTGATTTTGAAGTTGTCTTGATTGACGACCGGAAAGAATATCTTGATCAGATTCAACTTGAAGGTATAAACAAACTTCATTTGCATTACGAACAGGCATTGCCCTTGCTCCCTATGGATGAGCAGACATACATCTGTATCATGACCTATAGTCATCCCTATGACAGGGATATTTTATCTTATTGCATCAAGAAGCCTGTGGCATACCTTGGGATGATCGGCAGTCAGAGAAAGGTAGAGATGACAAAGAAAATGTTTGCTGATGCCGGTGTTGGCAGTGAGACAGAATTAGAAAAGGTTGATATGCCAATGGGTATTGATATCGCAGCAGAGACTCCGGATGAGATAGCAATTAGCATTCTGGCAAAAATGATTTCTGTGCGACGATTGAGGACTGCTTGAGGGAACTCAAAGTTTTGGAACGCAGATGACCGAGATTTTTTTAGGATTAAATATGATAAAAAAAATTGTTTGGGTTAGTATTCATTTAATAATTGAATCCTCAAAACAAAATCATAATCTGCGACTATCATAAAAAATCTGCTTCATCTGTGTTCTATTCATTAGCGTTCTATTTATTTCTTCTCCCTTGGAGAATGCGATAGAAGGATCGTGTACGGATTTCGTCAAGTGTAAGTCCGGTCATCTCAATTTCTTCTTCCGTGATTGCCCCTGAGTTTAAGGCTCGTAAAAAGTAATTTAGTAATCCTTGTCCGGTAGCGGCATCATCGAATATGTCACCACTGAGTGTTGCCTGGGCAGCTCTGTCTACAAAGTGTCTGAGTCGAACGGCTGCATCTTCATAGCTTTCAAGGAAAAAATTATAGACAGCTGCATAACGCATAGGCAGCTGAGCGGGATTAAGGTCCCAGCCCTGATAAAAACCGTTTCGCAGAGAATGGCTTGTATGACCGTAACAAAGTTTCCATGCACGATGAACAATCCGCATATTTTCTTCTTCCTGTTCTTTGCTTAAGGAATCTCCTTTATGAGGACCGATAGGCATCACATTAGTGGCTCCATCAGAAAGAAAAACACCGGTTCCTGCCAATGCAACTTTCGTCATGTGATGTGCAAAATCACAAACAGGATGATCCATGGTTTGGTATTTTGCGGTAATGTTAGATGATGCTGTATAATCATAAGTCCCGAAGTGTGCGGCAACACAGCGCCCTTCTCCGGCCATGATGATTCGGCGAAGCGGATTCACTCCATCTTTATCCATGATAGCTTGGGTGGCTTCAACCATCATCTCCATTTTGAGAGACCCGGCCGGCATGTTGAATTCTTTTTCAATGATTTCGAATAAGCGCACGAGGCTGTGCATTTGTTCAGGGATGGTAACCTTGGGAAGCATCACCACAAAATTATCGGGGAGTTTGCCTTTTGTCTCGGTGAGAAGGGTTGAAAGAAATATATCGAGGGTGCGAATGCCTCTTGCTTTCAAATCCTCGGTGAAAGGTTTTATACGAATTCCGATGAAAGGAGAAGCCGTATTTTCCTTCATCGCTTTTGCCAATTCTTTTGCTGCGGTAACTGCCGTTGCATCTTCTTCCTCATCAGGTCTGTTTCCAAAACCGTCTTCGAAGTCTATACGAAAATCTTCAACAGCCTCGCGCTCCAGTTTGGCGATT
>Ga0138256_10002246_pt1 | contig 20814 bp, 16 predicted proteins | sample KNB2016incub_MG_FD_105486 | JGI IMG/M metagenome (GOLD analysis project Ga0138256, IMG submission 105486) | Active sludge microbial communities from wastewater in Klosterneuburg, Austria - KNB2014incub_MG | ecosystem: Engineered > WWTP > Activated sludge > Unclassified | place: Austria... | reverse complement strand
TATTCTTTTGATGAATTAAGAGGAAATGCAGACAGTATTGCGGGATTGATTTTAGAAAAAACGGGAGAGTTGCCCAAGAAAGATCAAGAATGTGAGATAGGCAATATTAAATTTAAGATTGTGGCGGTTAATAAAAAAAGAATTGAACAAGTAAAAGTTACGCTCTAATGAAAACCATCATTATATTTTTATTTACTTTATTTTTATTGTCTTGTAAAGAATCGGCACCATTGCCAAAACCAAGATCTTATCCGAAAGTAGATTATCCAGAGAAAGCCTATAAACTTTTTTCACAAAGTTCATGTCCAATGCAATGTGAGATACCTGTCTATTCTATAGTAGAAAATGACAGCACATTTTTTGATGGACGGCCAAGGAGTGATTGCTGGTTTAATATAAAGTTTCCAGATTTTAATGGACTAATATTTTGTAGTTATATACCAATAACCCATAGAGATTCGCTTACTAAGTGTATACGAGATGCCTATAAGCTAGCACAGCAACATCAACAAAAGGCAAATTATGTCGATGAGATACCGATTCGAAAACCCAACCATGTGTCAGGTATAGTATTTAACTTAGAAGGTGCTTCAGCATCTCCCTTCCAGTTTTATCTAACCGATTCCTCAAAGCATTTTTTACGAGGATCGCTATATTTTAATACTAAGACTAGGCCAGATTCAATAGCCCCTATTGCAGAATTCATTAAGCAAGATATCATCCATATGATGAATACCTTTGAATGGAAAAATTAAATACCCCTTCATTTTATTCCATAAGAAACCAATACCTTTACACAATTAAAATTCAATCATGAATCCACTTCTAGAGTTAAAACATGTCAATAAAGAATATCAAGCAGTCAAAGCAGTGAATGATGTTTCATTTAAAGTTCCAGCAGGCTGTATTTTTGGCTTATTAGGGCCCAATGGCGCAGGAAAAACTTCGATGATCCGTATCATTACTGGGATCACCAGAGCGGATTCTGGTGAAGTGCTATTAAATGGCACCAATACACTCAATATTAAAGATCCATCCATTGGTTATATGCCCGAAGAAAGGGGTCTGTATAAAAAAATGAAAGTTGGAGAGCAGCTTATTTATTTATGTAGGTTAAGAGGATTTTCAAAAGCCGATGCTGAAAAAGAAGTCGTACAATGGATGCGAAAATTTGAAATCGAAAATTGGTGGAATAAAAAAGTAGAAGAACTATCCAAAGGGATGTCTCAAAAAATACAGTTCATAGCAACTGTAGTTCATCGCCCCAAATTGATTATTCTTGATGAGCCATTTTCTGGTTTGGATCCAATAAATTCAAATCTTATCAAAGATGAAATCATTAATCTAAAGAATCAAGGATCATCCATATTATTTTCTACCCATAGAATGGAACAAGTAGAAGAAATGTGCGAAGAGATCGTATTGATCAATAAAGGGAAAATTATATTGGATGGTAAAGTATTAGATATCCGAGAACGATTTAAGGAGAACAAATTTGAAATTATAACATCAGAGAAAATTTCAGATTCTATTATCCAGAAATATAATTTAGTAGAGTTTGCGCCTTTAAATTATTCATTTCAAATACAGGATTTAAGCATTATAAAATCAAGAACCAGAGAACTACTTCAGGAAGACATTTCATTGCGAAGTTTTAAGGAACTGCTTCCTACTTTTAATCAATTATTTATTCAAATAGTCAATCAGTCAAACCATGAATAAGCTGTCATTAATTATTCAAAGAGAATATATAACGAGAGTCAGAAATAAAAGTTTTTTATTGACCACTTTTCTAGCCCCTTTAGGATTTTTAGTTTTTTTTCTAGCTGTTGGATTGATTTTTAGCAATAAAACAGATAAGGTATATAAAGTAGCCATAAAGAATGAATCTGGAGTTGATATTAAAATTCCTGAAAGCACAGAAAGAGTAGCTTTTAGTTATTCTAATGATGCACTCGATCTCCTTAAAAGCAAATACCTAAAAAAAGAAATTGATGGAATACTGGTTTTACCAAAATTTGTAGGTGTAGATGTGAAGAATTATTCTGCCTATTATTATACTGATAAGGCCATGAATATTGATATCGAAACACAGCTTACAAAACAACTTGCGGAGAGTATAAAAGATTATAAAATGCAGCTTTTGTCTATTGATAAAATGCAATTGGAGAAACTCAAAACAGAAATAGATATCGACCCAGAACCAGTATCAGAGTCGCTTAAAGACAAATCCTCACATGCCAGTGCTATAGCTACAGTATTGGGAGGAGTAATGGGATACATCATCTTTTTTATTATCTTTTTTTATGGTGCTATGGTCATGAGATCGATTACTGAAGAAAAAGTAAATCGCATTGTTGAATTGATCATTTCTGCGACAGATGCGAAGACATTGATGTTGGGAAAAATTATTGGTGTAGGGCTTGTAGGCTTGACACAAATATTGATATGGGTCATCGTGATTCCTATCATTTATATAATCGGGATATCTATTTTAGGAATAGATCCACAGCAGGTACAAGAAGTCAATTCTTCGATGCAGAATGCTCCAAAACTAATGAATGAAAATGAGCTATTAGAGATCGTGAGAGAGGTAGGTAACTTGAATTGGTGGAGAATAGTGCCTATCTTTATTTTGTTTTTTCTAGGAGGATATTTTATTTATGCTTCATTATTTGCAGCCATAGGAGCAGCAGCTGGTGATGATATCAATGATTCACAGTCACTAACTATTTTTGTAACGATTCCGATAATGTTTGCGATGTATATCATGATGCAAGCTATACGCGAACCAGAAAGTGGTTTGACATTTTTTTCTACATTATTTCCTTTGTTTTCACCTATTCTTATGCCTGCTATGATGGCTTTTGATCCACCATGGTGGCAAATTATTTTATCATTGGTCTTGTTATATTTATTTGCTTATGTCACCGTACTTTTTGCGGCCAAAATATATCGAGTAGGGATACTCATGTATGGAAAAAAGGCAAGTGCGAAGGAACTTTGGAAATGGCTTTTTATTAAATAAATTGTCATAGCCAATATCTTGAAAAAGAATCGTAAATGATTACCTTTTAATACCAAGTCTTGGTTTTGTAAGGATACCGAATCATATAGTATTTCTCAATAAGTTCCTTCAGTATTTTTCTAAATGTTGGAACATTTTCCGAGGTCATAGCAGAAATTGCAATATTGGTATAAGGAAACTTTGAATGCAAATTTGATAAGACTTCTTTTTCTAGTTCAATCTTAGTATCATTGTCTAAAAGTGCATCGAAATTGATCTCACGATAAGCATCCATTTTATTTAAAACAAGTATGAGAGGCTTGTCATCAACGCCTAGATCTTTTAATGTATCTATTACTGTCTGAATATGATCTTCATGTTGTGGATGTGAGATATCTACCACATGAAGAAGTATATCACTTTCTCTAACCTCATCCAAAGTCGATTTAAAACTTTCAATAAGATGATGTGGAAGTTTGCGGATAAATCCTACAGTATCAGAAAGTAAAAAAGGCATTCCATCCCAAACGACTTTGCGAACAGTGGTGTCTAGCGTAGCAAATAATTTGTTTTCTGCAAATACTTCTGACTTACTCAATAGATTCATCAAAGTGGATTTTCCCACATTGGTATACCCAACTAAGGATACACGAATCAATTCATCGCGATTCTTTCTTTGGGTTAAATTTTGTTGGTCTATTTTCTCTAATTTCTTTTTTAATATAGAAATTTTCTCTTTGACTATACGCCGATCTGTCTCTATTTCTTGTTCTCCAGGACCTCTCATCCCGATTCCTCCTCGCTGTCTCTCCAAGTGGTTCCACATCCCTCTTAGACGAGGTAAAATATATTGTAGTTGCGCCAATTCGACCTGTGTTTTGGCTTGAGCAGATTGTGCTCTACTTGCAAAAATATCAAGGATAAGGGAGCTTCTATCTACGATTTTAATTTTTAAAATTTCTTCTAATGTGTTTTGCTGTTTTCCAGAAAGATCATCATCAAAAATAATGATGTCGGCGGGAAAATGCTCCATATAGGCTTGGATCTCTTCTACTTTACCTTTACCAATAACTGTGCGAGAATCAAGGCCATTTACTTTTTGGGTAAAACGCTTGATTGTTTCAGCACCAGCAGTAAGAGCTAAAAATTCCAATTCGTCCAAATGTTCCTTGACCAATCTTTCGTTTTGATTGGGAAGGATGACACCAACAAGAATTGCTTTTTCTACAAGTTTTTCGGGGGCTTTTTTATGTTGGACTACATTCCAAGATGAATTCAATATTTTTGTTTATTTAATTGTGAGTTATTCTAAATCTATGGTAAGAATAGTTGAGTCTATTCGACACATTTCTTAGCCTCTTCATATCCGCCAATGTTGTATACATTTTTGAATCCTTTTTCCTTTAGAAAATTCGTAGCTTGACCACTTCTTCCACCAGCTGCACAATGCAAATAATAAGTTTTAGATTTGTCTAATGTCTCTGCCAGTTTAGCAAAATCTCCATTGGTCCAATCTGAATTTATAGCCCTTTGAATATGTCCAGCATCCCATTCAGATTTCGTGCGCACATCGATTACGACGCCAGGATTTGATTTAATCATAGCTTTAAAATCTTGCTTTTTAGAAGGAACTAATTGATCTTCTTTAAAAAAGAAAAGTCCTAAAAGCCCTACTATCCCTATTATTAGTATATTTTTCATGATCAAAGATTTTATAACTGTAAAATTAATAACATGTCTAAAACAAATAAAACCTGGAAATGATTCCAAATATAGAATTTTATTCATCTAATAAATCCACCCACAAGATCGTAATATTTTCAAATTTGTGTTTAATTTTTTTTATCGATATAGAAGGTAAACCTACAAATACCTTTCTTTTAAAACATTCAAGTGATGTCTGTTATGACCTGCAATCATCCAACCAAGTTCCCTAGCATTGACTGAAAGTTGATTTGAAGTTCCTTTAAAATCCAACATTTCATCTGTAAAATATTGATATTGTAGAGTAGAACTTTTTCTTACTATAAGATATTCAAGTAGAATTTTGGATATTTCTCTCGAGCTTGTATTGGAATTTGGAATATATTCATTTTCATCAAAACCCATCAAAGCAGTTGCATCTCTTCTAGAAAATCGCAAAGCGCGATAGGCAAAGATTCTTTCACATTCAATAATATGTACTAAGACTTCTTTTACAGTCCATTTTGTTTCTTGGTAGCGGTAATTTTCTTTTTCTAGTTCTATAAAAGTCTTGAAAAGATTTGTAGTCTCAAGTTCTGAATTATTGAATGCATCGATCAAATCATCTTCTTGACACAGTGATATATATCTTTTAAAATAGTCTGGAGCTGTTTCCAAATTTGGTTTTAAGATTGACATTTTTATTTTTTTTAAAAATCAAATTTTATACCTTGCGCTAAAGTTAATGTCTTTGAGTAGCTGATCGTATTTGTCTGTCTTCGCATATATGCTTTCCATGCATCAGATCCCGATTCTCTTCCTCCACCTGTCTCTTTTTCTCCACCAAAAGCGCCACCTATTTCTGCACCAGAAGTGCCTATGTTGACATTTGCTATACCACAGTCTGAACCAGAAGAGGATAAGAATAATTCTGATTCTCTTAAACTTTCAGTCATGATGGATGAAGAAAGTCCTTGTGGTACATCATTTTGCATGGCTATAGCTTCTTCCATTGTTTTGTATTTCATGATATACAAAATAGGAGCAAAGGTCTCATGCTGAACGATGTCATAATGATTCTCAACTTCAGCAATACAAGGACTGACATAACAACCGCTGTTATATGACTTGCCTTCAAGTTTTTTACCAGGGACAAATATTTTTCCTCCTTGCTTTTTGACCTGTCTCATGGCATACAAAAATGCTTCTACAGCTTTAGCGTCGATCAATGGTCCAATATGATTTTTTTCATCTAGTGGATTGCCTATATTAAGCTGACTATATGCTTTTTTTAATACCTCTTTGACTTCATCATAAATGCTTTCATGGATGATCAGCCTTCTCGTAGTAGTGCATCTTTGTCCAGCTGTTCCTATCGCACCAAAAATGATTGCAGGAAGCACTAATTTTAAATCTGCAGTATGCGATATGATTATTGCATTGTTTCCACCAAGTTCTAGGATGCTTTTTCCAAATCTTTCAGCGACTTTCATTCCTACTTGCTTTCCCATTCTTGTAGAGCCAGTTGCAGAAATCAAAGCGATGCGTTTATCTGTAGTCATCCATTCTCCCACAGAATAATTCCCTGTGATGATTGAAGAAATGCCATCAGGCAGTTTATTTTTAGTAAAAACACGATTGACGATTTGTTGGCAAGCTACTGAGCAAAGTGGTGTTTTTTCTGATGCTTTCCAGATGACGACATTGCCACAGATCCATGCGAGTGCAGCATTCCAAGCCCACACTGCTACAGGAAAATTAAAAGCAGAAATTACACCTACAATTCCTAGCGGGTGCCATTGCTCATACATGCGGTGATTTGGTCTTTCTGAATGCATGGTAAGTCCATAAAGCTGTCTCGACATACCAACGGCAAAATCACAGATGTCTATCATTTCTTGTACTTCTCCATAACCCTCTTGTAGGCTTTTCCCCATCTCATAGGAGACCAATTTTCCAAGAGCTGTTTTATTTTTTCGCAGTTCATCGGCAATTTGTCTCACGATTTCACCACGCTTAGGTGCAGGGATTGAACGCCAATGAGATTGAGCAATTTGAGCTTGCTTGATTATTTTTTCATAATCTGTTTGTTTCGTTACAGAAACAGTTGCAATTTTTTTTCCATCAACTGGAGAAATGGATTCTATTCTTTCCTTCGCGGTAAAAACAGAAGTACCGCACCAAGTACCTGAATTTGATTTTCCAAGTCTTAGTGGGTTTAAAATTTCAATAGACATATTTTTTTATTTAAAGATCAGTTTGTGAATTTCGGGTTTATTCTTTTTACTATAAACGTTTAAAGTGTAGATACCTGCAGCGATTTGATTTTGATTGTGAAATAAAATATGATTTGATTTCTTTTCAAAATTGAGTTTTTGCTTTTGGCCAGATAATGAAATCAGTTCAATGGCTTGGATATCTTCTATTATTTTAGCATCAGCTTGAAGGATGAATTGATTTTCTACAGGCTGTGGGAAAATTCTCATTTCGCGCTTGTCATTTTTTTCTACAGCAGTAAAAAATTTGGAATACACTTTTATATCATCAATATACATGCCGTCGTTTGCAGTCACTGATGAATTGGAGCTAATCAAGAACTTAAGATAAATTCTTTCACCAGCATATTCACTAATATCTATCCACTCTCTGACCCAATCTTTTTGGTTGCCCGTGTAAACTGGATTACCACTATCCTGAAAAGCTGTTCCTTCTATTGTGTATCTTCCACAAAGTGGCGAATAGTTGAAATCATCTGTACTGATCAATACCTGGGCATATTCTGTTTCATTGTCCATTTGATACTTTGTATTGAAGCTGAGGTAAGCTCTCTCTGCGGTGCGAATATCGATATAGCTTACTGTTTGCATTTCTTTTTTTGAATTTGCTTTGAGCAATTCATTTGGACTATCTGTAAAACATGAAGGTGCTGATGTATATGTTTCGGTTGAACTGACCCATGGTTTATTTGTATTGGAGAACCATCGTTCTGCATTCAGACATTCTTCATTCCAGATTGGGTGACCTAAATATATTCTCTTTATTGTCAAATGATCAGTATAAGTTCCACATACCAGATTAATATCAAACTTTATAGTGTCGCCTAGACCTGGCAATGCAGCATATTGAAAGTCTAAATTGGCCAATTGATTTTCTCCTGGTAATAAGTTGAAAATATATTCTGGTTTACTGAATTGAATGCCAGAATTATTACTAGTAATGGTGATTTGGACTGGGGCATCTTTTATTCCTGTGCGGAGTAAATTAACAGCAATGGATTTACTATCGGCATCAATGGCAATAGATTTATCCTGCTTCAACATGACTGCTTCACCAGCATTCCATGCTGAGACGACATTCATATATTGTGTACTTTGGTTAAGGCTTAAGATGTCTTTTCTATCAGGCCAAAATGCATATCCCACTTCTGGCGTAAAAGCAAAAATCTTCTTCTTGCTCAGAATATCACCATACATCCAATCATCGGAAGTGCCATTGACAGAATAATTTAATGTAGCTCGACTGGTACCTATTTTGAAGTGATTGAACTGTGTCATTTGGGTAGCCATGGCATAATAAAGAGTAGAGTCCTCACATAGTTTTTCGGAATAACCCCAAGGCACAATTAATAGATCGCCCCACGTGTGGTAGTTCATTACGATCTGAAATTCTCTAGATTCAATAAATTCTTTGAGACTTTGTGTTTCAGGTTCTGAAAAGGCGCTTGAGCCACGATAGGTATCATTACTTCCCAGTGGAGAGGAACCATCATCATTATATCCCCAAGCGTATGCATAGTTGCGGTTTAGATCGATTCCAAAAGATCCGTCTTTATTATCACGTCTATTTTTTCTCCAGAATCCACCTCCAGCTGGACTAGTACCTTGATTATAGGCATAACCATCAGGATTAAGACAAGGTACAAAAAACAGTTCTCTACTATCCAACAGTTTTTTGATGGAGGGATCTCTATCATAGTTTTCTAAAACATACCACATGAAATACAATAATTGTGACATACTCAATGGTTCTCTTGCATGATGTAGTCCAGTATAGAGTATTTCAGGTTCGTTTTCGTCGATTTCTGGGTTATCTGAGATCTTAACATAATAGATTGATCTATTATTATGTGTTTTAGTACTTGAAATTACCTTGCGAAGGGTGATCAAGTTAGGGTATAAGGATCTCATTTCATCTAGGCTCTCATACATTTCATCTAAAGTAGGAAATCCAGCCATGGAACCATAAGGATAGTTGAAAGGTAGTTCATAAGTAGGGATTAATTCTGGAATGACAGGGCAGTCAATAGAACCTGTTCTGGATTGACTTTCGATGACCTTATCCAAGACCATTTCCATTTTGAAACCTGCAAATTGGATTTTTTCTATCTCTTCATGCGAAAAGTCACCAATAAAATACTCTCCTTTTTTATGGATACCATGATCTGTAGCGATACCCAAATTTTGTAGGTTTTTTAATGTATTTTCGTTAATAAAAACCTTGGCTTTATGGGAATGTAAGCTAGATTGGCCCAATAATGAAAATGAAAAAAATAAAGCGGTAATTGAGAATAAAAGAGACCTTTGCATACTAGAAATCGAAATTGAGTCGCAAAAATATAAAAAAACTTGGATTATTATGCAACTTAAGGCAACATATTATAAAAAAAACAAATATGAGGCTGGCACTGATGAGGCAGGACGTGGATGTTTGGCTGGTCCAGTGTATGCAGCAGTTGTGGTTCTAGATCCCAAAAAGCCCATTTTAGGCCTAAATGACAGTAAAAAATTAAAAGAAAGTGAGCGGAACCAATTGCGAGAAGAGATAGAAGAAAAAGCGATTGAATGGAAGGTAATAGCCATCAATCAGAAGGAAATAGACAGAATCAATATCTTGCAAGCCAGTCTTAAAGCCATGTTTCTATGTGTCCAAAGCTTAAAGTCGATTCCTGATATTGTTTTAGTGGATGGAAATAAATTAATCCCAGCTCTAGAGTCTAAGCAAAAATGTATCATCAAAGGTGATGGGATATATCAATCCATAGCTGCCGCATCGATTCTGGCCAAAACCCATCGAGACGAGTATATGCAAAAAATCCACAAAGCCTACCCACAATATTCATGGGACAGCAATAAGGGCTATCCCACGGAGGAACATCGCAGGGCTATCATAGAGTTTGGTCCCTGTGTACATCATCGCAAAAGTTTTATATCGAAGATCATGGAGAAGCGCTTGTTTGATTTTAGTAGTTAGTAGTTAGTATTTAGTAGTTAGTATTTAGTAGCTAGTGGTTAGTTTTTAGTAATTAGTATTCAAAGTAAAATTGAATTATGCAAAAAAAGTCATCGCAGGAAAGAGAGATATTAAACGACTAATAAAGGAGTCTCAAGAAATGTGGAAGCGACCATTATCATTGGAACAAGCTAAGAAGCAGTTAGCGGAAGTAAAAGCAGACATGATGAAAGACAAGGATAGGAGGACTCATTAACCGAATTCGCAACATCTGAGTGTAATGGCCAAACTATAAACTAAAGAGTATAATTACTAAAATAATATTTGCTATTATTGTATAAACCTTATATTTGAGCAATGTTATAAACTTATAAATCAATACACATAAAAAAACAAGATATCCAAATTCAATCACATAGCTTAATGCCAGTATTGCGGGAAAAACTTGCGTATATTTTTCGGATAATAGAGCATTGCCGCAAGTTTAAACTTGCGGGAAGCGAATTGTTACCACACATTTTAAAATGACACGAAACTGGAATGACATAAAATGGATTTTTGAACAAGACGGTTCTTTAAGGGACATTTATGTTCAAGATGTGACAATATCTGACTGGGAAAATCTCATCGACTTTCTGAACTTGAATTATGACATAAAATTTGGCGAAAACGAGAAAAACCAAATTGACAAAGAATATGTGATTCAATATCTCAAGGACGAAACTGGTGAAATGGAAAGCAAATCGCTGAAAATTGACTTTAATGGAGTTAATTTTCATTGTTACTTTTTTCTGTCTGACCAAATTGAATTTGATATTGACCCAAGAGAAATTAAGACAATAAAAGACTTTGAGAGCATCGAGAAGTTTATGGTTTCTATTAGTAAAACGCTTAGAAATCAAGTAACCTTGACTGGAGAAAATTCGCCAGAATTTCCTTTATTTAAAATAGACTTTGAGAATGATGTAAATATCGTTCTGACTGAAAAGGAAGCAACAGAATTATCAAGTAAACAGAATTCAGCCTTGACTGAATTAAGTGCTATGAAGACGAGATTTATGATGCGGTTTTTCCCAAAGACATTTGAAAGCAAAATTTTAAAAAGTGCTAATGAACCTTACAGACCGACAGGCAAAGATAAAAACGTGTGGTAACAGGCGTTTGGCAAAAAAGCGGACTCAGTGCTTAAATGAAGCTTTGTGCTTCGTATCAAGTTCAGTGCTGGCAGACAGTTTAGTGCTTCGAAATCCGCTTCTTCGCCAAGCGCCAAAACGTTAGCGGTAATTTTATAGAGACAGTTACAATGAATAATCCTACAAGGCGAAATAGAAATATTGGAACTGCCAAACAAGGTTTTGGACAGAACAACAAACTGACTATTCCTCAACCTTGTGGTATTTTGAAAAGTTTTTACGAAAGACTTGTTGACTACAAAAAAATAAAGACTGTAATCAATGGACACGAATTTATATTTGTAGTAGAACAAACAAGAATAGACTCAACACACTCTTGTTCAATTGCTGACATAACAACTATAATTGAACACATTTCAAAAGAAGATTATGGAGAGTTGAAACTTATTGTATTAAGACAACCAAAACGAAAAGAAGAAACTTTATCACCAACTTGGGGTAGACTTATTTATTCATATGAATTTGAGAATGAAAATTACCCTGCAATAGTTTTGGATGCTGTTGATTTAACCAGAAAATTCAAATGGACAAATAAACTATCTATTGAAAGCCAAAAGGAAATAGATAGACTTATTGAAGATGGACATAAAATAGAAAATGATGGACGATATTTCATTGCAGACTTTATACTTGAAAATATTAGAAACACTCAACTATTCAGAACTTTGCCTCACGAATTTGGACACTATGTTCAGTATTTAGAGTTTGTTGAACGACCAACAACAGAAGATGAAGATTATGAAATTTGGGAAGCAAGACACAATAAATATTTTGAAATACCACAAGTAGAGAAAGAAAAGTTTGCACACAAATATGCAGACAATTTGAAAATGGAATTGATAAAAAAGAAAATTATACCGTTTGCACCAAAATAAAAAACTACCGCTAATAACTAAGCATTCGTGCGGTACGAAGTACCCAGCATGAATGCGATGTTGAACAGAACCGTTTGAGGAGGACTTTTATCACGTTTTATCTATGGAGTTGTCGTGCTAATTTTTGATATTTAGGTGAGTTATTTAATTGATGTTTTTTTACTTTTTGAATGATTGCTTCAGTTTTTTAAAAAATATACGATAATCTAAGTAATAAATAAATTAATCTATTTGTCAATTACTGAAAGGCAATAGCAATTTTTTGTATTACTATTGCCCAACTAAATCTAAAACCCTATTTTTACAAAAAAAAGAAAACTACACTCAACCTGCAGGAATATGACTCTGAACGACTTTACACTTATCTCATCTCTATCGAGACTCTATAAACATTGAATAATCAGAAAATGAAGAATAACTTAATATTATTTTTAACAATCCTTACATTATTCATTTCGTGTAACGCGCAAAAGACTATTGGGAAATCTGTAAATGAACTTGGCAAGCCTTTATGGTATATTTTTCAAGATACAAAAAACAACTATTGGTTTGGCAGTAATGGCGAAGGGGTGTATTGTTATGACGGCAAAACGATAGTCAATTTTACGACAAAAGATGGACTAGCAAACGACACAGTAAGACAAATTCAAGAAGACAAATTTGGAAATATATTTATTTCGACTTTCGGCGGAATCAATAAATTTGACGGCAAGACATTTGCTATTTTGCAACCTATCAAAAGCAAAGAATGGAAATTAGAAACCAATGATTTATGGTTTTATATATTGGGAAAAAAGAATGAAGGTGTATATCGCTATGATGGACAAAAGTTGTATGATTTGGAGTTTCCTAAACACTATCTTCACGATAAAATTTATCCACGTGTTGTCAATTCATTTTTTAGCCCTTATGAAGTATATTCCATTTATAAAGACAGAAAAGGCGCAATATGGTTTGGCACTTCTGTTTTTGGAGCTTGTCGTTTTGATGGAGAAACGGTAAAATGGATGTACGAAGACGATTTGACCTATGTGCCTAATGGCGGAACATTTGGTATTCGTTCCATTTTTGAGGACAAAGAAGGCAGTTTTTGGTTTTGCAACACATGGCACAGATATATTTTCGACTTGGCGAAAACTAAAACTAGCGATCGACTTCAGTATCAGAAAACTAGTGGAATTGGAAACAAGGAAATATTTGGTGGCGATGAATATATTTATTTTTCCTACATTTTAGAAGACAATGACGGAAACATTTGGATGACCACTTGGGACCAAGGCGTATATAAATATGACGGCAAAAACATTATAAATTATTCAGTTAGAGAAGATAATAAAGTAGTTAATTTAGTTTCAATGTACAAGGACAAAAAAGGTAGTTTATGGCTGGGGACACTAGAGAATGGTGCATTTAAATTTAATGGGGATACATTTGAAAAATTTAATTAATGTTGATATGAAGAATAGCAAGCTCATACACTATTGATCAAAGCGCAGTACGATGCCCATAAAATTTGCTTACTTCAGCCAATGTCTTATGCTTTCATTATTTAATAAATCGCATTATTTAGAACGACTGTTAAGGCTAATAGCTGAATACAATTTGATTAATTATTTTTGTTTTGCAGATAATGCAGTTTTTTAATGACATCAGAGCTAATATTGAAATAGCCTAAATCGTATTTTGGAAATAAAAATGACCATTAGCTTAACATTTCAGCCTAAAACTGAAATATTTAATTCATAATGGCAATTATTTTAAAACTACAAAGCAGCGTTTTGCTATCTTTTTTCGTCTAATAAGTGGATAGCTAATATGATGTTATAATCCACGCCAATGATAATAAAACGAAATCTATTTATTCTGATCTATTTTTTTATATATATCAGCAATGGCTTATTGGCTCAGGATTTACATTACACCAACTATAATTTGGTCAAACACTATTTTAATCCAGCCGAAGCAGCAAGTTTTCAGGGAACAATTCGTGTAGGCGGTGTGTATCGTGAGCAATTCTCAAGTTTTATTCATAAGCCTTATAGTAGTAGTTTACTGTTTTTAGACAGCCCAATATCTTATGGTTTGAATAAAAATCATTGGATAGGCTGTGGCATGATATATTATTTAGATCAGGCTGGTGATCTCGCTTTGCAAAACAATGGATTCATTGGGGCTTTGAGTTATCATATTGGATTTGATTCAAAGTTTAAGGATGTGTTAGGATTCGGATTCCAGTTGGGATCAATAGGACGAACCATCAATCCGAACAATGCGCAGTTTGAAGAGCAATTTGTCAGTGGCGCGAAGAGAGATTTGGCTTTGATCACTGACTATAAAGGGCGATACACTGACTATAGTATTGGTACAAAGTATAGACACAAACTAAGTTTGTATTCAAACTTTAATGTAGGACTAGCAGTATTCCATATCACTGAACCCGCTATCAAATTCAATGGTGGTAAAATAGACAATGTAGTTCATCGGAGAATTAATATCAATGCATCCTATGGTATCGATCTGTCCAAAGCAGTGAGTGTAATTCCTGCCATTTATTTTTCCAAATATACTAATGTCACCAACACCATGCTGCAGTTTATGATGGAATATAGAACATTCAAGAAAGTGGAATCGAAAAGACAAGTTGCAAAAGAAAAATTTAATGTGCAAATGGGACTTGGATATCGTATTCAAGATGCTTTACAATTCATGTTTATGGGAAACTATAAGAATTGGCAATTTGGATTTTCATATGACATGACCGTTTCTACCGCAGCGATATACAATAATTATTATGGTGGATTTGAAATAGGAATCAACAGAATCTTTAACATTCAAAAAAAGATAAAACTGCCGCCAAAGTTTTATTGCCCAAGATTTTAATTATGAAAAAAATTATCCTATTAAGCTTGTTTTTATTCTCAAAATTAATGGCGCAGGACTTACACATTCAAGCCAAAGAATTGCCATGTGTCAATAAGAATTTTAATCTTATGATTCATATTGTTTTGGATTCTTTTCGAAAGCAAGGTATTGATGTAGCGACTATTCAACAGTCAATAGAAGAAATGAATAAGTACTTCGCTCCTATTTGTGTTTCTTTTTCTATTTGTGATGTGAGTATCATTCAAAATTATTCTTTCGATAGTTTGCCCACACCAAAAAGAAGAGTGGAACTATTGGACAAGCATCAAAAATTTAATGTGTTCAATGTCTTCTATGTCGATTATATTTTGCAACCAGAAATATGTGGTTTGTCAGGAGGAAGTGTGCTTATAAGGAAGGATTGCCCTGGAGCCATTACACATGAGTTTGGACATAATTTTGGTTTGGGTCACACCTTTGAAGGAGGAGGAGAATTGGTTGATGGATCGAATTGTGATACAGAAGGAGATGGAATATGCGACACCCCTGCGGATCCTTACGTACCATTTGAGAAAAAAAGTGAATATATTGAAGCATGTGAATTTATTTCTCTAAAAAAAGATGCTAAGGGACAATACTATCAACCCGATGTGGGAAATATTATGAGTTACTATCATTGTGATTGTGGATTCACAAGAGAACAATACCTAAATATGTCCAGGACTATTTTATCATCTTATTTAAATCTTTGGTAGATGAAATGGAAAATCGTTAATCTAGTCTTGTTTTTTATTTTGATCTACTCCAATTATTCCATTGGGCAGACCGTAGATGTGTCAAAAGGATGTGTTCCATTGAAAGTAAACTTTACTGCACCACAGCTCAATACTTATTATTGGGACTTTAAGGATGGAGCGAGTTCTACAGATGCAAACCCAAGTCATATATTTACAAAGCCAGGGATTTTTAAAGTGGATCTTTATGAAGGAAAAAATGGCCCTCTCAAAGGAACTGTTGACGTTTATGTATATGCTGATCCAATTATAACATTTATCGGAAATCCAGTATCGGGATGTAGTCCTCTCAAAGTAGAATTTAAGTCTAATATTGTCGTGGACACTGCTGTAAAAATTTCTGAAATATTATGGTCTTTTGGAGATGGAGCAAATTCAGATCAAACCAATCCTACACATACTTATGCCAATGCAGGACAATTCAATGTATCCTTAAAAATTGTAACCAATTTTGGTGAATGTGATAAAACATTCTTGGTTCAAGACTATATCAATGTCCAAGGAATAGTTGCAAATTTTAGTTTGACAAAACCCAATGGATGTGATCTTCCAACAGTGGTCAATATCATAAACACTACCAAGAATGACCCAGATCTAAGCTACAGCTGGGATTTTGGTAATGGAAAAACATTTAATGGTTATGATCCCAAGACAGCTACATACAATTCGAAGGGAAGTTATACTGTAAGCTTGAAAGTAAAAGATAAGTCGGGATGTGAATCGATATCTACTCAAAAAATAAGCATTGGACCACCGCAAATTGTTTTGAAAGGAAAAGATTCTTTTTGTTTGAAAGAAGGAATCATGTTTAAAAATGAAACTGTAGCCGATACATTCGTATGGGAGTTTTTAAATGATGCTTCTATTAGTATTTCAAAATTGAAGGAACCATTTGTAACCTATGCATCTGGAGGTGTTAAAACTATAAAGCTCAGGGTAATCAATGGAACGTGTAAAGCAGACACTGTATTTAATATTTACATAGAGGAACTTGATCCAACATTTACTATTGACGCGATAGATTGTTTCAAAGACGTTCAAATTAAACTGGAAGCAAAACAGAAAGGAAAATTTACATACACCTGGAATGATTCAATAGTGGGTACTGATATTTATAATTATTTATATCAATCACCTATAAGGGATTCATTTTTTCGACATAGGAGTGATACGATATACCAAAGTCTAGAGATCAAATCACCATTGGGATGTAAATCTTTTTATATAAAATATTTTATTCATGAAAGACCAAATGCCGTATTGATGCCCAACATGAAAGAGGGATGTGCTCCACTTACTGTAAGTTTTACAGATGAAAGCGAATCGAAAGATAAAATTATCCGTTGGACAATTCTTTATGGAGATGGCGAAGTGGGAAACAAAACCACAGATGATTTAGGTAATCATGTGTATTCCAAACCTGGCGAGTATTATGTAAAGCTTGTTATTGAGAATATGAAGGGATGTGTAGATACATCAGAGGGTTTTTGGATTGTTGTAGGAGAAAAAATTATACCAACTTTTAGTATAGACACAGCTACGATATGCATTGGAGAAGAAGTTACTATACGCAATACTACTGGAGACAAAAGAATTGACTCGTGGCATGTTGTGTCAGACAATGGACGCTTTTCTCATTGTTGGAAATCCGATGTTGCCAAACATAAATTCGTAAATGATGTAGGCACATTTCCAGTATCCGTCATATCAGAATACAATGGATGCTTTGCACAATCCTCGGGGCAAATGATTACTGTAAAAGGAGCTGTCGCATCTATGAAATATATGGTCAATTGTGCGACACCACATGATGTCATGTTTTGGAGTAAGAGCAAGAATGCTTCGGATTTGAAATGGAATTTCGGTGACAATACGACTTCGACATTGGATTCATTGACCCATCATTTTGTCGATCGCGGCTCATATAAAGTCAGCTTGAGTGCAGAAGATAAATCTAGCGGATGTCCTGCCACTACAGATACCAAAACGATCTATATTAAAGAAATAAAAGCAAACCTGTCCATACCTGAAAAAACTTGCGACAATCAACTCTATGTTATTGACGCTACTCTTTCTCAAGATGTAGATCGAGACTGTAACAAAGGATTTCTATACATATTGCCAAGTCATAGACCAAGGAAAAACAATAAGGATACCATAATGTATCAATTCGGTCGAACAGGATATCAAGAAGTCACGCTGATCGTAGAAGATATCAATGGTTGTAAAGACACCATGACCAAAGGCACTACTTCGTATTCCATTACACCAGAATTTTTTATAAATGATGATTTGGTTTGCCTTCCAGTGGATTTGAAATTCAGAGATTCAAGCAGATCAGATACGACGATTTTGTCATGGGATTGGAGCTTTGGATCTAAGGAGAAGAACCCAACATATACATTGCGAAAAACAGACAGTACAATATTTAATTTAAAACTTACAGATGCATTAGGTTGTATGGATTCCATATCAAAATCTATACGAGTGTACAAACCATTTTCTAAGATACGATACAACAAAGGAACAGGAATTTGTGTCGGCGATAGTGTTCAGTTCAATGCACAAGATTATACGACATCAGGTTCAAGTTTGAACTTTGACTGGGACTTTGGCATATATGGAAAAAGTAAATTGCAAAATCCAAAAATCAAATTTGACAAAACCGGAACATTCAAGATTATTTTAAATTACACTGAGAAATCTTCCAATTGTGGCGGTGGAGATACTATAGAATTTGTAGTTGTAAAAATTCCAGAAGCCATCTTCGATGTAGCTTTACCTTCACCACTATGTTATCCTCAGATATTTGAATTTAAGAATCAATCACTAATAGAAGGACCAGTTTTTTATACATGGGAATTCGACAATAAAATCAATAACAATCTGAAAGATCCAACTTTTGCTTTTGGAAAAGGAAAGCACAAAGTGAAATTGTCCGTTAGATCGATTTATGGCTGCAGCAATGCTATTGAAAAAGAATATACACTCATTGGACCAGAGGGAAAGATTCGAGCTGACAAGCTTACTTTATGCAAGGGAGAGGAAGGAACTTTTAGTGCGATCGATCTCGTAGATGTCAATGAATTTGAGTGGGAATTCAATGATGGCGGCAATCATTTCCCCAATACAAATCCAGTAAAATATAAATTTGATTCAAGTGGCCAACGAAGAGTAGAACTCATCCTCAAGTCTTCAGACACAGGCTGCGAATTCATCGATAGTATTTTAGTTAATGTGCCAGATGTTCAGGCAGATTTTCTATTTATTGACTCTTTGACTTATTGTCCAGGGTTAGCGAAATTTCAAAATACGTCTAGAGGAGCTCAACAATTTGAATGGAATTTTGGAGAAGGAAATCAAAGCAAGGAACTAAATCCAATTCACAATTATCAACAAACAGGCAAGAAATCAGTCCAATTGACAGCCATAGATTCTGCATCCAAATGTAGGAGTTCGATCACAAAAGAAATTGATCTGAAAGATGTCATAGAATTCTATAAATTTCCCAATGTGTTCAGTCCAAACAATGATGGCGTAAATGATTTTTTTAGAGTAGCAGTAAAGCCAAATTATGAAGAGTACATTGAGGTCGTTAATTTCAAAGTATATAATCGTTGGGGAAGATTGATATACAATAATGAGAATCCAAAAGGCTGGGATGGCAGATACAATGACGTGGACGCACCAGTAGAAGTCTATGCCTATATTATAGAAATTAAAATAAAAGATTGCAAAAATCAAATCAGCAAAGGCAATGTGACGATCATAAGATAAGCATCTTAGTAAAACGGGTATGCTCATTTAAATGCATTCAAGTCGGAAGTTGTAGGAAATATCAAATAAAACTTTATATGAAAATTTTAATATTTTTAATACTATTAGGGTATGGCAATCTAATCAGTTCACAGAATTATTTAGAATTAAATCCTGAATGGAATGAATACTCTATTAGTTGTGGAGGAGGAAATCCTTATTGTAGTTCATTTGATTTAACAATTAGATTAGATGGTGATACTATAATTGGTGGTTTTGTATATTTTAGGACAAGACGAGATGGTATATATAAAGTATGGAATTGGACAAACGATACTTTGGTTTCTGAAGAAGAAATACATGATTTTAACTCTCCACCATTACGTGAAAATCAGGGAAGATTTTACATTTACAACACATTCCTAAAGACGGACCAACTTCTTCATAATTTTAACTTGAGTGTGGGTGATACAGCTGTTTCATCAATAGATTGCAAAAAATATCAAATCGTATTGAAAATTGATACAGTTTATTTTGGAACTCAAATGAGGAAAAAATTTAGTTTTGCTCTTCAAAATTCCCGTGGAGACTCACCATTATATGAAGGCATTGGGACATCACGCGGGTTATTTGTTATGCCATGCAATGGAACTGTTTTGATTGAAGGAGGAAGTAGGTTGCGGTGTTATACTCAAAATAAAGAAACACTTAAGATAGATTCATTAGCTCCATGTGTAACTGCTAATCCTTTAGGTGTAGTAAATAATATTTTGGATGAATATAAAATTTATCCAAACCCCTTTAATGAAAATTTAATAATCGACTGCAGTTTCATAGAATCAAAAATAGAAAATATAAAAATATATGATTTTTATGGAAACTTAATTAAATTGAATTCAGTATTAAGTTATAGCAATAGAATTGAAATTTCGACAAGTGAATTTGTATCTGGCGTTTATGTTTTGACGTTGAGTACTAAAAATAAATTTTACGTTTGGAAAGTTATAAAACATTAGATTATTAACCTTCCAACCTCCGATTGTCGAAGTTTAAAACTTCGATACAATACATTAAGAATTTGTAATTCAGTCAATGTAATACAAACACAATACTAGGCATTAGTCTGTAAAATATTTTTATAAACTATTGCACAAATAAATCCAAAACACGATTTTTATAGAAAAAACATCATTCTCTCAATCTAAAGGAATATGACTCATAAAGACTTTACTCTAATCCCTTCTCTAAATACCGGCTTCGTTCAACTCAAAGTTGATGCCGTGGGGTTTGCGGCGTGGCAAGATTTTTTTGAGTATAAACTTTCGTTCGAGATATACCTAACCCTAAGAAACCACCAGCGACGAATAAAGAAAGGAAACAGATTCTTAATCTTAAAAACTATTTTTTGGCATTTT
>Ga0138256_10002245_pt1 | contig 20820 bp, 18 predicted proteins | sample KNB2016incub_MG_FD_105486 | JGI IMG/M metagenome (GOLD analysis project Ga0138256, IMG submission 105486) | Active sludge microbial communities from wastewater in Klosterneuburg, Austria - KNB2014incub_MG | ecosystem: Engineered > WWTP > Activated sludge > Unclassified | place: Austria... | reverse complement strand
TCAAATTTCTTTCCTGGATCGCTGCCGCTGTCGTGGTCGTTGGACTGTCTGGCTGGATCTACGGCTCGTCGGGCCGCTCGGATGTGGAGCAGGCGCGCCGGGACGCGGTGCAGCGAGCGGACCTTATGGAGGCGCGCGCCCTCATCCTGGATGGGCAGGTGCAGATCTTCCTGGTGAACTTCGGGGATGCGAGCCGCCGCTATGAAGCGGCCCGGGTCGTGATCGAGCGTATCCAGACCGCGCTCAGGGAGGTGGGCCAGGCCGAACGCGCCGGCCGCCTCGAGATTCCTCTCGCAAGTCTGCGCGATGCTCAGCGCCTGGCCTCGTCGCTCGACGGAGGCGCGAGGAACTCGGGCGATGAGGCGCTCAAGGCGCTGACGGCGTTCGCGGAACCCACTGCGCCCTCGCGGTAATGGGGAAATGCCACAAATGTCCGAAATGGCGAAGTGTCGGACAAACCATTGCAGGGAAGAATGCTCGAATGTTCTTGATGACTAATGGTTGAATCTGCTGCTCCAAGGTCATTCGTTCATTGCGCGCCTTGAACATTCGAACATTCTTCCCTGCATTGGTTTGTCTGACATTTCGCCACTTCGGTCATTTCTGACATTTCGCCATTACGCCACGGCGGCAGCGAAGCGCTACTTCAGTATGGTCGCCGTCAACTCCGCCGTCACCTTTCGGTCGCTGCCCGGATCGGCCGACTGAGAGACCATCAGCATCCTTCCGTCCTGCAGGACCACCGTGATGGACTCGTTGAGTCTCGGCGATCTGGTGGTTCTGCCCTGGCTGTCTTTTCCCGGCGCCGGCTGGTAATCGAATGTGAGCCGCACCGAAATCAATCCGTTCTGGTACGCATTCGCCATGGCGTCCACGTTGAGAGTGGCCTGATCGGCTTCGTAGTTCGTGGTGCGAATCATTCCGCTGTTGCCGTTGAGGACGAGCAGCGACACGGCTTTCTTCACCGGCGTTCCCGAGTACGTGTCGGTGATCGCGAGCTCAAGTCTGATGTTGACAGCTCCGAGCGGCCGATTGTCTGGCGAGGCAATTTGCGGCGCGCGCGGTGTCTCGGCGCGCGGTGGCGCGGTCTGGCCCGGTGTGGGCGCTGTGGCGGACGGCGCGGTCTGTCCCGGCATTGGCGTGGGGGCCATCGCAGGCGGGGTCATCATCGGGTCAGCCACGCCGCTCGGCGGCCGGAGTGTGGGCGCGGTTTGTGCCATCGCCGGCGCAGCTACGAGCAGTGTCAGGATCAGAAGAGAAGTCGGACGTCGCATAACGCTCCTTGGAAAAAGTTACCGGTTGTTCTGGCGATCGATGTCCGCACCATCCGTGCGCATCGCCGTCAAGAGGAGTGGAGTGATCGAGAGCGCTTCAGGTTGGATCGATTCATACGTCAGGTGTTCCATCCGCAACGCATCAACCGGCTCGAGCGCCGCAATCCGACGCTCCATCCACGCCGATTCTTCCATTGACAGCGCGCTCACTGATGAGCGCTGCGCGCCACTGTAATGGCGAAGTGGGGGCAATGTCCGAAATGGCGAACTGTCGGAAGGACCCTGGACTCTGGACTCTGGACCCTGGACTTCTGGACCCGCCTCCGCGCTGTGCGCTACGGCGGGCAAGCCCTGGACCCTGGACCCTGGACCCTGGACGGCGAAGCCGATCGCGAGCGCAAGCGAAGCCACCGCGCCCAGCGGCACGGCCACTCGCCACCACGATGGCGCGCGCCCGTGTCTCTGCACCTGGTCGAGCCGCGCACGAATGCGAGCGGCCAGATCGACCGCCGGTTCGGCGTCGACCATCATCCGCGCGACGCGATTGATTTCATCCATCGATCTCTCCTCACTCTAAAAGCATTGAGCATTGAGCATTGAGCACTGAGCACTGAGCACTGAGCACTGAGCACTCAGCACTGAGCACTGATAATCCGTCTGGCCTCGGCCACACGCCACTTCACGGTGCCCAGCGGCACGCCGAGGATCTCGGCAATTTCGTCATAACCGTATTCACCCGAGGCGGCGAGCAGCAGTGTGTCGCGCAGCTTGGGAGAGAGGCCTTCGATGGCCGATCGCACCTGCCGCACTCGATGTCTCGCCTCGGCCCGGCGCTCCGGATCCGCATCCAGACTCGCCAAACGGTCCACCTCATCGTCTCGCGCGTCATCGTCGTGCCGGAGCGACGACGAGCGCTGCCACCAACGGGTTCGCGATTTTCGGCGGTCGAGCGCCTGGCGCCAGACGATGGTCAAGAGCCAGGTCTTGAAGCTGGAGTCGCCCCGGAAATGCGAGACCTTGCGCCAGGCCAGGACAAAAGCATCCTGCGTGGCATCCTCGGCATCTTCGCGGCGTTTGAGCGCAGCCAGCGCCATCCGGAAGGCCGCGCGATAGTAGACCGAGACAATCTGGTCAAATGCGGCGCGGTCGCCTTCGCGGGCAGCCGCCACCAACGCCCGAACCTCGGGCGTGTCACCGGTGAAGACCCGCTCGTCCGACACGAAGTCGTCGGTGGGGGTCATGGCTATCGCGACAACCTTCGGCACCACCGGAGTAGACCTCCAAACCCCCCGCCCGGTTGGGTGGGGACTACACTTAAGCACATCAGCACCAAGCACCCAGCACCCAGCACCCAGCACCCAGCACATCAGCACACAGCACACAGCACACAGCACCCAGCACCCAGCACACCAGCACCTAGCACAGCCGCACAAGAGATAAGAGAATGCAGTCAGACGAACAGATTTTGGAGCAGATCCGGGACAAAGTGGACCATCCGGCCACGGTCAAGGAACTGCTGCAGCGGCTGAAGTGGCCGCGGGAAGAGAGGGCCTCCTTCAAACGCGCCCTCGGTCGCCTGGTGGACACCGGCGAGTTAATTGAGATTCGGGGCGCCCGATTCGGCCTGCCAGACCGGATGAATCTGGTGGTCGGCCGCGTGTCGACGAATCCGCGCGGGTTCGGGTTTGTGGACGCGGAGCGGCCACCCGAAGACGGCCCCACCAGCATCTTCATTGCAGGCGCCAACCTCAACCAGGCCATGCATGGCGACCGGGTGGTGGTGCGCGTGGAACGTTCGCGCGACGACAACCGGGCCGAAGGCCGCATTGTGCGCATCCTCGAGCGTGGCACATCGTCGGTGGTGGGCCGGTATGAAGTGGACGCGCAGAAGCGCGGGTTCGTCGTGCCCTTCGACCGCCGGCTGGTGATGGACGTGGAGGTGATGCCGGGCGCTGCGCTCGGGGCGAAGCCGGGCGAGATGGTGACGCTGACGATTACGACGTGGCCCACCGCCACCCGTCCGGCGCAGGGGCGGATTACCGAAGTGCTGGGTGATGTGAACGCGCCAGGCGTGGATACGACCGTCATCATCCGCAAATACAACATCTCGGATGTGCACAGTGCCGCGGCCGTGGCCGAAGCGACTCGGCTTGGCACCGAAGTCAAACCGCGCGACCGTGAGCGCCGCACCGACTTCCGCGAGTGGCAGACCGTCACCATCGACGGCGAGCACGCGCGCGATTTCGACGACGCCATTTCGATTGACCGGTTGGCCAATGGCAACTACTGGCTGGCCGTGCACATTGCCGACGTCTCGCACTACGTGACAGAGGGGATTGCGCTCGACGAAGATGCGTACGAGCGCAGCACGTCGGTGTATTTCCCTGAGCGCGCGGTGCATATGTTCCCGGAAGAGCTCTCCACCGGGCTGTGCAGCCTGAAGCCGCGAGTCGATCGTCTGGTGCAGTCGTGCCTGATGGAGGTGGATCAGCGCAACGGTAGCGTGGTGCGCTACGAGATGCATGACGGCGTGATCCACAGTGACGCGCGCATGACTTACACCGAGGTGAGCCAGATCCTGACGGACCGCGATCCAGTCGTCAGCGCGAAGTACCACGCGCTGGTGCCGATGTTCGAGCGAATGCACGCGCTATTCGAGATCCTCAACCCGCGACGGCGGCGACGCGGCTCGGTGGAGTTTGATCTGAAGGAATCGGAAATCCAGTTTGGCGAAGATGGCGAGATGGCTGCGATTGTGGCCGCTGAGAGGAACGTCGCGCATCGCCTGATCGAAGAGTTCATGCTGTTGGCGAACGAGACCGTGGCCGAACATCTCGAAACGCACGGCATGCCCACGCTGTATCGCATTCACGAAGCGCCCGACCCGTTGAAGGTGGAGAGCTTCGAGGAGTTCATCGGCGCGCTCGGGTATTCGCTGTCGGGACCGGCCGACAACCTCGAGCCCAGGCATTTCCAGAAGCTGGTGGAGAAGATCAAGGGCAAACCGGAAGAAAAGCCGATCGCGATGCTGATGCTGCGCACGATGCAGAAGGCCCGCTACGATCCGACGCCGGTGGGCCACTTCGGTCTGGCCACGGCGCACTATGCGCATTTCACGTCGCCGATCCGTCGCTACCCGGACCTCGTCGTCCATCGTTCCCTGCGCGAGTCGCGTCATGGCGTCTCGAAAGAACGGCGCGCCGAGCTGACCGAGGACCTGCCGGAAGTTGGCCGGCACACGTCAGAGCGCGAGCGCCGCGCCGTGGATGCCGAGCGGGAACTGGTGCAGTGGAAGAAGGTGCGGTTCATGGCCGACAAAGTCGGCGACGAATTCACCGGGTTTGTCACCGGCGTCACGGCGTTTGGCTTGCACATCGAACTGGTGGAGCACTTCGTCGAAGGCATGGTCCATGTGTCCACGATGGCCGACGACTACTATCGGTTCATCGAGAAGGCCCACTTGCTGCGGGGCGAAAAGAACGGCCGCACCTATCGGCTGGGCGACAAAGTGGCCGTGCAGTTGATTCGCGTCGATCTTGAACGCCGCCTGATCGATCTCGGGCTCACGGAAATTCTCGACGCCGTGAGGCAATCCGAGCGCAATCGAGGCCCGCGCCACAGCCGCGCCGAGCCCCGCAAGCCCGAGTCCCGCAAGGGCGAGCGGCGCCCAGCCACACGCGGCAAGCCCGCCGCCAAGAGCAGCAAGCGCCCGGGCCCGCGCGAGCGCGCCTTCAAGAAAGCCGCACGCGGCAAGAAGCGCTGACAGGATATTCACCATGAAGGACATGAAGCTCCATGAAGGCGCGGGGTTGAGTGCCGCCTTTGGCGGCACGCGCGATCGGAGGGACGTCACACACGAACACAGCCGGGAGATCAAAACGACCTCTGAGGTAATTACCGGTAATTGTGCGACGGTAATTACCTCAGAGGTCGTTTTGCCCTGCGCTGCGTTCGTGTGTGACGTCCCTCCGATCGTGCGGCCCCGGCGGAGCCGGGCCCTCAACCCCGCGCTTTCAGAGTGCTCGCCCGACATCTGGTGAATCTTCATGGATCTTCATGGACCTTCATGGTGAACATCCGAACGTGAAGACGCTGGTCATCGGCACGGCGGGGCATATCGACCACGGCAAGAGCGCGCTGGTGCAGGCGCTCACCGGCACCGATCCCGATCGCCTGAAGGAAGAAAAGGCGCGGGGCATCACGATCGAGCTTGGGTTTGCGCACGCCACCATCGGCGACGTCGAGGTCGCGTTTGTGGATGTGCCGGGTCACGAAAAATTCGTGCGCACCATGCTGGCCGGCGCCGGAGGGTTGGACGCCGTGCTGCTCGTCGTGGCCGCCGACGAGTCGGTGATGCCGCAGACCCGTGAGCACTTCGAGATTTGCCGACTCCTCGGCATGTCGCGCGGCCTCATCGTCATCACCAAGGCCGATGCCGCCGACGCAGACACCATCGAGCTGGCGGAACTTGAAGCGCGCGAGCTTGTGGCGGGTAGTGCGCTTGAGGCCGCGCCCGTCATCGCGGTGTCGGCTCACACGGGGCAGGGACTGGACCGTTTGCGAGAGGCGATTGCCGGGCTGGTGGCAGAGGCGCCGCCGGTGGCCGAGCGCGGCATCACGCGGCTGCCGATCGATCGCGCCTTCAGCATCCGCGGGTTTGGATCCGTGGTGACCGGCACACTGGTCTCTGGTGCGCTGCACGACGAGGATGCGCTGGCGGTGTTGCCGGGTGGCCAACCGGTGCGGGTGCGCGGGTTACAGGTGCACGGGCGCACGACCGCATCGGTGGCAGCGCCCCAACGCGTGGCCGTGAACCTTGGGGGCGTGACACTCGCCGAGGTGACCCGCGGGATGACCCTGGCCACACCAGGCACGCTGGCCGTGACGCGACGCGTGGACGTGCGCCTCGAGTTGCTGCCGGGCGCCCGGCCGCTGCGCCACGGGGCGCGAGTGCGCGTGCATCAAGGCACCGGTGATTGGTTGGGCCGGGTGTCGATTGCATCCGTGCGCGCGCGGCCGGCTGACGCCTGGACGCCGGTGCCCCCCGGCGCGAGCGACGTGGAAGTGCCGCCGAGTGGGCAGGCGCTCGCGCGCCTGCGTCTGGCGTCGCCCGCCGTGTTGACGCGCGGGGATCGGCTGGTGCTGCGCGCGGCGTCGCCGGTGATGACCATCGGCGGCGCAGTGGTCCTGGATCCGGAGCCTGCGGCGGGTGGAGTTCGGCGCAAGGGCGCCGCGGCTCGGCTGGCGGCCTTGACGGCTGACGATTCGATCGCGTGGGTCACGACCTGGCTCAGCGATGCTGCGCTTCGAGGCCTTACTGCGGGTGATCTCGTGCGCCGCGGTGGGCTGAGCCCGGGCAAAGCCGACGCCATCCTCCGAAGACTCGTGACCGATGGCAACGCGATACACAGCACCGACCGGCATGTGGACGCGGCTGCGGCCACCGCGGCCCGCGCGGCCATCGTCGCGCAGCTTGCCGCGTTCCATCGCGACCACCCGGGCGAGGTGGGCGTGCCGCGTGAGGTGGTGCGTGCGCATGTGGCGGCGGGTGATGTGTTTGAGACGCTCCTGTCCGGATTGGGTGCCGCGGTGGTGGGCACCGAGCGCCTCGCGCTCGCGTCGCATACACGCGTCGTGACCGGAGATGATGCCCGCGTGCGCCAGGTAATCGACGATGGCCTGAAGGCGGCGGGCGTGCAGCCGCCAGACGTGGCCGCGCTTGCGCTGCTCGCCAAGGCGTCACCACCCGTGGTGCAGAAGGCACTGCACGCGCTGCAGAGTGCAGGTCGCGTGCAACGTCTTGATGTGTTGTGGTTTCACGCCGATACGCTGACGGCGCTTAAGGCGGAGGTCAAGGGCCTCGGTTCGGGCGCCACCATTGACGTGGCGTCGGCGAAGGCACGGTTTGGCGTGAGCAGGAAGTTTGCGATCCCCCTGTTGGAGTATCTCGACAGAGAACGAGTGACCCGCCGCGCAGGCGACAAGCGGCTCGTGATTTAGCCCAACGGCTCTTACGAGTCGCGCTTGTCGGTCAGGCCGTCTTTCGTCGCGTCCTTGAAGTTCCGGATGCCCTTGCCGATCCCCTTGCCCAATTCGGGCAGGCGGCTGGCGCCAAACACCAGGATCACGATGAAAAGGATGATGAGTAACTCGGGAACACCAAGGCTGCCGAACATGGGGACACTCCACGTGCATTCTACCACCCCCTGGCACAGGCCGGAGGGCATTGCTTTTGCAGTATTCACCATAAATGGCCGAGATGCGTATACTTGGGGTGACACCCAGTCCGATGAGCGCTAACGCACCTGCGAACGTGCCGGTACCCGGTGGGCCTGTTGTGCCACCTGTGGCTACCGTTCCGGCTCCCCTCAAGGTTGAGCAGGGCTGGCTCGGCGCAAGTTCGATGTTTCAGCCGCCCGCGCATCACAAGATGGGGCGCGCGTTCTCAACGTCTGTCGCACTCCACGGCGGCGCGGTCGCACTGTTCTTCCTGATCCTGGCGCTGCGTCCGGCTCCGGAAGCTGCACAGCCGACGCCCATTGAAAAATACAACCTGGTGTTTGTGCAGGCGGCCGGTCCAGGCGGCGGTGGCGGCGGTGGCGGCAACTCCTCTCCGACGCCCCCGGCCAAACTCGAAATGAAAGCCGTATTACCGAAGCCGCCGGTGATTGAGCCAGTCAAGGTGGATGTCCCGCCGCCCCCTGCGCTGGTCGCGCCGGTACAGATGGCTGCGGTCATGCCGACGGCCGGTACGATGTCGGGACTCACGGCTGCGCCCTCATTGGGAGCCGGCACCGGTGGCGGTGGTGGCACGGGCGTGGGCACGGGCACCGGGCCAGGACGCGGCTCTGGTATTGGTGACGGCACCGGCGGCGGGTTCGGCGGCGGCGCGATGCGACCGGGCAGCGGCGTGACCAACCCGACCATCCTTCGCCAAATCGATCCCAAATACACACCCGAGGCCATGCGCGCCAAGATTCAGGGCATGGTGGAACTCGAAGCCGTGGTGGGCACCAATGGCGTCATCACCGAGGTGCGGATCAGCAAGTCGCTCGATCGCGCATTTGGTCTGGATGAAGAAGCGATGAAGACGGCCCGGCAGTGGCTGTTCCGCCCTGGACGTTTCCAGGGGCAGGCGGTGCCGATCCTGGTGGTGATCCAGATGGAGTTCAGGCTCCACTAGTTCTTTTCGGGCTTCTTCCCGCACGACGACGCGCAGGATAATATTTTGCGCGTTGCCATGACCCTGACGAAATCCATTCCATTTCTGATTCTGGTGCTGTGTGCGCTGGTGGCCCTGTTTGTTCCGGAGTCGGCGCCAGTTGTGACGGGCGGCCCGATCGACTCAGGCGACACCGCCTGGTTGCTGACGGCCACGTGCCTCGTGCTGCTCATGACGCCGGGGCTGTCATTTTTTTATGGCGGCATGGTCAGCAGGAAGAACGTGATTTCCACCATGCTGCAGAGCTTTGTGGCGCTCGGCGTGGTGAGTCTGATCTGGATCGTGTTCGGATTCAGCCTCGCGTTTGGAGACAGTTACCACGGCCTCATCGGCAACCCGATGACATTTTTCATGTTCCGGGGTGTGGGTAGCGCCACTCACCCCGACCTCGCGCCCACGATTCCCCTCGCGTTGTTCGCGATGTTCCAGTTGAAGTTCGCGGTCATCACTCCGGCGCTCATCACCGGATCGTTTGCCGAGCGCGTCCGCTTCTCCTCGTATCTGGTGTTCATGACGCTGTTCACGATCTTTGTGTATTGCCCGCTCGCACACTGGACGTGGCATCCGGAAGGGTTCCTGCGGCAGTGGGGCGTCCTCGACTTCGCCGGGGGCACGGTCGTGCACATGTCTGCGGGTGTCGCGGCGCTGGCAGGGGCGATCTTCCTCGGTCCCCGCCGCGTGCACATGGACGGCAGCCCGCACGTCGCATCGAACATTCCGTACGTCCTGCTCGGCACCGGCATGTTGTGGTTCGGCTGGTTCGGGTTCAACGCCGGGTCGTCACTCGGCGCCAATGCCACCGCGGCGATGGCGGTGGTGACGACCAATACGGCATCGGCCGCGGCCATGATGACGTGGCTCCTGTTCGACGTCGCCCGCGGGCGACGGCCATCCGCACTTGGCGCGTGCATCGGTGCCGTGGTTGGCCTTGTGGCCATTACACCGGCTGCCGGATTCGTGTCGATCGGACACAGTGTATTCATCGGCGTGTTGGCCGCGGTGGTGAGCAACTGGGCCGTGCACCTGAAGTCAAAGTCAACGCTTGATGACACGCTCGACGTGTTTCCCTGCCACGGTGTGGGCGGCATGGTGGGCATGCTGGCTACCGGACTCCTGGCGCGCGACGTGGGGCTGATGTCTGGCGAGACGCGGACCATGCTGTTTCACCTCGTCGCCCTGGTCCTGGTCACCGCCTTCGCGTTCGTGATGTCATACGTGCTCTATTGGGTGACCGATCGATTACTCACGTTGCGCGTGCCCGTGGAGCAGGAGGCGATCGGCCTCGATATCAGTCAGCACAGCGAATTTCTCGATCTGGAGCCGTTCCAGCAGTTCGGCGGCCAGAAGTGAGCGTGCGTCTGTCCCTCACGTTCCGAGGATCAGCCCCAGCAGCGTGACGTAGCCGCCCAGGTACCAACGGAATCGACGCGCCATGCGTCGCTCGTCGTCAGTAACGAAATACCGGTTGGTGAAGAGCGCGGCGATGTCGTGACCGAACCAGGGCAAGACATTGATCTGCCAGCCGGTCGTTCGGTAAACGGTGGAGCGCCAGCGATACCGCAGCGACCAGAGCGGAAAGCCGTAGAGGACAAACACGACGATGAGCGCGATTTTCATCGTGCCGTCGGCCGCCGCACACGTGGTCGCGGCTTGACGCTGCCCACGTCCGTGACGATCCGCTGTACCACGGTCGCGAGTGGGGTGTCGTGCGGGAACGCGATGCGATGGGCAGTGCTTCGCGCACCGGTTGGCACGCCCTGGCCGCCGACGAAAAGGCGATCGACCACGGTCTCGGGGAACAGGCGGGTGAGCGCCGTCATGTGACGCGTGAAGACAGCCCGGCGTGTGACCGACAGGAGGACGGCGTGTGGGCGCGACGTGCGGCAGGCGATCGCCAGATCTTCGAGCGGCATCGACGAACCCAGATAGACCACGCGCACGCCATGGCGCGCCAGATGCCAGGCCACGATTCGAAGGCCGAGCTGGTGGTGTTCATCCGGGAAACACGCGGCCACGACTCGGGGCGCGTCTGCGTCCAGCGGTTGAGCGGCGTCAAGGAGTCGGCCCAATCGAAGCAGGAACTGGTCGCTCACGAGGTGTTCGCTGGCGACGGTGCACGTGCCCGATTTCCAGAGAATCCCGACCGCGATCGCGGCCGGCTCGATGACGTCACTCACCACGTGATCGGCCGCCATCGTGGCAAAGGCCTCATCGAGAGCGGAAGACACGCCACGAGCGTTGAGCGCGACGGCGGCCGTGACGATTCGTTCGCGCAGGGATTCGGCCACAGCCGGGCCACCGGCAGGTACGGTGACCTGGGCGGTTGACCGCAACGTCGCGCGATCGAGTCGCGCGATTTCACCGATCGCCCGTCCCCCAGCCAGCAGGGCGCTCACGCGCCTGAGCAGCGCCAGGTCGCCATCGCCGTACACGCGTTGGCCGCCCTCGCCACGCTCCGGTAGGATCAGTCCGAACCGCCGCTCCCACGCGCGCAGCAGTGCGGGCGAGAAGCCGGTGAGCCGGGCGAGCGTGCCGATTTTGTAGGGGCCGTTCACATCGCGACCTGTGGTGGGCGTCCCGCGTGCGCGGGGCCCGGCTCAAGCAGGTAGTGGGCCACGCACCACTCACGGCCCTGCCGATAGGCCCAGAGTTCAGCGCACGCCATGAAGAACAGACGCCACCGGTGGAACCATCGCTCGGCGTCCCGCTGACCGTAGTGGCGCACGAAGACGTCCATGAGGTCGTCCCTGGCGGCGTCCAGGTTCGCGAGCCACGCGTTGGCCGTCTTCTGGTAGTGCGTGCCGTCCCATCGCCACTGCTGCACCACGTGCACATCGGTGTTGAAGTCGAGCAGCAGCGATTCGCTCGGCATCAGTCCGCCGGTAAAGAAGTGCCGGCCCATCCAGTCGCCCCGCCCTTCCGTGGCGTACGGGTAGGCCAGGGACCGGTGGCAGAAGATATGAATGAAGAGCTTCGCATCGGGCCGCATCCAGCCGGAGATGCGCTGCAGGAGCGCGCGGTAGTTGCGCATGTGTTCGAACATCTCGACAGAGACAATACGGTCGAACCGGCGTTCGGTGGAGAAATCGTTCATGTCCGCAGTCACGACCTCCACGTTTGACAGGCCTCGCGATGCCGCCCGTTCCAGGATGAAGGCCCGCTGCCGATGCGAGTTGGAGACGGCCAGGATACGGCTCGAAGGGTACCGCCTGGCCATCCACAGGGTCAACGAGCCCCAGCCACAGCCAAGCTCGAGCACCTCCTGACCATCGGCCAGTAGCGCGTGACTGGCGGTTTCCTCAAGCGCCGCTTCCTCGGCCTGCGCCAGCGTTGTGACGCCCTGCGGCCAGTATCCGCAGCTGTACTTCAACTGCGGGCCCAGGGCCCGCTCGAACAGCTCGACCGGCGCTTCATAGTGCTGGGCGTTTGCCGCGTCCGGGACGAGCGCGATGGGGCTGGTATCCATGTCACGGCGGAGCGCTGCACGCCGGCCCGGCTGGTCCGTGACGTCGCGCATCTCCACGCGCAGGCGCTGCCGGCACATCTGCTGAATGCCGAGCCGAACAACGCGGTCAGGGATCAAGCCGCGTTCGGTCAGGTCGATGGCAGAGGCGAGCAGTGCATCAATCACGATCGGTCTCCTGTGGGTGCAGATGCGGGCCCGGCATAGACCATCTGGACCAGGCCGGTGGTGCGTTCCGCGAATCCGGCTTCGCACGAGGCCAGATAGAACTCCCAGCGTCGGATGAACTCCTCTGGGTAACCCAGCGATCGAACGTCATCGAGGCGGTCGAGAAACCGCGTGCGCCACTCACGAAGCGTGCGGGCATAGTGCGGCGTCAGATCTTCCACCGATTCCGGGCGGAGGTCGGTGGTTCGTGCTGCCGAGTCGTTCATCGCGCCGACCGAGACGAGTGAACTGCCTGGGAAGACATCCTGTCGAATGAAGTCCACGGAGCGCACGTACCCGTCATACCGGCTGTCGGGCACGGTGATGGCCTGGATTCCCATGCGCCCTCCTGGCCGGAGGCGCCGGCCGCACTGCGCGAAGAAGGTGTCGAGAAATTCGGCCCCGACGGCTTCGATCATTTCGATGGATACGAGTGCGTCGTAGGTGCCCGTGAGGTCACGATAGTCAGCAAGCAGCACTGTGACTCGATCGGTCAACCCGGCCTGGCGCACGCGGCTCTCCGCGACGTCCCGCTGGTGACCCGAAATGGTGGTGGTGGTGACTCGGCACCCGTAGTGCGCGGCAGCGCGGATGGCAAGGGCTCCCCATCCGGTACCGATTTCCAGCAGATGGTCGGTCGGCTGCAGGTGCAGTTTCTGCAGGATCCGGTCGATCTTTGCGCGCTGTGCGTCGGCCAGCGAACTCTGGTCGTGTTCAAAGACGCCGCACGAATACGTCATCGTGTCGTCGAGAAACAGTGCGAAGAACTCATTGCCAAGATCGTAGTGCGCGTGGATGTTGCGGCGGCTGCCACCGCGCGTATTCCGGCGAGCCCGGTGGACGGCACCAAAGAACGGCGCGGACAGGCGTGCCCAGCCCGAGTCCAGTCGATCGGCCACGTCCAGATTGCGGGCGACGATGCGGCACACCGCAGTCAGGTCGTCCGCCCGCCATTCGCCGCGCACATACGAGCGGGCCGCCGCCAGCGTCCCTCCGGTGAGCAGCCGGCGAAACATGGCTGGGTCGGCGACATGAATGGTCGCCGCCAACTCTCCGGAATGTCCGTACGCGCGCGAGCCAAAGGGGCTGATCACAGTGAGCCGGCCCTCGCGAAGGCCGTTCAGCGTGCGATCGACCAGCCGGTACGCCGTGCCATCCAGCCAGGTGCCCTTCGATACATGTGTGTCACTGAGCCTTGCGGCCGCCAGGGAATCCTTCATCGAACGTTCTCCGTTGCGTGTGTGGGTGAGTCGCCGCCGGTGGTGCGCCGGGGGTGGGGATGGTAGGGCACGCCCTTCCACCAGAGCCGGAATGCCTGCCAATAAATGCCGACCACCACCTGCATCGTCATGGCCGGGTACGTGAGAAGGACGCGGGCGAGGTGCAGGCCGGTGATTGGACGCCGCTCGAGCGAGAGCGTGGCGTCGAAAACCCGCCGGCCGGCCTCGAGGTTGACCATGTGGATGGCCAGGTGCGGCCCCGGCGTGGTCATGTGCCAGTCGTAGTCGATCGTCATCGGCATGAAGGGCGACACGTGAAACGCCTTGCGGAGCGCAAAGTGCCCAGGCGTGCCGCTGGTGCGGGCCGTGAGCACGTAGCAGTGGCGCTCGCCCCAGGGTGTGTTGTTGACCTCGGCCACAATCGCCTCAACGCAGGTGCCGCCCGGATCGAAGCAGTAATAGAAACTGACGGGATTCATCCCGTACCCGAAGTAGCGCAGGTGCGTCAGCAGTCGCACAGGTCCGGCCGGGCGTGGTTCGCCTGCGGCTTCGACCAGATCCCTCACGGCCGTGTCCAGAGGGACCGCCGGGTCGCCGAGATGATCGGCGCGCCGGAACCACGCGAGTGCTGGCCGGCGCGTGGACCAGAACCAGCGGCGGTGGAACACGCGATCGAGTTCAGCCAGATCCAGGTAGACCTGAAAGATTGAGTACGTAAATTCGTGGGGTTTCGGGCTGAAGCGACGATGGCGGAGGCGCCCGATGTAGAGGGCGCTGGTCATGCGGCCACTCGTCGATCGAGCGCGTCGGCCACGGCCAATGCGCTGCGAACGCCGTCCTCATGAAACCCAAAGCCCCAGTAGGCACCGCAGAAGGAGGTGCGGTTGACGCCGATGAGATCGGCGTGCCGGCGTTGCGCCGTATCCCGGCCGGGCGTGAATGCCGGATGGTGGTACGTGAAACGGCCGAGGACCAAATCCTGATTGATCAGGTGCGAGCCATTCAGCGTGACGTTGAACTGGTGCGGCGCATGCAACCGCTGCAGCCGGTTCATGTCATAGGTCACCGAAACGGCGTCACGATCGGTGGCCGGCACGTGGTAGTTCCAGCTGGCCCATGCCCGCCGCGACCGTGGCAACACGGACGTGTCGGTATGCAGCAGGACCTCGTTCCGCTGGTAGGGGAACGCGCCCAGCACTTCACGTTCGACCGGGGACGGATCGGCCAGCATCCCCAGGGCCTGGTCCGCGTGGCACGCCAGGATCACCTGGTCGAACGGAGCCTGGTGGCCGGTGGCGTCTGTGAGGAGGACCCGATCCGCCAGGCGTTGTACCTGCCGGATCGGACGGTTGAAGACGACCGTGCCGGTGAACCGGGCCAGGAGCGCGTCCACGTACGTGCGCGACCCGCCGGTAATCACGCGCCAGGTGGGCTGGCCGCTGATCTGCAGCAGCGCGTGGTTGCGCATGAACTCGATGACGAACCGAATCGAGAAACCGAGGAACCGCCGCGGCGGACTTGACCAGAGCGACGCGCCCATTGGCACCAGATACAGATCCCGGAATGCCTTGCTGTACCCATGCTGTTCCACGTACTCGGCCACCGTCGTGCGATCGTCGGGCAGGCCGGAGGCCGCTGCGTCATGGTTGAAGCGGCGGATGTCCCACAACAGGCGGGCAAACTGTGGGCGCACCAGGTTGCGTCGCTGTGCAAATAACGCGTTGACCGACGCGCTGCTGTATTCGAGCCCGGACCGGTCGGACCGGACGCTGAAACTCATGACCGTGGGCTGCGACGCGACCCCCAGGTCGGCGAGCAGTTCCGTGAACCGCGGGTAGTGGCGGTGGTTGAAGACGATGAACCCGGTGTCGACGGCGTAGCGTCGTCCGTCGAGGGTCACGTCGGCGGTGTGCGTGTGTCCACCGGCCGCAGGGCCGGCCTCGAAGATGGTTACCTGATGGTGCTGCTGGAGCCGGTGCGCGGCCGTGAGGCCGGAAATGCCGGAACCGATGATGGCGATGCGGAGGGGCGCGACGGGCGCGGAAACCATGCAGACATAACTTATACAAAATATGAACAAAAGGTCAACACAGCCTTCGGTCACGCTGAGGCGTCGTAGACTATCGCGGCATGCCCGAGCGTCCCGCCCTCCGAACCGAGGTCCTGGCCGGGGTCACGACGTTTGTGACCATGGCCTACATTGTGTTTGTGCAGCCGGCCGTGCTTGGGGCGGCCGGCATGGATCCCGGCGCCGTGTTTATGGCCACGTGCCTGGCGTCCGCGATCGCCACCGCCCTCATGGGCTGGTGGGCCAACTATCCCATCGCGGTTGCGCCGGCCATGGGCCACAACTTCTTCTTCGCGTACACCGTGGTGCTGGCCGGCGGAACGCCGTGGCAGGTGGCCCTGGGCGCGGTGGCGATTGCCGGCGTGCTGTTTATCCTCACGGCCGGCGTCGGGCTGCGCGAACACGTCATCGCTGCCGTGCCCGATCCCCTGAAACATGGCATCGGGGTTGGCATCGGCCTGCTCATCGCGCTCATCGGGCTGCAGTGGGCCGGCATCATCGTGGACACCCCTGGCACGATGGTGGGGCTGGGCGACCTGACGTCGCCGCCGGCCGCGCTGGCGGCCGCGACGCTGCTCTTTACCGCGGTGCTCATGGCCCGCGGCGTCAAAGGCGCCTTCCTGGTCGGCATGGCCGCAGCCACCATGGGAGCGCTCGCACTGGGGCTCGTGCAGTACGACGGCATCTTCAGCACGCCGCCGTCACTGGCGCCAACCTTCCTGCAACTCGACATCCCCGGCGCGCTCCGCTTCGACATGCTCGACGTCGTCATCGTCTTCTTCTTCCTGGCGTTGTTTGATTCAGTCGGGACGCTGATCGGGGTGGCCAATCGGATTGGCGCGGTGACCAACGGCGTGATACCCCGGGCGCGGCAGGCGCTGATGGCGGATGCCGTGGGCACCGTCATTGGCGCCGGCCTGGGCACATCCACGGTGACGGCGTACATCGAAAGCTCGACGGGTGTTGCGGCCGGCGGCCGGACAGGCCGCGCCAATTACGTCACGGCCGGGTTGTTCCTGTTGGTGCCGTTCGTGTATCCACTCGTCAAGATGATCGGCGGGGGAGTGGCCGGGCCGGGCGGGGTGACGCTCTATCCGATCGTGGCGCCGGCACTGGTGCTTGTGGGCGTGATGATGATGGAGAGCGTCGTGCACATCCGGTGGGGCGATCACGCGTCGGCGATCCCGGCCTTCCTCACGATGGTGACGATCCCCCTCGCGGTGAGCATTACCGACGGCATTGCGTTCGGATTCATCGCGGCGGCCGTGCTGGCGCTCGCGACGGGCCGCAGGCGCAGCCTGCACCCGCTCGCCTATCTCTTCGCGGCCCTCTTCGTGCTCCGCTACGTGCTGCGATGAGTGGCCCCTGGGGAACTGGGGAACTGGGGAACTTAGGAACTTGGGAACTGGGGAACTCAGCGAGCTTGATACACTGCCCGGCGTGAAGGGCACCTTGGAGAAGACCGGCGGCTACCAGGGAGACGCGCTGAATCTTCCGGTGCGTGACCTTGCGGCGGCGGTTCCGTTTTACGAGACGGTGCTGGGCTTTCATGTGCTCGCCCGCCGTGAAACGCCGCACGCGTCGGCGGTGCTCGCGCGCGACCATGTGCAGATCGGCCTCGCTGAAAACGGCGGCGACCCTGCACAAGATGGCGCATGGTTCCATGTGAGCGGCCTCGATGCCCTGCTTGCGGAATTTAATGCCAACGGGCTCGGCAAGGCCGCCTCCGACCTCAGCGTTGAACAGCGCGAGGACGGGCCTTGGCGCGTGTTCTTCGTCGTGGCGCCTGACGGGCTGTGCTACTGGTTCGGCGAGCGTATGTAACGCCTCGTTACCAAGTTCCGCGGCCTTGAGACCCAGGCCGCGCTACGAGAACCAGTTCCCCAGTTCCCCAGTTCCCCAGTTCCCCAGTTCCTAACTTCCCAACTACTTGATACGAATGTCCTGCCGGGCGGTCTTGGCGGCTTCAACCGTGACCCGAAGCGCGGCGTCGTAGATCGATTCCAGGAACTCTCGTCGCCGGGGCTCGTCGTCTTCCACGTCCACGAGAGCGGCGATGCGATAGGTGCCGGGCGGGAGATCGCGGGTGGAGAAGGCCCCGTCAGCAGCCGGGCGCATGATGCGAACACGCGGCGAGGCCGGGTGCCAGAGCGCACGGTCGTCCGGGAACGCGACGATGAAGTACTCCGTGGCGGCGGCGCCGGATTCAAGCGTCAGCGTTCCCGTCAATGCCGTCACCGCCTGTGTCAGCCGCACCTCCGCGCCTTCGATCGACCCGTCGGTAAACGTCAACGGCGCGTCGCGAAGGTCGCGTCCCTGGTGACGGATTGATCCCAGCGCCCAGCCACTGCCCGCAAGTGCCGCCGGCAGCGTGACCCGCACTTCGTAGTTGTGCGGCTCAATCCCCGTGATCGTGAACCGGCCATCGTCGCCCACCGGAAACTGGCGGGAGGCCACCGCCGCAGTGGCGGGGTGAACCGTGACCATCGTGCCCTTCCACGACGCCGGAGCCGCCGCCGCATCGGTGGTGACTGTGCCCGTGAACACGTGTCCGGGTTGAAGCGCCAGGGTGAGCCCCTCGATGTTGGCCCCGGTAACGGCAACCTCGGCCATGGCCCACTGGGTCTGCGCTTCCGCCCTGATCTCCGCGGTGGTCCCATCGGGACGCAAGGTCACGCCGCCGGCTCGCACGCGGATGCGGTACAGGCCGGGACCGAGATTGGCAATGGTGAACTCTCCGCGCGCGTTGGGCCGGATCACTTTCGGCGCCAGCGTCCCAATCGCAGGCAGGGGTGGGCCCACCAGTTCGACCGACATGGCGATGGCCTGGGCGGGCGCGCCGTTGGCGCCAATCAACGTCCCTGAGATCGTTGCCATCGGCACTGGCGCGACGGTGAAGCCAAGACCATCCCTGACCTCGCCTGCCTTGACGGTCAGCGGCATCGCGTCGTTCACGATGGGGGTGCCGGGAAAGTAGGTAGGCGCGTACCCGACGATCGGCGCCGACGATGCCGCCGGCGTCTCGGTGGGTGACGTCGCGGTTTGGCCAGGGGCCGCTGTCGCCGGCCGCTGCAGCGATCGGACGACCGCATCAAACTCCTGATCCGATCGCCGCTGAATCTCGCCGCGGCCGAACGCGGGCAAGGCGGCAATCACATAGGTGTCGGGCATCAGTCCGAAGATGCGGAACTCTCCGCGGTCGTCGGTCTGAAACTCCCGAGGCGGAGCGATGGCCACACCACCGGCAGTCGAGAGCCTCATGGGGATGGCCATCACCTGCGTGTTTGGGAGCGGCTCGCCGTTCTCAAGCGTGACGCGGCCGGCCAGCACCGCACCACGCGGCAACATGACGCGCAGGTCACGAAGCGCCTGCCCGTCGTTGACCACAAGCACGGTCCCAGGGCGTCCGGGACGACGGGCGCCGTAAGTGGTGGTGAGGTGCGCGGGCTTGAGCGCCTGCAGCGTGTATCGGCCGGCGCGGAGCGCGGAGATCACGAAGCGCCCTTCGTCATCGGTGATGGCGCTCGCAGTCTGCAGCCCGTCGCTCGAGGCCACGGTGATAACCGCGCGACGCACCGGCGTCTGCGCCTCGTCGCCAAGCGTGACGAGGCCGGCAACCGACGCGCTGCCGACCCGTGTCGCTGCGGCTGTTGGCATGTCCCGCTGCGGCTGCTGCGTCCCAACCGACATCGCGATGAGAACAACGATGAGTGCGCGAATCATCGTGGCCCGCCGATCACCCGCAGGTCCTGTGAGACGACCGAGTGGGGCCCCACCGTCACGCGGGCGGAGCGGCCCGCTACGGCAGTCATGAACGCCGGCTCGCTCGCACGAGCCCGGTCTTCGATCGGGACCGCGGCCACGAGGTAGTCGCCCGGAAGCAATCCGCGCAACTCATAGGTGCCGTCGGCGGTGATGTTGGCGGTGCGGAACCGCGCCGTGTTGACGCTCGTCGGGCCCAGGGCCGCCGGCGACGCCGGAAAGATCACAACCGTCGCCTCGGTGGCCACGCGACCATCCGGGCCACGCACCGTCCCACTGAGCTTGTTCACCTGTGTGGTCATCTGCAGCACGATGCCGGTGACCGGCCCTTCACCCGAGACTTCGAGAGGGGTATCGAGCATGTCTCGTCCATTCCAGGTGGCGCCGACCAACGCCTGCTGGTTGTTGCTGATGGCCTCGACCAGCGAGTAGCGGCCGGGTTTGACGTTGTTGAAGGTGAACGTGATCCGTGCGGCGACAGTGGCTTGTGGCCAGTACGGAACAGCCCCGTACGGACCCAGCGTAATGTCGCCGTCAGTGGGTTCGAAGCGCACCATGAAGGGCGGCGCGCCCGCAGGCCGGACTTCGGAGCCGTCCCACTCGATGTGCCCTGAGACGCTTGTGGCAGGAATCACCGGTACGACGATGCCGGTGACCGGCCGGCTCCCCACGCTCACCTCGACACGGCCCGTCACATCAGGCCCAGGCACGCTGTTCGAGTTGAGCACCATGCCGTTGCCGCCGGGCATATTGCTGTATCGCATCCAGAAGGGATTGCCGCCGGTGGGCATCAACGCCTCTCGTGAGCCGAACTGGTTGACCTGGTATTCGGCCACGGACCGGCTGGCGACGATGACGTAGTGGCCTTCAGGGATTCGTTGAAACGTAAAGGCGCCGCCGGCATCAGCCGTGGTCACACCGGCGTCGCCGGCAAGACCGACCAACTCACCGCCAACCGGGAAGATCCGCACCGGGACTCCCGCGATAGCGGCCGGCGGGCCCGCCACAATTCCCGACACCGATACGGAGGGCAGCGGAGCCATCTGCACATCCACTCCCGCGCGATTCTCTGCGAAGTCCACTGCGATGGTTGTGGCGTCAGTGGGCGTGCGCGCTGCTGGGTGGAACAAGGATGTGTAGACCGAGCCCTTATCGTCTGGTGGCGGCACCGCGAAGTAGCCGGTCACAACGCCTGAGCCATCACTGGCGCGGAGGACGGGCAATGCTTCCTGGGCCTGCGGCGTCGGCGCTGCACCGGCGGGTGCGCGGTTCGGTGGGCGATATAGCGCCACTTCGCCGCCAGGCAAACTGATCTGGATGCTGGGCACGTGCACCAGATACTGGCCCTTCATCAGGCCGGCAAAGCGGTACATGCCTCGGTCGTCGGTCTGCACTGCGGGCCCAACGGCCCAGCGCTGCCGTCCGGCGAGTGTGGCGCCCATGAGCAGGCGCACCGGGATGCTCACGAGTGGTTCGCCCCGTTCGTCACGAATGGTTCCGGAGATTGCCGCCGGACGCCACAGCTTGATGTGCCCTTCGGTGAACCATTGGCCTTCGGTCAGGGTGATGCGCGTCAGGCTGGCAACGCCTGGCACTCGCCGGTA
>Ga0138256_10002244_pt1 | contig 20823 bp, 16 predicted proteins | sample KNB2016incub_MG_FD_105486 | JGI IMG/M metagenome (GOLD analysis project Ga0138256, IMG submission 105486) | Active sludge microbial communities from wastewater in Klosterneuburg, Austria - KNB2014incub_MG | ecosystem: Engineered > WWTP > Activated sludge > Unclassified | place: Austria... | reverse complement strand
TTAACATTGAGGGTTCAGTGCCGTTATTCACAGACTATTTGCTGTATGCGTATTTTGTGGGTGAACTGCTCGCACTGCCAAATGCCTTAAAACACGGGATTTCTTTACGGATAGCCTCTTAGTTCACCCGGATTTCCGAAGACGTGGCATCGCCACAGCTCTGATGCGTCACAGCATGTCGTATCTCCGTGACAACGAAGTTGAATGCATCAAGCTGGACGCGACTCCGGAAGGCCAGTTTGTTTACGAACAACTCGGCTTCGTGCCGGAATGCAAATTTCACCGGTGGGAGCGGATTGCGGATCAATCGTCGCAAATCATTTGTCCAAATCAAGTCGTGTCGCGCAGCGGTCAACTTGACCAGCTCGATCGTATCGCATTCGGAGCAGATCGAGCTGCCTTTTTGAATCTGCTGGACGCGGATTCGTTCACGGTATCGACCGACGACGGCTTTGGAATGATTCGATCCGGGCGTCGAGCCTCATATCTCGGTCCGGGAATCGCAGACACGCCAAACACTGCCGAACACATCATTCGCGCGCTCGTTGGCCAGAGTTCCGGTCGCATCTTCTGGGATATTCCTTCGCTGAACACCGTGGCAAGAGCGATTGCGGAACAGTTCGGCTTCCATGTCGTGCGCGACCTGACACGAATGACACTGGGGCAGATGCCGAAAACGCCGGATTTCAAGATGCAGTTTGCAATCGCTGCGCCTGAGACTGGCTGAAGTCGCTAAACTGTCGTCGATTAAACTTCACGTGGTCTGAATTGATGTCCTTGTTCCGAGGCTCCAGCCTCGGAACACGCTGCTCCGGAGGCTCCTGCCTCCCGTGATTCGCGCTGAAGGCAGGAGCCTCCAGTGCAGTGCGTTCCAGGGCTGGAGCCCTGGAACGAGGATTGACAGCCTCATTCCTGACCGCGTGAAGTATAAGGCACTGTTGAAGGAAGAGTCATACGATCATGCGACACTCGTTCACAGCCCTTCTGCTACTGACTGCTGCGGTGCCGTCATCGGCAAATGGACAGATCCGTTTTAATCGGGACGTGCGGCCGATTCTTGCGGAGCATTGCTGGCAGTGTCATGGGTTTGATGAAGGTGCTCGGGAAGCAGGCTTGCGGCTGGATGTACGTGAACATGCGATCGGCACGGCCGAATCCGGCAAAGTGGCGATTGAGCCGGGCGAGCCACAGTTCAGCGAATTAATGCGGCGGATTACTTCTGAGGATAACGATATTCACATGCCGCCCGTCGATTTTCCGAAGTCACTGACGGTTCGACAAGTGGAAACACTGCGAAGATGGATCGCCGAAGGAGCCGAATATCAGCGGCATTGGTCATTTGAACCACTGCAGTTGCCGGAGGTTCCCCAGCGATCTTCGGAACCCAATCCCATTGATGCGTTCGTCGCAGAACGTCTTCATCAGCAAGGCTTGACGTTCGCCCCTGCAGCGCAACGAGAGACCTTGTTGCGCCGAGTGAGTTTCGATCTGACCGGGCTTCCACCGACTTTGGCGGATCTGGATCGTCAGGACGAATCGTATGAGGGCTTCGTGGACCGTCTGCTGGCGTCGCCTCATTTTGGCGAACGCATGGCCGTGGATTGGCTGGATGCGGCGCGCTATGCCGACACCAACGGCTACTTCGGTGACAAGCCGCGACAGATGTGGCTGTGGCGTGATTGGGTGATTGACGCCTTTAACCGCAATCAGCCATTTGATGAATTCACCATCGAGCAACTGGCGGGCGATCTTCTGCCAAATGCGACGACTGCGCAGCGGATCGCGACGGGTTTCAACCGAAATCATGTGGCGAATAACGAAACCGGCATCATTGATGAAGAATTTCGCACGGAATACGTCGTTGATCGCATCGACACCACCATGACGACGTGGCTGGGTCTGACGGTCGCGTGTGCTCAATGCCATGATCACAAGTATGATCCGATTTCGCAGCGTGAGTTCTATCAGTTGTTTTCATTCTTCAACAACGTGCCCGAGACCGGCCTGATTACGCAAGATGATCCACCACCGGTGATGACTGTTTCGACACCAGAACAGGATCGTCAGCTTGCCGAATTGTCGGCCGCCACGAGCGCCGCCACGAAGGAGTTCGATCAACTGCGAGTGAATCTGAATTCGCAACTGGCTGACTGGGAATCGACGGCGTTGACATCGCTCCCCGTGGTTCCGGTGGATGCCACGCTGTTTCATGAACCCTTCGAAGCCATTCCGCTGGTTGCGCCATCACATGTTGTTGGTACTCAGTTGCAGTTTCGCCAGGGCATTCGAGCACAGTCGGCAAAATTTGATGCGACGCAGCATGTGGAAGCATCGTTGCCCGACTTTTCGACAGATGCGCCGTGGACCATCGGATTGTGGGTGTTGCCTGATGGTTCGCTGAGTTGTCCGGTGTCAAAGATTGAACCCGAAGGCGATCGTCGGGGTTTTGAAGTACTGTGGCAAAAGGGTCGCGTGTTTGTAAATCTGGTGGAACGCTGGGGGTTGAGTGCCATTGAGGTGGCAACTCAGCAGCCCGTGACGTCCGGCCAGTGGCATCATATTGCGATTACTTGTGACGGTTCGCGTTCGGCCGTAAGTTTGCATGTCTACATCGACGGACACCTCGCACCAGTGGAGATTCGACGCGATTCGCTGGTCGGCAGTACAAACAACGCCGAGCCGCTGCGGATCGGTCGTCGAGATTCCGGGCTGGGGTACTACGGTGCGATCGACGAGGTGCGAATTCTGCAGCGATCACTCAGCGAACAGAACGTTGCAGACTGGTTTCACGCGGATCGCATTCGCGGCATCATTGAGACCGATTCCAAAGTTCGCAGCGGCCATGACGTGGAAGTGTTGCAGGACTATTACATCAGCCAGCATGGTGATCAATCGCTGCAGACGGCGCGCGAACTTGTGAAAAAGACTCAGCAGGCGGAACGCAATTTCCGCGATTCCATTCCAACAACATTGGTGATGCAGGAACTGCCTGAACCTCGCAAGACGCACGTGCTGTTGCGAGGCCAGTATGATCAGCCTGGCGATGCGGTGCAGCCGGGAGTTCCCGCTGCGATCGGCAACTGGCCTGAGGCTTCTTCACCAAATCGGCTCGGCCTCGCGCGCTGGATGGTGTCAAAGGATCATCCGCTCACCGCGCGAGTTGCCGTGAATCGACTGTGGACTCAGTGTTTTGGTGAAGGGCTTGTGCGAACGATGAACGACTTCGGCACGCAGGGCGAACCGCCGACTCATCCGGAGTTGCTCGATTGGCTGGCCGTCACGTTTCGCGACAACGGCTGGGACGTGAAGGCCCTGCTGAAGTTAATCGTCACCTCGCGAACGTACCGTCAGGATTCTGCGTTTCGCATCGTGAACCAAACCGTCGTTGATCCGCAGAATCGCTGGCTGTCGCGAGGCTCCAGTTATCGCATGTCGGCAGAAATGATTCGCGATCAGGCGTTGGCAGTGTCTGGGCTGCTGCAACCGAAGGTGGGCGGTCCGAGCGTGAAGCCTTATCAGCCGCCGGGGCTGTGGGAAGAAGTGTCGTACAACGCCGAAGAAACCTATGTCCCGGATCAGGGAGATGGCCGGTGGCGACGAAGTCTGTATACGTATCTGAAACGCCAGGCTCCACCGCCCGCGTTTCTGACCTTCGACGGGATCACTCGCGAAAAATGTGTCGTCCAGCGAACTCGCACGAACACGCCATTGCAGTCGCTCGTTCTGTTGAATGACCGCACTTATTTGGAAGCCGCTCAGGCACTGGCCAACACTGTCCTGGCCAACCCGGTCTTGACCAAGACCGCCCTGACAGAACATTCCGACGAATCGATCGGCCTGACGCAGATGTTTCGACGCGTGTTGCTGCGACACCCGACGAACTCCGAAGCTCAATTATTGAAAGACCTGCTTCATCGCCAGCGCCAGCGATTCAGCACCGCGCCGGATGCTGCAAAGGAATTGTTGTCGGAAGCGGCCGCTCTCAGCGATTCAAAACATCCGCCTGAAGAGTTGGCTGCGTGGACGGTGGTGGCTCATACGATTCTGAATCTGGACGAAACGGTGACACGTCGATGACTCACGAACTTCAACGCCGACAGTTTCTAAATCAAACGGGCCTGTCACTCGGCAGCACGGCTCTGGCATCGCTGCTGAATGGACCAGCATCCGGCGCTCTGGCCGATGAGGTTGTTAGTCCCGGTATTGGACATTTGGCCGCTCGTGCGAAACGTATTATTTATCTGTTCATGCACGGCGGGCCTTCGCAGTTGGATCTGTTTGATCACAAGCCCGGTCTGCGAGAACGGCATGGACAGGAACTGCCGGATTCCGTGCGGGGCGACCAGCGGCTGACGGGCATGACCAGTGGTCAGAAGTCGTTTCCGGTTACATCATCGGTGTTTTCGTTTGCTCGGCATGGTCAGAGCGGTGCGTGGGTCAGTGAATTGCTGCCTCACACGGCGGGAATCACGGATGACCTGTGCATGATCCAGTCTATGCACACCGAAGCCATCAATCATGACCCTGCAATTACACTGTTTCAGACCGGCCATCAACAGCCAGGCCGACCCAGCTTCGGAGCGTGGGCCAGTTACGGATTGGGCAGCGAAAGCAGTAATCTGCCAGCCTTTGTCGTGCTCCTGTCCCAAGGCAGTGCGGCTCGCCCGGCGGATCCGCTGTATGCCCGGCTGTGGGGGTCCGGATTTCTGCCGTCCAATCACCAGGGCGTTGCATTTCGTTCCGGTGGCGATCCCGTGTTGTATCTGTCGAACGCTCCCGGCATTGATTCCACGACTCGCCGTGACCAACTGGACGTGATTGCCGCTTTGAATGCGGCTCAGGCAGTTCAACAACGTGATCCGGAAATCGACACTCGCATCGCGCAGTACGAGATGGCGTTTCGTATGCAGACGTCGGTGCCGGATCTGGTTGATCTTCGCGATGAAACAGCTTCAACACTGGATATGTACGGTGCCGAATGTCTGAACCCCGGAACGTTCGCAATGAATTGCCTGATGGCCCGGCGGATGGCGGAACGCGGCGTGCGGTTCATTCAACTTTATCATCGTGGTTGGGACCAGCACTACAATCTGCCCAGCGATCTGCGTCTTCAATGCCGAGACATCGACCAGCCCGTGGCCGCCTTGATTCGCGATCTCAAGCAGCGTGGATTGTTGGAGGAAACGCTTGTTGTGTGGGGCGGCGAATTCGGTCGCACCACGTACAGTCAGGGCAAGCTCGAACTCACAAACTACGGCCGCGACCATCACGGCCGCTGCTTCACGATGTGGCTGGCCGGTGGTGGAATTCGACCGGGAATGGTTTACGGGCAGACGGACGACTTTTGTTACAACGTCGTGAATAATCCTGTTCACGTGCATGACTTGAACGCCACATTGCTACACCAGATGGGCATCGACCACACTCGCCTGACCTACCGATTCCAGGGCCGCGATTTTCGCTTAACTGATGTTCATGGCCGCGTGGTACACGATCTTCTGGGCTGACATGCACGTCGGCCACATCCTGCCTGCCAAGGACACATTCGAGTCATTAGTTATTGGCTCAAGTTCACCTTTTGTTGCAGCAACATGCGATTGTCCGTTCTGTTTTGTCACCGCACCGGAGGACCGGCCCGACAGCGATCAATGCGATGACAGCCGCTATTAGACTTGCCGTAACCATTTTTGAACTCGCTCACTCGGGTCTCATTTTCACAATTATTAGGTCCACCTCAGCAACTCGGTCGTAGCTTTGTTCAGTGTTCATGTTCCCCGTCCAACAGAACCCTGACGCCTTCGACGACAAACCTGTCGTTCACACCAAGTCCCGACTTCACGACAAACACGTCATCCATTTCGGATTGAATATCAATCTCGCGGCGACGTGCTACGTGATCATGGTCGATCACGTAAATATACCGCTTGTTGAGCACTTCGAAGGTTGCCTTCTGCGGAATGGCGAGTGCGTCTTTTTGTACTCGGCTAACTCGTACGATGCCGGTCATCCCATGACGCAGTAGTCGATCAGGATTAGGGAGTTCCGCACGGAAAGTTGTGGTCCCGGTCTGAGGATTGAACTCAGATCCCATTGAAACAAGTTTGCCAGGATGATTGAATTTGCTGCCGTCAGTCAGGATCAGCTCGACTTTCAGGTTATCCAGATGTTCGTCCAACTTCGCTGCTTTGTAGTCGAGATAGCGGACCTCGGGGACGTTGTAGTAAACATCCATTTGAGTGTCATCGGCCTGCTTTTCGATCCGGCACACATACTGCTCGCTCAGCGTGACGTCCTTTCGTTGGGGCGTAGCCACCACGACCATGTGCGCGCGACCTGTGGCGTCGAGCACTTCTTCGGCCGGCGCTGAAGCTGAAGGGGATTGCGGCGACCACGGTGGAACGCAGTTGATGCAAAACGAGTCTTCGTCTTCGTTAAGTTTCTTTGTACATCGAATAACACTTAGAGGACAGTCTTCGTCCGGTGCATCTGCAAACAAAGCTTTCAAAATGAATTCGCCATTCGATTCGTCGGTGACTTCATGCACTTCATCCAGACTGCCAAGGGCGTAACGGTTCCACCGGCTGACCAAATCTCGGATTCGCTCACGTTTCCCCGGCCAATCACCACGCAATTCAGCTTCCCATTCAGGATCAGCGATCCCCGACGTTTTAAATTCTTCGTATTGCGGGGAATGATCGCCGCGCAACTCGGTAAGTATTCTGAGTGAGAGCAGATTCGAGATCGCTTCCTCGGAGTCCTGGATCGCACAAGCATGGAAGAACGACCGAGCAACGACGAGCGGTGTTTGTTTTGGATAGTCGAACGTGTCCACGCGATCGAGCTCATCGGTGGCGTCATCGACTGTGATGAACGTGCGCACTCGCTGCATGACGTTATTGTAAGCAAAAACAAAGAGAGTTTTGTCATCGGGTGATGCCACGGCCTTTTGTGCTGGTCGTTCTTTTAGCACTTGATGCAACGCGACTTCCATGCCGCTTGCCAGTGTGTGATGCAATGTGAAGGCCAGCATTTGCGTCACCGTGCTGCGAGCTGCGAAGGGATCCACAAACACGGTCGCCTCGCCCGTTTCTAACGTTGCTCGGCCCGGTTGATCCAATTGGAATTTTACGAAAGTGAATCCAGGTGCAATATTCACCTTGTAGGTCGTCCCGCCGGGCGGAACGATTGAGCCACCAAACTGAATCGGCCTGGCTTCCATTTCAATTTTCTCACCCGGTAACAGAGTGATGGGAACGTCCGGAGCTTCGACCAAAACAACCGAAATCTGCGTGTCAACGGTGGTGCGATCCGAATCGCGAGTCAGCAGTTGCAGCACACATCCCTTCAACAAAAGTGTTTGATCGGTGTTGCCGTCTGATGTGCTCCGAATGACCAACCGCGAGTTGAGTTGGTCGCCGGGAGTAACAGTTCCCGCAATCAGCAGTCCTAACTCGAGTCCGCCAGCTTCGCTGCCCCATTGAATCAATTCATCCGGAGACGATGCACCATCAGCCCTGGAATTGCCAACCTGCCTGGCCAGTTCCAACATCGCGGGAGACCATTCGCCGTCAGGGCTCGGTAGCATCGACGTGCGAGACTTACCATCGCTGCCAGTCGGGCGTTCCGAATCAGCAATGTACTTTGCCAACCGTTCCGGACTTTGAGCAACTTCAAGCGGTGGAAAGATTCTCAACTGCTGCAGTGAGCTATCGTTGTGAAGGACAAGCACCCGCCCGCTGGTGAGATCAAAGGTTTCTCCATTGACTGTCAATTCATCAGGATAGAGTCCTTCCCGACGATATCCGAAAGTTCGCCCATTTCTTAATTTCACGGAGCCTTCATCCGACCACGTCATCGTTGCTAAGTTCTGTGATCCGGACGAGGTTGTACTGAAATCGCCCGCGTAATAGAAAACATAATTTAGGTTTGGATCCACTTGATCATGCGTGACAAGAACTGACTGATCATTGCCCCCGATATGGGATCCCGTTGGAAAACCGCGTGTTTTTGAAGTTGTTGAAGTTAAACGCAGTGGCTCAGGCGATTGGTAAACGATGGCAGACTCTGAGCGTTCGTTGGCCATGATAATCGCCACAAGAGGCCAGATCACGATCCCGAGTCCAGCGACAACGATGGTGCTCCCTCCTGCGGAAAACCTTCGTGCGGGCATCGCCATTAAGATCGCGAGACTGGCCATGAAGAGCGACAAAACCATGAAGAGCCATGACACACCGCCAGGTCGAATTGCGGCCAGCAAACCAAGGACAGAACTCATTATGGCCAGTAACATGGCAATTGAAACGAGCGTCGATTCATTGCTCTCACCGGTTGTTATCGGCGACTTGGGCTGCGCTGCGACTGGAGAATTCACTGCTCGGCGAACTGCTCGCACAATGATCACGCTGACCACCACGCTCGTTGCCACGGCAAGAAAAACAACGATCTCTTTGTTGACGTCAACCCAATTGGCAAGTCGCGTCAATATCCCCGTATGTGGATTGTTTATCAACGCAGGATTGGCATAGAAATCGACGAACATTTTGGCGAGCGCGACGCTGGCTAAGGCAACAACCGCGTTGAATGCCATCAGCGGATAGACAAGTGCGTCGAAGATTGCGAGCTGAAGTCCGTGAACTTGACCTTTTGATCTTCGAATCTGCGAAATCGCAATCCAACCGAGAATCGTTCCGACGAAGGCACCTGGGATCAGCAGTAATAATCCGGGAAACAAGCCTATTACCGAAATGCCCCTCATCCCGAATCGAAAGTAGTTGAAGCTGAAACTGACCACAACGAAAGCAACCAGTGTTACCGATATGCAACATGCTCCGATAATCGCATTGCAAGAGAAGTGAGGCGTCATTGCAGAATTACCTGTTAAGTCGCTGTCTGTCGGTTCTTTCGTGCGATTGAGCGTTACCGTTTCGACTTTCGAGCGAAATTCTGCTGCTGTAGCAAACCGCAACTCAGGCTTGGCTTCCAGCGCTCGCAACACGATCTCGTCGATCCGCACATCGACTTGAACTCGCTTCGATGGCGGTTGAAGCTTGTCCGCTGGCAATTCACCTGTAAGCATCTCGTACAGCACGACGCCGAGCGAATAGATATCCGCGCGATGGTCGGTTTGCAGATGCAGCTTCTGCTCCGGTGCCATTTACTGCGGCGTACCAGCCGGCTGCGATTCGGCCATGTCAGCAACTGAATCGGCCCCCAGAATCTTGGCGATGCCAAAGTCGGCAATCTTGACTCGACCGTCTTTGTCGAGCAATAAATTTTCCGGCTTGATGTCGCGATGCACGATTTTGTGTTCATGCGCGTATTGCAACGCTTCGCAGACCGGCGGCACAATCGCCAGGGCTTGCTCGGGCGTAAACCGACCGGCGTTCATGGCTTGTCGCAGATTCACACCATCGACAAACTCCATCAGCAAGTATGGCTCGCCGCAAAAGTAATGCAACAAATGATCTTGACTCAATAGCTTAATGTATCAGATAAGTCGCTCATCATGGATGAGCGAAAGAATTCAACATTTGAATTGCGTGTGCGCGCCGTAAGAGCAGTCCTGCGAGGCAGGTCGATGTCTGACGTTGCCGATGCTTATGAAACAGATCGTTCAACTGTCTATCGCTGGGTGAAGCGGTTTCGAGACGAAGGTGATGACGGATTGGAACGGAGGCCGACAAGTGGTCGACCAAGAACTCTGGAAGATTTGACTGAAAACGAACTCCGAGCAATCGTTCTTCAGCCAGCTTCGGATTTTGGATACGAGTCTGATCTCTGGTCAGTAGGTCGACTGCATTCTGTGATTGAAGCAAAGTATCGGATTCGTGTTTCCAACGATACGATCTGGCGAAGGCTTCGAGAGGCGGGCCTGACGTATCAAAAGCCAGAACGCCAGTATTACGAACTTGATGAGGAATCTCGACAAGATTGGTTGCGAACTGATGTTCCGAAAATCCGCAAAACTGTCAGGAAATACAGGGCGATTCTCTACTTTCAGGACGAAGCAAACGTATCGTTGACGGCATTTCTGGGCAAGACATGGTCACCGCGTGGTCAGACGCCAAAAGCGAAAGTCACCGGAAAGCGAGGCGGTGTTGCTGCGATGTCTGCCATCAGTCGACAGGGCAACTTGTTGTTTCGACTTCACAACAAACGAATTGCATCAACTGAAGTCATCGAGTTTCTAAAGCAAATGTTGACGCATCACAAGCGACGTCACCTTGTCGTCGTAATGGATCAAGCGCCGCCGCACACATCGAATCTCACCAAGAGTTTTATCGAGAGTCAAGAACGCCTCCACGTTTTCCATCTTCCCAAATACTCACCTGACTGGAACCCCGACGAAAAAGTCTGGAACCACCTTAAACATCAAGAGCTTACGCGGCATCAAGCCAAGACCAAAGAAGAATTAACAAATCTTTGCCCGAAGAAAACTCCAAAGCATGGCAAAGCGCCCAAGCCTCATGCGAGGCATTTACTTCCGCTGTTGTGTTGCAGAACTTTTCGGATGAGCCATAGTAAAAGCCGCCTGCCTGCCCGAAGTCGTGGATCGTGACAATTTTCGGATGACTCAGCGCGGCCAGAGCTTGTGCTTCCTGGCTGAATCGTTTTGAGAATTGCGGGTCGTCGGCACGTTCCGGTGCCAGTAGTTTCAACGCGACAACTCGTCCAAGCGACTTTTGCCGAGCCTTGTAGACGACACCCATCCCACCACGCCCGAGAAATTCAATGATCTCAAGATGCGGAAAATGGACGGCGAGTTCCTCGATCGTGAATGGAGGCATCGCCGACGTCTCGCTGTGGTCAGGCAAAGCGGTGTCTGTTGCGAAGTTCAAAGCCCGTCGATACTGTTTTCGTCAAGCGAGTTACCGCAGCGCGGGCAAATTGGAGATGGTGATGAAGTTGTCATACCATCAATTTAAGGATTGCTCCGAGTTTGTTGCAGTAAAATGAAACATTTTCCGCAATCGTAGCGGAACTCGCCAAGAGTTTCGGCGAACGCTACCCAAAACCGGTCGAAAGTCTTGGCGACTTCCGCTACGGGTAGGTAGCCAGTGCGGCAATCACAGCTCGCAGCTCTTCGTCGATGCCAATGGCATCATCAACGGTGTGCGACACTTCTTCGCGAAAAAGTTCCTTAAACCGTTTCCGAAGCCGATGAACGGCGCTACGCGCCGATACAGGTTGAACGCTCAATGCCGCCGCCAACACATCGTAATCCGTACTGTTTCGCGGAGCCGTCAAACTGGGTTTCAACAGTTTGTACTCCGCTGATTTTCCCGCACGGGCAAACTCTGCTTCGAGTCGATTCAGCACAGTTTCCAGCATCGCCAACGCCCATTGACGCTCGAAAAGCCGATCCGCAGGCATCGCCCTTGGGTCTGGAATCAAAATTCCAACCGACGAATCCATGTTGACGACCTTTACTCCGCCACCTCGTTTCAAGGTCTGATCACGATCCCACTCATTCGCCAGGAACCGCTTGACTGCCGTCAACAAAAACGTCCGAAAACGACCTCGCTGTTGATCCGCTGAAGCCAGCCAATTTTTCTCCAGCAACTGAGCAAAGAACGCTTGCGTAAGATCCTGAGCATCATGTTCGCCGTGTCCTCGAAATCGAACAAAGGCATAGATCGGTGACCAGTACTGTTCACACAGCGACGCCAATGACTTCCCTGCATCAAAATCGCTTTGGCCCCCTGCCGCCAAGACCATCGACCATCGGGTGGTGCGAAACCCTTTTGGACGGAAGCTTGAAGAATCGAGAATCGGTTGCGACGCAGACATTGACAGAATTCTAAACGAATTCGGAGGCATGAAGCAACAAGATATTCCAGTCGATGTACAGCGCTTTTCCTACCTGCTCAACCCACTGACGCCACTGTCGAACACACTCCCCGACGTTGTGGGTTTGTAAACGGCTCTCCAGTTCAGGAGCGGCACAAAAGAATGAGCGAGCGGATTACTCATTTGAATGACTGGCAGTAAGGCGAGCGGCAGAAAAGGATTTACCAGTCGCTTGATGTAGGACGAGTCTGGAGTCCCGTCCTACGGGACAACACAAACTGCCGATCGCCGAACATACCAACTGTGCATGTTACTCCTCCGCGCGGGCCAGCGTCTGAATCTCTTCCATCGACAGCGCGCCCTGATAGATTCTGACGTCTGCCATTTGGCCGTAGAAATAGTCCTGAGCTCCAAAGCCGATCTTCAGTGGTTTCTGGCTGGAAAGATTGAATTCGCTGGCGGCGAACGTCGCCGAAGTAGCGACTGCTTTTCCGTCCACGTACAGCTTTAGTCGGTCGGTATCTCGCACAGCGGCGATGTGGTGCCAGCCATCAGGCAAAGAAGTATCCGCCGTCGCGTTGCGGCCTGCTTCCAGAGACAGAACTTTTCCGGAAGGAAGAGTGCCCACAAACAGGCGTCCCTGGAACACGGCCATCGACCACGCTCGACGATAAACAACATCCGGTGTCTCATCGACTCGCCCGATCTTCGCCCATGATTTTCCGCCGTCGTAGCGATAAACTTCTGCAAGTGGCAGAGTCCCACCGTACATCTTTCCGTTATAGACCACCAGTGGCATTGCTTCGCGCTCGTTACCGAGTTTGCCGGCATCCTGCCAGTCTGTTCCTCCACGATAGCGAAACACATGCGCCTCAGGCCATTCGCTGACAAACAGACCGCCATCGTGTACGGCAAATCCATACGTCTGAGTGGCGTTGGGAATCTGTCCCACAAGGCTCCACGTTTTGCCATCAAAACGGAAGACAGATCCTTCGTCATAGCACGTGGCATACAATGCACCGTTGAAGACGGTCATCGCTTCAACTCGCTTGCCGTCGGGTGTTTCGCAGGCCATCCAATGTTCGCCGCCATCATAGCGGAAGAAGCCTGCGGGCTTGTACAACGAGCCCGCGTACAGTTGACCATTGAATTCAATCAAACTGGAAACAGCCTCGGTCTCCGGTGACAACGTGCCGCACGACACCCACTGATCGTTGGGGCCAAGTCGAAACACTTTGCCACCGAAGTTTTCGTTTGTCGATTCTGACAGCGACGAACCCGCCAGACGATACTTACTGGACGCCACGTACAGTGAACCATTGAAAACAGCCATGGCGGAAACCGAATTGGCTTTGTCGGGCGATCCCAGATCCGTCCAGCGATCTTCGCCTTCCAACCGAAACACGTGCCCCGCTTCATCGCTGCCCGCATGACACGTGGAGGCGTACATCTGGCCATCATGCACGCACAACGAAAACACAAACATCGCGGTTCCCAGTTGCCCGTGATCGGTGAAGGCTGGTTCGATGCGCCCCTGGTCGATGCCAAAATGCAACTGACGCCGGTTGGACTGCGAATTTGTGACTCCGCCGTGTGAATACAATCCCAGATGAAACCCCGTGCGACTATCCGGATCGTACTGACTGATGATGTCTCCCGGCACATCCACCGACGTGTCCGGCGAATGAATCCACGCCGTCAGCGAGAACGGCTGATCCTTCAGATCGAGCAACTTGGATTCGGCAATTTCCAATACAGACGATTGTCCATCAAATACCGCTGCCTGACTTAAGCGGCGGGTGGGTCCGTCGGCACCAAAAGTGACGGCAGTGGCCTGTGCTGTCAATCGTGTCTGTGGCGAAGAGGCTGCCGAACCCTGAAGTGGCCAATGCCCAATAAGCTGCGTCTGAGCACTCGCGCTATTCGACAGTACGATTCCGAACACAATCACAACAACAAGTCGCATGGTAAACATCCTTTGTTCAGTATCAGACCATTCGAGCTACTGCTCCGAAACGCGAAGACGTCGCTCAGTAAACTTGACTCAACATTAACAAGTTCGCGGCAATCATAAGCCTAACTCAGGATTTCCGCGAATGATGCGAGCGTGTCCGACGCCCCTGAGTTTGAAATCAAGGCCTTGGTGACGGTACGTGAACATCGTCGAATCATTCGTGGAAATCCAGTAAGCCAGTCTTTCAATTCCTGAACAATCCTGCAGAAAACCGAGCCCCATGATTTGCGTGTAAAGCATCGTCAGTTCCGGGCGTTGAGATTTGCGAGCGCATGCCTCACCTGGCTCAGATGTTGGACGAGTTCGCCATTATCCGATCACGGTATGGGTCGGTCGATCAGCATGCGTCGGACCCTTGACCGTCACAGCGGAACTTTTGAACGTCGGGCGAATTCGGTCGCACACCTCGGATTAATCGGTTCTGCGCGAAATGAAGTGCATGGTCGGCCGCGTACCACAAACGAGTTGTATTTGATGGATGCTGTGATTGAGCCTGAAAGGCCCGTACAAATCAGCCTGGGGCAAGAGAATTCGCGAATGCGGATGAACGCCGCCCCAGGTTCACGCACCATCCGAACACGAACCCTGAAAGGGTTCGACAATGCGGTTTTGTGTAGCCCTTTCAGGGCAAAACGCATTGCTGCCGAAAGACCTGGGGCGTTGCCCCAGGCTGACATGTTGTGGCCCGTTGGGCCGAATCGCAGTGTTTCAGTGGGCTTTCAAGGGTTCGTGGGCCTGTGTGGTTTGCCACACTTCCCGATGACATCCGCGAGTCCATCACATCCCGGATTTCTGACACGCGCACTTCATTTCGCGCAGAACCTGTCTTCGAGCTAAAGGAAAAGACATGAAAAAGAAGTCAACGACATCAAGCGAGGCTTAAGTCAGACTGGTGCCCACGCTGACGCCAGCTATGCGCGAAAGACTTCGAAAGGCGATTGCCGAAGAGGAGCGTCCGGAAGTGATTGCTGCTACAAAACAGTAAGCTCGTGAAGCATTCGCGCGGCTGGATGCGGAAGAAGCGCAGATTGCTGATATTGTGGCAGCGATCAGCGCGGAACGTGACAGACAGAATCTGTCGTTGGAATACATCAAAGCCAGAACTGGCATCGACCGAGCAAATCTGTCGCGACTCTTCAGCGGTGCAGGATCTCCAACGCTGGAAACTCTGAAGAAGCTGGCGAATGCTGTCGGCAAGCGGCTGAATGTGACGCTGTCAGAATAGTAGCCCGAGCTGTCCTCAGATGCTGATTGCTCTGTGAACGGGCCGCAAGCCGACGAACCGAATGTTTGAAATGATCTGTTTCTACGTCTGCGGCCTTGTCAGCGAAGACGAACTGATCGCTCACATCAAAAAGCCGAAAAAACAGACGCTAGAATTCGCGGGGTGCGTTGCGACAACTCGTCCGCCGCCGTTCACGATGCTCGCATGCGACGTCGCAGTTACACGAAATCGGTCCCGCCGCTTGGGTCCATCGCTCCGCTTGAGGTTTGACCGACACGAGTCAAAAAATTCTCGATTCCTTTGAGAAGACTCGCGCGACTCGGAGTTTTGCCTTTGCATTTCACTGCCCAGGAACGTCCGGGATGAACTACATCCGAATCCGATTTCGCTTGTTTGTACCGTCCCTTACCGGGATCATGATTCCCAAACCCATCCAGAAAGCTATTCCAAATCGGACGCTTCCATTTGATGACAGCGGCCTCCAGCGTTCCGATCATGTCAGAACTCGCACCTTCGAAGATCATGAAACGGCGAGAAAAATCTTCGATTGCAAGACTCCCGACTTTTCGGATGCTGTTCGCGTGTTGGTTGAGTCGCGAATAAAGCTCCGACGCTTTTGAATCTTCGGAATGCTCCGTTCGTGATTGACGCCAACCTTGGGGAACCGCCTTGGCGAGTCGCAACATCTAGCCCAAACGCGGCAACTTCGTTGTCAACGCAGCAAATTCGTAGCCGTTGACCAGTACTATTGGACGCTTTCCTTCCGCTTGGGACTCGCGAATCGCAGCTTTTGAAAAATGCCCAGTCGTTACGATGGCCCCGCACGCAAATGGGCTAAGGCTTCCGCGTAGGTTTGCTACATCGGGACGCCCGACCGCGTGAAGCCAACGCTTTGCTTGAACTTGAAGTTGCAAATTTCCTAAGGGCCACATTGTGAATCCGGCCAACGCCGTTACATCGATACCGCCATCGTTTGAATACTTAGTCACGCACACGTCCCGAAAGCCACTGGCGGCGACTACATCCCCAATGGTTTTCTCGAACTCTTGAGGGTGAAGCTCGAGAAGGCGCTTGCGTTCCACTTCTATCACTGCCGGATCGTCACTCGGGCTTTCCGTGAGGTCTATCTCTGATTCTTCGATGTCAGGTGTTGCATCAATCACAGAAGCACCGACGACTTGGTCGTCATTTGGGAAGACTGGAAGTGTTACGCGATGCACGCGCAGGTCAAACTGCCACACAACGCGCAAATTGCCACGAACGTCGATTTGCCGACTCGGAAAGTAACGCAAATATTGCAGCAGCCCAATGAATAACCACTGCCTCGGATTTCCACGACTGTTGCGACGCGATGTTACTCTGGAAAAACCATAGATCGGAAATTGAAACGCTGTCTGTTGGACGATGCGTTGATTAACGCCCGACAGTACCTGGTCACCTTCCTTGCCCGCTGCAGTGTAAACCAATACGTCATCTTCTACGCGATCGGAATAGGGATTTTCACTGGTCGATTGCCGCGAATGCGATTGTGTCATCAATACAAGCCGACGAGGCGATTTGTCGGCGTTGAGGGCAACGCGAATTCCACCAGAGTTCCCAACGCTGAGCTGTGTGTGAATTTCTTCGTTCGTGTAGAGTTCGTCAACTTGAAATCTGAACTGATCGTCACTCATGCGTCTTTCAATCCAAGCGCGGCATCTGCCGATTTGATTGCCTCAGACAATGCTCGCACGTCCGAGAAGAGAAGTTCCCCAAAGTTCTTCCCGAACACGTCGTCGGCTTCGAGACATTCGATCGCGGCTGCGCAAGTCAATATTGCTTCGACTCGCGAACGCATCGTTTCGCATTCTTCGCGAAGCCTTTCAATGACGACTCTATCTGAATTTGTCATTCCGCCTACTCCACGACAGAAGGTCGTTTCCGCATTTTCTATTCGCCACAAATCAAAATCACAAATGTCGCCTTCAACGATTCTTGCGCCGGTTAACTGTTTAAGTCCATCTGCCTGGTTGCGGCGCAGCGTGGAACAAGCATTCGGGTTCCATTCCAAGACGGCTTTGTGGTGGAATTTGGCGTTCGCAGTCGCCAGTGCAAGTCCACCGGCTCCAGCGAATAGTTCGATTGATTTCATGTTTCAAATTGTAGAGAGACGCACAACCGATGTGAATCCACACCACTTCCTCCAAAACGTAAACGCTTGCGTTCTACGTACCCAGTGCCGCAGAATGCACGTGGACGCCGAAGGTGAAGGAACCGATTCCAGACTTTCTGGCTTTCAAAAATGAGCCCCCTGCGCGCTTGTGATGCGGGTGAATGTGTTGTGCAATTCGCCGTTGTGATTTCAAAATACCGATACTGCCGGGCAAGCCGACAGTCGGCGGGTGAATTGCGTGTCATGACAAGGACGCACGTCTCCCGCTCGTTAGCAGCACTTCTCATCGTTCGGTATTATACTTCGGTCGGTTAAGATTGCGGTCCTTCCAAATCGACGCTCCGCATGTCCCTTCTCCCCCAAGATCGGGGGCAGTGGCGTGGACCCAGTGAGCGGCAAGGCGCTAGCCGCCGGTGATTCTCGCGAAAACGCTGGCAATACCGGCGGCTAGCGCCTTGCCGCTCACAAAACTGGCGTTAAGTCCACGCCATTGACCTTTCCCCCGTCGTACACTTGTGAAGTTGGAAAATTGTTTGCGGGGGACGAGGGGACAATTGCACGGCACTTGCCGCCTCAGTCGTGACCGCGTGCAGAAAAACGATTTTCAGGGAGTTGCGGACTATGCAAAACTTTCGTTCTGTCGCTGGTCGACGGAGATTTCTGGCAGCATTCGCTGGTACTGCGGCGATGACTGCTCTGAGCGGTCGTTCCGTGCTTGCTGACGATCCGCCGCCGGTGACGAATCCACGCGCTACCGATGGCGACGAGCGCTTCGAGCCGAACTGGGACGAACGGTTGACGATTAGCGTGGGTCAGAAATCGGGCGATATGATCGGGGAGTCTGACAAAGTCATTCAAGCCGCGCTGGATTATGTGGCACGGCTGGGCGGCGGGACTGTAAAAGTATTGCCGGGAACCTATACGTTTCGGAATGCCGTTTGGATGCCTTCGAAAGTCCGCCTGGTGGGAAGCGGGACGGATTCGGTCATTACTCGATTGCCATCGACCAGAACCGAACTGACTTTGGATTCCGACTGGTACGATCAGGAAGTCACTCTGAAGGACGGCCACGCCTTTCAGGTGGGCGATGGTGTTGTCTTTCAGGCCACGAATGCCCACAACAACGGGGCGATTGTGATCAAACGCACGCTGGTCGCTCGCAATGGCAATCGCTTTAAACTCAACGATGGCCTGCGGGAGAACTTATGGCTGTCGGGCAAGCCGAGCTGTGCGTCGTTGTTTCCGTTGCTGACGAGCGAACACACGGCCGATGTGATCATCGAAAATATCACGCTCGACGGCAATCGCGAGAACTGCGAAAACTTCAATGGCAACTATGGCGGCTGCATCTTTCTGCAGGACTGCAATCGTTACACATTTCGCGATGTGACGGCTCGCAACTACAACGGCGATGGAATCAGCTTCCAAATCTGCCACGATGTGGTCGTGGAGAATTGCCACAGCCACGACAACACGGATCTTGGAATTCACCCCGGCTCTGGCTCGCAACGACCGATCATTCGCGGCAATACGCTGGAACGCAACAGTCAGGGCATCTTCTGGTGCTGGGGCGTCAAATACGGTCTGGCGGAAAACAACATCATTGACGGCAACTCGCTATACGGCGTTTCGATTGGCCACAACGATACCGATAACGTCATGCGGAATAATCAGATTCGCAACAGCGGAAAGTTCGGCATCCTGTTTCGGGACGAGAATCGAGGTCTCGACTTCTGGGCGAATCGCAATATCATTGAAAACAACATCATCGAAAACAGCGGCGATGACGATGGTGTCGGAATTGAAGTCACCGGCGAGACCAAAGACATTCGCCTCGTCGGCAATACCATCTCTGAAACTCGGGGACCTGGACGACGCATCGGGATTCGCATTGGTGAAAAGGTTGGTAAAGTGGAACTCATCGACAACAAAATTTCAGGCGTTGCGACCCTGATCGACAGACTGCAAAAGGAACGAGCATGAGGACCTCCCTACAATCGAGTCATATACACGGAAACCGATGTGGTTTGCCCCGCCGCAAACTGTTGCAGGCCGGGTTGACGGGTTTTACCGCACTGAGCATGGCTGATGTGTTTCGGCTGCAGGCCGCCACAAGGGCAGACACGGTCACTCCCCGGACTGCGGTGATTATGGTCTGGCTGCGCGGAGGCGCGAGCCATCTGGAGACGTTTGATCCGAAACCGGAAGCTCCGTCTGAATTCCGAGGTCCGTATTCGGCAATTGATACCAATGTGGCCGGCATTCAAATCTGCGAACTTCTGCCTCGCCTCGCCACGATGGCCGACAAGTATTCCATTCTGCGCTCCATTGCCCATACCGGAGGCGGGCATCCCGCGGGATCGTTGCAGGTTCTGGGCGGTGATCCCGACGCCCAGGACAAGGTAACGCCCAAACTTCCTGACTGGATGTCTGTCGCAAGCTTTGTGCGGCAGGATTCCGTACGCAGCCTGCCAAACTATATGGCCATCAACCCGGTTGATCGCTACGACAGTTTCACGATTGCGGGGCCGACATATCTGGGTCCATCTCATGCGCCTTTCGCGATTGTGGGCGATCCCAGCAACCCCGCGTTTGAAGTCCCCAATGTTGGTCTTGCGCCAGAGCGGCGAGAACGTCTCGAACGACGGATGCAACTCAAATCGGGCTTCGACAATCTCCGTCGCGATCTTGACACATCAGGGACACTGGCTGCCATCGATCAATTTGAAGCGCAGGCACTGGGCTTGTTGACCAGTCCAAACGCAGGAGAGGCATTTGATTTGCGAAAGGAATCGACATCGGTCCGCGAACGTTATGGCATGAACGCCTGGGGCCAACAACTGCTGATGGCTCGACGACTCGTGGAAGCGGGCGTTGAAATCATCGCAACGGAGTTTGACGGCCCACTGTGCGGGCGCGTTCAGAATTGGGATGATCATGCCGTGAACCAGCATGTCTTTGATGCGTACAAATTTCGGACGCCGGTTTTCGATCAGGCAGTATCAGCCCTGATTGAAGACATCTACGCCCGTGGTCTGGATCAGCGTGTGCTGGTGATCGTGGCGGGTGAATTCGGACGCACGCCGCGAATCTCGTATGTTGCCAGCAGCGGAGGTGGTGTGGCCAGCGGACCAACGGGAACTGTGCAGCCTGGTCGCGACCACTGGCCGCGCGCAAACTCCATGCTGTTTGCGGGAGGCGGAATCCGCACCGGACAAGTCATTGGTGCGACTGATGCCCGAGGTGAAGACCCGATCGACCGTCGAGTCGGCACGGGAGATTTTCTGGCAACGATCTACAAGCATCTGGGAATCGATTACGAACACCTGGCCATCACCGATTTTACGGGGCGACCGGTCCCAGTCCTGAATTCCGGGTCACCAATTCCGGAGTTGCAGCGAACCAGCGTTTGACACCACACCGCAACCTGTCATTCCGGTGTCGATACAGGATCGCAACGAAGATGGATTGGGCTCGGAAACATCGTTCGAGGTATCATGTGGTGCCCGCTACGTGCCCTGGGGCCACAACTACGGCTCGGCTGACATCCTTGGCTAATCGCACGGGTGACGATATCTTCCGCGAGTGGACGAAGCGCATGGTCGCCTCCATCCGCAAACACGACCAGACGCACTTGATCAC
>Ga0138256_10002243_pt1 | contig 20831 bp, 22 predicted proteins | sample KNB2016incub_MG_FD_105486 | JGI IMG/M metagenome (GOLD analysis project Ga0138256, IMG submission 105486) | Active sludge microbial communities from wastewater in Klosterneuburg, Austria - KNB2014incub_MG | ecosystem: Engineered > WWTP > Activated sludge > Unclassified | place: Austria... | reverse complement strand
TCCATGTCCGGCACCGCGGCGTGCAGCTGGCGGATGTGGCCGACGCCCTGGCTGAAGTCGAGCGCGGCCCGGATGCTGCGCAAATGCGTGTCGGGCGCGAATTTCGCCGTGAGCGCCTCCTGGTTGAGCTGCGCGGCGGCCCTGCAGATCACTTGCTCGACGCTCAGGTCCTTCAATACCGGTTCGTCGATGCCGAGTTGCACCGGGCCGCTCAGGGTGTTCTTCCACGTGGCCGGGTCGGCGCCGGTCGCGGCCAGGGTGAGCGAGCCGTTCGCGCGACCGGCGAATTGCTGCTTCTGCTGCGTGCTGGCGAGCAGCGCTTGGAGGTCCACGCCCGCGACTTGCGCGCTGACGTTCATCGAGCCCGTATCCGTCGTGGCGGCGAGCGCGCCGGTGGCGTTCAGCGTGCCGCCGTAGAGTCTCGCGTCGAGCTTCTGCAGTTGCGCACTGCCCCTGCTCATCTGCAGCCGGGCATCGATATCGCTCAATTCCAGCTTGCCGCGCTTCAGACGGCCGAGCTTCGCGTTGATGTTGCCATCGACGGTGAGCAGCGCGGCCAGTCCCTGCGCCTCGGCAGGCGCGCCTGCGGCGGGAGGCGCCGACGTCGTCGCGGGCGGCGGCGCTTCCTGCGGCGGCAGGAAATAGTCGAGGTCGAGCTCGGGGCTGCTGATGGTCGCCTCGATGCGCGTGGCCCCGCCGAGACCGAGCTTTGCGCTGCCCGCACCGCTGAAGCTGCCGGCGCGCAGTTTCAGTTCGTCGAGCGTGAGCTTGTCTCCCGCCCAGGCGAAGCGCGAGCCGAGCGTGATGTCCGCAAGCGGCGCGGCGTTGACGGCGGGCGGCAGCGCCGTGCCCAAAGTCTGCAGCAGCGCCGGCAGGTCGAGCTTCTTCAGGTCCAGCGTGCCGCTGGCGGTCGCGGCGCCACGCTGGCTCCAGTCGGCGTTCACCGCGGCGTCGAGCTCCATACCGCTCGCGGCCAGCTTCAGCGCCGGCACGGCCAGCGTGCGCGCGTTCGCGTCGATCGCGGCGGCCGGCAGTTCAAGTGCGATCTTCAGTTCGCGTCGCTCCGCGCCCAGCGTCAGCGTCGCGCCGCCCTCGAGGCGGAACGGGCGGCCGTCCATGTTGATGTCCTCGCCGTCGAGCGCGAGGCCGGCGAGCTCGTAGCGCGCCCCCGCCTCGCGGTCCGTGTAGACGAGGGTGCTGTCGCGAACCCGGATGCGCGCGATGTTCAGCAGCATCGGCGCGGTGGCGCCCCCGGCGGCTACATCGGCGGGCGGCGGCGCCTGCTCCTGCTGCCCGGTGCCCGCAAGCGCGGCCCAGTTGCAGGTGGCGTTGGCATCGCAGGCGGCGTTCAGCGTCAGCCCGTCGAGCACCAGCTCGCTCACTCGCAGCTCGTTGCGCAGCAGCGGCAGCAACGCCACGCCGAGGCGTAGAAGCCTGGCGGTGGCGACGTCCTCGCCGGCGCCGGCCGGCGTGCGCAGGCGCACGCCGTCGGCCGCGAGCGCCAGCGTGGGCCACAGCGACAGCTTCACGCCGCCGTCGATGGCGAGCGTGGCATCGACATTGCCGTTGACCAGCTCGACGAGCGTGGCCTCAAGCCGTTCCTCGTCGACCAGCACGCGCAGCGCCACGGTCGCGCCGCCGACGAGAAGCAGCAGCGCGACGACGGCGGTGAGGATCCATTTCAGCAGGGGATTCATGCGCTTCTCGCCCGTAGGTCGGGCTTCAGCCCGACATCAGCCCGATTGTAGCGGAATCGTGCCGCTGAAAAGCCGGGCCCGGTTCTCTATAATCGCGGTCTTGATTTGGCGGCCCCGGGCCGAAGGTTCGACCATGACAGAGCGTACGGCAGAAATCAGCCGCAACACCCTCGAGACGAAGATCAGCGTGCGGCTGAACCTGGACGGTTCGGGCAAGGCCGAGCTGGACACCGGTATTCCGTTCCTCGACCACATGCTGGACCAGGTGGCGCGGCACGGCCTCGTGGACCTGCGCGTGCAGGCCGAGGGCGACCTGCACATCGACGACCACCACACGGTCGAGGACATCGGCATCACCATCGGCCAGGCCTTCGCGAAGGCGATCGGCAGCAAGGCCGGCGTGGTGCGCTACGGCCACAGCTACGTGCCGCTGGACGAAGCGCTGTCGCGCGTGGTGATCGATCTCTCGGGGCGCCCGGGGCTGGAGTTCCACGTGCCGTTCACGCGCGCGCAGGTCGGCGGCTTCGATGTCGACCTATTCCGCGAGTTCTTCCAGGGCTTCGTGAACCATGCCGGCGTGACGCTGCACATCGACAACCTGCGCGGCGTGAACTCGCACCACCAGGCCGAGACGGTGTTCAAGGCCTTCGGTCGCGCGTTGCGCATGGCCGTGACGCCGGATGCGCGCATGGCCGGCGTCACGCCGTCCACCAAGGGCACGCTCTAGCGCCATGACGATGCAGCGCGTCGCGGTCGTCGACTACGGCATGGGTAACCTGCACTCGGTCGCCAAGGCCCTGCAGCATGTTGCGCCCGGGGTGGAGGTGCTGGTCACCGGCGACGCGGCAATCATCGCCGGCGCCGATCGGGTGGTCTTCCCCGGCGTCGGTGCGATCCGCGACTGCATGGGCGAGCTGACCCGTCGCGGCCTCGCCGGCGCGATCCGCCAGGCGGCCGACGAAAAGCCGCTGCTCGCCATCTGCATCGGCATGCAGGCGCTGATGCAATCCAGCGAGGAGAACGGCGGCACTGCCTGCCTCGGCATCCTGCCCGGGCGCGTGCGCCATTTCGGCACCTCGCTCGCGGACGCCGACGGCAACACGCTGAAGGTGCCGCACATGGGCTGGAACCAGGTGCGCCAGGAATACCATCCGCTGTGGACCGGCATCCCGCAGGACAGCCGCTTCTACTTCGTGCACAGCTACTACGTGGAACCGGCACAGCGCGAGCTGGTGGCCGGCGGCTGCGAATACGGCCTCGGGTTCGCGGCGGCGCTCGCGCGCGGCAACCTGTTCGCGGTGCAGTTCCACCCGGAAAAAAGTCATACCGCGGGGCTGCAGTTGCTCGCGAATTTCGTCGCCTGGAACGGGCGGGCACTGGAGTGCGCATGCTGATCATCCCCGCCATCGACCTCAAGGACGGCGCCTGCGTGCGCCTGCGCCAGGGGCGCATGGACGATTCGACCGTCTTTGGCGACGATCCGGTCGCGATGGCCGCGCGCTGGGTGGAAGAGGGCGCGCGGCGCCTGCACCTCGTGGACCTGAACGGCGCCTTCGCGGGCGAGCCGGTCAACGGCGCTGCGGTGCGCGCGATCACGAAGGCGTTTCCGGATCTGCCGGTGCAGATCGGCGGCGGCATACGCTCGCGCGAGACCGTGCAGAGCTACCTCGATGCGGGCGTGCAGTGGGTGATCATCGGCACGCTGGCGGTGAAGGATCCCGGGTTCGTCGCGCAGCTCTGCGCCGAGTTCCCGGGCCGCGTGATCGTCGGCATCGATGCACGCAACGGCATGGTGGCCACCGACGGCTGGGCCGAGGTTTCGCGCGTTGCCGCGGTCGACCTGGCGCAGCAGTTCGCGGCCGCGGGCGTGGCCGCGCTCGTCTACACCGACATCGACCGCGACGGCATGATGCAGGGCGTGAACATCCCGGCGACGCGCCACCTGGCCGAGGCCGGCGGCATTCCCGTCATCGCCTCGGGCGGCGTGACCACCATCGAGGACATCAAGGCGCTGTCGCGCGAGGCTGCGAGCGGGATCGTCGGCGCGATCAGCGGCCGCGCGCTGTACGAGGGCACGCTGGACCTGCGCACCGCGCAGGCCTGGTGCGACGCGAACGCCGCGGGGGGCTGAGCATGGGGCTGGCCAAGCGCATCATTCCGTGTCTCGACGTCGACAAGGGGCGCGTGGTCAAGGGCGTGCGCTTCGTGGATATCCGCGATGCCGGCGACCCGGTGGAGATCGCCAAGCGCTACAACGAGCAGGGCGCCGACGAGGTCACCTTCCTCGACATCACCGCGAGCCACGAGGGCCGCGACACCACGCTCGCCACCGTGGAGCGCATGGCCAGCGAGGTGTTCATCCCGCTGACCGTGGGCGGCGGCATCCGCGAACTGCAGGACATCCGCAACCTCCTGAACGCCGGCGCCGACAAGGTCGCGATCAATACCGCGGCGATCCACCGCCCGGAGTTCGTGCAGGAGGCTTCCGACCGTTTCGGGGCGCAGTGCATCGTGGTGGCGATAGATGCCAAGAAAGTGAGCGCTCACGGTGAGCCGTTGCGCTGGGAGATATTCACCCACGGCGGGCGCCGCGCGACCGGCATCGACGCGATCGAATGGGCGCGGCGCATGGTTGCCTACGGCGCGGGCGAGATCCTGCTGACCAGCATGGACCGCGACGGCACGAAGGACGGCTTCGATATCGCGCTGACGCGCACGGTCAGCGAGGCGGTGGCGGTGCCGGTGATCGCCTCGGGCGGGGTCGGCAGCCTGCAGCACCTGGTCGACGGCGTGCTCGACGGGCATGCGGACGCCGTGCTGGCTGCCAGCATCTTTCACTTCGGGGAATTCACGATCGGGGAGGCAAAGGCCTACATGGCCTCCCGCGGGGTGGAGGTCAGGCTTTAGGCAGCGCGCCCGTCACGCCGTGTGCAGCGAGGCGTAAAAGGTCGACAGCACCTTGGGTTCCGCGAGCTGGATGAAGTCCAGGAAGTCGTCGAGTCCTTTCTGGGCCTCGCTCTTGTCGCCGAAGGGGCCAATCGATGCCCCCTCGCGGGTCGCGAAATACCAGGCGCTGTTGACGGCAAAAAAACGATCCGTCCGCATCGGCACCGCGCCGGCTTCTCCGTTGCGCTTTTCGTCCATTTTCTTGTGCACCCAGGCCAGTTGTTTCGCTCGGATATGCCTATCCGCTTCCGGTTGCAGTCTAGAACAGGCTGTCGGAAGTGTGACGAAGTTCGCACTAATATTCCGGGTTTGTCAAATACTGCCGATCTTTGTCCCGCGCAACCCCGGTAGAGCCCCCGTCGCGGCTCAACCCGCGGGGGGTTCGGGCGGGCTCGCGGGCGGCTCGGAGCCGCGGGTGAACGCGATTCCCTTCAGCAGGTTCAGCGCCTCGTAGAGCTGGTTGTCGTCGCTGCGCAGGTCGATACTGACCTTCGGCGTGCTGCGCTCGCGGCTGCCGTTCTCGCCGTTGCCGTTGTCATTCGAGAGGTGGCGCGCGAGGTCCGCCTCGGTGACCCGCGGCGTGCTGGCGATGGTCGTGACCTCGGCGCGCTCGACCACGATGTCAGGGATGATGCCCTGGGCCTGGATCGAGCGGCCTTTCGGCGTGAAGTAGCGCGCGGTGGTGAGCTTGATCGCGCGCTCCTCGCTGATCGGCAGCACCGTCTGCACCGAGCCCTTGCCGAAGCTGTCGGTGCCGACCACCATCGCGCGCTTGTGGTCCTGCAGCGCGCCGGCCACGATTTCCGAGGCGGAAGCCGAGCCGCCGTTGATCAGCACCACCAGCGGCGCTCCGCCGAGCTCGTCGCCGCTCGTGGCGCTGAAGCGCGAGCGCGCGTTCTCGACGCGGCCCTCGGTGTAGACGATGAGCCCCGATTCGAGGAAAGCGTCGGCCACATCGACCGAGGACTGCAGCACGCCGCCCGGGTTGTTGCGCAGGTCCAGCACCACGCCGCGCAGCGGGCCCTTGCTCTCCTTTTGCATGCGCTTGATGGCGGCCAGCATGTCGGCGCCGGTCTCGTTCTGGAACTGCGCGATGCGCAGGTAGCCGAAGCCCGGCTCCAGCAGGCGCGCGCGCACGCTCTTCACCTTGATAACGTCGCGCGTCAGCGTGACATCGAAGGGGGCGGGGGTGCCCTCGCGCATGATCGTCATCTCGATCTTCGAGCCCTTCGGCCCGCGCATCATGTTCACGGCATCGTTCAGCCCCAGGCCTTTGACCGACTTGCCGTCGAGCTTGATGATCACGTCGCCGCTCTCGATGCCCGCCGCGCTCGCGGGCGTGTCATCGATCGGGGTGATCACGCGCACGAAGCCGTTGCTGTCGACGCCGACCTCCAGCCCCACGCCGCCGAACTCGCCCGTGGTGTGCTCGCGCAGGTCGGCGAAGGAATCCTTGTCGAGGTAGGCCGAGTGCGGGTCCAGCCCGTTCAGCATGCCCTTGATCGCGCTCTCGAGCAGGGTGCGGTCGTCGACTTCCTCCACGTAGGCGGTGCGGATCTGGTTGAACACGTCGGCGAAGATGCGCAGTTCCGTCAGCGGCAGCTGCCCCGGCTGGTCGTCGCGCGGCAGCGCCTCCGCCGTGGCCGGGTCGGGGCTGACCGCCGTCTCGGCTTCCTGCGCGCGAGCCGGGCCGGCCGCGAGGCCGGCACCGAGGGTCAGTGCCAGGGCAAGGCGGCGAACGGCGAAAGGCAGGGCAAACGCGAACATACGACTACGTTGGAGCATAAAGGGCAGTGAACCGGTTCCGGAAAGCACAAAATATGTACGGCCAGTTTGCATGAAGCGGATTGCCGGCACCATAGGACGAACTGCCGCCCTGTCGCGCGCAGGGCGCACTCCCACGGGGACCATGAACCACCGACGGGAGGCGCGGCGAGGGGCCCGCCCCTCGCCGGGCCGGCCAGGGCCGGTTGGTGGGCCGCCGGGGCGGCGTGTATACTTGCGCGCTTTGTTTCTGGGGCGTTTTCCGCGAACGGAGCGCGCGCCGCGATTGGGCCTGGCCCGGGGATTCAATGGATCTGTTCATCCAGTTCGTGGGTGCCAAGTGGTACCTGTTCACGGCAGTCATCGTGCTGCTGTTCCTGCTCGTGAACCATGAGCGCAGGAAGGGCGGCCCCAGCGTCTCGCCGGCCCAGCTCACGCAGCTCGTGAACCAGCACGAGGGAGTCGTGGTCGACCTGCGCGAGGCGGCGGACTATCGCCAGGGTCATATCGTCGAGAGCATCAACCTGCCGCTGGCGAAGCTGCCCGAGCGCATCGCGGAGCTCGAGCGCTACCGCGACAAGCCGGTGGTGCTGGTCTGCAAGTTCGGCCAGTCCGCCAACGGTGCCGCGAAGTCGCTGAAGGAGAAGGGCTTCACCAGGGTCTTCAAGCTCGGCGGCGGCATCTCGGAGTGGCAGGGCTCGCAGCTGCCGCTGGTGAGATCCTGAAGCGATGGCGCTGGTCACGATGTACACCACGCCGTGGTGTCCCTACTGCATCGCCGCGCGCGAGTTGTTGCAGCGGCTGGGCGTCGAGTACGAGGACATCAACGTGGGCTCGGACCGCGCGCTGCGCGCCGAGATGGAAATGCGCGCCGGCCGCTACACGGTGCCGCAGATATGGATCGGCAGTCGCCATGTCGGCGGCTTCGATGACATGAACGAGCTGCATCACCGGGGATTGCTCGAACCGCTGCTCGAGGAAATGGCCCGGGGCGGCGACTGATCAGCAATGCACAACACCACCGAGAGGACCGATCGATGACCGAGCAGACCCAGCAGCAGTTCCAGCTGCAGCGCATTTACGTGAAGGACGTGTCCTTCGAGACGCCCCAGGGCCACGAAGTGTTCCGCCAGCAGTGGAAGCCGCGCGTGAACCTCGAGATGAACACCAAGCAGAACCGCATCGACGACAGCAACTACGAAGTGGTGCTGACGCTGTCCGTCACCGCCTCGCAGGAAGACAAGACCGCGTTCCTCGCCGAGGTGCAGCAGGCCGGCATCTTCTTCGTTGCCGGCATTCCCGAGCCGCAGCTGCGCCAGGTGCTGAGCACCGTGTGCCCGAACATCCTGTTCCCGTATGCGCGCGAGGCCATCGACAACCTGGTGACCCGAGGCAGCTTCCCTCCCCTCATGCTCGCGCCGGTGAACTTCGACGCGCTGTACCAGCAGGCGGTGAAGCAGCAGGCGCAGGAACAGGCCGCCGCAGCGCCCGCCATCAACTGAGGCTGCCTGATGTCGCGGGCATGGCCCGCTCCTACGGATGCGCCCCGTCGTAGGAGCGGGCCATGCCCGCGACGCGTCCAGCGCCCCCGCCCGCAGGAGCGGGCCACGCCCGCGACAGGACTCCCGCTCAGCCTCCCCCCTCGTAGCCGAGCTGCCGCCAGGCCTCGAACACGGCCACGGCGACCGTGTTCGACAGGTTCATGCTGCGGCTGCCGTGACGCATCGGCAGGCGCAGCACACGCTCGCGCGACAGCGCATCCAGCACGTCCTGCGGCAGGCCGCGCGTTTCCGGGCCGAACAGCAGCGCATCGCCGGCGCGAAACGCCGCACGGTCATAGCGCGTGGCGCCGCGCGTGCTGAACGCGAACACGCGTTGTTCCGGGTGCTGTCCGAGATAGGAGGGGAAGTCCCGCCAGGTCGTGACCGTTGCCCACTCGTGGTAGTCGAGCCCGGCGCGACGCAGCTTCGCGTCGTCGAGCGTGAAGCCGAGCGGCTCGATCAGGTGCAGCGCGCAGCCGGTGTTGGCGCACAGCCGGATCACGTTGCCGGTATTGGGCGGGATTTCGGGTTGGTAGAGCACGACGTCGAGCATGGCCGCGATTGTAGGAGCGGGCTACGCCCGCGACCAGCGCAGCGTATCGCGCCCGTCAGTCGCCGTTGTCGGGCAGCCCGGTGAGCTCCAGTTCCTTGATCTTGCGCGTCAGCGTGTTGCGGCCCCAGCCGAGCAGCTCGGCGGCTTCGCCGCGCCGCCCGTGCGTGTGCATCAGCGCCGTCTCGATCATCGCGGCCTCGAAACGTGGCAGCGCGGTGTCGAGCAGTCGGCCGTTGCCGCGGCGCACCTCGCTGTCGGCCCAGGCGCGCAGCATTTCCACCCAGTCCCCGCGCGAACTTTCGCCCTGTTCCGCGGCGAGCAACTCCGGGGGCAGGTCGGCGATGTGCACCTCGCGTCCCGACGCCATCACGGTCAGCCAGCGGCAGGCATTCTCCAGCTGGCGCACGTTGCCGGGCCACGACAGTCCGGCCATGTAGGCCTCGGTTTCAGGCAGCAGCAGCTTCGCTTCGCCGCCCAGTTCGTCGGCGGCGCGCTTCAGGAAATGCCGCGCCAGGCGCGGGATGTCCTCGCGCCGGTCACGCAGCCCGGGCAGGTGGATGCGGATCACGTTGAGGCGATGGTAGAGATCCTCGCGAAAGCGTCCCTCGCGCACCAGGTGCTCGAGGTTCTGGTGCGTTGCCGCGATGATGCGCACGTTCACGTGCACCGGCACGTGGCCGCCGACGCGGTAGAACTCGCTGTCGGCCAGCACGCGCAACAGCCGCGTCTGGGTCTCGGCGGGCATGTCGCCGATCTCGTCGAGGAACAGCGTGCCGCCGTCGGCCTGTTCGAAGCGCCCGCGCCGCTGCGCCTGCGCGCCGGTGAAGGCGCCCTTCTCGTGGCCGAACAGCTCCGATTCCATCAGGTCCTTCGGGATCGCGGCCATGTTCAGCGCGATGAACGGGCCGTTGGCGCGCGGGCTGTGGCGATGCAGCGCGCGCGCCACCAGTTCCTTGCCGGTGCCCGACTCGCCGTTGATCAGCACCGTGATCAGCGAATGCGACAGGCGACCGATGGCGCGGAACACCTCCTGCATTGCCGGCGCCTCGCCGATGATCTCGGTCGATTCGGGCGGGACTTCCTCGGCGGGCCCTTCGCCCTGCTGGCGCCGATGCGCCAGCGCGCGCTTGGTGACGGTGACCACCTCGTCGATGTCGAAGGGCTTTGGCAGGTACTCGAAGGCGCCGCCCTGGTACGAGGCCACCGCGCTGTCGAGGTCGGAATGCGCCGTGGTGATGATCACGGGCAGCTCGGGGTGCGAGGCGCGGATGCGCGAGAGCAGTTGCAGCCCGTCGATCCCGGGCATGCGGATGTCGCTGATGATCGCGTCCGGCGCGTCGTCGCGCAGCCGGCGCATCAACGCTTCGGCATCGGCGAAGCTGGAGGCTTCGATCGCGGCGCCCGCGAGCGCCTTTTCCAGCACCCAGCGTATCGAGCGGTCGTCGTCCACGATCCACACGCGCGGTGTATCAGTCATTGGAATTCTCCAGCGGAATCAGTATCGAGAAGACGGTGTTGCCGGGCTTGCTGTGGCATTCGATCAGGCCGTGGTGCTGGCTGATGATCCCCTGGGCGATCGCGAGGCCCAGGCCCGAGCCTTCGGCGCGCCCGCTGATCATCGGGAAGAAGATGTTGTCGAGGATATCCGGCGGCACGCCCGGGCCGTTGTCGCAGATGTCGATCTGGCACACCAGGCGGTGGCGCTGGTTGCCGATGGTGAACTGGCGCTGGGTGCGGGTGCGAAAGCGGATCTCGGGCGCGCGCGTGTCGCACAGCGCCTGCTGGGCGTTGCGCGCAACGTTGAGCAGCGCCTGGATCAGCTGCTCGCGGTCGCCCATGAGCTCGGGGATGCTCGGGTCGTAGTCGCGCTGGATGGGCAGCTCGCCCTGCGTTTCCGCCTCGACGAGCTGGCGCACGCGCTCCAGCACCTCGTGGATGTTGACCGGCTGGCGCAGCAGGCGCCGTGGCGTGCTGAGCAGGCGGTCGACGAGATTGCGCAGCCGGTCGGCCTCCTCGATGATCACGTTGGTGTAGTCGAGCAGGTGCTCGGAATCGAGCTCGCGCGCCAGCAGTTGCGCGGCCCCGCGCAATCCGCCCAGCGGGTTCTTGATCTCGTGCGCGAGACCGCGAACCATCACCTGCGTCATCTGTTGCGAGGACAGGATTGCCTCTTCGCGGCTGATGCGCAGCAGCCGGTCGAGCGGGCGGATCTCGACCACGAGCGACTCGGTTTCCAGGGTGAGTGGCGTGACCGCGTAATCCACGGTGATGGTGTGATTGGGTCCCAGGTGGAATGTGGCCTGGCGCTTGGTGAAGCCGATGCCGGTCGCCAGCACGCGCTGCAGGCCGGCGATGGTGTCGTCGTCCTCCTGCACGATGCGCGCGATGTTCTCGCGCAGCACGCGGCCGCGACTCAGGCCGAGCAGCGTTTCCGCCGCGGGATTGAGGTAGCTCACGCGCATGTTTGCATCCACCAGCAGGATCGCGGTGGTCAGCGTGTCGAGCAGTCGGGTGTGCAGAACCTTCGGGCGCATGGCGGGACTATTGGCTTCCTTTGACTCATTGGGTCAGCAAGAACCGAGCCAGCTTCTGGTGAGTAGCGAAAATCGCGGCGCGGCGGGGCTTGTCGCGCAGCCAGGCGGAAGACGCTGGAGATTATATGCACCGAAATGGTGCGACGATAGCGTGAGTGAGCACGCCCGGCGTTAGCGCGCGCTCGGGCGTGGCTGAATTACCGGCTCTCGTTGCGCTAGGGAATCCGGACCGGCCCGATGCGCCGACCCTGCGAACGCTGCATCTGCACCGTTACGGTGCCCGAGCTCTGCACGATCTCGCCATTGCTATCCGCCACCTGTGCCTGCAGCGTGTGGGGCCCCGGGCCGAGCCCTTCGAGCGTGAGCGAGCCCTGTTGCGGCAGGCCGGCGGGCGCTCCGTCCAGCAGCAGGCGCAGGCTGTGCCCGGGCTGCAGCGCGGGGCTCACGCTGAGGCTTACATCCAGCGCCCCGACGGCGCTGAATACCGTCTGCCCCTCGACCGGCGTCACGATCGCGAGCGCGTAGCCGGCGGCGGCCGTGGTGTCGGCCGTTGCGGGCGGCGCCACCGGGCGCTCCGGAGCGGCGACTACGGGAATGGTGTTGGTCGGCGGCACGGTGACCGGGCTTGCGCGCTCGCTCGACGTGTCGCTGAAGATCACGTTGCCCTGCGCGTCACGGCTCTTGTAGACCTGGCCCTGCGCCAGCGCGGTGGCGGCGACCGTGGCGGCGAGACATGCGATCACTAGTGCGCGGGCGCAACGGGTTCGGGTGGTCACGGCGGATCTCCGCAGGCTGGAACTCGGGATTCTTATAGCGCGAACCCCGTGTGGCCGCCAGCGTTCGGCAGCGGATCTGCGGACACAAAAAAACCCGCACCCTTGCGGGTGCGGGTTTGCTGGCGGCGAACCGCGATCAGCAGCTGTAGTACATGTCGAACTCGACCGGGTGCGTGCTCATGCGGATGCGGTCGATATCTTCCTGCTTCAGCTCGATGTAGGCATCGATCATGTCGTCATCGAACACGCCGCCTGCCGTGAGGAAGGCGCGGTCGGCGTTCAGGGCGGCGAGCGCCATCTCGAGGCTGTGCGACACCGTCGGCACCTGTGCCGCTTCTTCGGCCGGCAGGTCGTAGAGGTTCTTGTCCAGCGCATCGCCGGGGTGGATCTTGTTCTGGATGCCGTCGAGGCCGGCCATCAGCAGTGCCGCGAAGCCCAGGTAGGGGTTCGCGCTCGGGTCGGGGAAGCGCACCTCGATGCGGCGCGCCTTCGGGTTGGCGACCGCGGGGATGCGGATCGAGGCCGAGCGGTTCTTGGCCGAGTAGGCCAGCATCACCGGGGCTTCGTAGCCGGGTACCAGGCGCTTGTAGGAGTTCGTGCCGGGGTTGGTGAAGGCGTTGATGGCGCGGGCATGCTTGATGATGCCGCCGATCATGTAGATCGCGGTTTCGCTCAGGCCTGCGTAGCCGTCGCCGGCCATCAGGTTCTTGCCGCCCTTGGAAATCGACATGTGCACGTGCATGCCCGAGCCGTTGTCACCGACCAGCGGCTTTGGCATGAAGGTGGCGGTCTTGCCGTAGGCGTGAGCGACGTTGTGCACGGCATACTTGAGGATCTGCACCTCGTCGGCCTTCTGCACGATCGCGTTGGGGCCGACGCCGATCTCGCACTGGCCCGCCGTGCCCACTTCGTGGTGGTGCACCTCGATGGTGAGGCCCATCTTCTCCATGGCGCGGCACATCGCGGCGCGCAGGTCGTGCAGCGAATCGACCGGCGGCACGGGGAAGTAGCCGCCCTTCACGCCGGGACGGTGGCCGATGTTGCCGTCGTCGAAGCTGTGCTTGGAGGCCCAGGCCGCTTCCTCGGAAAAGATCTGGTACATCGCGCCGCTGATGTCGGCATGCCATTTCACGTCGTCAAAGACGAAGAACTCGGGTTCCGGTCCGAACAGCGCGCTGTCGGCGATACCGGTCGAGCGCATGTACTCCTCGGCGCGCGCCGCGATGGAGCGCGGGTCGCGGTTGTAGCCCTGCTTGGTGTCGGGCTCGAGGACGTTGCAGCGCAGGATCACGGCCGATTCCTCGAAGAAGGGATCGAGCACCGAGCTCTTGTCGTCGGGCATCAGCAGCATGTCGGAGGCGTTGATCGCCTTCCAGCCCGCAATGGAGCTGCCGTCGAACATCTTGCCGTCCTCGAAGAAGTCGGCGGACACTTCGCTGGAGGGGATCGTGAGGTGCTGTTCCTTGCCCTTCGTGTCGGTGAATCGAAGATCGACCCACTTGACGTCGTTTTCCTTGATCAGTTTGAGAGTCTGTTCCGACATGGTTTCCTCCGAGCGGGAAGTAAGGGGCTGTGGGCCCGGGATGTTACAGCGAGTCTGCAAGCTAGTCGCGCCGGCGCTTTGAGCCGCACGCAGGCTTGATCGAGTCAAGCAATCAACGTGCCATGCGAGTTGCCCCCGAAGTGGCTGCTCAAACCGGCGTTTTTCACAGGGCGGCGCCCGTTTGGCGCGCAACAGTGCTCCAAGTTGGGGCGCATGGCACCAATACGGTGCGATGCGTCCGTGGTGCGAATATATCACCGCGCGTATCTGCATTAATAACCGGATCGGCAACAGGCGATTGGCTATACTGCGCGCCCGGTTTTTCCCCCCTCTTCACATTCACCCTACTTCATCGAGGCTTCCTGTGCGGGAACATTTGCGCAATATCGCCATCATCGCCCACGTCGATCATGGCAAGACCACCCTGGTCGACAAGCTGTTCCAGCAATGCGGCACCCTCGGGCGGCGTGATGCGGGCAAGGAACGCATCATGGACTCCAACGACCAGGAGCGCGAGCGTGGCATCACGATCCTGGCCAAGAACACCGCGATCGACTGGAACGGCTATCGCATCAATATCGTAGACACCCCCGGACACGCCGACTTCGGCGGCGAGGTCGAGCGCATCCTGTCGATGGTCGACAGCGTGCTGCTGCTGGTCGATGCGGTAGACGGGCCTATGCCGCAGACGCGCTTCGTGACGCGCAAGGCCTTCGAAGCGGGCCTGAACCCGATCGTGGTCGTGAACAAGGTCGACCGCCCGGGTGCGCGCCCGCACTGGGTGATGGACCAGGTGTTCGACCTCTTCGATCGCCTCGGCGCGACCGACGAGCAGCTCGACTTCCCGGTGATCTACGCCTCGGCGCTGAACGGTGTGGCCGGACCCGAGCCGGACCAGCTCGCCGAGGACATGTCGCCGCTGCTCGAGATGATCGTCGCGCGCGTGCCCCCGCCGCCCGCCGACAGCAATGGGCCGTTCCAGATGCAGATCTGCGCGCTGGACTACTCCAGCTACGTCGGCGTGATCGGCATCGGGCGCGTGAAACGCGGCGTGGCAAGGCCGGGCATGCAGGTGGTGGTGATCGAGGCCGACGGCACGCGCCGCAATGCGCGCATCAATTCGGTGCTCGGCCAGATGGGCATGGAGAAAGCCGAGATCGCCGAAGGCGAGGCGGGCGACATCGTCAGCATCACCGGCATCGACAACCTGAAGATTTCCTCGACGCTGTGCGACCCGGCCGCGCCCGAGGCGCTGCCGGTGCTGACCATCGACCAGCCCACCGTGAGCATGACCTTCCAGGTCAACGATTCGCCCTTCGCCGGTCGCGAGGGCCAGTTCGTGACCAGCCGCAACATCCGTGACCGCCTCGAGCGCGAGTTGTTGTCCGACGTGGCTCTGCGCGTGCAGGACGGCAGCACGCCGGACCGCTTCGTGGTCTCGGGCCGCGGCGAGCTGCACCTCTCGGTGCTGATCGAGAAGATGCGCCGCGAGGGCTTCGAGATGGGCGTCTCGCGCCCCGAGGTGATCCGGCGCGTGATCGACGGCGTCGAGCAGGAGCCCTACGAGTCGCTGCTGATCGACTGCGAGGAGACGCACCAGGGCGCGATCATGGAAGAGATGGGCAAGCGCCGCGGCGAGCTGCGTGACATGGTGCCCGACGGCAAGGGCCGCGTGCGCCTGGAGTACATGATCCCCTCGCGCGGGATCATCGGCTTTCGCAACCAGTTCCTGACCATGACCTCGGGCACCGGCGTGCTGAACAGCATCTTCGATCACTACGGACCGGTGAAGGCCGGGGAAGTCGCCGCGCGCCAGAACGGCGTGCTGGTGTCGATGGTCGCCGGCAAGGTGCTTGGCTACGCGCTGTTCAGCCTGCAGGAGCGCGGGCGGCTGTTCATCGGGCCGAACGTCGAGGTCTACGAGGGCCAGCTGATCGGCATCCACAGCCGCGACAACGACCTCGCGGTGAATCCGACCAAGGGCAAGCAGCTGACCAACGTGCGCGCCGCGGGTTCCGACGAGAACATCCTGCTGACGCCGCCGATCCGCATGTCGCTCGAGCAGGCGCTGGACTTCATCGACGAGGACGAACTGGTCGAGGTCACGCCGCAGAGCGTGCGCCTGCGCAAGAAGCTGCTGAAGGAAGTGGAGCGCCGCCGCGCCGGACGCCGGGAAGCCTCCGAATAGCTCGGCACTGTGGGTGGGTCGGCACTGCGTGGGTCGGCATTCGTGCCGACTTGTGCCTGCGGCAATGCAGCGGGTTCGGCTTTGCCGAACCCTTGTCGGGCTGAAGCCCGACCTACAGCCGACCTACGAGCCCGCGCTCGCGTAGAATGCGCGGCATCGCTGCCACCGCCGGGGGCCTTGCCATGCTGACACTGTTTCCCGAGATCAAGCCCTGCCAGGTTCACCGGCTCGCAGTGGATCAGCCGCACGAGCTCTACCTCGAGGAGAGCGGCAACCCGCACGGCATCCCGGTGCTGTTCGTGCACGGCGGGCCGGGCGCCGGCTGCCAGCCCGCAAACCGCTGCTTCTTCGACCCGCAGGACTACCGCATCATCCTGTTCGACCAGCGTGGCGCCGGGCATTCGACGCCGCATGCCGAGCTCGGGGGCAACGACACCCGGGCGCTGGTCGGCGACATGGAGCGCATCCGCGAATTCCTCGGCATCGAGAAGTGGGTGCTGTTCGGCGGTTCCTGGGGCAGCACGCTCAGTCTCGCGTATGCCGAGGCGCATCCGCAGCGCGTCAGCGCGATGATCCTGCGCGGCATCTTCCTGTGCCGGCCCGAGGATCTCGCGTGGTTCTACCAGCAAGGCGCGAGCCGCGTTTTCCCCGATTACTGGCGCGACTACGCCGAGCACATCCCGGCCGCGGAGCGCGGCGATTTCATGCGCGCCTATCATCGCCTGCTGACCGGCTCGAACGAGATCGCGCGCATGTCGGCGGCGAAAGCCTGGTCACTGTGGGAGGCGCAGTGCGCCACGCTGCGGCCGAACCACGACGTGATCGGGCATTTCTCCGATCCGCATGTCGCGCTGGCGCTGGCGCGCATCGAGGCGCATTACTTCGTCAACGATGCCTTCCTCGCGCCGGACCAGCTGCTGCGCGAGGCGCATCGCATCGCGGACATTCCCGGCTACATCATTCACGGCCGCTACGACATGGTCTGCCCGGTCGACAACGCATTCGCGCTGCACGCGGCATGGCCGAAGGCGGAACTGCAGATCATCCGCGACGCCGGCCACTCGGCCGCCGAACCCGGCATCACCGATGCGCTGGTGCGCGCCGCGCGCGACGTCGCCACGCTGCTCGCAGGGGACTGATCCGTGCGTGCCCTGATCCAGCGCGTGCGCTGGGCGGCGGTCGAGGTCGATGCGAGGGAGGTCGGGCGCATCGGGCCGGGGATGCTGGTGTTCCTCGGCGTGGAGCGCGAGGACGACGCGGCGCGCGCCGATGCGATCGCGGCGCGCCTGCTGGCCTACCGCGTGTTCGCGGATGACGGGGGTCGCATGAACCTCGACGTGCGCGCCGCGGGAGGCGGCGTGCTGCTCGTGTCGCAGTTCACGCTGGCGGCCGATACCACGCGGGGCCTGCGCCCGGGCTTCAGCACGGCGGCGGCGCCGGAGGCGGCGAATGCGCTCTACGAACGGGTGCTGGGTGTCTTGCGCGAAAGGCACGCCCCGGTGGCGAGCGGCATTTTCGGCGCCTCGATGCAGGTGAGCCTGTGCAACGACGGGCCGGTCACGTTTCTCCTGCAGAACTAGGCGCGCTGCGCGCCTTCTCGGCCAGCAGCCAGCGGCTTGCGAGCAGGCCGATCTCGAACAGCATCCACATCGGCACCGCCAGCATGGTCTGCGAGAACACGTCGGGAGGCGTGAGCACCATGCCGACCACGAAGCAGCCGACGATCACGTAGGGGCGTTTCTCGGTCAGCGCCTGCGGCGTCGTGATGCCCGCCCACACCAGCAGCACCGTCGCCACCGGGATCTCGAAGGCGAAGCCGAACGCGAAGAACATCGTCAGCACGAAGTCGAGGTAGTGGTTGATGTCGGTCATCACCGCCACGCCCTCGGGGCTCATGCTGGTGAAGAATCCGAACACCATCGGGCACACGAAGTAGTAGGCGAAAGCGACCCCGCCGTAGAACAGCAGGATGCTCGAAAGCAGCAGCGGCACCGCGAAGCGCTTCTCGTGGCGGTACATGCCGGGCGCCACGAAGGCCCAGGCCTGGAACAGCACGAAGGGCATCGCCAGCAGCGCCGCCACGACCAGCGTGAGCTTGAACGGCGCGAGGAAGGGCGAGGCGACCTCGGTGGCGATCATCGTCGAGCCTTCCGGCAGGAAGCGGCGCAGCGGCTCCGAGACGAACTGGTAGATGTCGTTGGCGAAGTAGAACAGCGCGCCGAACACCGCCAGCACGGCGACTATCGCGCGAATGAGCCGCGTGCGCAGCTCGGTCAGGTGCTCGATCAGGGGCATCTCGCGGTCGCCGTCCTGCCCGGGAGACGGCGGCGGCACTTCGGCGCTCATGGGGCGGCCTTGGCGTCGGTGCCTCCGGCGCCCGGCGCCGGCACGGCATCGGGCTTGCGCTCCGGCGACGGCGACGGCGACGGCGGTTCGACGCTGGCGCGGATATCGCGCGCCGAGGACTCCAGCGCCTCGCGCGACTGGCGCAGCTCGTCCATGATCGCCTCGTTGCGCAGCTGCGCGCGGATCTCGTCGGCGCCGATCTCGCGCTCGACCTCGGTCTTGATCTCGTGGAACTGCCGCCGGATCCGCCCGATCCACAACGAGGCCGTGCGCACTGCCCCGGGCAGTCGCTCGGGGCCGAGCACGAGCAGGCCGATCACGCCGACGAGCAGCAGCTCCGAAAAACCGATGTCGAACACCGGTGCTGCCTCAGTGCTTCTCTTCGCTGCGCTGCGCTTCGCCCTGGATCACTTCGGACTTCTGCGGCTCCTCGCCGGGCAGGCGCTTGTCCTCGGGCTTGGGTTCGTCCTGCATCGACTTGCGAAAGCCGCGGATGGCCGCGCCGAGGTCCGATCCCATCGAGCCGAGCCGCTTGGTGCCAAAGAGCAGCACGACGATCACCAGGATGATCAGAAGCTGCCAGATACTGATGCCGCCCAATCCCATACCGTTCTCCCGTGTGAGGCGCGCAACCTCAGTCCGCGCGCGATGCGTGTTGCCGGGCCGCCTTCTCGGCGATTCCCGACAGGTCGAAACGCCGCTCGAGCTCGGCCAGCACGTCCGAACTCTGCAAATCGAGCTTGGCCAGCATGACCAGGCAATGGAACCAGAGATCCGCGGTTTCGCCGACGAGTTCCTGGCGGTCACCGCCGCGCTCGACGTTCTTCGCCGCGAGCAGGGTCTCGCCGCTCTCCTCGGCGACCTTCTTCAGGATGCGATCCAGCCCGCCGTGGCAGAGCTTCGCGACGTAGGAAGTGGCGGGGTCGGCGCTGCGCCTGCGTTCGGCGATCACCGCATCCAGTCGTGCCAGCACCTCACTCATGAGCGCCCCCGTAGATCTGTTCGGGCTCGCGCAGCACCGGGTCCGCCGCTTGCCAGCCCTGCTCGTCGAGGCGCAGGAAAAAGCAGCTCTCGCGTCCGGTATGACAGGCGATACCCCCGGTCTGTTCCACCCGCAGCAGTATTGCGTCCCTGTCGCAGTCCAGGCGCACTTCGTGCAGCGTCTGCACGTGGCCCGAACTCTCGCCCTTGCGCCACAGTTGCCCGCGCGAGCGCGACCAGAAGATCGCGCGGCCTTCCTCGATGCTCAGTCGCAGCGACTCGGCGTTCATCCAGGCCAGCATCAGCACGCGACCCGAGGCGGCGTCCTGCACGATGGCGGGCGCGAGGCCCTGTTCGTTCCAGGCGACGGTGGCGGCGAGATCGGCGGGCGCTTTCATGGGCGAGGATTATGGCAGGTTGACGGCATCATGTGGGTCGCCATTCATGGCGACAGCAGCATCCGGGCAAGCACCCGTCGGCATGAATGCCGACCCGCCCGCCGGGATTCACCGGCGCTGCGCGATCAGCGCATGCAGCGCCAGCGCCGCGAACACCCATGTCGCCGGATGCCATTGTGCGGGCGCCTGGGCGGCGATATCCGGGTTCACCAGCACCATGCCGCCCGCCGCGACCAGCAGTTCCAGCAACCGCCAGCGATCGCTGCCCTGGCGCGCCGCGCCGTGGCCCGTTGCGGCCAGCGCCGCCGGGGCGCGCGGCGCCTCGACGGGCCGCAGCGCCTCGAGGATCTTCTCCGGGCGCTGCGGCAGCTGCTCGAGCCAGCCCGGGGCGCGCTTTTGCAGCTTCTCGAGCAGCCCGCGCGGCGAATAGCGGTCGCTCACCCATTGCTCGAGGAAGGGCTTGGCGTTCGCCCACAGGTCGAGCTCGGGGTAGAGCTGGCGCCCGAGCCCCTCGATGTGCAGCAGCGTCTTCTGCAGCAGTACCAGCGAGGGCTGGACCTCCATGTCGAAGCGGCGCGCGGTCTGGAACAGGTAGACCAGCAGCTGGCCGAAGCTGATCTCCCCGAGCGGTTTCTCGAAGACCGGCTCGCAGGTGGCGCGCATCGCGGCCTCGAAATCGTGCACGCGGGTCTGCGGCGGCACCCAACCACACTCGATGTGCAGCTCGGCGACCTCGCGGTAGCGGCGCTGGAAGATCGCGAGCAGGTTGCGCGCGAGGTAGTACTGGTCGAAATCGCTGAGGCTGCCCATGATCGCGCAGTCGATGCCGATGTAGCGCGGGCGCGCCGGATCGGTGACCTCCACGAAGATGTTCCCGGGGTGCATGTCGGCGTGGAAGAAGCTGTCGCGGAACACCTGCGTGAAGAAGATCTTCACGCCGCGCTCGGCGAGCTCCTTGAGGTCGACGCCCGCGGCATTCAGCGCCGCGACATCGGATACCGGGATGCCGTGGATGCGCTCCATCACGAACACGTTGCGTCGCGTGTAGTCCCAGTGCACCTCGGGCACGTAGAGCAGGTCCGAGTCGAGGAAGTTGCGCCGCAGCTGCGAGGTGTTGGCCGCCTCGCGCTGCAGGTCGAGCTCGTCGAGCACGATCTGCTCGTAATCGCGTATCACCTCGACCGGGCGCAGGCGCCGCCCGTCCGGATGGAAGCGCTCGAGCCAGTGCGCCAGCGTGTAGAGCAGGCGGACGTCCTCGCGAATCGTGCGCTCGATGCCGGGGCGGATCACCTTCACCACGACGCGCCGGCCATCGAACAGCGTGGCGGCGTGCACCTGCGCGACCGAGGCCGAGGCGAGCGGTGTGGCCTCGAAGCTCGCGAACAGCTGTTCCACCGGCTTGCCGAGCGCGCGCTCCACGATGGCCTGCGCCTCGGCGGCGGGAAAGGGCGGCACGGCATCCTGCAGGCGGCTCAGTTCGTCGGCGATATCGGGCGCAATCAGGTCGCGCCGCGTCGACAGCAGCTGCCCGAACTTGATGAAGATCGGCCCCAGGTCCTCGAGG
>Ga0138256_10002240_pt1 | contig 20848 bp, 16 predicted proteins | sample KNB2016incub_MG_FD_105486 | JGI IMG/M metagenome (GOLD analysis project Ga0138256, IMG submission 105486) | Active sludge microbial communities from wastewater in Klosterneuburg, Austria - KNB2014incub_MG | ecosystem: Engineered > WWTP > Activated sludge > Unclassified | place: Austria... | reverse complement strand
TACTCAAGCACCGTCTGCCCCGTTACTTTCTGCACGATCGCGGAAAGCATGTAAGTCGCCGGCGTGTTGTAGCGAAAGTGCGTTCCCGGTTTGTGAGGAACGGGATGGGCCAAAAAAGCATTCACCCAGTGAGGCGTTTCCCGCCAGTTCAGTTCATCCTGATGGCCTGTGTTCATGGTCAGCAGATCGCGAACCCGCATGGCCTTGAGGTTAGCCGATGGCTCCGCCGGCGTGTCTTCAGGAAAGAAATTCAAAACAAGATCGTCGATGCTCAGCTTTCCTTCGGCCACGGCAAATCCGACGGCTGTCGAGGTAAAGCTCTTGCTCAGTGACCACAGAATATGCGGCGTGTCCGCCGATTCCGGAGCCCACCACGCTTCCGCAACGACATGCCCGTGCCGCACGAGCATAAAGCTGTGCAGCGAATTCACATCCCGATCCGCCGTTTCGATAAAGTCCCGGACCGCCGCTGAGGAAACTCCCTGAGACTCGGGTGTGCTTCGAGGCAGCGCTGTGGTCTGGGCCAACGAAGTCTGCGCGTCGAGAAGAGAAAGAGTCAGCAGGAACAGCAGTACGAATGGTTTCATGGGGGCTCGCAGTTTCAGAAGGAGGATGCGGACGATGCACAAACGAAGCCATCGCCCTGCCATTGCCATCAAAGCCGAAAGCGGAATGTTTCGCAAACGTAACGCCACATCCAGTAAGCGGCTGTGCGATGCGAAATAATGAACCGCCCGTTGCCGCGCATCCCTGGTTTTAACAAACTCGCCTGGGGATGAGTTTCTGGATCTGCAAAATACAGTTCCGCGATGGCCCGATACGCAGTGCTCGCCAGCTGTTCCTGGCCCTGTTGATTGGCCTTCGTCGCCAGTGGGCCGCTGAAACGGGTTGTCAGCGACTCGGGAGCCATAACTTCACCCTTGGGTGAAATCAAATGCACGCGGGTGAGAAACGTGATATCGGCCAAGTGATCCAGCTTGATTTCCAGCGGCATCTCGTCCTCCAGGTCATCCCGGTCGCCCTGATCGACATACAGCACGGCATGCAGCTTTTCTGACGGTGCGATGCTGGCGATTTCCTGACCCGCTTCGATCAGGCATCCCGCGTTTTCCGGGTCCAGAGGAGTCCCGGTCCAGCGTCCCAGTTTCATTTTATCGACTTCGTTACGTGGGGGTTCAGGAACACGTTTGGCCGCGATCAGTACTCCGCTGATTGTCGCCTTCACCACACGCTGGAGATTGAGGCGTACGGTCTTCTGAATCTGCTGTTCAAGTTCCAGTGCTTCCGCGATCGCGACGCCTTCTCCAGCGGGGTCTTCGTTGGTGTTGTATTGACCGACCTCCTGAGTGCGAAAGACCCAGTTCTGGACGTGTTGCACCAACTCATCATGCCGCCGCATATCCTCGGGGCTTTCGAGGATGACGATCACATCTCCGGCTTCAACTTTTTCTCCATTGCGGCGAATGTGCGCGTACTCGTCGGGAGTCGGCAGACCTTTCAGGGTGTCAAGTTTGGAAGGATCAATCATCAGGGTGTTGCGATCTCCAGGCTGCGGCAGAGGAACACCCCGGTTACGCCCCCAGTTCTGGACTTTCTCCAGCTCTTCGTATCGCTGGCGATATTCTTCCGGATCCAGAACCACTCCGTTAACCGGAGCTGGCAGCATGACGACATCTTGTGGCTCGAGAAAGCAGGGCGCTTCGTGATACCACGGAATTGGAATGCTGAAGACCAGATAGACCAGACCACAGAACAACAGCGATGAGACAGCAATTTTTGTTTTGCTCATGGGTTCCATCCGGGGCGTGGCAATGATCTGATAAATGCTGCGAAACATGCTAAAAACGATCCCGGCCATCGAGAACATCATGACCGAAATACCAATGCTCTGCAGATCATAAGGTTTTAGGACGGTGTACAGAAACATGCTGATCGAAACCAGGATCACCCAACGATAAAGCCATGCGGCGATCGCATACGTCACAAACCACGCGCGACCGGTTTCTGGCATGAATGGATCGGGTTTCGATTCGATTCCAAGACAGTACCAGGAGAATGATTCTCGCAGCAGTTTTTCGGACTTCTGGCGAAGATTGGGGATCTCCAGAAAGTCGCTCATCATGTAGTAACCGTCAAACCGCATCAGCGGATTCAGGTTGAAGATCACAGTGGTGATCGTTGTCACGAAGAACGTGTTGAGAGCCAGGTAATGCAGCATCCCGGATTCGGTCAGCCACCACACATAAATGGCGATCCCCGACAGAATGACTTCGATGTACATCCCGGCGGCACCAATGATAATCCGGTGCCATTTGTTCTTCATCATCCAGGAATCTGTGACGTCGCAGTACAGGCACGGGCTGAAAACCAACAGCATCACACCCATTTCATGACATTCGCCGCCATAATGGACGCAACTGATCCCGTGGCCGAATTCATGGATAATCTTGGCGAGGCCCAGCGTGACCCACAGATACATCAGGTTCGGCCAGCCGAAGAAACTCTGGAATTCCGGAAGCTTGCCACGGAAGACTTCAAGGTTGGCTCCCAGCACCAGCCACGATGAGATCACGAACATCATGCAGACAGCAACAATGAACGGATGGAACAGCCAACTGACAAACGGGTGCATAGCGCGGAGCGTACGTTCCGGATCCCAGCCCGGCAGCCGCAGTGACAACAGACTCATGAACGTCTGTTGAATCTTCTCCTTGCGAGTCTTCTGCCGTTCGCGGACGACAGATGCTCCCTGCCCCACGCGATCACTGACAACCAGTCCCTTCTTGTGCAGATCGGTGATCAATTGCTGAATATCGCTGAGCGTGATCTGCAGCGTCGGGAATTCGCGTTTCAGTTCTTCACGCACCGCTTCGAGACTGCGTTTACCGTCGAGTAATTCCAGGATCCGGTACTGTTCGATTTGCAGCCGATGATACTTGAGCGCAACGGGATCCTTGATGACCTGATAGCCAACGCCCAGGTAATCGATTTTGGCGACAACAAGGTCCGCCCGTTTTCGCAGAGGAATCGGTCGCTGATTGGAAGCGACCATGCTTCCGGAACTCATTAGTTACGTTTCTTTGGGAGAATAATGGCCTCGATCGGCAAGCCTTCCTGCAACAGATAGCGTCCGTATTTGTCCTTCCGATTGGGAACCTCCACGTCCACCAGAAGCAGGACGGTGTTCGACTTTTTCTCCAGTGTAGGCTCGATCAGGCTGATCGTACCCTCGAAAACTTCCCCTTCCTGAGTTGCCGCGTTCGTCGGCTCAGCCACGAACGGGCCTCCGCGACGGTTGAACAGATCGTCGCCTTCGGTGCCTTCGGTTGATTCCGTCTCGGACTTGGTCGGCAGTGCGTCACCACGAATCGTGCGACCCGCCACGTCGATTTTAATCTCGACCTTGTCACCCTCGAAGACCTCACTGCGACGTCTGAAGTCAACCTTCAGAACGGCTTTGAGAATGGACATATCTGTCACGGTGAGCACAGGATCGCCTGGCCGAACACTCTGCCCTGGCCAGCGCTGAATCTTGGTGACGATCCCATCGAACGGCGCGTAAACGTTGTACTGGGCCAGCTGCGTTGTCTTAGTCGCCAGCGTCAGATTCAGGACTTCTTTATCTTCGATTGATTTCTTCCGCTGTGCCTCCGTCTTCTGGACTTCCAGTTCAGACTGTCGAATTTCGTTGTCGGAGAACGATTTTTCTCGCTTGAGGTTCGCTTCTCTGCGCTGAGCCAAATCAAGTTCCGCCTTTTCTTTTGCGACGACCGCAAACTTGATTTCAACCTCCGAGTCAGCCTTGGACTGTGCCTCAGCCACTTCACATTTTATCAGTTCATCTTCGACCTCGATCATTAAGTCACCCATCCGGACCCGTGCTCCAAGCCTGCTGGGATTCACCGTTCTCAGCCTGCCGGTGACTTCGGTGGAGATCGGAACCTGTCGAGTCAACTCCAGGCGAGCTTCCTCCGCCCGAATCGGCTTCGGATCCTGCGCAATCACCTGGCCCGCAGACACGAACAGGAGCGCAAGGACTGGCAGTAAGCGATGGATGGCAACTAAATAAGTGTTCATACTCGATCCTGAACTTGATTTGAAAACATGCAGAAAGTCGTCGAATCAATCAACTGAGACGGCTTTCTTCAGTGCTATCTAACGAAATCGCGGGCTTTGCTCAATCCCGGTGTGCCTGGTTGTATGGTGGCAAATCGAATTCTCATTGGGGACTTGAATGAAAAGGCTGTTTGACGCTGCCGATAAAGGACGGTATTCTGCCCCGCTTCGAATTTTCGGGATCCTTGGGGATCTCGCCGGTTTTTGGTCACCGCCGGCATGAATGGTGACGTGCTGCGTGTCGAATCGCGTTTCGTTCTTCGGCATTCACACAATTGTTCTGTGCGAGCCCCCAAACCGGGTTGCTCGCTGCGGCTTGCCGCCGCAGATCACAGGAGATCGGCAATGGCTGAGATTGTGGTGAAAGATATTCTGGATGCTGGTGTTCACTACGGACACCGTTCCAGTCGCTGGAACCCTAAAATGCGACCGTATATCTACGGTCGCCGTAACCAAATCCATATCATCGACATCAAGGAAACCATCCGCGGCCTGATCCGCGCGAAGAAGTATCTTCTGAAAGTCGCTGCTCAGGGTGGCCTGATCCTGTTCGTCGGTACAAAGCGCCAAGCTGGCGCTTCCATCGAAGAACTGGCTGAGGACTGCAAAATGCCGTACTGCACCGAGCGCTGGCTGGGTGGTACGCTCACCAACTTCCGTACGATTCGTACACGACTGAAAAGACTGGAAGAGCTTGAAAACCTGCGTGCAACAGGCGAGATCAAGAACTACTCCAAGAAGATGCAGTCCACGCTGAATCGGGAGTACAACAAGATCTACCGCAACCTGAACGGCATGCGGGAAATGAATCGTCTGCCGGAATGTCTGGTGATCGTCGATCCGACCAAGGAAAAGAACGCAGTCCACGAAGCTCGCCTGCTGGGCGTCAAGATCGTGGCACTGATCGATACCGATTCCGATCCCGACATGGTTGACCTGCCGATTCCTGGCAACGACGACAGTCTGCGTTCGATTCGGCTGGTGATTCAGCATCTTACGGACGCGATCAAGCAGGGCCGCAGCATGCGCCCTGAAGATCTCAAGAAGAAAGATGATACTGCAGCCGCTTCTGACGAGCCAAAGGCGGTCCCGTCGATTCGATGATGGGATTTCGTGTTTTTGCAGCGATACAGACCAACGCACTCCCATGACCAACGCACTCCCATGATCGACCACATTTTTGGTGAACCGATCCTGGGAGTCGTGGTGTCATAGTCGTCGTTCGCTCTGCGAACGAAACGCAGGCACAGGTGCGCGATTCGTTCCGTTCGCAGAGCGAACGACGACTGTGGGGCGATTCAAAAGCTCTTAACTTGATTTAATACCATCTTACCAATCGGCATCCTGCCAAGCGGTGGCTGGCAGACAAGACTGATTGTTGATTAAGGAGACTCTCATGGCGGAAATCACAGCCGCTGCCGTTAAGGCACTTCGTGAAAAAACTGACCTTCCGATGATGGAGTGTAAGAAAGCTTTGACAGAAGCTGGTGGTGACGAAGCAAAGGCCATTCAAATTCTGCGCGAGATGTTCAAGAAGGTACAGGAAAAGCGAGCCGACAACGTCACGGCGGAAGGTCGCGTATTTATCGCGGCCACACCAAATGGCTCTGAAGCGGCCATGGTCGAGATTCAATGCGAATCAGCTCCGGTCGCAACTGGCGAAGTCATGCAGAAGTTTGGTCAGGCCATGGCCGATCAGTTGCTTGCGGGCTCCGGAGCTGCTGACGCTGCAGCTCTGATGGCGCAAAAGAGCGCTGGGGCCAGCCAAACGTTTCAGGAACAGTACGAAGAAATCGTCAACAAGATTCGTGAGAAGATCGTCGTCAACCGCATCGTCCGCGTGAAGGGGCCGGTTGGTTGCTATGTGCATCACGACTTCAAGACGGGCGTCCTGTTTGTTGCCTCCGGAACTCCAAAGTCGAACGACATCCTGAAAGACGTCGCGATGCACATCGCTGCGCTCAATCCGTCGGTGACGAACCCCGAAGATCTGGAATCATCGATCGTCAAGACGGAACGCGATCGACTGGTCGAAGAAGCGCGGGCCTCGAAAAAGCCGGAGAACATTATCGAGAAGATGGTCGATGGCCGCATGAAGGTCTTCTACGCTGAACAAGGCGTTCTGCAGATGCAGCCGTTCGCAAAGGACGACAGCAAAACCGTCAGTCAGGCTCTGTCCGATGCTGGCGTGGAAGCGGTTGAGTTCTATCGCTGGAAAGTCGGCGCAGCCAGCTGATCCATCTGCTTGAATAAGTCCCTTCTCCCCCGAGATCGGGGGAGAAGGTGGCCGCAGGCCGGATGAGGGGGCTGACGATGTGTGATTGCGTTCGAAGCAAGAAGCCCAATTATACTTCAGAAGCCCGGCATTTTAGAAATGCCGGGCTTCTATGACTTTCGTTCATTCATTTACGAGGTGCCTCTATGTCCGTTCCCAGTGTTCGTCCGGCTTACAAGCGAGTCTTGTTGAAAATCAGCGGGGAGAGCTTTTGTCGGGAAGGTGAATCCGGAATCAGCATGGCGGAATTGGCATCGGTCGCCGAACAGATTCGTGATGTCGTCAAGGACGGCGTGCAATTGGCGATCGTCTGTGGCGGTGGCAATATCCTGCGAGGCAAACAGTTTGCCGACATCAGCCAGCAAATCGTCCCGTCCACCGCTCACTACATGGGAATGCTGGCCACCGTCATCAACGGACTTGCCCTACAAGACGCACTTGAAAGTGCCGGAGTCCCCACGCGTCTGCAAAGTGCGATTCGGATGGAAGGTGTTGCCGAACCTTTTATTCGCCGCCGTTGCCTGCGACATCTGGAAAAAGGCCGCGTTGTGATTCTGGCCGCTGGCACTGGAAGCCCGTTTGTTACGACGGACACAGCTGCAGCGCTGCGAGCCCGTGAACTGGACGCGGACGTGGTCCTGAAGGGGACCAAGGTGGATGGCGTCTATTCTGAAGACCCTATGAAGAATCCTCACGCCATTCGCTACAGCGACATCTCATTCCGCGAAGTGCTTGATCAAAATCTGCAAGTGATGGATGCTCAGGCCATGCACCACTGTATGGAACACAAGATTGACATTATCGTTTTCAACTACAAAAAGATCGGCAACATCGCCCGCGCCATCGCTGGCGAACGCATCGGAACCCGAGTCTCCACCGATGGCAAAGCCTCGTAGGCAATTCGAATCGACGTGTCCTTTCTCCCCCGAGATCGGGGGAGAATGTGGTCGAATGGCCGGATGACAGGGCAAAAAACGCTTGCGAAATTCGGCTTTTTTATTTCCCCTGCCGTTTTCCTGCAAAATTTCGACGTTAGAATCCGCCCATCGGGATGTTGAGCGAGTCAAGGGAATCGATGGAGCGGGAGGCGGTCGGGCATGGCGAAAAGTCGGGATAAGAATCGAAAGGCTCAGCAACAGCAGGCCCGCAAGCAGCGCCGAAATGATAAACGCAGGAAACGACAGGATCGTGGCGCGAGTCAAGTTCCTGTCAGTCTCCGGATCAAGCAACGTCTGGCGAAACAAGCTCCCGAGGCGTGGGACGGCGAGAACGCGGTCGATTCTGCGGTCTTCGACGCCACAGCATTGAATGGTCTGGCACCGGAACTGCAGACTCAGGTCTTGGCCATCCGCGAAGCTCTCGAATTGGTCTGCGCGTCTCAGGCGACGGAGGCCGCCGCGCGAGTCGCCGAGATTCCTCGCAGCAGCCCGCTCAGCGAATGGCGACTACTGATCCGAGGGCTCACATCCTGGCTGGACAACGACCTCCCTGCGGCCAAAGAAGTCTGGAATCGTCTGGATACGATGCGTCGCCCCGGGCGGATCGCCACCGCCATCATCGCCGCCCAGTTGACGAATCTCGATACCATTTCTTTGGATCGCAGCAGTGCGTCGCCTGTTGCCACGGACGATACCGTTCCGGCAGACGTGTCGCTGTTGACCGAGGTGGGTGTGAAGAACCGTCTCGACGGGTCGCTGCTACAGTCGGCCAAACTTCAGCGTCGTATTCGCATCGACCGGGCAGCAATTCGAATCGCCCGAACAGAAACGTCGAAGCCCGATGAAGATTCCGATTTGTTGATTGGCCCGGCCAAGATGAAATGGCTGAAGGATTTCTCTCGCGACTTTGAAGATACCGAGCCACAGCTTGTTCAGGCTCTGCAGCAGACTGCATTGTTGCGTGCGTACCATCAGAACTTTTCGGATCTGTTTGCGATGGCCGTGGGTTATTTCAAAGGGCCAGTTCACGATCGACGAAGTGAATTGCTGTCGTTCTTTTATTACAGCGGAACGAATAGCGGAGAAACACTGGCGAATCGGCATTTTCTTAACTATGTCGATATGGATCTGAAGAACAATGAACGGCTTTCGGGACCGCTGCGACAAGCGATGGCCAGCGAGTGCTACCACAGACGCGCCTTCCTGATGATGCCGGAGGCGGAGGAACTGCCGTTCTATCGTCGATATGAAGCGCGCGACAACGACAAAGAGATCGAACGTCTGCTGAAGAAAGCCACGAGCGCTTATCCCGCCAATCGAGATGCCATTCGAACGCACGTTGACTGGGTGAAGTCGCAACTGGAAAACGAGTGTCTGACCGCTGCGGAACGTGAGCCTCTGGAAAAGAAGCTGACGACTGTGATGAAATTGTGGGCCGATTCGATTCCAGACGATGTCGAGCCCCGACTGTGGCTGGTCAACCATCTATTGGACAATAATGAACTGGATGAAGCTCAGCCGTTCATCGAATGGCTCGAGGTCGCGCGTCAGGACGATCCGCGAATTCGCGCGCTGCCGTGGAAATGGCAAGTGCTGGATATGATGCGGCTGTGCCGTCGCAAGTCGGAATTTCCGAAGATTCCGGAAAAGCTGCAGGTGGTGGAATCCACATGGCCGACATGGCTGAGCAAAGACTGGCTGCCGTATCTCCGCGCTGCGTTTCTGCTGCGATCAGGCGATGCGGCAGGATGCGAGCAGCAACGCACCCAAATTTGTGAGCAGCAAAACATTGTGCGAGATTCCCCGCGCGACGCATGCATGATTCTTGCGGCTGCCCAAGGAATGAATGTCGCCGCCGCCGATTTGAAGCCACTGCGAGCCGTCGTGGATGCCGTAGTAAAAGGTGTCGCGAAAATTGCGACCGACGACCTGCTCGCTCTGGGCGAATTTTTCTGGGATCTGCATCGCATTCAGATCGTCTATCCCGCCTATCGCATGCACGGCAGCAAGTTTGGGCGTGAATTGATCAGTCGCATCAATGCGGAAGGCAGAAAAATCACTCAAAGGGTCAGTCAGCCAGCCTTCCAGCACGCGATATTGTGGGCTTCTGAACACCGATTCTGGCCGAATAACTACGATTTGAAATTTCCGAAGTACCTGGAGAAATGTTCGGCCACTGAGCCCCTCATCGCCGCAGCGCGAATCAGCGCTATTCTTCAGTTCCGAAATCTGCATGGTATTAACGATGCTGGTGCAAGTCTCGAATTGCTTCGCACGGCAGCACCATCCGAGCGAGATTCGTTTTACCGTTTCTGGTTTGCCTCACTTGCCGAACGCACCGATCGGGCTGTCGAAAAACGGTCCGAGCAGGGATTCGGATTCCGAGGCATTATGGGCGCGATGGCCAAAGCCTTCGGTTTCGGCATGGACGACGATGACGACGATGATGACTTTGAAGACGACGATGATTCGGAATGTAATTGCCCGGATTGTGTGGCGGCGCGAGCTGCCGCCGAAAAACGGGCCATCCCAAATTCTATCGATGAATTCACCCGCCGCCGATCCTGATGCTTCAACGATGCCCGTAGTGGAATTCGCCAGAATTCCGATCACCGGTACTTTCAACAACAGAAGAATTTACCATGTCGAATCCCAGTGCCATTACCGATCCGCTGCGGGTCCTTGGTTTGCCGCAGCGAGCCTCGGAAGAGGAAATCCGCAGTCGCTATCTGGAACTGGTGAAACAGTTTCCTCCGGACCGCGCCCCGGACCGCTTTCGTGAAGTGCGAGCAGCCTACGAAGCGGCAAAAGATCCATTGGTTGTTGCGCGACACCTTTTACAACCGCCGGATGAGATCCCGCCGGAATGGTCTGCGGTCATTGACGAACAGGTGAATCACCCTCCTGCGATGAACGTAAACTTCCTGCTGAGTCTTGGCAATCAGGACAGAGTCGCCCAGCCAGAAATGAACAGTGATCAGTCATGAATAATCAGTTTTCCGACTTTGACACCGCACCCGCTGCAGACGCCCCGGACGACCGTGTCGTCGATTCCCCTGACGATTTCGACGACATTCCGGAATTCGGACTGGTGGACGTCATTGAAGCATTCACCGCCATGCGCCACGAATGGCGCGGCCAGACGCGCGAAGGGCGTGAACTGGCGGCCGCAGTCGCCGCGTCCACGACTCAAATCCAGCATCTGGAAAATCGGCTGGCGGCCCAACTTGCTGTCGCAACGTCTGATGAAATCACCCGCAATCTGGTCAACCTGATTGTTGATATCGACGCGCATCTTTCGCGAGCTGTCGAAGCCTGTGCGAAGTACGATAAAACGCATCACAGACAACAAAGCGATTGTTCCGCCGCGATCCGCGATGCATTTGAACAGCGAAATTTTCTGTCACGCTGGCTCAGCCGACCGCTGCTGCGGCGAACTTTGGAAATCCTGAATGCCGATGCCATTCAGAACACACAGCCACAGACTAATCCTTCGATCGAGGGACTGCTCCTCGTCGTGTCGCGACTGCGGCGGATGATGGCCGAACGCAATATCAAACGCCTGGACTTCGTCGGAAAGCCCTTCGACGCAGAAACAATGAACGCGGTGTCGGTCGTGGAATCCACTCAATATCCCGCTGGCCACGTTGTCGAAGAACTTTCGCCAGCATATCTCTGGCGCGATCAACTCTTGAGATTCGCGGACGTTCGCGTTTCGAAATAACCTGGATCAGCGTCACGCAGATCCTCCCCTTTTGAACTGACCACTTTACTTCACAGGACGGAAATAATGATAGACAACTCAGATGGACCAATCGTGGGAATCGACCTGGGCACCACCAACAGTGTGGTCGCCGCAATCGTCAACGGTAAGCCTCAGGTGCTCAGCGAAGATGGCGAGCAGTTGTTGCCATCGATTGTCGGACTGAAACCTGATGGCACACTGATCACTGGCATTGTGGCTCGCAATCAGTTAGCCGCGTTTCCGGATCGCACCATCGCTTCGATCAAACGTAAAATGGGAACGATGGAACCCGTGAAGCTCGGCGAACAATCCTTCACGCCACCGGAAATCAGCGCGATGATTCTGCGTCGTCTGCGCGACCGAGCGACTCGAGTCCTCGGCCAACCGGTGACCCGCGCTGTCATCACAGTGCCCGCCTTCTTCGACGAAAACCAGCGCCAGGCAACTCGGGAAGCCGGGGAACTGGCGGGACTGAAGGTTGAACGTATCATCAACGAACCCACGGCGGCAACTCTTGTTTATCACGCCGGAACGCATGATCGCAAGCATATCGTTGTCTATGACTTCGGTGGCGGTACATTTGACGTTTCCGTTGTGCGATTCGAAGAAGGAGTCGTCGAGGTGCTCAGCAGCAAAGGAGATACGAAGCTGGGCGGTGACGACCTTGACGCATTGCTGATGAATCACGTGGCTGATGAGTTTCAGAAGGAACACGGGATCGATTTGCGAGCTGACCTGTCGTCGAAGTATCGACTGCTGCTGTCGTGCGAGGATGCCAAGCGAAAGCTGTCCAGCCAGGAAACGGTCGAGATTATCGAAGAATTCATTGCGGAAAAAGACGGCAGTCCGTTGAATCTTACGACGTCCATTTCGCGGCTGGACTACGAAGAAATGATCATGCCTCTGGTGGATCGGACCATTAGCTGCGTCGATGAGGCATTGCGGGATGCGAAGATGACGGCCGCTCAAATCGACGATCTGGTGCTTGTCGGCGGTTCCACGCGAACTCCGTTGGTGGAACGCCGCCTCCGTGAAGAATTTCGTCGAGAACCCAGTCGCGCTGTCGATCCAGACCTTGCAGTCGCTCTCGGAGCCGGCGTGCAGGCCGCAATGCTGGCTGGTCAATCCGTAGGGCCGGTGCTCGTCGATGTGACGGGGCACACACTGGGCATCGAAGCCGTTTCAGAAATGACGTTCGCCGGTCCGAAACTTATATTCTGTCCGATCATCCATCGCAACAGCGCTCTGCCCGCGCGTTATGAAGAACGATATTCCAAGATGTATGATGAGCAGGAGAAGGTCGAGATTCGCGTCTTCCAGGGCGAACATTCCGATCTGGCGAGGAATCAGGAAATCGGGGAGCTGACGCTCGAATTGGAATCAGGTGGCGGCAGCCGCAGCAAGATTTTGGTTTGTTTCGATCTGACTCTGGACGGCACGCTGAAAGTCACGGCCACTCAACCAGCGTCCGGAAAATCGAACGAAGTGTTCATCGAAAATGCGCTGAGCCAGTTTCAGGCCGACGAACGTGACCGCGCGAAGAGCCGCCTTGGGGCGATGTTCGATGCATCGGAAGAACTGCTGGATGACGCGGACCTTCCTTCGAAGTCCCAATGGAGAAACGTGTCACCATCCGGCTCGCAAGCGGACGATGACATGGCCGCGAGTTTCCCGGACGCATTGGCCCTGCTGCAGAAGATCGAGTCCATTGGGTCGCAGGTCCCTGGAGACGATGCGGAAGAAATCCGCACGTTGTCGGAGAAACTGAAACAGGCCGTGGCGGATGGTGATGCGAGCGAGGTCACGAGTCTGTGCGAAGAAATCGACGACATCCTGTTCTATGTCCAGTAAAACCGTGACGAACAGTTCCGAAGAATTCCGCTGCCCCGTTTGCAAAGCCCGGCAAACGCGGCAGCCGGAATGCCGCCGCTGCCACGCCGACCTGAGTCTGGTGGTGAAAGCCCACCAACGCGCCGACCATCTTTACGTGGCTCTGCAACAGGCTCGGCTGGAATGTGATTTTACCATTCAGCACCAGTTGACCAAACAACTCAGACTGCTCGCTCCGGGCCGCTTGAAGTAGTCTTCCCAAGGGCCGAAGGATGGGGTATTAGGCGATCGGCAGGAAAGGATTTACCATCGGCGAGTCTTAAGGTCGAGCGGACACGTGCGACTGAACCACGCCAAAGGAAGCAGATCTGAGGACAGATCTGCCTACGTAGTCCGACCTGTCTCAGGTCGGAATCCCTGGGCGACGCGATGTCCCTGGTAATCTTGTTTCTTCCGCTCGCCTTACAGATCTGCATTTCCACTGGCGGTCGGATTGCCGCCGCTGCGCAGCACGACTTCCGCCTTGTCGATCACGGTTTCTTCAATACCTGAATCGCGCATGTGTTGAATCGTCCGATCGATATCGTAGGCGACTCGGCGAAATTCGACCTGACCATCATCAATAATGGCGTAGGCGGCACGCGGATCACCGTCGCGTGGCTGACCGACGCTGCCGGGATTGATGACCTGTATTTTCTCCAGTTGCAGCTGCATCGGAATGTGCGTGTGGCCGACGCAGACAAAATCTACATCCACATGGCCCAGTCTCTGCTGCCAGTGTTCGACGTTGTCACCAATGTACTCATCCAGCGGATCACGCGGCGTGGCATGCACCAGCAGGAAACGGTGTTCGCCAATCATCAGATGCCGAGTCACAGGCATCTGGGCCAGCCAGGTTAGATGATTATCATTCAGCACATCGAAGTGATGCGGTCGCATTGCCGACACCATTTTTCGAAACGTTCCGCCCGGTCGCACCAGCACTCGCTGGGCGACCGAATGATCGTGGTTGCCGCGGACGAAACTGGTCGCGTAGCGGCGTACCCATTCTATGCATGGCACGGGATCCGTGGCGTAATCGACAACATCGCCAAGGAACAGGCAGGCATCGAAATCTTCGTCGATCGCCGCCAGAGCGGGCCAGTTGGAATGAATGTCGGCAATCAGCAAAATTCGCATCGCATGCGTCCGAAAGCAGGATGTCGCGGAAATCACTCCGGCGTCGCTGGCGTAAAGACGGTACAATGAGGCATGATGCGACGTTTTCCAATCCAAAAAGTCGCCTCGTGGTCAATCTCGCCCCGGATTTATTGCCGGACTGATCCCGCACCCGCCAATTCATTGTTGTCACCCGCCCGATCATTTTTCCAGGATGTCCGCATGTTTCACAACCGCCGACGATTTCTGAACTCCAGCGGCCACGGATTTGCCTCGCTGGCGGCTGCGGTCATGCTGCATGAATCGACCGCTGGGGCGGGCGAAAGTTCCACACAGACCGCGACCGGCGATCTTGGTGTTTTGCGCGGTGTGCTCCATCATCCGGCAAAAGCCAAACGCATTATCCAGCTGTTCATGGCTGGAGCGGCCAGTCATGTGGATCTGTGGGACTACAAGCCGCAATTGGAAAAACATCACGGTGAAGCATCCAACTTTGGCGAGCATGTGGAAGCGTTTCAGAATGGTCTGGGACCGTGGATGCAGTCTCCGTTTCAGTTTGCGAAATACGGAGAGTGTGGCAAAGCGATCAGCGAAGTCGTCGCTCCGCTCGGCGAATGCGTGGATGACATCGCATTCGTACACAATATGGTCGGCAAGACCGGCGTTCACAGTCAGGCGACGTATCTGCAGGCGACCGGATTCGATCGCCCCGGTTTCCCCGGCATGGGAGCATGGGTCAGTTATGGGCTCGGTTCACTGAATGACAACCTGCCGACATTCGTCGTACTGCCGGATCATCGCGGCTTTGCCAGCAACGGACCAAAGAACTGGGGCGCAGGTTTCTTGCCTGCCAGCACTCAGGGAACCATGGTGTTCCCGCAGCGAGCCACACCGATTGATGATCTGATCGCCACGGCGGACTTTGTCACCGAAAGCGCGGAGCATGACGGACAGTCGTTGCTGAAATTATTGAATCATCGCTACAACCAGCAGCGGTCCGGTGATTCCCGTCTTGAAGCCCGACTGCGATCATACGAACTCGCGGCGCGGATGCAGTTGAGCGCCCCGGAGGCTTTTGATCTGTCCGGCGAAACAGCGGACACCCTGAAAATGTACGGACTGGATAACTCCGGCGCGACATACCCCACAGAGATCAACATCCCGGAAGAAGCGGAGTACTTCGGTCGCAAGTGCCTGATCGCCCGACGACTGCTGGAACGCGGCGTCAGGTTTATTCAGATCTGGTCCGGGAACGACAACAGTTTTCCCCGCCGCAACTGGGACAGCCACGAAGACATCGAACGCGACCACAAGCCGCTGGCGATGGGAATGGCCGTCGGCACGGCGGCCCTGCTCAAAGATCTCAAACAGCGTGGATTGCTGGAAGATACACTCGTCCTGTGGACAACCGAATTCGGTCGCATGCCATCAACTCAGGGCAGCAAAGGCCGCGATCATAATCCATACGTGTTCACGAATTGGTTGTGCGGCGGCGGAATTCGCGGCGGAATCACTTACGGCCCGTCCGATGACTGGGGCTACAAACCGCTCGATCGCGCCAACCCGACACAAGTCTACGACATCCACGCTACCGCGCTGCACCTCCTCGGTATCGACCACACCAGACTAACCATGCGGCACGACGGCATCGACCGCCGTTTGACCGATGTACACGGGCGCGTCCTGCACGACATCCTGTCGTAGCGGTTTCGATAGTCGTCGTTCGCTCCGCGAACGAAACGCCCCCAGCAGCACTCGCGTTCCCCAGCCCCTCCTCGAACGAGGAAAAAGAAAAGCCCGGCATTTTCAAAACGCCGGGCTTCTGTTCTAAAGAGTTAACTTCTCGCCACCATCCACGCCGCTTACGCCGGCTGCATGGCACCGATCACTTCCCGCAGACGGCCACGAGCCGTGTGCAGTCGTCGCTTGATCGTGCCGATCGGGCTTTCGAACTGCTCGCTCATTTCCTTCAGCGAAGAACCTTCAAAGTAGAAGGCCCACAGAGTTTCCCGGTCCAAATGACCGAGTTGGCTCAGTCCTTCGCGAACCTGTTCGATGTTTTCCTGTCGAATCATAGCAGCGAACGGAGTGTCTTCGGTCTCCCGAACTCCATCGAAGGTTTCTGGTTCGACACAGGTTTCGTTAGGTCGCCGAACAGCTCGATTGATCGACAATCGAACGGCGATCTGGCACAGCCAGCCACCGAATCGTTCCGCTTCGAGCAGCTGAGGCAACTTTCGAAACGCTCGCAGGAAAACTTCCTGAACGACTTCGTCAGCTTCCGCCGTGTTCCGCAGCCGCTGCATCACGATTCCGTAGATGCGAGACTGAAACAGAACAACCAGATCGTCGAACGCTTCCCGATCGCCGGACTGGGCTCGCAGAACAAGAGGAGTAAAAGAATCAGTAGTCATATGTCAGACTCCAGTCTGAAAATCACGTTGCCGCACCCGGAGGATTGCCTGTGGCAGGATTCGGATGAGCCGTGAATGGGCTTTGCGGGAACTGCTGTGAGTCTGAAGGCAGGATCGTCGAATCAACGACGAAGACCTCGGAAACTCACACGAAGAACATGGGTGGGCACAACGAGTGCGTCCCATTTCGAGCGGTTCGAGCGGAAGAAGTTTGAATTTCGTCCAGAGGACGGGAGCTTTTCGCCCCTCAACTTCTGCCGCGGGTACCGGTCAGACAACCTGAGCCTTGATTCAAGGCCCGCTCCGGATTCGAGAGTAATCTCGACAGGGAGCGACTTAGCGAACTGTGGCAGTGTTTGGAGCTATCTCCGCAACACCGCTGCGTATCGCTTGTCAGTTGTCCGAGCTGATAACGCCAGCGCATCTCGCGCGTTATGCGTCCCGGCTTCGGCACCACTGCAAATACTGCGGGGGAGACAGAACCGACGAGCAGCTGTGCGATCACATGGGCCGCGAGGGCTCGTGTTGATGCGATCAAAGCATGAATCGTTGAGTTCAGCAGCATTGTTCTGCCTCCAAAAACTGTCCCGCGCCCGTAACTGGGTCTTTCGGTCCATGTGTAACGTCGCACATCCGCGACGCAAATCAGTCGTCAACCACCATTGTTGCCGACAAAACAAGTTTAACGACCCGGCGTTTGTGACGAAATTCGAATCATACCGATTTCGAGCGCCGAATCTTCCAATGATCCGTAGACACAGGATCGCCAACGATGGTTCGCCAGATCTACCGAAGATCCGGAAGATTTTTCCAGATTCACCAGAAAACCTGTTTTTCGACGTATCTAGCGCCAACCACAAAATCCGTGAATTACCGCATTTTCTTGACCCGATGTGTCAGTGAGGCCATATTTTTTCTGGTTTTCAGCGTCGAATTCCTCCTTAACGGATCGCGGCAGTAATTTTTACTTCCCCGCGAAGAACTGCCGAGCATCGCGAACCTTCGCTGCTAAAACCCTGTCCGATCCTGCGAATTGCCGGACAGATGCTTGGAAACCCGATTTCACCTCGATACCATCCGTCACTGCATCGCTCCTATAGCTCAGTTGGTAGAGCAAATGACTCTTAATCATTAGGTCCAAGGTTCGAGCCCTTGTGGGAGCAATGAACGCCACGCCTTGGGTATTTACCGGGTGTGGCGTTTTTTATTGGTTTTGCTGGAGAAACAAGGGTTTCAGACTGTTTCCGTCTCTCGTTACTGTATCGAGTTGTCTCAGTTTGTCCGACCCTGTCTTGCACCACTTCGGGGCCATTTGCACCACCCGGCGCACCACCAACGGCCTGTTCGAAATGACTGTCCGTAACTCGCAAGTAATGGCGGTGGGCAACCATTGGGGAATTCCCCAGCCAGGCGCAAACCACGTGCGTTGGGAAAGAGTTCTCCAGTTCCGTTTGGCACGCTTAAACATCAGCTTTGCAATGGCGGCATGTTTGCGGCTGGTGTTCTCGTTCAGCTTTGTCCGAATGAACAACGCCCATTCGTCGGCGTCCCCTGCCGTTATTGAATCCAACCGGCGTTCGTCCCCAAAGTACTCGGTCAGAAAGTGCCGAGTTCGCCCGTAGACTTTGTGGGTTGCCGGTTTCACATCATGCCGACTTGTCACCCATTCGTCGATGAATGAAGCAAGTGTAGGCGCAGCAGGCTCCGGTTCGGCCTGTTCGATCTCAATCAACCCCAGCGCGGCCAAACGGTTCTGTAGGTCATCACAGAGCCCCACCACCCATTGGGCCGTTTCCGGTCGGAGTGTGGCGTTGTACTTGACTGCGGTGTTCAGATCTTCCACGTACAACGCAAACCGGTTCGCGTAGTCGATATGAGCGTCCCCGAGTCGAATACTTTTGCGAGCCCCGGCGGCATCCTTGAACCAAACCCGAGCCCCTTTGGCGTCATGCGTTACTGTTGCCATCAGTCTTTCCCTTTCCCGCAAAAACAGCCACCACGAACCAACCGCCGAGATTATTTGCCTCCCATGATTTGGTACGCCAACAACACGTGTCTCACACGGGCAATTTCCTCATCACTCAGCACGCGGTCTTTCACGTATTGGTCACCCTCGTACCGCAGAGTCACGCTATCGGCAGACCCGATTGCATCCAACAATTTGCGTTCCGACGGGCCAACCGGTTTGTTGTACCACTCCCAAATATTGCCCGAACCGTTGTCTCGTTCGATGCCCTCGCCACTCAGCGTGAATGTTTTGTCATCAGCTTTGATCGTAAACTTCCGAATGAACAGCCACTCATCCGCCACATATTGAATCTTCAACCGGAGCGTCGGTGTCCCGGCATTCGTTGCGGCGAAGTAGCATGATAAATCACTTTGGGTGTTCACGAACTTGGGCGAATCGAGGTGCGAGTAACTCGTAGTGGAACGGACATCATCAACCTCTTTGCGGAGCACGCCGAGATATACATTTCTTGCAGAGACAGGTGTGATGGTGACTGTGCCCTTTTTCCAAATCACCTTGCCCCGCACTTCAATTGGGCGATACCCTGCAATCCTGCATTCTTTCCCAATCGCCGTCTCGCTAACCGCACTCTTAAACTCATCAACGGTGCGAACACTCTTCCCATTCACATGTGTAAGAATGTTGGCCAGTCCAATTTGAGCATTTGCAGCGGGACTGTGCGGCACAACGTCTACCACGAAAACTCCAACACCCGTGGGCGTCTTTACGTCAATTTTTTTTAACCTGTCTCGGGAATCCGAAAGCGCTTCTACCCGGACCCCGACGGCGGGGTTTTCTAGGTCACCCAACAACTCGTCCGCAACAGACGGACCGTTGCTGATGAAAAGTAGAGCGAACATGAACATTATTTGTTGCAACATGGTTTTCCCCCTTAATTGGTTGAGCTACTTTCAACCGTCGTATGACTGCGAACAACGATTTCCAACCCCAGGTATTCCGCCAACGCATCGAGCGCCGGTAACGACAACCCCTGTCCCGCAACGAAGCGACACAACTGCGGTTCGTTCAAACCAGAATTCTTAGCCACCCGGTAGCGAGTCTCCCCGCAGTTCTCCAACGCGGCCCGGATTTGATCGGTAAGACTTAGCGGCTTGTGTTGTTTCTTTCTCACGCAATCACTTTACCCATTACTTCTTTTCTGCACAAGTACTGTTCGAATGGACCGTCACTAATCCCGCAGTTTGATGTTGCCCTTATGAACATCACCCAGGTGGATGCCTATCCGTCGAAAGCAACTGATCACCCGCTGGACAATCTCCCAATCTTCCGCCCCATAGATTTCCATTTTGGACTCTTCCCACTCGGCAAACTCTTCCTCAGTTTGATCCAGAACGGCGGCTGATGGTCGGTCCAATGTTGCCCCGGAAAAGTCGAGGGCATAGGGCGGAACGACGAATTGCATTTCGATGACGAGAAGCTCCGGATGAAAATCCAGCATCTTTGGGACATTGAAGCCTGCGAAATTGTTGTCCGGGTGCATCGCAATGCGTTCGAAGACTGCCCGCTCCTTTTCAAAAAGACTCTTTTCCCGATGTGCCTTGACTGCCGACCCCTTGTTCGTGGAGTATACTAAGCCATCGACCCCCGATCCCAGACGCTCAAGCAGGCTGCACGCTTTCCGTGTCACGTACTTTGACAGTCGATCGAATTCTTCCGGATAATTTGGTTCCATGATTCGTCCTACAAAGCAACCCTACAGCCACTCCGCGACAGTTGCCGCAACTCTGATCATTGACCAGCAAAAGATTCCACTCGCAAAGGTAAGTCCAGTGAAGCTCTTTTTTGCCAGAGGCGTTTCATTCGATCCGGGCCCGGCCACAATCGAATTGCAAATTGACGGTAAGATTCGAAATCTGGAAATTCGCGTTCTTCAGCCCGTTGTTCCATTCGATGACGAAGTCGCCATTCGGCAAGTTTAGTCGGGATCGGATGTTTTCAGGATCATCACATCCCAACAACGCCCGGCCCGATTGGTGACGGCCACCAATCCGGCAGCTTTTATATTTGCCAATACATCGTGGCACGCCCGTTCCGGAATCCTAAACCGATCCCGAAGCTTGCGAGTAAACCGCACGGTAGCGGCTACGGCGTTGTATTGGTGGCGTAATCTTCCGCCACCTTGTCCAAGCGGGCCACTTTACTTTCGCATCTGACGTCCCACTCCGCGTCGGTCTCCGGTTTCGCTTTGCGGGCTGAAATCTTACGCGGATTGTGATTATCGCTGTATTGCCCAAGTTCGAGCCGAGAGTGAAAACGTGTGCTAGAGTTTAGCGATTCCAGAAAGGGTATCGCCTGATGTCAGCACGTAAGATTTTAACACCTGAGCAGAAAGTCGGGATTTTG